>UMHS01040589.1_pt1 | contig 19085 bp, 12 predicted proteins | sample 1965611 | NCBI WGS metagenome assembly UMHS01 (sample SAMEA4836106, study PRJEB28245) | human gut metagenome | biome: gut microbiome; material: fecal sample | place: Denmark | collected 2008
ACGCCCTGGCCGTCGTCGCGCCGACCAACCGTCCCGACCTCACGCGCGAGGTCGACCTCATCGAGGAGGTCGTGCGCCTGTGGGGCGAGGGCGACGTCGCGCCGACCATCCCGGCGGCGCGCGACCACGCCGGTGGCCTCACCCCCGAGCAGCGCCGCGTCCGCAAGATCGGCCAGGTGCTGCGCGCGTGCGGCCTCTCCGAGACCTCCACGTACTGCTTTGCCGCTCCGGACGACCTCTCCCGCCTCGGCATCCCCGAGGCCGGCCGCGGCGTGCCCGTGAGGATCATCCGCCCGCTTGTGGCCGAGCAGTCCGAGATGCGCCGAGACATGCTGCCGGGGCTCCTGCGCTCCGTTGCCTACAACCTCGACCACGGCGTCGCCAACGTGGCGCTCTACGAGATTGGTCGCGTCTTCTTCGGCAAGGAGCACGCGAGCCTTCCCGACGAGCCGAGCTACGTCTGCGGCGTCATGTGCGGGCGGCGCGCCGACGACGCCTGGAACCAGCGCTACGACGAGTACGACTTCTTCGACGCCAAGGGCGTGGTGGAGGAGCTGCTCGACGCCCTGCGCGTGACGAAGGTTCGCTTCAAGGCGGCGGACCCCGAGCAGTATCCGTGGCTCCAGCCCGGCCGCGCCGCCGAGGTGCTCGCGCGCGGGGAGGTCGTCGGATGGGTGGGCAACGTCCACCCGCGCGGCCTCAAGGCGATGGGCGTCGACGCGCCCGTGGTGGCGTTCGAGCTCTCGCAGGCGGCCCTCCTGCGCCTCGCCGCCGACGAGCTCCCCTACCAGGACGTGCCGACGCTCCCGGGCGTTGACGTGGACCTGGCGATCGTCGTGGACGAGTCCGTGACCTGCGAGACCCTCATGCAGCGCATCACCTCCGCCGGCGGCAGGCTGCTCGCCGACGTCCGCCTCTTCGACGTCTATCGCGACGACGAGCGCGTGGGTGCGGGCAAGAAGTCGATGGCCTTCTCGCTCACCTATCGAGCGGCCGACCGTACCCTCACCTCCGACGAGGTCGAGAAGGCGCACGCCAAGCTCGTGACCAAGGTCTGCAAGGCGACCGGCGGCGAGGTCCGCAGCTAGCCGCGCGCTCTTCTCGCCGTGCGGGCGCGGTCGGGCACGCAAAGGGTGTCCGGCCGCGCCGGCGCGTGCTAGGATTACTCCCATGCCGAGCTGGAACATACATACCGCGCACGTCGAGCGGCTTCTTCGCGAGGAGGGGGCGGACGCCCTGGGGGTCTCCGACGTCAACGCGTTTCTCTTCGGCAACTTCGTGCCCGACGTATACGTCGGCTACATGGTGTCCGACACCACGCTGCGCATCGACTACAAGCTCACGCACCACTCCGTCCGCGAGCACATCCCGCTGCCGCGCTATGACGAGTTCTGGGACTACTACATCGCCGGACAGCGCGAGGTCTCCGACGTGGCCCTCGGCGCCTGGGCGCATCTCGTGGCGGATCACGTGTACAACGCGCACACCCGTGCCTACCTGGCGAGCATTGGCGTCGAGGCGGGGGAGCGGGCCCGCATCGGCAAGCAGGGGGACTTCGCGCTCTTTGGGCGCACGCTCGACATCTCGATGGTGCCGCGCGTGGACGACGCGCTTCTCGCCCAATGCTCCGAGTTCCCCCCGTACACGATCCTGCCGCACGACGTGCACGGTGCCGTGGAGTCCGCGGTGCGCATCGTCGAGAAGAACCGTGAGGAGCACCTGGGCGAGCCGCCCGCCTACCAGCTGCTCACGGCGGAGTTCTTCGAGGTGGCTCGCGAGGAGGCACACGCCGCCATCGTGGCCGGCCTCACCGCGCGGGCATAGCGTCGACTCCCCCTGATCCTCACCCTCGTGCGTTGAGAACCCAAACCACTTCTCCGGTTTGGGTTCGTGTAGTTGCCTCCGAGGAGCGTGTGGTGCGAGAAACTGCAGGATTCGTGCCATATCCTCTCCTGCTTGTCCGTTTTGGCGAACCCAAACCGTCATGTGGCCCCCAGGCTTTCGTCGCGGTTTGGGTCCGAGGAGAGGAGCAGACATGGGACATGACGGCATACGGGAGGGCACGGTCTACGGCTACGCGCGGGTCTCGAGCCGCGACCAGAGCCTCGCGCGGCAGCTCGACGCGCTGACGGGCTTTGGCGTGACGCCCGAGCGCATCTTCGCCGACAAGGCGAGCGGAAAGGACTTCTGCCGGCCTAGCTACCAGCGGCTCGTGCGTCGCATGCGGAAGGGGGACACGCTCGTCGTCAAGAGCATCGACCGACTCGGGCGCTGCTACGAGGACATCATCGAGGAGTGGCGCCGGCTCACCAAGGAGCGGCGCGTCCACATCGTGGTTCTCGACATGCCGCTGCTGGACACGCGCGGAGACCGCGGCGGGCTCACGGGGGAGTTCATTGCCGACCTCGTGCTGCAGCTGCTCTCCTACGTGGCGCAGCTCGAGCGCGACCACATCCATCAGAGGCAGGCCGAGGGGATAGCCGCCGCCCGCGCCCGCGGGGTGCGCTTCGGCCGTCCGCCGATTGAGCGTCCTGAGGGGTTCGAGCGCGTCCTCGGGCTGTACGAGCGCGGTGAGCTCTCCTGCTCGCGTGCCGCGCTCGACTGCGGGGTCTCGCGCTCTACCTTCATGCGCTGGGTGGGCAGGGAGCGCGCCGCGCGCTAGGGGCCGCTGCTCGTCCGTGTGTGGTCACGGGGAGGAGCTTGCCGCTCGCGGCAAGAAAACGCTCCCAAACGTGCCGAAAAGCTAGACTTTTCCATCCGCTGGCTGTCAGCTCGCTGTCACGAGCGAATTCCCAGCTGACGTTCAGCTTCCAATACATCTGCTGTTTTTATCACACCCCCCTCAAAAAGTCTGCGTTTCGAGCAGTCGGAGGGGGTGGCGACGCATGCTCACAGACGAGCGCTCCTCGGTTGACGCCCTGCTCGCCGCCGTTGTCGAGCGAGAGGGAGAGCGAGCCGGCGACGCGCCCGCGCGTCCGCGCAGGGGCCGCCTGCGTCGTGCCTTCACCCCAACGCAAGAGATGATCCTTCGCTACCTGGCGGGAGAGACCGTGCTGCACGGTGGTGTCTGCTGCTCAAAGCGCGACCTCGCCTCCCGTCTGGACTGCAACGTCAAGACCATCGACCGATGCCTCTCCGACCTGCGCAAGCGTGGTCTCGTGAGCGCCGAGATGCGCTTTGACGAGCACGGTGCGCAGGTTCCGAGCCTCTATCGGGTCGTGCTCGAGGGAGCTCCGAGCGGGTGAGGCGCAAACGCGACGCCCTCGTGCGTCTGGAGATAAAGCGCGGGGTTTGGCCCCAAGAAACGAAGCAGAGACAAAGACGGGGACGGGGCCTCGTCTCTGAGAGAAGGAAAGGAAGGACAAGCGAGATGAACAGAAAGATTCGCTCAGGCATCGTTGCCCTGGCTGCAGCAATCTTTGCGCTTGCCATCGTCATCGCGCCGACACGGGCGATGGCGCTTGACACCGACGAGAACGTCGAGATATATGCTGACCCCTCCAAGGGCATCTATGTGCTCATGGAAAATGACCGCGGTGTTTTTGACAACACCGTAAACGTTGACGTGTACGTTGACGGGACACTCGTTGCCGAGAAGACGGTGCAGAATGTTCCCGCTTCAGAAGCAACCGTTGAGGTTAACGCTCCTTTCTACAACATCGATGCTAGCGGCGATGGCTCGATAACTGAGCGCGCAAATGGCAGGTTTCGCATCACTTACGTTGGGGAGGGTGAGAGAGACCTCCGTATCGATCTCTCATCAACGCGAGGCGAGTATGACATTACCAACCCCCAAGACGGGGTGAGCTACGGAACGCTCTCGTGGGCAAAGAGCGACGCGAGCAACACTGGCTATGAGCGTACGCTCTTCGTTGAGGTTGATGGGCGGCGAGTTTACCAGACAACGGTTTACACCCCTGAGCTGCTCCTCAATACGGGAGCACAGGACGAGTACTGGTTTACGCCCAACACAGGTCAGTTCAGTGCGGAAGTGGAACTGACTCCAAAGACGCTTGATGCTGCCACTCAGAAGGACATAACAGTCAGCCTCACCTCAAAGTCTGCTGTGGAGCCCGAGGAGAATACGTGGGTCACGCCCTACGGTACGGTTGGCTACATTCCCAATGAGGATGGCTACCGGATGACGGTTGAGCTCTATGTCAACAACGAGAAAGTTGACAGCAAAGATCTTGGACGCATAGACCAGGACGTTATCGGTTCGCTATCATTTGCTCCGGGAGCTGGATACCGCTACATGGGCGGCGAGAAGGACTTCATGTCCTACGAACTCGATACCGCTATGTCGGGAGCGACGTGGAGTCAGAAAACCGGTAGCATCGTAATTGGCCCCGCGATTGGAACCGCAACGGAGGAGCAGCTCAACTATCCGAGTGTCCTTAAGATTTACCTCTATACGGATGTCAACTGGGTGCCGTTGAAAATCTCCCTTAACTCGTCCGTGGAGAATCAGGTTCAGGGCTACGTCGTCTCGTACGATGTCTTTGACCCGGCGAGTGGGGAGACAAAGACGTATACAACACGTGTCTCCTTTACAGGCGTTTCCGGCAGCAAGGCCGCGCGTGTGCTCGTTCCCTGGGGAACCAAGGTGTCTCTGTCCGCGGTGTGTGATCCCGGCTGTGTTGTGACAGAAAGTTATACTGATCAGGGGGCTGAGTGCCAGTACGTGGGAGAGAACGGCTGGTATACCCCCGAGGGGTCCCCAACCCAAGAGCACGCACGCGGGAACACGTCATACCTTACGATTACGTCTTCCGATACGGTCGATATGACTGTCACGGTTGATAAAACTGGCAATCCTTCGGCTCCCACTAAGGACGAGGTTATTGACGCGCTGGGTGTTAACGCCACAGTGGATTGCATCAACGAGAACACATCACATGAGGGAGATCCGTGGACGACTCCGCTGACCGAGGACAGCATCACGGTTGGCGAGGTTCAGGGCAACACGAGCGTTACGGTGACTGTTGTCCCGACGACATATGTGGCTGGATACAACGAGGCCATTGCAGAGGGGCATGAACTCGTTAAGGGCCAGAACCTTACGTATATCCTCACTCACAATGGCGAGAAGTGGGTTGCTGCCGAGGGCACGAACGTGACGATCAATGTTGACTGCCACGCCGAGCCTGCGCCGGAGGGACCGAATCCTGACCGCCTTGCCGCGCTTCTCGATGTGACGGTTACCTGCACGAACGAGGGCGCCGATCACGGTAACAATGAAGTAGTGAAGTTTGAGGGTCTGCTCCCCTATAGCTATGAGATTGGCAAGGTTGACGGCAACGCAGCCGACGGATACACGTGCGACGTGACCATCAAGAACACTGAGTACGTGACGAGCTACAGCAGTGACGACTACACTGGCGTTGACCACGAGCTCGCCGAGGGCGAGCAGGCCGAGAAGACCGTGGCTCTCACGTGGGATGCTGAGAACGAGGAGTGGAACCTCGCCGATGGCGCCACGGCTCCGGTGACGGTGAACTTCGACGTGGTGTGCGAGACGCCGGTTCCCGATCTGCCCGATACGCCTGAAGAGATCACTGAGCTCTTTGAGGGCAAGCCGGTCGTGGTCGACTGCGTGAATGTAGACATTAACCCGCAGCACGATGATGGCGAGTACGACCTCAAGGCTGAAACCTATGGCTGGGAGAACTTCAAAAGCGATAACGGTGTCTACTCCGCCGACCTGCGCGTTCACCCCACTTCGTACGTGAGCGCGTATAACGAGGCCAACCCGGGCCACCAGCTGACCGACGGCAGCGCGGACAGCCAGACGATTCACTTCGTCTACGACGCGGCCGCCAAGAAGTGGGAGATCGCGGAGGGTCAGCCCGAGCAGTTCCGCTTCGAGGTCGAGTGCGCAACGCCCGTCCCCGAGCAGCCTGGGCTTCCCACTGACGAGGAGCTTGGAGAGCTCTTTGCCGACGGCTTGGTGACCGTTGACTGCACCACCGAGGGCGTCGACCACAACCTTGAGACCTTTGACCCCATTGCCGAGGGAGGCTATGCCTTCGGCACGATTGAGGGCAACGTCAAGGATGGCGCTACCGTTGTGATGACGGTCTACCCCCAGGCCTACGTGGGTGCCTACGAGGCTCGCTACGACAACGTCCCGCATGCGCTGAACGAGGGCCAGACCAGCAAGACCGTCACCCTCACCTATGCAGAAGGTGAGTGGAGTGTGCCCGCTGATTTCACGCCGATCGCCTACATGGTGTTCTGCACGAGCTGCCCCGTTGACAACACGCCCGACGCACCCACGGTTCCTGACGTCGACGAGCTCTTTGTGAACGGTGCGGTGAAGGTGACCTGCGTCAACGACAAGACTGACCACGGCTCCGAGACCTACGGCCTCAAGAGCGGCTACGCGACCGTGGGCGCCGTCTACGGCAACGAGACCGACGGATGGAAGGTTGACGTTACCGTGACGCCGTACGGCTACGTCTACGACTTCCAGACGGCCAAGGGCGTGCACCACACGCTCTCGCCGGAGGACCAGGGCGAGCTGACCATGACACTCAGCTACGTCGACGGCGAGTGGACGCTCCCGACCGAGGATGCCCAGTTCGCCTACACGGTGGTCTGCGCTGACGAGTCGCCCACTCCGGGCAAGCCCGGTGACAGCGGTGACAACACCGGCGGCGACAAGGGCAACAACACCGGCAACAACACCGGTGAGAACAACAACGGCAAGCTCCCCAGCACCGGTGACGCCACCAACATGGGCGTCGTGACCGCGGTCGCGATTGCGGGCGTAGCCGTTGCCGGAGCTGCGCTCGTCGCGCACAGGCGCCGTCAGTAGCATCGGCTGACAGCTCTGTCACGGGCCGCGTCTCCATGCGGGACGCGGCCCCTTTGCATGTTCTTGTCGCTTGCTCGACCAAAGGCTCGCATCGGGTGCCCGGGGCGGTCAACCGGCTAAGATGGTGCGAGAGGCAGGAGAGGAGCAGCGAATGAGAATCATCGCCTTTGACGTGCGCCCGGACGAGCGCGCGGAGTTCGAGCGGCAGGCGCAGCGCCCCGACGTGGACGAGCTGACCTGTTGCGAGGGGCCGCTGACGACGGAGAACGCCGAGCTCGTGCGCGGGTATGACGCGGCGCTTGTCGCGGGCATGGAGCGCTACGGCGAGGATCTTCTCGCCGCGCTGGCAGAGAGAGGCCTCTCCGTGTTTGTCACTCGCACCATCGGGACCGACCACATCGACCTGGCGGCGGCCCGACGCCTCGGCATCGCCGTGTCCAATACGAGCTACGCCCCGGACAGCGTGGCCGACTTCACGATCATGCTCATGCTGGTGGCGCTGCGAAAGTACAAGCAGATGGTCTACCGCCAGAACGTGAACGACTTCTCGCTCCCCGGGCTCATGGGCCGCACGCTCTCTTCGCTCACGGTGGGAATAGTGGGGACGGGGAGAATTGGTCGTGCGATGGCGCGTCGCCTGGACGGGTTTGGGGCGCGCGTGATCGGCTATGACCCCGTCCCAAGTGACGAGTTTCGCGAGCTGGGCGAGTACGTGAGCCTCGACGAGCTCTTTGCCGGCTCCGACGTCATCACGTTCCACGCGCCGTCCACGCCCGAGAACTTCCACATGGTGCGTGACGAGACGCTCGCGCAGATGCGGGACGGCGTGGTGCTGGTAAACACTGCCCGCGCGAGTCTCATGGACGTGAACACGCTGGTCGCGGGCATCGAGTCCGGCAAGATCGGAGCGCTGGCCATGGATGTGTTCGAGGGGGAGGACGAGATATACCACGCCTTCCACATGCACGACATCATCGCCAACCGCGACATGGCCTACCTGCGGCAGTTTCCCAACACCGTGCTCACGCAGCATGTGGCGTTCTACACGCAGCAGGCCGTCGACGAGATGGTCTCGCATGCCGTGGACGCTGCGCTGCGGCTAGAATGAGGTAGTCACCCGACATCCGAGAGGAGCGCCATGAGCTGGTTCGAGCCGTCCTTCGTCTATCAGATCTACCCTCTGGGCCTCTGCGGGGCGCCGCACGAGAACGACGGCGTGCTCGAGCACCGTCTGCTCAAGCTCGTGGACGACGGCTGGGTGGACCACATGGCCAGGCTCGGCGTCACGTGCCTTCTGCTCAACCCGGTCTTCGAGTCGGACTCGCACGGCTATGACACGCGCGACTACACGAAGGTCGACTGCCGCCTGGGCACCAACGAGGACCTGCGCGCGGTGGTGGACGCGTGTCACGTCGCCGGCATCAGGGTCCTTCTCGACGGCGTGTTCAACCATGTGGGGCGCGGATTCTGGGCGTTTAGGGACGTGCTGGAGCGTCGCGGCGAGAGCCCGTACGTCGGCTGGTTCGAGATCGACTTCAACGGCGACAACTGCTTTGGCGACGGCCTCTCCTACAGCTGCTGGGAGGGCGCGCAGAGCCTCGTGAGGCTCAACCACTGGAACGGCGAGCTCAACGACTACCTTGCCAGCGTCATCCGCGGCTGGGTGCGCGAGTTCGACATCGACGGCCTGCGTCTGGACGTGGCGTACTGCCTGGACCAGGGCTACCTGCGCTCCCTGCGCAGCCTCGCCGACGAGATCGGCCGCGAGCGCGGCGAGAAGTTCCCGCTGGTGGGCGAGACCATGTTCGGCGACTACAACCAGTGGATGGGCGACGACCTGTGCGACTCGGTCACCAACTACGAGGCGTACAAGGGGCTGTGGTCGTCGATGAACTCCGCCAACATGCACGAGATCGCCTACGCGCTGGAGCGTCAGAGCGGCAGCCACCCGTGGGACCTCTACACCGGGCGTCACATGCTGGACTTTGTGGACAACCACGACGTCCCGCGCATCGCGACCAAGCTGGACGACAAGCGCCAGCTGCGGCCGCTCTACGGGCTTCTGTTTGGTATGTGCGGCGTGCCGGCGGTCTACTACGGCAGCGAGTGGGGAATCGAGGGGGAGCAGCTCCCCGGCGACCACGAGCTGCGGCCGGCGCTTGACGCCCCGGAGTGGAACGAGCTCACGGACTGGATCTGTGCGCTGGGAGCGGCGCGCGCTGGCTCGGAGGCGCTGGTCTGGGGCGACTACACGCAGCTTCAGTGCCAGCCGCAGCAGCTGGTGTTCCAGCGGCGCAGCGAGGGCGAGCGCGTAATCGTGGCGATCAACGCGGCGGATGCGCCGGCCGTGATGCACTTCGACGCGCAGTGCGGGCGCGGCGTCGACCTCGTCACCGGCGAGGAGCACGACTTTGGCGGCGGCTCCGAGCTGGCGCCCTTCTCGGCGTGCTACTGGCGCTGCGAGCGGTAGGAGTCTACCGTTCTCGTGCGGTGTCCTGAAAATCGAGGCTGCGGCACGGAGGGGAAAACCTTACCTGCGGCTTTGCGGCTGATTGTCCTTAAAAACGAGGCTGTGGCGCCACGAGTTTGCCACAGCCTCGTTTTTAAGGACGCACCTAGGAAGTCAGCGTCGATGAAGGCAGCTTTTCGACCGCTACTGACCCATCGAGGAGGTCTCCGGCAGCGTGGAGCCGCCGTCGATCACGATCTGCGTGCCGGTGAGGTAGCTCGACTCGTCCGAGGCGAGAAACGCGCACAGCTCTCCGCACTCCTCGGGGGTGCCGAGGCGTCCGAGCGGCACGGCGGCCGCGATGGCGTCGATGGCGCGCTCGGGGTCCTCCGGGTCGGACTGCTCCGCCATGCCGTCGACGAGCGGGGTGCGGATGTAGCCGGGGCAGATGCAGTTCACTCGAATGTTCTTGTCGGCGAGCTCGCGCGCGAGCGCCTTGGTGAACCCGACGAGGGCGGCCTTGGTGGTGGCGTAGGCGACCTCGCCCGGGTCTGCCACCATGTCGCCCGTTACGGAGCTCGTGACGACGACCGCGCCGCCGCCCGCCTCGACGATTGCGGGCACCACGGCCTTGCAGGCGTTCCAGACCCCCTTGATGTTGATGTCGATGTGGGAGTCGCGCCAGGAGTCGTCCGCGGTGAGGAAGTCGCCGAGGACGCAGATGCCGGCGTTGCAGTCCAGCACGTCGATGCGACCGTAGGCGTCGATCGCGGCCTGGGCGAGACGCTGGCAGTCGGCGAAGTCGGAGACGTCGCATCGGATGCCGATGGCCTCGTGACCCTCCGCGCGCATCGCCTCCGCCGACGCGAGGACGCCCTCTCCGCGCGCCGCGAGCACAACCTTGGCGCCGTGCCGCGCGAAGACCCGCGCGATTCCCTCACCGATGCCCTTTGAGGCGCCGGTGACGACGGCGACCTTTCCGTCGAGCTTTCCCATGTTGGGCTCCTTTCCAGTCGGAGTACGTGCCAGCTACGTTAGCGCTGGGCGGTCGTCCCGTCGAGGGGAGGGATATCGAGAAATAGGGCCCGGCAACGGTCTGCCCGCCTGCGTTCCTGGCTCTTTGCAGAAACCATGCCTTGCACGGCCATAGAGCTGAGCGGGGTTCTGTGATACGCAACTTCCAACGTCTCGAAGGCTTGAAACGTTGGAAGTTGCGTACTGGGTCTGACGAATACGCGATTGCCAACGTTTGTAGGGCCAAAAACGATTGAAGTCGCGTATTGAGCGGGCGCGGCCGAGAAGAGCCTGCGGCTGCGCACGAAAAAGGCCCCGGACGCACGTCCGGGGCCCTGCGAATCGGATGTTGCCGGCCAGCTGCTACTGGACCTGCGCCACCATCGCCATGTTGGTGGACGTGGTGTAGTCGCCGAGGCGCGGCGAGGTCTGCGCGTCGCCGGCGGTGATGACGACGATGTCGCCGGTGTCCACGAGCCCGTTGTTCTTTGCCGTGGTTAGCGCGTTGTAGAGCGTGCTGGAGAGCGAGCCCTGCTCCACGGTGCGATAGGCGTAGACGCCCCAGTAGAAGCAGGTTCGACGGATGGTCTCCTCGCTCGGGGACGTCGCGTAGAGCGGCATCTTGGGGCGGAAGGTGGAGATCAGGCGCGCGGAGCGGCCGGAGTGGGTGGGGGCGAGGATGCACTTCGCGTTGACGCGGTCGGCCATCTCGAGCGCGGCAAAGCCGGTGGCGCCGTTGACGTTGCGCACGCCGCCGCGGTCGTGGTACTCCTTGCGCTCGGGCAGGTACTTCTCGGTCTCCTTGCAGATCTCGGACATCGTCTTGACGGCCTCGATCGGGTACTTGCCGGCCGCGGTCTCGCCGGAGAGCATGACGCAGTCGGTGCCGTCGTAGACGGCGTTGGCGACGTCGGTGACCTCGGCGCGCGTGGGCCGCGGGTTGCGCTGCATGGAGTCGAGCATCTGCGTGGCGGTGATGACCGGCTTGTAGTGCTGGTTGCACTTCTTGATGATGGTCTTCTGGATGTGCGGGACCTCGGCTGCCGGCACCTCCACGCCCAGGTCTCCGCGGGCGACCATGATGCCGTCGGCCTCGTGGAGGATCTCGTCGAAGTTGCGCACGCCGAGCGCGCTCTCGATCTTGGGGAAGATGAGGACGTTGGGCGTGCCCATCTCGATGCAGATCTTGCGAATCTCCTGGACTGCCTTGCCGTCGCGGATGAACGACGCGGCGATCGCGTCGATGCCCAGCTCGCATCCGAACATGATGTCGGCGCGGTCCTGCGCGGTGACGGAGGGCAGGCCGATGTTGACGTTGGGGACGTTGACGCCCTTGTGCTCGCCGAGCATGCCGCCGTTGGTGATCTTGCAGTACATGTCGGAGCCCTCGACGTGGTCGACCTCAAGGCCGATCAGGCCGTCGTCGATCAGGATGACGGAGCCCTTCTGGACCTCGCCCGGCAGGTCCTTGTAGTCGAGCGAGAAGCGCTCGGCGGTGCCGACGACGTCGTCGTCGGTGGTCACGATGCAGGTCTTGCCGGTCTCCAGCTGGACCTTCTCCCCGTCCTTGAGAAGCCCGGTGCGGACCTCGGGTCCCTTGGTGTCGAGCAGGATGGCCACCGGGATGGAGAGCTCGCGCGAGAGCTCGCGCACGCGCTCGATGTTCTTGCGGTGGTACTCGTGGCTGCCGTGGGAGAAGTTGAAGCGCGCCACGTTCATGCCGTGAAGGATGAGCTGGCGCAGCACCTCCTCGTCCTCGACGGCCGGACCCATGGTGCACACGATCTTGGTCTTCTTCTTCTTGAATGTTGCCATCTGAGCCTCTCTCTATGCTCGGACTGGGAAACGGGCGAGCGGATACGCTAGCAGACCACGCTGCGGTCCACGAAGTCGGTACCGTTGGCGAAGGCGCGCGCGTTGTCCAGCGTGACGCGGGCGATCTCGCCGAGGGCCTCGTGGGTGAAGAACGCCTGGTGGCTCGTCATGACGACGTTGGGGAAGGAGCACAGGCGCGCGGTGACGGAGTCGATGACCTGGCCGGCGCGGTTCTGGTAGACGTTGGGGCCCTCCTCGTCGTAGACGTCGATGCCCGCGGCGCCGATCTTGCCGGAGAGGATGCCGCGGATGAGGGCCTGGGTGTCGACGAGGCCGCCGCGCCCGGTGTTCACGAAGATGACGCCGTCCTTCATCTTGGAGATGGACTCGTCGTTGATCATGTGGCGGCTCTCCTCGTTGAGGAAGGCGTGCAGCGAGATGAGGTCGGAGCGGCGGTAGAGCTCGTCGTAGTCGACGTACTCGTCGACGACGCCCTCGTCCACGAGCTTCTGGTTGGGATAGAGGTCGGAGCCCAGGACCTTCATGCCGAAGCCCTTGCAGATGCGGCAGAGCGCGGCGCCGATGCGACCGGTGCCGATGATGCCGGCGGTCTTGCCGTGCAGCGTGTTGCCCACGAGGCCGTCGAGGGAGAAGTCGTTCTCGCGGACGCGGATGTAGCCCTTGCAGATGCGGCGGTTGGCGGCCAGGGCGAGCGCCATGGCGTGCTCGGCGATGGCCTCGGGAGAGTAGGCGGGGACGCGGGTGACCCTGATGCCGAGGTCCTCGGCGACGGGGACGTTCACGGCGTCAAAGCCCGCGCAGCGCATCAGGAGGAGCTTCACGCCAAAGCCGGCGAGGATCTCGAGGGTCATGGCGCCGCAGTCGGCGTTGACGAAGGCGCAGACCGCGTCGTAGCCGCGGGCGAGCGCGGCGGTCATGGGGGTGAGGTTGGTCTCGGTGAAGTCGATCTTGATCTCGGGGTACTGGGCGAGCTCCTTGGTGAACGACGCCTTGTCGTAGCTGGCGGTACCAAAGAAGAGGATGTTCATGAACGGTCCTTTCCATGTGCGCGCACGCGCGCTCGTATACCTTACGAAGCTCAAGTTTAGCGCAGGCAAGCTCTGTGTAAGCTCTGCGCCCGCCGAAAAGTCCTTGCGCTTTAGCAGATTCTCTGCAAGGGACGGCGAAAAGGACGTCTTGCCACGGCGCTTTCGGGTATAGTGTCAGCTGTTGTTTCAGCTGCCCGACACGGCAGCCTTGACGAGCCCTTGCCCCTCCTGGGGAGTTACGATCGGGCGTCAACCTGTCGGGCGGAACACGTCGACCCAGGAGGGAAATACGTTGAAAGAGTACCTTTCGTCGTCTGACGAGGTGCTGAAGGAGCTGTCCTCAGACGGGGAGAGCGGCCTCAGCGCGGCCGAGGCGTCGAGCCGCCTCAGCCAGTACGGGCCCAACGAGCTCGAGAAGGAGGAGAAGACCCCGCTCTGGAAGCGCTTCTTCGAGCAGATGGCGGACCCGATGGTCATCATGCTCATCGTCGCCGCGTTCATCTCCGCGGTGACCGGCATGATCCAGGGCGAGCCCGAGTGGGCGGACGTCATCATCATCCTGGCGGTGGTCATCATCAACTCGGTCCTCGGCGTCGTGCAGGAGGCAAAGAGCGAGCAGGCCCTCGAGGCCCTGCAGCAGATGAGCGCCGCGCAGTCCAAGGTCATGCGCGACGGCAAGCTCCTCCACCTGCCCTCCGCCGAGCTCGTTCCCGGTGACATCGTCCTTCTCGAGGCAGGGGACTCCGTGCCCGCGGACTGCCGCGTGCTCGAGAGCGCGTCCATGAAGATCGAGGAGGCGGCCCTCACCGGCGAGTCCGTGCCGGTGGAGAAGCACGTCGAGGCCCTCGAGCTTGCCGCCGACGCCGACGACGTGCCCCTCGGCGACCGAAAGAACATGTGCTACATGGGCTCCACTGTGGTCTACGGCCGCGGTCGCGCCGTGGTCGCGGGCACCGGCATGAACACCGAGATGGGCAAGATCGCCGGCGCCCTCACCACCGCCAAGAAGGAGCTCACGCCGCTCCAGATGAAGCTCAACGAGCTCTCCGGCATCCTTACCAAGCTGGTGCTCGCCATCTGCGTGATCATCTTCGCGGTGGACATCGTGCGCCACTTCGGCGAGCTGGGCTCGCACCCCGAGATGATCCTCGACACCTTCATGGTGGCCGTGTCGCTGGCCGTCGCCGCCATCCCCGAGGGTCTCGTGGCGGTGGTCACGATCGTGCTCTCCATGGGCGTGACCAAGATGGCCCGTCGCCAGGCCATCATCCGCAAGATGACGGCCGTCGAGACGCTCGGCTGCACGCAGGTGATCTGCTCCGACAAGACCGGCACCCTCACGCAGAACAAGATGACCGTCGTGCGCCACGAGCTCGCCGCCGCCGAGGAGAAGTTCCTTGCCGGCATGGCCCTCTGCTCCGACGCCAAGTGGGACGCCGAGAAGGGCGAGTCCGTTGGCGAGCCCACCGAGTGCGCCCTGGTCAATGACGCCGCCAAGGCTGGCATGACCGGCCTGGACGTGGAGCACCCGCGCGTGGGCGAGGCCCCGTTCGACTCCGGCCGCAAGATGATGTCCGTCGTCGTGGAGGAGGCCGACGGCACCTTCGAGCAGTACACCAAGGGTGCCCCCGACGTGGTCATCGGCCTGTGCACCAAGATCTACGACGGCGAGAAGGTCGTCCCGCTGACGGAGGAGCGCCGCTCCGAGCTGCTCGCCGCCAACAAGGCCATGGCCGACGAGGCCCTGCGCGTGCTCGCGCTGGCCAGCCGCACCTGGAGCGCGATGCCCGACGACTGCTCCGCCGAGGCGCTCGAGCACGACCTGACGTTCTGCGGCCTCTCCGGCATGATCGACCCGGAGCGCCCCGAGGTGGCAGCCGCCATCAGGGAGGCCCAGGGTGCCGGCGTCCGCACCGTCATGATCACGGGCGACCACATCGACACCGCCTTCGCCATCGCAAAGAACCTCGGCATCGCGACCGACCGCTCCCAGGCCATCACGGGCGCCCAGCTCGACAAGATGAGCGACGAGGAGCTTGACGCCAAGATCGAGGACTACTGCGTGTACGCCCGCGTCCAGCCCGAGCACAAGACGCGCATCGTCGAGGCCTGGAAGGCCAAGGACAAGATTGTCGCCATGACCGGCGACGGCGTGAACGACGCGCCGTCCATCAAGCGCGCCGACATCGGCGTGGGCATGGGCATCACTGGCACCGACGTCACCAAGAACGTGGCGGACATGGTCCTCGCCGACGACAACTTCGCCACCATCGTGAGCGCGGTCGAGGAAGGCCGCCGCATCTACGACAACATCCGCAAGGTCATCCAGTTCCTGCTCTCCGCCAACATCGCCGAGGTCCTCTCGGTCTTCGTCGCCACGCTCGTGGGTTTCACCATCTTCCAGCCGGTGCAGCTGCTCTGGATCAACCTGATCACGGACTGCTTCCCGGCGCTCGCGCTCGGCATGGAGGAGGCCGAGGGCAACGTCATGAAGCGCAAGCCGCGCAACGCCACCGACGGCGTCTTCGCGGGCGGCATGGGCTTCGACATCGCCTTCCAGGGCGTGATCATCACGCTGCTCGTGCTCGCCTCGTTCTTCGTGGGCGTGTGGTTTGACATGGGCTACATCAACATCGCGGACATGATCGCCGGCACCGCCGACGAGGAGGGCGTCACCATGGCGTTTATCACGCTGTCCATGGTGGAGATCTTCCACTGCTTCAACATGCGCAGCCGCCGCGCCTCGCTCTTCTCGATGAAGAAGCAGAACGTGTGGCTGTGGGGCGCCGCGGTGCTCGCGCTCATCCTCACGGTCGTGGTCGTGGAGGTTCCGTTCCTGGCCGAGATGTTCGGCTTCATGGAGCTCCCGCTCGACGCCCTCGCCTGCGCCGTCGGCCTTGCCTTCCTGATCATCCCGATCATGGAGGTCTACAAGGCGGTCATGCGCGCGGTCGAGAAGAACGCCGACTAGCCTCGCGCTCCGTTGCCTTGCCCGGGCCCCGACGGTCTTCCGTCGGGGCCCGTTTTCGTTCCGGGCGCGTGCGCGGGCGCCGGGCATCGGGCGCCGCTCGTCTGTGTGCCTCGCCCCCGCCGTCCACTTTTGTCGAGACGGAGCAACTACGGAAAACCGCTGCGTATTTTGGCCTCTTTTCCGTAGTTGCTCCGCTTCGGCGCAAATCGCGCGCACGGGCGAGCGGCCCTGCCGCCGGAGACCGGCCCGTCCCGCAGTCGTGCTGCGCTAAGATGGGCGAGAAGGACGGAAGGGCCGGGAGGTGTGCGTGGCAAAGCGGGGACAGCGGACGGCGGCGTCGCGCAGGCGGCGCGCGGAGCGCCAGCAGAAGATCACCCTCCCCGAGATGGACGCCCTGCAGGACCTGCCCGACTTCGCAGACCTGCGCCTCGACGACGCGCAGCGCACCGCCTTCGACGCGTTTCTCGCCGGTGCGGAGAACGCGGGCGAGATGTCGATTGGCTTTGTGGTACGCCTCGACCGCGGCTATCCGCTCGTGGTCACCGCGCGGGAGGCCTTTCGCGCCGAGCATGCCGTGACCTTTGCCAAGCGGGGCAGCGAGGGGGACGAGGGACATCTGCCCGCCGTGGGCGACTGCGTCGCGGTGCGCCGCGCCCCCGGCCACGACATGGGCGTCATCGAGCGCGTGCTTCCGCGGCGAACCTCCTTCGAGCGGTGGCGCGGGCGCAGCCGCGGCGAGCGCCAGGTGCTCGCCGCCAACGTCGACACCATCCTCGTGGTCCAGCCCCTCGGCGCCGGCGAGCTCCTGCTCGGCCGCGTGGCGCGCTCGCTCGTCCTGGCGCGTGACTGCGGCCTCACGCCCGTCGTGGTGCTCACCAAGGCGGACCGGGCGGACGAGGGCGCCCTCGAGCGGGACCTCGGCAGCGTGCGGCGCCTGGTGGGCGACGACGTGCGCGTGGTCGTGACCTCGTCGTCGACGGGCGTCGGCGTCGAGGCGGTGCGCGACTGCGTTGCGCCCCTCACCTCGGCGATGATCCTCGGCGAGTCGGGTGCGGGCAAGTCTACGCTCCTCAACGCGCTTCTCGGTCACGAGGCGCTCGCCACGGGCCGGGTGCGCGAGCGGGATGACGCCGGCCGCCACACCACGGTCTCGCGCGTCATGGTCCGTCTGCCGGGCGCGGGCGTGATCGTCGACGTGCCGGGGCTCAGGAGCCTGCCCCTGGTGGGGCATGAGCGCGGGCTCGCGCGGGCGTTCCCCGAGATCGCCGAGGCGGCGCTCGAGTGCCGCTTCAGCGACTGCACCCATACCCACGAGCCGGGGTGCGCCGTGCGAGACCACTTCGAGCGGGGGGCGTTCTCGGAGGAGCGGCTCCGCTGCTACCTAGCGCTCGCGCGCGAGATGCGCGAGAGCGCGCGTACGCTGGACCCCGACGTCATCATCTAGGCGCCCCATGTCCCCCCGGCATGGGCCCCTGTGTGGAACCTGTGTGCAAATAGTTCAGATATAGATGAGAATGAGTGCCACGTCGCCAGCTGTTTTACTGGGACGACGTTCTCGTCTGACAGTCTGAAGAAAGCCAGAGAAAGACTCGTGTCCGACTTTTTTCGGACGACCTCGGATTTGACCTCGCGAGCGGGAGAATGTCCCCCATCGACGTGTTGCCCGTCGCTGGGAAGGGGGAGGTCTCATGACCCGTCGTCTGAGGTTGGTCGTCTCGGGGTCGTGCGCGCTGGCGTCGCTCCTGCTGTGCCTGGCGTATGGGGGTCATGTCCGCCAGGAGGCGGACCGGGCGCGCGCCGAGGCGCTCGAGCGCTATGGAGGCGAGGTCGTGACCCTCGTCGTGGCAACGGAGGGCATCGAGGCGGGTGAGAGCGTCACGCGGGCAAACGCGGCCGAGCGCGAGTGGCTGGTCGACCTCGCGCCGGCAGACGCGGTGACCGGGCTCGACGAGGTGCTCGGGTCCGAGGTGAGCGTGCCCGCGGCCGCCGGCGCCCCGCTCACGGGGCTCAACTTCAGGGACGCCACCGAGGCGGTGGAGGTGCCCGCCGACCGTGTCGCGATCACCGTCCCCGTCTCGGACGACCTGGGCGTTCCCCCGGGGACGGAGGCGGGTGAGACACTCGCGGCGTATGAGACGGCGGACGGCACGGTCCAGCTCCTCGCCCTGGACGTGCGCGTGCTCTCCGTTCCGCAGACGGGCTCCGGCGTGGTCCCGACGGGCGCGCTCACGCTCGCCGTCGCCCCCGACGACGTGGCACGGCTGCTGGCGGCGAGCGACGAGGGGAGCCTCAGGCTCGCCCTGCCCGGGGCGCGGGCGCTCGACCTCGCCGAGGGCGAGCAGACTGCCCCGACGAGCGTTCCGCCCGAGGAGGTCGCAGGGGAAGGTGCCGCCTCCCCCGAGGGGGCGGCGGAAGGGGGTGCGTCATGAGCGCATGGGCGGCGTACTGCGCGCAGGGATACCAGGACCTCGTTCGGGGCGCGGTCGACGCGCTCGACCGCGCGGCGGAGCTCTCCTTTGCGAGAAGCGCCGACGAGCTGCGGCGCATGTCGTCGGCGGCTGACCCCGGCACGCTGGGCTTCGTGGTGGGCCCCGTGCTCTCGGGCGTCTCCGACGTCAATCTCGCGGCGGCGATCGCCGACGGCGGAAACGCGCGCTGCGTCGTGCTTGCGTGCGAGGCGGCCACGGGGTCGCTCCGCTCCCGTGCCGCCCGTGCGGGGATCGACCTCGTCGTCGACCTCCCCTCGTGCACGGGGCGCGCTCCCGAGGGGCCCGACGCGTCCGGGCCTGTCGGCGCCCGCGAGCCCTCCGCGGCGTCGCCGGTGCCCCCCGCTGAGGGGGCGGCGACCATCGTGTTCTGCTCCGGAAGGGGAGGGGCGGGCAAGACGACGCTCGCGTCCTGCGCCGCTGTCGTCGCCTCCCGCTGGGGCCTCAGGACGTGTCTCGTCGACCTCGACCTCTCCTGCGG
>UMHS01028853.1_pt1 | contig 18876 bp, 11 predicted proteins | sample 1965611 | NCBI WGS metagenome assembly UMHS01 (sample SAMEA4836106, study PRJEB28245) | human gut metagenome | biome: gut microbiome; material: fecal sample | place: Denmark | collected 2008
CCCAAGCAAATTTGAAACTTTAGAAGAATATCTCCAGAGAGTTCCTATTCAAAAGAGATATTATGGTTTAAGTTTCTATGCTTTAGATGAAAACAATGAATTAAGACACTATACTTTTCAAACCAGTTTAATAGAACCTACTATTGATGATGATGAAGAAGAGATTGAAAGACTTGATAAAGAATTACAAGAGCATGTTAATAATAAAGAAATTCATAAAACAAGTGAAGAAATCAGATCTGAAATAGTAGATGCAGATATTCCTGATACAATAGCTAGAGTTCAATGGACTTTAAATAAGATTGAAGAAGCTGTTAATACAGTAATGAATGATATTGTAGATGGAGCATCTGATGAATACAATACTTTAAAGAAGATACAAGATAAAATTGTAGAGCTAAGAGCTGAAATGGAATCTCAATTATATGGAGATGATGGAGGTGAAGTTCTTAAGACATTAGAACAGGCTCTAAAATTTTTGAATCAGTATAAAGATTTTATAGTTGATATCCCTGACAACTATGTAAATAAACAAGACATAGTAGACAATCTTAACACTGATGATCCAACTAAAGTATTGTCTGCTAGACAGGGAAAAGTATTAAGTGAAACACTCACTAATTATTTTGATACAGCAATGGCATCTATTAGAGCAGAAACTAATAGAGCAACTAATGCTGAAAACAGAATAGAAGCTAAGTTAGATGATGAAATAGATAGATCAACTGCAGAAGATATTAGAATTCAAAGTGAATTAGATGCAGAAGAAGCAAGAGCTCAATCTGAAGAAAAGAGGATTGAAGATAAACTTGATGCAGAAATAGAGAGATCTACCACTAAAGACACTGAATTAGGAAATCAAATTATTGCTGAAACTAATAGAGCTGAAGGTGAGGAACAAAGAATTGAGACAAAACTTGATAATGAGATAACAAGATCTACAGCTAAAGATGAAGAACATGATGATAGAATAAAAGCTTTAGAAGGAGATACACATGTTCAAAATACAGATGTAGGAACTACAAGTCAAACATTTCAATTACAATTAGGAAAACCTGGCAATAAGATTAAAAATGAAGATGCAGCTATCTCTGTAAGAAATGCTGATGATTCTGACTATGTTAATTTTATTGCTAAGAATGCTACATTTAAAGGAGATCTTATAGTTGAAGGACAATCATTTGTAACTGAAGCTGAAACTGTAGAAATAAAAGATAATTTACTTTTATTAAATAAAGGTGAAGTAGGAGCTGGAGTTACTAAAGGAATTGCAGGATTAGAAATAGATAGAGGAACAGAACCTAACTATCAAATTATCTTTGATGAATCTGATAATAGATTTAAAGCTGGAGAAATTGGAGACATTCAATGCTTAGCTTTAAGAGATGGAGATGGTGATATGCTAGATGGTATGTTTACCACTTGGGATTCAACAACACATAGACTTAAGACTACTAATATTATTCCTAATACTAGAAAATTATTTTTCAATGACAATACAAATTCATTGGAATATACTTATCAAACATATGAAGAAAATACTTATGGCAATGATTCTTTCACTTTCACTACTGCATCAGGAAGTTTATATATTTCTGCAGGAAATAATAATTTAAATTTAGGCACAGATAAGACTTATTTTAGATTTTATAAAAATCTATTTATACCTTCTTCTATAATTTCTTCAGGAACCAGTATTTCCTTATTAAATGCTTCTGGAGCAACAATTGCAACATTTGGTTCTCCTAGTACTATTAATTCAAGTTTAAATGTAGCTAATCAAGTTATAATTAAAGGAGGTTCTAATACTAAACTTATATTACAATCTTCTGATGCAGATAATTTTAATCTCATAGAAAGTCAAAATAGTTCTGGAACTATATTATCAAAATTAGGATATTATGGTACTTTCTGGGGAATAGATAATAAAAAGATTGCTACAGAAGAATTTGCTAATAACAAATTCTTACCTCTTGCAGGTGGAACTATGACAGGAGTTATTTTAATGAATAACAATGTTGTAATTCAATCTAAGAATTCTAGTGGAACTGCAAAAAGATTAATTGGAAAAGGACCAGATAATATAACTTATATTGGAGATTCTGATGGGCATACATTCTTATATAGTGATGGTGCAGATATTTCTCATATAAGAAATGAGACCCCATACATAATATGGGATTCTTATAACCTAACTAATCCAGTAACATATACTACAGATACATATAATTATGCAACATTAAGAAATAAAGATGGACAGTATTTTACTTATATTAAAGCAGGAACTAGTGGGTTATTGCCTCATTCTAAAGCTACATTAGTTAGTGGAGGATCAGGTTCCCTTGGGACTTCAGATCAGAGTTTTAATGCTGCATATATAAACAACTTACATACAAATAAAGTAACTTTTGGAGATGCTGGGTCATTTATAGATAATCAAAGTGGAGATTCTAGTCATATAGGTATTGGATTTTATACTTCTCAAAATGCAGCTTGTCCTGTATATGTAGGAAGTTTATGTGTTTCAGATGGTTATGCTAATAGTGCTCCTAATATACCTGCTAATGGAATATATTCTAAAGGAATTATATATATTGAAAATGGAATAGGATTTAGAAATAGTATTTGGACAAATGATTTAACTCCAAATAGAAATTATAGTGGATATTTACAAGTATTAGATGCTTATGATGCTGCCAATGCTGGAGGTCCTACTAATTATGGAACTGTATTACAAGTAAATTCAAAAAATGCTCATTGGGCAAATCAATTATGGTTCCCAGGTGGTGCAGAAGCTAGTAAAAAAGGTCTTTATTATAGGCATATGGCTTATAACCAAACAGAATATGGAGAATGGAATAGGTTATTAACAAATAAAGATGTTAATATAATACAAACACAATCTAGTAGTAATCCTTCTACTTTACCAGTTAATCAAATATTTTATTCTGAAATAAAAGAAGTTACTGGAACTCCAACAGATCAGGGAGCATTATTTAGTGTCCAAGGAGATGATGAAGGAATTCAATTATGGGCAAGTTCTTCTAGAAATAAACTTTATTATAGAACTAAATGGACATCATTTGGAAATTGGATTAAACTAGTTACTGAATTTGATTTAAATAGTTATTTAACTAAAACTGAAGCTAGTACTTTATATTATCCTTATAATGGAAGAGGGTATCTTTCTATTACTTCCACTGGAAAGCCTGTTATGAGTAATAATCAAGGATATGCTGTAAAAGACAAAGATGGGAATGAAAGAGAAGTACTATGGATGGGACCTAATAATGCTTTATATTTAGGGAATACTTCTCAATATACCTTGGGCCAGTTAGATCTCAGATGTACTACTCTTACTCATAATGGTAGTTCTATAGCTACACAAAATTATGTCACTAATCAATTATCTAATTATCTTCCTCTAACTGGAGGAACATTATCAGGCAATTTAACTATAAATACAGTTGGAAGCACAACTTTTGTAATTAATAATAATGATATTAATGAATCTGAAACTTTTATGAGAGTTCTTAGAAAGGGAACTGCTTCAGCTGCAATAGGATTCAGGGATAGTCTAGGTGCTTATATATATAATTATAATTCTAACAAATATTTATTTATAGATAATGATGGATATGCTAGAGTTGGTACAACTTCTGGCAATACTAGATTAGCTTTAATTACAGATATTCCTTCAATATCTGGATATTTACCTTTGTCTGGAGGTACAATGAGTGGATTTATAACTTTTCCAAATAGTGCTGGTATTGTTCAAAATGTAAATGAAACTTCTAATTATGTTAGATTAGTTAATTGGGTAAAAGGAACAAAACATTATTCAGGACAAATAGGTTATCACTCAACAGGAGGTGATGGAAATGGAGCAATTATTATTAGACCATATTATGATGAAGCAGATGGATGGAGTACTGCAAAAGGATTATATATAAGTAAAGGACAATTATTAATTGATGGTGCTTCAGTAGCAACTCAAACTTGGGTTAGTAGTCAAGGATTCTTAAAAACAGCTCCTTCTATTTCTATAACTACTTCTGGAAGTGGTAATGTAGTAACAGGAATATCAGCAAGTGGACATACCCTAACAGTTACTAAAGGATCAGCATCTGTGTCAGTATCATGGAATGATATTACAGGAAAACCTTCTTCATTCCCACCTTCTGCACATACTCATGAATATATTGTTGGTGAGTATACTGGTTCTGGAGGTGTTATAGCTCCAGGTTCTATAGGTACAAACAAATTACAATGTAATATGATGCATGTTAATGCTGAATCAAATGGAGGAGGATATTGTGATTGGATATTAATGAATGCATATTCATGGAGTGATGTGCCCTATGCAACAGCTATTGGAGTAGTAAAAGCTGCAACTCCTAGTGCTTACATAATGTCAGGGCCAAATAGCACTGATATATCTACTTGGGTTAGAAAAAAATTAGCTACAACTGATGAAATTCCTACTAGAACAAGTGATTTAACCAACAATAGTGGATTCTTAACTAGTTCTTCTCTTTCTGGATATGCTACACAATCTTGGGCAAATGGTAGGTTTTTACCATTAAGTGGAGGAAAACTGACAGGAGATTTAAGTTTTCAAGAAGCTAGTGGTATAATATTAAGACCTTCAAATGATTCTTATATATCTGGTATCTTTGCTGATACTCAAGGTAATGAATGTGTTGCTGTTTGGGCAAAAAATACAGTTACTAGATTAAGATGGCATGCTGGAGTTGATATGTCTGATGGAACTGCTAACTTAATGATGGGCATCATTCCTGATTTTGAAATAACAAAAGCTAGTGGTACAGCTATTGGGTATATTGCAGGAAATGAAATATTACATTCTAATAATTACACTTCTTATACTGTTACTAAGACAGGAGGTGGAGCTTCAGGAACTTGGGGTATTAGTATTTCAGGAAATGCAACAACTGCTACAACAGCAACTACTGCTACTACTGCTACTAATGCCACTCAATTAGGAGGAACTGCAGCAGCTTCTTATGTAAAAGAAAATGATAATATTAGTAGATTAACTAATGATAGAAATTATGTTAGATCTACTTCTACATTAAAAGTTTCTGACATACAAGTATTAGATGGAGGTACTCCAGGATCTGAAGCAGGTATTTTATATATAGTATTAGAATAATTATGGGATTAACATTAAATGGAAAAGAAATTGCTTCCATGAAAATAGGTGGAAGAAATGTTAAAGAAGCTTGGTTAAATGGAAAGAAAGTATGGCCTTCTTCTACTCATCTAACTCCAATTGTAGAACAAATAAGTGCTGCATGGAATAATTATCCAGTTCATTTTTGTGAGTTTAATGGAAATACAAATCAAACTTACTTAAAACAAGGATCTATACAGTTTGTTCCTCAAAATTTTGGAGCTATGTCAGGTGCAGGTACCTTTGTTGAAGGTGTTGGAGGAAGAAAAGCCTTACAATGTCAATCAACTGATATATATTTAAGTAATCAAGCTAAAGCTCCTACAAATGTAAGTATTTCTATGTTAATAAAACAAACTTCTGTAAATAGTTCTTATTCTGGAATCTTAGGAGGAACAATTTTTGGATTAAATACTGAAGAATTTGGTTATGCTTTTGGCTGGGCTCCTAGTGAGCAAAATAATAAATTTGCTGCTGAATGTTACTGTGAAGATGGTACAGGTGCTTCTGTTGTTTATTTTAATAGATCTATTACTACAAATAAATGGTATCATGTGATGATAACTTATCAAGCTAATATTTTAAAATCTACAATTTCTATAAATGGAAGTACTTGGTACTATGGGGCAAATGCTAATGGTTTACTAGGAAATATAGGTTATGGTAATTTATATAATTCTTCTATACATTTAGGTTGTGTATGGCAGAGTGGAAAGAATTATTTTAAAGGATTAATACAAGATTTTGTTTTATGGAGAGATGTTTCATTATATGATAATCCCTCATTAGCTAAATTAATTGTAGATTACTATAAAGGATTAAATATAATTTAAAATGATAACATATAATACAAAAGAAGAAGCTAAGGCAGTTCTAAGAAATAAAGAATTGCCTTTTGGAGCTTCTATAATTTTAAATACTAAAGATGGAGATTTATTAGGTGTTCAAGGTAAATCTAAGATAAAATTTTTAGATATGAACACTTTACCTCCTACAAATGGAAAATCTAACCAAGTTCTTAAACTAGATGAAAATGGTAATGTAGTTTGGGCTGCTGATGATATGAGAGATATTGTAGATGATTTAATTAGTACTGATACAGATAAAGCTCTTAGTGCTAATATGGGTAAATATCTACAAGATAATAAATTAGATAATGCATTAATAGAAAAAAAATCTTTTATTACCAGTCATGTATTAGAAATTAAAGATAATGCTTTAAATATTACTTCAGGATATATTACTTATAATAAAACTAATAATAGTTTTTCTTCTAAAAGTATTAGCACTGTCTTTCCTGTTGCTTCTAGTAACACTACAGGAGTGATGAGTGTAGATCATTATAATTTATTAAATTTAATTGATACAGATTTTAACACAAACACTACTGGTTTAGTAGCAAATCTTACAGGATTTACTTATACTACAGAAGCTGTAAGGCATAATAGTTCTGTTATCTTTAAAAGTGGAAATACTTGGACTAAACAAAGTAAAACTCATTCTATTAATCCAGCAACTACAACTACAGCAGGTGTAATGACTGCAGCAGATAAAACTAAACTAGATAATACAGTTAGTGCTACTACAGAAGCAACTCCTGTTACTTTAGGATTAGTTAGACAAGCTGCAGAGTTGACAAATCTAGAAGCTGATAATGATTTAGCTGGAGTTATTGCTCACTTTAATCAATTGCTAGCAAATCTTAAAGAAGCAGGTATAATGTATGCAACTCCTGCAGGTTCTTAATAACAAATAATATGGGTAAAGTATTCTATAATAGTAAACTAGCTAAACTAATATTGTTTGGTGGTTATAGTACAATAATGTTATTTGGTTTTATCTTCACTAAGAAAGATAGTCTTAGACCATCAACATTAAGACATGAAATGATTCATGTAGAACAATATAAAGAATGCTTAACTGCATTTATATTCCCATTTGCTTTATTTGCTGTGTTTAATAGCTTCTGGTGGATTCTAATCTATCCATTGATGTATTACATTATGTATGGAGTAGAGTGTCTTATATCTTATATATACAATATTTTTAAGGGCATATTCACAAAACAGAAATTCTCTTGGGAAGAAATAAATGATAAGGCATATAATGCATCAGCTTTTGAAATGGAAGCCCATGATAATGAGGGCAAAGAAGATTATCTGGAAACAAGAAAGGGCTTTGCATTTATAAAATATTATGGAAAGGTCTGATTTTGCTATAGAAAATCTGACCATTTTTTAAAATTTTGAATTTTTTGAAATTATTTATAGTACTTTTGTATTGAAATTATTGGCCAATATTTCATTACAATTAAATTAAAAATTAACTCTCTTTAAAAATTAAAAATCATGGCAAGAAGTTTAGATGATGCTGCTTCAAAAGGAGTAGCAGGAACAGGTTTAGGGTTAACATACTAGCTCCATATAATAGTAATGTTATATGCAAATCCCTTGAATTGCTGGGAAGTCTTAGAGATAAGATTATCAGCAGCTAAGCTTTATATTTAAAATATAAATATAAAGAAGGTTCAGAGACTATCTAGAAATAGAGTACACTACAAGCTTATGGTAGTGGAAGTGGGGGACATCCTAAGGGATGAAGATATAGTCCAAACTGTATGTATATATAAAGATACAGAAGTTCATTAGAGAACTGCATGAGGCTTGCAACTTCATGTGAATACAATGTAGGTATTGCAGGTACAGCTCTAGGATTGTGGGCATTGGCAAAATCAGGTAGTGGTTTGTTAGGTGGTATTGGTAGTGGAGAAACTATCATAGCTGGTAATAACTTAGGTTATGGTGCAACTGCTGCTGGTGGATTTGGATATACTCCTTCTGAAGTATATATGTCTGCTAAACAATGTGAAGATAATGTAGCATTGACCAGAGCAATCTATGATATGAGAATCAAAGACCTTCAAGAAAAGACTGGTATTTATAACTATTTCAATGACAAGTTCTGTCAAGTTGAGAAACAGGTAGCTGCCTTAGAACAGGCTAAACCTTATGAGCAAAAGATTTTGGATCTTCAGTTCCAATTAGCTCAGAACCATTCTGACAGATATACTGATAAGAAAACTTGTGGAGTAATCTATTATGATTTCAACTTCATTATGAATAAGAAGAAAGCTAAAGATAAATATGAAGGAAGATCTATTAATGAACTTGCTTATAAGAGTTATGAGTCATTAACTGATGATTCTTTCCCTTATCCTGAAGCTAAAGCTTATTTTATTTTCCTAACCTATTTGTATAGTACAATGGCAGAAAAGCATAAATTATTTAAATAAGCAATGACTCAATTGTTTATATACAGCCCTCTATCTTAATTGATAGGGGGCATTTTTTGTTTTTAATAACTTTTAAATTAAGATACTATGAAATTAACATTAAAAAGAATTAATAAGGCAAATGATTATACAGAAGGTAAACTGTATATTGATGGTGAATACATTGCAGATACATTAGAAGATTGTGACAGAGGTCTTACAGAAGATATGGAATTGACAGATATTATTGCTAGAAAAGTTTATGGTGAAACTGCTATTCCTGTAGGAACATATCAAATTACTTTAGATGTAGTAAGTCCTAAATTCAAAGACAGAGGATGGGCAAGATTCTGTGATGGCAAACTTCCTAGATTAATGGATGTTCCTGGATTTGAGGGTGTACTCATTCATGTAGGCAATGATCCTGTTAAAGATTCTCTTGGCTGTATTTTAGTAGGAACTAAAAATAAAGATGGGTATATTATTAATAGTACAGCTACATTTAGAAAAGTTTATGAGAAACTTCAAGAAGCTACAGATCAAATCACAATAACAATTGAATATGACAATTAAGACTAAAATCTATATAGGTTTGTTTATTATAATGCTAGGAATGGTATGTACAATATCATTCCAAGCAAAATATATAAAGAAACAGAAAGCTAACATTGAAAGATTAGATGGAAATGTTACAGCTTTGACAACTGACATAAATCATTTTAAAGTAAATGATTCTCTTAATGCTGCTACTATTCAATCTCTTAATATTACAGTAAGTGAATTTAAAGATATGAATATAGAAGCTAAGAAAACAATAGATGCCCTAAATATTAAATATAAGAGACTTTTAAAGGTCAATCAAACAATCACTCAAGAGAATCAAGATCTTATCTTAAATAAGACAATAGACACCTTAATTCTTAAAGATACTATTGTTAAGACTGTAAGTGCTTCTTATAGATCACCATATTTAGATTTAGACATCTATGACCTAGGAAATCAATATCAAGTTAAATATGAATCAAGAGATACAATAGACCAGATCTTAGAAAATATTCCTAAGAAGTTCTTATTCATAAGATATGGAACAAAAGGATTTAAAACAACTTATGTTAATAGAAATCCTAATGCTAAGATAGTAGGAGCATCTGATTATATCTTTAAAAATAAAGTTTGGAAAAAGCAATAAAATGTTGTATCTTTGTACATTAATTTTAAATCTAAAATATGAAAACAAGAGAACTAATATTTAGAGTATTACAATTCTTATCTATTAACTCAGATGATTCTATTCAAGATTTTTCAGAGGAATATATATACAATGTGTTGATTGATAAGAGAGCATTTCTCTTAAAACAACATTACAAAGATGCAAGAAAAGCAGTCCCTAGGTCATGCTATCAAACTCTTAATGTTCCTTTAGAAAAAATTAGAGTAGTACCTGATTTGAAATACTCTGATGTACTTTTAAAATCAACTATCAATATTCCTGAAATGGTTGATTTTGCACAAGAAACAGGAGTTGCTACAACTATAATTATGAGTACAGACTATACAGCAATTCCATTTAATCTAGTTACATTTGAAAGACTTCCTACAGTAGGATCTAATAAGTGGACTAGAAATCTATTATATGTTGCACTAGGAGGCAAGAGTCTATATTGCAAATCATTTAATCCTTCATTTAACAATCTTAATAAAGTATTAATCTTTGGAGTATTTTCAGATCCTTCTGAAGTATTCTATGCAAATGGTAATACTGGAGATTTTTATGATGAAGAATTTCCTGTAGACACTTCTATGGTAGACTCTATAATTAAATTAGCATTAGATGAATTAACAAGAATTAGTAGACCAAAAGACATTTTGAATGATGGAGAAGGAATTGAAGACCAAAGGTCCAAAGCAGTTTAAATTCACAAATTCTTATAGTATTAAGGATTATTGGAAATACTATTGTAAAAACAGTAAGACTATACCTTATGAACAATATAGAGATATATTATATTTTATCTTAGAACAGTATTCCCTATTAATCTCAGATCAAGCAATGGATATAACATTCCCTTATAAGCTAGGCAAAATTTTAATTAGAAAACATCCACAGCAGATTAAATTTGATGAAGAAGGAAATTTAATATCTAAACTCTCTGTTGATTATAAAGCCACTAAAGATTTATGGGCAAAAGATCCTGAAGCTAAAGAGAGAAAACAATTAGTATATTGTCTTAATCAACATTCTGAGGGATGGTTGTTTAGTATTAAATATCAAATATTTAATCAACTAAAATCAAATTATAAGGTTAAGTTTCTTACCTTTAAACCTGCTAGGAAGATGACTAGAAGGTTTGCTAAAAATATAAAAGAACATAAAATAGATGCAACAGAATATGAAGTATGTGAAATTAACAGAACTGATTGATAGATTAAAGAGAAATAACATAATGGCAGATTTAAATTATGAAGAAGTAGTTGTACATGTTACAGACTTCTTTGCAATTTTAAATTCTCCTAAGTTATTACAATCTTTCAAAACAGATCAAGATATAGAGATCAAAGACTATCAAGGAAGAGTGCCTTGCAACTTTGTTCAGGAAGTTCAATTAAGAATGAGGCATCATAATAATGATAAAGCTTATATTCCTATGAGAGCTGCAACTGATACATTTCATCCTGTTACTAAACAAGATAAATATGTAGAAGGACCTTCAGATTTAACTTATGTTATTAATGATGGAGTCATTACTACTTCCTTTAAGAATGGACATGTAGAAATGTCTTATAAAGGAATTGTAGTAGATGAGAATGGTGTTCCTATGATTCCTGAAAATTATGCTATTATGAGAGCTTTAATAGAATATATTAAAGTACAATATTATACTACATTAGTAGAAAATATGAAAATGCCTTATCAAGTCTTACAAATGGCAGAACAAAGATATGCTTGGGCAATAGGAAGAGCTAGTTCTCAATTACATCAAATGACATTAGATGAAGCTGAAAACTTTACTGACATTGTTAATAGACTTATTCCTGATCTTAAACAACATGATAAGTACTTTGCATCTCTAGGTAGTAAAGAGTATTTAAGAACACAATAATATGGGAATACCAAGAATAACTAAACATCTAGTCAAAGGGATGCAGCAAGATATTTCTAAATCTAAGTTTAGTAATGAATATGCTTATGAAGTTAGAAATGCAAGATTATTGGCAACTGATAGTCAAACAACATTAGCTGTAACCAATGAAAGAGGTAATAAAGAATATATTGTAACTGATGGTAAGAATCCAGTAGCTATTAAAGGAACTATCTTAGGACATTGTGAAGTTAATGATTATATAGTATTATTTACTCATGACACTAATACATCTCCTAAAGATCATATCTATAGGATAGACACTAAAACTAATATCATGACAACTATCCTAGAAGGGGATATGTCATTTGATATTGATCATAAGATTGAAACTATTGGATGGTTTGAATCAGAATCTATTATTAAAGTGTATTGGATTGATGGTAAGAATCAACCTAGATATGTTAATATTGCTGATGGAGCTGTAAATGATATTAGTGTGATTGACTTTGTTCCTGAGATAGGATATGGCACAATTGAAGTGTCAGAAACATCTGGTGGTATGTTCACTGCTGGTATGATTCAATATGGTTACAATCTATATAGAAAATATGGAGCACAATCTAAATTAAGTGGTCTTAGTCCTTTAATGGCAATTACAGCTAGAGGTGAAGGTGCTGAAAAAGATACACAAATTCCAGTTGCATATAATATAAAAATTAGTGATGTTCCAGATAAAGGATTTAATAATGTTAGGTTATATAGAATTCATAGAACAGAATTAAATAGTCTTCCTAAGATCAGTCTTATCTATGATGGAGAATTAACTAAAGATTCTAAAGGAGTTTTTACTTATAAAGATAATGGTCAAGTGTCATTAGAAGATATTTCACTTGAACAACTATCATTCTTAGGATCAGATTTCTTAATTCCACAATGTATAGCTCAACATTCCAATAGATTAATATTTGCAAACTATAAAGAACAAATAAATAATCTAAAAGATCTTAAAGAAAAATATGGTTTTAAAAAGGGAACTTCACTACCATTCTCTAATGGAGCTTATAACAAAGATTTAACTGCTGCTGGTCCAGAATATATATATTATAGTTTAGGAGCTGAAGAGCCAACTGGTGATGCTTATTTAGACTCATTTACTAAATTATCTGATGATCAACAAGATTTTGCACTTTATTTCTCTTCTACACATGTAAGACCTAACTTAGAATGGAAAGGATCTATTCAAACTAGTTCTAGTTATAATCCATATAGAGAAAATAAAAATAGAGAAAATAAAAAGGATAAAGGAGAAATCAAAACTTCTTTTAAGAGAGGAGAAACATATAGATTTGGAATTCAGTTTTGTGATAAATATGGAACTTGGTTAGAAGTTATTTATTTAGATGACATTCAAATCCCAAGACTTGAATCTAGTCTTATTAAGAATCCTAGAGGAGAAGGTTTAACAAATTTAACTGTTACTCCATTTAACACATATGCAGAAGGTCTTACCTATAAGATATATCCTAATTATGCTAGAATAACATTTTCTATTCCAGCCTCTCTATGTAAGATATTAGTTCAAGATTTTGGAATAACTAAAGCTAGAATAGTTAGAGTTCAAAGAGATAGTTCAAATTCTACTATATTGTCCCAAGGCATTTTAACTTCTACTTTATTTCAAAGAACTCAAAGAGATGTAGGATTCTGGGCAATGCCTGACTATCTTACTAGACCATTAGCTCAATATAAACCTGAAAAGGGTATAACAATGTATCAAGATCAAATGCAAAAAGTAGCAATCTTCAGTCCTCTTGGAGTATTTGAACCTTTAGCTGGCAATTGGGATAAAGGTGCAGGACCTTTAATTTTATATGAAAACTCTGAATTAAATGCTAATGATTCTACATTTGAAGATCCTGTTTCAATTATTTCTGAAACAAGTAATTTAAATTATTCTCCTTATGGAGATAGTAGTATATTAAATTTTTGGTCTCCTGAAGTCACATTCCCTAATCAACCTATATTAGACTTAAATACTTGTAGTGTCCAACTTATAGGATGGTCTTCTAATGAGTGGACTGTTAATACTACTTCTACTTTAGATACTACTGATAATAAAAATATTAATGTAAGTGCTAGTATTCCTGGATATGAAAATAGAACTTTAACTTATTTAAGACCTGGGGCTAGATCTAATGGAGAAGGAATGATTTTTACTTATGATAGTCCTACTAATAACCATAAGTTGTCTATTTTTAGAAGTTATTATGGAATTAATTTATATAGTAGTAATTATGAGTTATTACAAAAAACCTATGATAAGAAATATGCAGGAAGTAATAATGGTACTATTGATTTATTAATGCTTAATATTAATAAATCTATTAAATATAATTCTGATATAGATTTGCATTATACTAATAGAGATGCTTCTAAGACTCTTACATATAAAGGAAAAACATCTCAACATATTGTGTTCCCATTAGTAAATAGTTCTAATGTATGGCAAGGAGTTCAGCCTTATTTACAATTTAATCTTGCTAATGATCAGTCTATTGGAGATAGATTTACAGCATATAATGGAATTGTTTATGACTTAATTACAGGAGCTGGATTTAATAGAGAATTAAAAGATATTCCTATTGCAGAACTTCATAGAGAATTAGGATATTGGAAGGAAGATTCAGGAGGTAATAAAGTATTTGTTAGCACTCAATATGGAGATCCAGATAATAATAACAACTTATATATAGTTTGTAGTGAAGAAAAAGATATAGTTTATAGTGACACTAGACAATCTGTAATAGATATTATTGCAGATCAAGGTGATATATATCTTCAAAGATTTACTTTCTTAAAATCATATATAACAGATTCACAAGCAACTAATGGTGTTGCAGAAGCATTATCTGTTCTCTTAGAATCAACTATTGACTTAGATAGAAGATATGACAATGCTAATAATCTTACAGATGTAAGAATGACACAACCTGATGAATTCTATAAATTCAATGAAGTTTATAATCAAACTAATAATCTTTTTACTTATACTCAGATTCCTGCAGATCAAGATGTACAAACAAACTTTCCTAATAAGATAATTGCTAGTAGTTCTAAAGTAGAAGGTTCTAAGATTGATAATGGAACTAATATACTACAGAATGAATTTATGAATCTAGATGGGCAGTATGGTGAAATTAGGAAACTACAAGAATTTAATAGTTTTATGTATGGATTCCAAGATAGAGCTGTAAGTTATCTTATCATTAATCCTAGAGTTCAGATAGAACCATCTGATGGTGTAGCTATTGAATTAGGAACAGGACAATTCTTATCAGATAAAAGATATATTACAACTAAGTCTGGTACTAAGAATAAATGGGGAGTATGTTCTTCTAACACTGGTATTTATTATGTAGATGATACTAATAGTTCTCTTAATAAAATATCAGGAGAAGGAATGCAAGATATATCTACAACATATGGACTCCATGCTTATATGTCTAATTTAAATTTAAATCAAGACTTTAATTCTTATTTCCATAATAATAATGATGAAATTTATTTCAATTTTAAAGAAACTGAATCTTTAATATTTAGTGAGGCTGCAAATGCTTTTACTGAATTTATGGATATTACACCTAATGTATTCATTTCTTATAAAGATACATTCTTGACAGATCATATTGTAAATAATGTAGAACATCTTTATACTCAATTTGAAGGAGACTATAATAATTTCTATGGAGAATTAAAAGATAGTTCTGTCACTATTATCTCTAATGAGAATGTAGATCTAGATAAGACATATGATAATATTGAATTTAGATCAGAATGTTATTCTCTTAAAGATGGTAAATGGAATACAGATGTATTTAATGAAACTTACAACTATATACATTCTTGGAATGAAAGACAAGATTCAGGAGAAGTTCCTTTAATCTATAATAACAATCTTAAAGAAAGATTTAGAATATGGAGAACTCCAATTCCAAGACATTCTAAGTCTCTTATAAGAATGAGAAATGGTTGGCAGTTCATTAAATTAGGTTTGAAGAATGAGAATAATAGAAAAGTTATTCTACATGATATAAATGTTAAATATTCAATATAATGAGTGATATACATATTAAGCCAAGTAAAAGGGGAACCTTTACTGCTGCAGCTAAGAAGAGAGGCAAGTCTGTACAAGGATTTGCTTCTCAAGTATTAGCTCATAAAGAAAATTATTCTCCTGCAATGGTTAAGAAAGCTGTATTTGCTTCTAATGCCAGTAAATGGAAACATGCAGATGGAGGAGAATTATTACCAGATGATTACTATTTAAATCTATTTGCTTTAGGAGGAGAAACAGATCTCTTAACACAAGCACAAAAAAATTATATGCCTGTAATGCAAGCACAACCTAGTCAACAGTTTACAGGTCTACAAACTAATGCTCCTCAACCACAATTAGCTCAAATGAATGTAGGACAACTACAAAGTACTGGAGGAGGGATTGGAGCTGCAGGTTATGCTAATGTAGCAAGCACTGCAATTGATATATTATCAGATGCTTTAACTCCTAATAATACTGATCCTATAGGAGCTGGGGTTAATCAAACAGCAGGTGTAGATGAAGAAAATGATTGGACTCCTCAATATATAGATGCTTCTCAAATTAAAGCTAATACAGTTAAGGGGAGTCAAGTAGTTTTACAAGGATTACAGCAAGGTAATAAAGGTGCACAAGCTGGTATGACTTTTGGTCCAGTAGGAGCTGCTGTAGGAGGAATTATAGGAACAGGAGCATCTTTAATAAAAAATCTATTTGGTAATAGAAAAGCTAAAAGAAAAGCTAAGAAACTTAGAAATAAAGCCAGAGGTTTAAACAGTATGGCTACATTAGAAAGTTATATGGGAAAAGCATATGGATTTGCTGAAGGTGGAAACCTTAGTAATCTAATGGGAAGAAAATATTTTGCTGAAGGTGGTCTTACTAAGTTTAATAATGGAGGTTCACATGAAGAGTCTCCTATAGGAGGAATACCACAAGGTATGAGTGAAACAGGTCAAATGAATTTAGTTGAAGAAGGTGAAACTAGATTTCAAGATTATATCTTCTCAGATAGATTACTGATACATAAAGAAATTGCTGAACAAATGAATCTTCCTAAGAAAGTAATAGGTAAAACATTTGCAGAAGCTAGTGAAATCTTAGGAAAAGATTTAGAAGAACATCCTAATGATCCTATTAGTGAAAGAGGATTTGAAGAGATGATGACAAGATTAATGGCTGCTAATAATATGACCAAAGATCTTAAAGATGCAGATGAACAAGCTAATATATTTGCAGAAGGTGGTGATTTAGGAGATTCTAATATGCCTATAGGAGTTGTAAAAGAATCTGAAGAGGCTACAGAAGATATGGGAAGGGAAACTAAACCTATCACTGATGAACAAGTACAAAGAGTAGCTTCATCTAATATTAAAGAAGAAAAGATTCCAGGTGGTAGATCTAATTCTGAAGTAAGAGAAAAAGCTACTGAACTATTTGATCCTATGGAAATATCTATAGGAATTAAAGTAGAAATGGAACATACAGATAGTATTGAAGCTGCAAGAGAAATTGCTTTAGATCATCTTGTAGAGAACAATGACTATTATACTAGACTATATCATATAGGACTTATTGATGAAGATCTTTCTGAAGAGGAAGAACAATTCTTAAAAGATAAATGGGCTCAAATAGAAGGTGCTGAGGAACTTTCTCCTGAAGAACAGTCAATTGATCAACCAATAGATGAAAGTGCCTTAGAACAGCTAAATGAGGCCTTAAATGAGATTCTTATGGATCAACCCCAAATGGAAGGGCAACAATTTGCTTCAGGAGGTTCATTAGATGGAGGCTATGCTAAAAATAATCCATTTGGAACTGCATTGTATAGAAAAGGTTGGGCTCATCCATTTAGGAGAAAACCTGAAGGAATTAATCCTAATAATTCTATAATGGGAGAAGCAACTTCATATCCTATTCCTCCAGAAAGACAATTATTCACTATACCTGACATTACTGGTGGATATGATCAATTAGATCCCATGTTCTATCTTAGGAATAATGAAAGAAGAACTCCTCCTGTTATTAAGGGTGGAGAGGATGAAGTATCTGCAACAAAAACTAGTATTCCTACATCAAGAAAAACTAGTATTTCTCCTATAGATGCTGAAGGTGAATTTAATAGAATGATGGATAGGAAATATAACTTTAAAAATCTTACAGGATTAGATTATGGAGGAAATGATTACTTTATTCCTAATGCTAGTAAAGATGTAACTCTAAGTTCTAGTCCAAGAGATCCTCAAGCAGCAAGAATAGATATCCAAGATGTAGATCCTATCTTAACACCAACAAGTGTAGGTAATGAAGACTATCCTGGAGATTGGGAAGATAAATTAAGTTTACTACAATATGCTCCTGTTTTAGGAAATCTTATAGGAGCTGCTACAGTAGGAAAAGCTGAAAGAATTAATCCTGCTAGAATTACACCTCAACAATTAAATGATTATCTACAATACAATCCTATTGATCCTAATACATATATGAATCCTATTCTAGCTCAAGCTGCTAATGCAAGAAGAGCTATGGCAGATGCTAGTGGAGGTTCTAGAGCTTCCATATTAGCAGCTAATTTAGGACTCAATGCACAATCTCAAAATGCAATATCTCAAGCTGCATTACAAGCTGAAGCTATTAATGAACAAAGAAGATTACAGTCTGCTGAATTTAATAGAGGCACTAATCAATTTAATGCTTCAGAAAGAGCTAGAGCAGAACAATTTAATGCTAGTGCTAAGATGCAAACAGATGATATTAATGCAAGAAATAGAGCTGCTAGAAGAAATGCTATTAGGAGCTATTTAACTGGAGCTGCTCAAGGATTAGGCAATATAGGAAGAGAACAAGCATACAGAAATACAATTAAAACTATGGGTCTTGATTATTATTTGGATGCTTTGTCTAAGGTTAAATATAAAAAATCCTAAATTAATTTGGAATAATTTTAATTAATTAGTATCTTTGTGAAATGTTGCATTTAGTTTGTATATATTATAGTAACTAAGTGCAACACTCACATTAAATCAATAAATATGGCAGTTAATTACTATGATCAATTTCAACCACTGACATATAATCCAATGAGTTTACAGGAGATGTTAATTGGGCCTCAGATGATGCAACAGAAACATGATGAAGCACAAGCTTTATTAGATCAAGAGTCATTATTTGATGTTCCAGCTCTCTCTGTAGATCAACCTGGAGTACAAGAGTGGATGGATAAATATAA
>UMHS01027129.1_pt1 | contig 18757 bp, 18 predicted proteins | sample 1965611 | NCBI WGS metagenome assembly UMHS01 (sample SAMEA4836106, study PRJEB28245) | human gut metagenome | biome: gut microbiome; material: fecal sample | place: Denmark | collected 2008
GTTCCTTCTTGGTGGTCAGTGCCTTCATGATGGGCGGCTGGATAACCGGCACCAGCGCCATGTAACTGTAGGCTGCCACAGCGATGGAGCCCAGCAGCTCAGGTGCCAGACGGGAGGTAACGAAGATGGCAGTAGGGCCGTCGGCACCGCCGATAATGGAGATGGCAGCAGACTGCTTCTGGGTGAAGTCCACCAGGCCGGTAGCGGCCAGCAGACGGGCACCCATGTAAGTACCAAAGATGCCGAACTGTGCGGCAGCGCCCAGCAGCAGGCTCTTGGGGTTGGAGATCAGCGGAGCAAAGTCGGTCATGGTGCCGATGCCCAGGAAGATCAGCGGGGGGTAAATGCCCAGCTTGACGCCCATGTAAAGCATATCGGCAAGGCCGCCGTTGTTCAGGATCTCGACCCACATGGGGTGTTCCAGACCGTCGCCGACGAAATATTCCATGTGGATGACGCCGCTGCCCGGCAGGTTTGCCAGGATCATGCCGAATGCCATGGGCAGCAGGATCAGGGGCTCGAATTCCTTCACGATGGCGAGGTACAGCAAAAAGCAGCCCACGCAGATCATCACTGCGTACAGGTAGCCGCCGGGCTCACCGAACCGTGCAAAGCCGGAACTTTGGAAAATACCGACCAGAGTATCAATAAACTGTGTCATGTTCTTCCTCCTGTGTTAAAACGGGGCCGTGGTGTCGTTCACACCGGCCTTGCCCCAGCCGTTGGTGCCGCGGCGCACCGCCCTGAGGGTGTACTTGCCATTGCCCATTGCGTGGATGGCGGCCATGATGGCAGCCACCACATCACCGGGAATGCCTTCCTCCACCTGGGGAGCCGGAGCAGCGGCCTGCTGCACCGGGGCAGCGGGCTTTGCAGGGGCGGCGGGCTTGGAGGCAGCAGCCTTTGCGGCAGCCTTCTTCTTGCCCAGACCGTCGAAGATCTTGCCCTCCAGCGTGATGATCGCCATCAGCAGCACGAGGATCAAGAACACCAGCACGATACCGGTAACGGTAACGACGACGTCAAAACCTAAATCCATGGTTTTTCCTCCTGTTTCTCAACGATTCGCAGCCGGTGCAGGCACCGGCCGCAAAAACACGATTTGGAAATAGTATACCTTATTTTCCCATTTAATTCAACAAAAATGGACAAATTTTCTTTTTTCCCGCAACATTCTTACCGGCGGCCGATACGCGGGGTGGCGTCGGTGAAGCCGGTCTCCAGCTTGTCGCCGATGCCAAGGCTCATGGCCGTGCCCAGCGCCACGCAGTTGACGGGGTCGGGCGAGACGGTCACTTCCACCTTCAGCTCCTGGGCCAGATACTCGGTCAGGCCGTGCAGCTGGGCACCGCCGCCGGTGAGCATGACGCCGTTGCGGTAGATGTCACCGGCCAGCTCCGGAGGGGTCTTTTCCAGCACCTGGTGGGCCGCCGTGCCAATCTGCTCACTGAGCATCATCACCGGCTCGTACAGGTCATCGGTGGACACGTTCACGCGCACCGGCAGGCCGGTGAGCAGGCTGCGGCCCTTGATCTCCATGGTCTCGTGGAAGTCGGCCTTCTGGGGGCAGCAGGCCACATGCTTTTTCAGTTCCTCGGCGGTGCGCTGGCCGATGGCGATGCTGTACTTGTTGCGCACATGCTTGAGGATCTCCTCATCGTAGTGGTTGCCGGCCACCCGCACGCTGGTGGCCTTGACCTTGCCGCCCAGGCTCAGCACGGCGATGTCGGTGGTGCCGCCGCCGATGTCGATGATCATGCGGCCGTCCGGCTGGGTGATGTCGATGCCGGAGCCGAGGGCGGCGGCGATGGGCTCGTCGATGAGGTACACCTGACGGGCACCGGCGGCCACCACGGCCTCCACCACGGCGTCGCTCTCAATGCCGGTGATGGCGGCGGGCACGCACACGGCCACCCGGGGCTTGACCATATGGGAGCTGTACACCTGCTTGACAAAGCGGCAGATCAGCTCCCGGGTCATGGTGTGGTCGCTGATGACGCCGTCCTTCAGCGGGAAGATGGCGGAAATGTAGTTGGGGGTGCGGCCTACCATGGCCAGGGCCTTGTCGCCCGCCTCCAGCACGGAGTTCTTGCGGGTGTCCATAGCCACCACGCTGGGCTGGTTGAGCACCACGCCCTTGCCCTCCTGCGCGATGATGATGGTAGTCGTACCCAGGTCGATGCCGATATCGTTCTGTGCCATAAGTCGTTCGTTCCTTTCTCTTGTGCCTCTATCGTAAAAAGCCCGCCGGGCGGGCAAAAATCAGATCAAAGTTCAGTATAACATAGTTGCGGCAAAAAGTATACAAGTTTTGCGCGTTCCGCGTTTTCTGTCATCCGATGCCGCTTGCCGTAACGACCATCTCTGTGAAAGAGCAGCACGGAGGCTATTCTAAATCGTTCACTCTGCAAAAGCAGCATCCACACGCACCTGCTCCGGCGGCAGCTCCGCCTGCAGCAGGGCGCACAGGCCGCTGTAACGCAGGTTCTGGCGCACATTGCTCATCATGCGGTTGGCCACATCCCGCCGACCCGCCACGATGCACAGTTTGCGTGCACGGGTGACGCCGGTGTAGAACAGGTTGCGGTAACACAGGCGGGGCGGCACCTGCGCCACCGGCAGGATCACCGCCGGGAACTCGCTACCCTGGCTCTTGTGCACCGTGATGGCGTAGGCGATCTCCAGTTCGTTGAGGTTCTCGGCCGGGTACACCAGCCGCCGGTCGTCCATGCGCACCACCATGGAGCGCTCCCTTGTGTTGATGCTCTCCACGATGCCGATGTCGCCGTTGTAGGCTCCCACGCCCTGTTCCCCGCCGATGCGCTGCCAGACGATCTCGTAGTTGTTGCGCACCTGCATCACCTTGTCGCCCACCCGGAACACCCGGGCCGCGCTCTGCAGCTGGGGTTTGCCCTTCTGCTCCGGGTTGAGCAGGTTCTGCAGCTCCACGTTCAGCGCCTGGGTGCCGGTGGGGCCCAGCTTTGTGGGGCAAAGCACCTGAATGTCCCGCACGGGGTCGAACCCATAGCTGCGGGGCAGCCGGGTGGTGACCAGGTCGCACACCAGCTTCTGGGCGGCGTCGCCGTCCGCTTCGAGGAAGAAGAAATCGTCCGTTTTGCCGCCCTTCTGCAGCGGCTCGCCGCAGATGATGTGGTGGGCATTTTCCACGATGAGGCTGCGTTTGGCCTGCCGGAAGATCTCGTTGAGGCAGACGGTGGGCACGCACCCGGAGCGGATGATCTCGCCCAGCAGGTTGCCGGGGCCCACGCTGGGCAGCTGGTCGGCGTCGCCCACCATAATGATGCGGCAGCTGTAACGCAGGGCCGTGACCAGCGCCTGAAACAGCTTGACGTCCACCATGCTCATCTCGTCCAGAATGACCACATCGCACTTGAGCAGGTTCTTGTCGTTGTGGATGAAGCTGACCACGCCGCCGGTATAGTCCACCTCCAACAGGCGGTGGATGGTGCTGGCCTTGCGGCCGGTGAGCTCGCTCAGCCGCTTGGCGGCCCGGCCCGTGGGGGCGCACAGGGCCACCCGCTCGGCCTGACTTTCCAGCAATTGCAGGATGGCGTTCACGGTGGTGGTCTTGCCGGTGCCGGGGCCGCCGGTGAGCACCAGACAGTTCTCGGTCATGGCCTTGCGGATGGCTTCCCGCTGCAGCGGCGCATAGGCAAAGCCCTGGGTCAGTTCCAGCACCTGCAGGTTCCGGTCCAGGTCACGGGCGGTGTTCTTGCCCCGCCGGGCCAGAATGGCCAGCCGGTGGGCAATGTCCTGCTCGGCGGCCAGAAGGTCCGGCAGGTAGATGTAGGGCACGCCGTCGAACATCTTCACGCAGAGTTCTTCGGTCTCGATGCACTTGTCCAGCGCACGGGCCAGCTTTTCCGGCGGCTGGTGGATGAAGTTGGACGCGGTTTCCAGCAGTTGGGCCCGGGGCAGGCAGGTGTGGCCGTTGCCCGCGTTGTGGCGCAAAGTGCGCAGCAGAGCGGCTTCCAGCCGCTGGGCGCAGTCGCCCTCCATGTGGTAATACTGGGCGATGCTGTCGGCGTGGCGGAAGTCCAGCTGCAGCGGCTCCCCGCACAGCAGGTAGGGGTTGGCCGAAATCGCCTGCATGGCCCCCGGCCCGAACGCCCGGAACACCTCCATGGCCTTGCGGGGGCCGATCTCGAACTGTGCCAGATAGGCGATGAGCTCCCGCATGCCGAACATCCGCTTGAACTCCTGCTGGATGCGGTCGGCCTTGTCCGGCGAGATGCCGGGCACCTGCGTGAGCCGGGCGGGGTCGTTGGCAATGACCTCCAGCGCCTCGGCCCCGAACAGGTCGATGATCTTGTCCGCCGTCTTGGCCCCGATGTAGGGCAGCGACCGGCTGGCAAGGAAGGCGTACACGGCTTCCAGATCCTTGGGCATGTCCGTCTCGCACTCCTGCGCGTGGAACTGCCGGCCGTAGGTGGCGTGGTTCTCGTACCGGCCGCGGCAGATGACGCTTTCCCCGGCGTGCAGCTCCCCCACGACGCCGCACACCACGGTGAGCACCCCGCCGCCGGACACCTCGAACACGGTGTAGCCGTTGTCGGCGTTCTCGTAGATGATATCCTCCACCGTGCCTTCCAGCTGCTCCAGCTCCTGTTCTGCCATGTGCTCACCTCCCCTGTTTGCATAATTATTTATAGTATAGCCTTTTTGGGGGGATTTGTAAATCGGGAGATGGGGCAAAAATGCGGCACCCGCCACGGCGGTGCTGCGTCCCGGATGCGCCGGTGCAGTAGGACGGAACTTCAAGTTAGTCCCTGCTAAATTGTGACAGATTCATGTCAAAATGGTAACAGTTCCTGTTTCATCGTGAAAAATGCCAGCAAAGGCCTTGATTTTTTGTCAAAGTTTCCGTATAATCATCTCCAAACCAATCGGCCCGACCGGTTGGTCCATTGAAACACGAAAAAAAGGAGTACATCTCATATGAAACTCAAGAATGTTGCAATCGCTGCTACCGCTCTGGCACTGGCTGTCGGCATGACCGCCTGCGGCAGCTCTTCTTCCACCGCTGCTTCCTCCTCTGTGGCATCTTCTGCTGCCGCATCCAGCGAGGCTGCAAGCTCTGAGGCTGCTTCCAGCGAGGCTGCTGAGCCCACCACTGCCGAGTACACCGTGTACAACACCACCGGTTCCAAGGTCACCGACCTGTACCTGTACGAAGTCGGCGCCGAGGACAAGGGCGACAACCTGGCAGGCGACGGCCTGGCTGACGGCGACAGCGTGGTCATCACCCGCGACGTGGAGGCCGACAAGCAGGCTGACGTGACCTATGTGCTGGAGTTCACCACCGAGGACGGCCAGACCCAGGCCTTCGAGACCCTGCACTACGAGACCACTCCCATCTCCCTGAAGAGCGTGGACGCCGCTGCAGGCGCTACCCCCATCGCCTTCGCTGCACCGGAGAACTAAGTCTCAACCAACTTGCATCGAAAAAGGGCTGCTGCACAAATGCTGTGCAGCAGCCCTTTTGTTTTAAACCGGAAACGCTCAGGCCCTTGCCGCCTGCTGCGCATCGGCCTGTTTTTTGTTCTGCAGGCGCTTGCGCACCACCAGATAGGCCGGGATCAGGAAGAAGCAGGCAAAGAACCAGGCCACCGGGTTTGCGATGCAGGCCGCAAAGTAGCCCCACAGCGGCACGAACCAGAAGCCCACCATAGCGCGGGCCACCATCTCAGCCACACCGGCAAACATGGCAAGGCCCGAATAGCCCAGCCCCTGGATGGTGTAGCGATAGATGATCAGCACCGCCAGCGGGATGTAGAACACGCTGTTCCAGAAGATGAAGCTCTGGGCGTTGGCCATAATGGCAGTCTCTCCCGGCTCCAGGAACAGGCCGATGAGGGCCTTATCCAGCACCCGGAGGATCAAAAAGGAGGCCACACTATACACGCAGCCAATGCCCAGGGCGGTGTGCACGCCCCGGTCCACACGGTCCAGGTCCTTGGCACCCATATTCTGGCTCGTGTAGGTGGTCATGGCAGTGCCGATGCTTTCCAGGGGCACGCTAAGGAACTGGGCCGCCTTGCCGCCGGCGGTCTGTGCGGCCACGATGTCGCTGCCCAGACCGTTCACGGCACCCTGCAGCACCACGCTGCCAATGGCCGTGATGCTGCACTGCAGGCCCATGGGGATGCCCATGCTGCACAGCTTTGCACAGTGGGGCAGGCTGAACGCGCCTTCGTCCTTGCTCCAGCGCAGCTCATGGTAGTGGCGCAGGATGTACAGCAGGCTGCCGATGCCAGCCACCGCCTGGCTGAACACCGTGGCAAAGGCTGCGCCAAAGGCCCCCATGCGGAACACGATGATGCACACCAGGTCCAGCCCGATGTTCAGCGCACTGGCCACCAGCAGAAAATACAGGGGCCGCTTGCTGTCGCCCAGAGCACGCATCAGGGCACTGGTCACATTATAAAGAAGGGTGAAGGGGATGCCCCAGAAGATGGTGCGGATGTAAATATCTGCAATGTCGATGATGTTGGCCGGGGTGTTGGTCCACACCAGCACGGCGCGGGTGAGCGCCACGGTGACCACCGTCAGCACCACTGCAAAGGCTACCGACAGCCACACGGTGTTGGCCGTGTAGCGGCGCATCTCCTTATAATCCTTGGCACCGAAGGTCCAGGAGATGGGGATGGAGAAGCCGCAGGCAATGCCGTTGACAAAGCCCAGCACCAGATAGTTCAGGCCGCCCACGCTACCCACGGCCGCCAGCGCTTCCACGCCCACAAAGCGGCCCACGATGATGGTGTCGGCCAGGTTGTAGAACTGCTGGAACAGGCTGCCCAGCATCAGCGGCACTGCAAAGGCAAGGATCAGCTTCAGCGGGCTGCCCTGCGTCATATCCTTGGTCATAGTTTTCCTCCCATCCATGCAAAAAAGAGCCGTTGCTCTGCATTTTTGCCGTGAAAAACGCCCTGCCGGAAAGAGGCAGGACGTTGTGTGCATTCATGAAAGGTATTATAGCCGAGGCAAGCGCATTTTACAAGATTTGCATTGCATCAACATTTCCAGTTTTTTTCCGGAAGAATTGGTCATTCTGCGCACAGCACCACCGCGTTGCCCACGCTCTGCTTTGCGCGGTGCACTTCGTCCTGCCCAAGGCTGATGCTGACGAAGGCACAGCAGCCGTCACCGATCATGACCGCGATGGCCAGCGCCACCACATCGTGTCAATGGGTTTTGTGCGCAGACCGCCACCTGTACCGTGCATTATAAAAAGGAAGGAAAGTGTGTCAGAACTGTAAAAGATAAATTATTTTAGTTATTTTTGTTGACTTATCCAACGATTCGGCTATAATGGTCGTGTTCCGAATTACTCAAACATTTTAGCTATTTAAAAACATCCAACATACAAAAGGAGAACACTACCATGACGTTTGAAGAAATGAAGAAGATCGTTGTCGATACCCTGAACTGCGACGAGGACAAGGTGACCATGGAGGCCAGCCTGACCGAGGATCTGGAGGCCGACAGCCTGGATGCTGTGGAGCTGAACATGGCCCTGGAAGATGCCTGCGGCGTGTCCGTGCCCGACGAGGAGCTGGCAAAGCTCAAGACCGTGGGCGACATCTACAACTACATCACCGCACACATCTGAGGCAGAACACCATGAACGAGATCCGAGACCTGTTCCCCGGCCGGATGCGGGAACGCACCTTTCAGCTGAAAGCCCGGCGGGATGCCGGGGCCGTCTGGCATGAACCCCAGTTCGTAGAGTGCAAACAGTGCGGCCGCCGCGCCACCCGCACCATCTGGACCCGCAGCCTTTACGTCTGCCCCAACTGCGGCTATCACATGCCCATCGGCGGCTACTACCGGCTCAGTCTGGTGCTGGACCACGGCAGCTTCCGGGAGCTGGACGCCGACCTGCCTCCGCAGGATGTGCTCCGGTTCCCCGGCTACCCGGAAAAGCTGACCGCCGCCCAGAACAAGACCGGCCTGCGCGAAGCCGCCGTCACGGCGACCGGCCGCATCGGCGGGGTGGCCTGTGTGGCTGCCGTACTGGACAGCCGGTTTTTCATGGGCAGCATGAGCACCGCCGTGGGCGAAAAGATCACCCGCGCGGTGGAGTACGCCGCAGCCAAACGCCTGCCGCTGGTCATCTTCTCGGCCAGCGGCGGTGCCCGCATGCAGGAGGGCATTTTCAGCCTGATGCAGATGGCCAAGACCAGCGCCGCCATCCAGCGCTTTTCCGCCAGAGGCGGGCTGTACGTCAGCGTGCTCACCCACCCCACCACCGGCGGCGTGACCGCCAGCTTTGCAAGCCTAGGCGACATCATGCTGGCCGAGCCGGGGGCGCTGATCGGCTTTGCCGGGCCCCGCGTCATTGAGCAGACCATCGGCGAAAAGCTGCCCGCCGGGTTCCAGCGCAGCGAGTTCCAGTTGGAGCACGGCTTTGTGGATCAGGTGGTGCCCCGCGACCAGCTGCGCGACACCCTGATCCGGGTGCTGCAGCTTCATGTGGGAGGAAAACACGAATGATCAAGGAAATTCTGGAGCAGCTGGCTCCGCTGGATGCACAGATCACCGCCCTGAAGGGCAGCGGCGACGACATGGACGCCATCACGGCCCACGCCGCCGAGCTGGCAGAGCTTGCCGTAGAGGAGGACGAGATCCTGCGTGCCTGCGGCCCGCTGACCGCCGAGGACCGGGTCTTTCTGGCCCGGCACCCGGACCGCCCCCACATTGACGAGACCATCTCCGCCCTGTTCACCGACTTCTTTGAGCAGCGGGGCGACCGCCAGTGCAAGGAGGACCCCGCCATTCTGGGCGGTGTGGCCCGCTTCCACGGCATGCCGGTGACCGTCATCGGTCACCGCAAGGGCTCCTCGCTGGAGGAGAATCTGGCCTGCAACTTCGGCATGCCGGGGCCGGAGGGCTACCGCAAGGCCCTGCGCCTGATGAAGCAGGCCGAGAAGTTCGGTCGGCCCATTATCACTTTCATCGACACGCCGGGCGCTTACCCCGGCAAGGATGCCGAGGAGCGCGGCCAGGGCGAGGCCATCGCCCGCAACCTGATGGAGATGAGCGGCCTGACCGTGCCGGTCATCGCCGTGGTCACCGGCGAGGGTTCCTCCGGCGGTGCGCTGGCGCTGGGTGTGGCAAACCACATCCTCATGCTGGAAAACGCCGTCTATTCGGTGCTGAGCCCCGAGGGCTTTGCCAGCATCCTGTGGAAGGACGCCTCCCGCAGCGGCGAAGCCTGCGAGATGATGAAGCTGACCGCACAGGACCTGTACCAGGACGGCATCGTGGAAGAAGTGATCCCGGAGCCGGTGGGCGGTGCCCAGCGCGGCCACACGGTGCTGTTTGAGCAGCTGGACGCTGCCCTGTGGGCACACCTGAAAACGCTGTGCCGCATGAACGGCAGGGCCCTGGCCGACCAGCGCTACAAGAAATACCGCCAGATCGGAGAAATGAGGAACGCATGAAGGGCTTCCAGCTGATAGCCACCGGCGGGGCGCTGCCCGGCCGGACGGTCACGAACGAAGAGCTCAGCCGCACCGTGGACACCAGTGATGCGTGGATCACCTCCCGCACCGGCATCCGTACCCGGCACTGGTGCACCGCGGACGAATCCGCCGCCACGCTGGCCATTGCCGCCGCAAAACAGGCGCTGCAGCGCAGCGGCCTTGCCCCGGCAGACATCGCCTGCTGCGTGTGCGCCACCCTGTCGGCTCCGGATGCCACCCCCAGTGTGGCCTGTCAGGTACAGGCGGCACTGGGCCTGCCGGAAAACCGGCCCGCGCTGGACGTCAACGCGGCCTGCTCCGGCTTTCTGTACGGCACCGCCGTAGCGCGGGGCCTGCTGGCCACGCTGGGCGGGCAGTACGCCCTGGTCATCGGGTGCGAAGCCCTTTCCCGCCTGATGGACCCCGCCGACCGCTCCACCTGCGTCCTGTTTGGCGACGGCGCGGGCGCGGCCATCTTCCGGCTGGCCGACACCCCCTTTGCCCTCACGCTGGGGGCCCGGGGCAGCGACGTCCTGCACGCCGGTGGGCCGGACCGGAACGGTTCTGCCCCCATCACCATGGACGGCAAAGCAGTGTTCCGCTTTGCGGTGGATGCCCTGCCCCGCTGCCTGCACACGGTGCTGGACGAGACCGGCAAGACGCTGGACGAGGTAGACTGGGTGGTCTGTCATCAGGCCAACAGCCGCATCATCGACCACTGTGTGCGGGCTCTGCACGCCGATCCGGCCAAATTCTACAAGAACATGGACCGCCACGGCAACACCAGCGCCGCCAGCATCCCGGTAGCCCTGAACGAGCTGGCCGAGACCGGGCAGCTGCAGCCGGGGCAGACGATCGCCTGCATCGGCTTTGGCGGCGGCCTGACCTGGGGCGGCATGATCGTGGAGTATAAGAAATAAAGGCTTCCCCCGAGGGGGAAGCCTTTAGCAGGAAAACTTTATGAAACTTTTAAATGAAATTTTAGGGACCCGATATCCCATCATCCAGGGCGGCATGGCCAACATCGCCACCGGCGAGTTTGCCGCCGCCTGCTCCAACGCGGGAGCGCTGGGCATCATCGGCGCGGGCGGCATGAACGCCGACACCCTGCGCGAGAACATCCGCCGCTGCAAGCAATTGACGACCAAGCCCTTCGGCGTGAACATCATGCTGATGCACCCGCAGGCCGACGAGTTTGCCAAAATCGTGGTGGAAGAAGGCGTGCAGGTGGTCACCACCGGCGCGGGCAACCCCGGCAAGTATGTTCCCATGTGGAAAGCCGCCGGCATCAAGGTGATCCCGGTGGTGGCAGCGGCCATTCTGGCAAAGCATCTGGAGCCGCTGGGCATCGACGCCGTCATTGCCGAGGGCACCGAGAGCGGCGGCCATGTGGGCGAAATGACCACCATGGCGCTGGTGCCGCAGGTGGTGGATGCGGTGAGCGTGCCCGTCATTGCGGCGGGCGGCATTGCCGACGGCCGTCAGCTGGCGGCTGCGCTGGCCCTGGGCGCCTGCGGCGTGCAGGTGGGCACCTGCCTGCTGGTGAGTGAGGAGTGCCCCATCCATGAGAACTATAAAGCCGCCCTGCTCAAGGCCAAGGACAGTGACACCATCGTCACCGGCCGCAGCGTCGGCGCACCGGTGCGTGTGCTGAAAAACCGCATGAGCCGCGAGTACGTCCGGCAGGAAAAGGCCGGGGCCGACAAGATGGAACTGGAAAAATACACCCTCGGCAGCCTGCGCCGGGCCGTGTTTGAGGGCGACACCACCACCGGCAGCCTGATGGCCGGTCAGGTGGCCGGGATGCTCCACGAGGTGCGCCCCGTGGCCGACATCCTGAACGACCTGTGGGAAAGCGGGAGGCAGCGCATCGCCGCGCTGAACGAGCTATGCTGACCCTTGCCGGAAAGGCCCTGCCCGTGCCCATCCTGCAGGGCGGCATGGGCGTGGGCGTGTCCCTCGGCGGGCTGGCCGGGGCCGTGGCGGCCTGCGGCGGCATGGGGTGCATCTCCACCGCCGATGCGGGCTACCGGGAGCCGGATTTTGCCCGCGACCCGGTAAGCGCCAACCACCGCGCCCTGACCGCTGAGATCCAGAAAGCCAAAGCCCTTGCCAAGGGCGCGGGGCTGGTGGCCATCAATGCGATGGTGGCCACCCAGGACTATGCCGCCGCCATCCGCACCGCGGTAGAAGCGGGCGTGGACGCGGTGGTGTCCGGCGCGGGCCTGCCGCTGGAGCTGCCCGGCCTTGTGGGCACGCAGGAGGTGGCCATTGCGCCCATCGTGTCCAGCGCACGGGCCGCTAAGCTCATCCTGCGCCGCTGGGCCAAGGAGTTTGCCCGCACCGCCGACTTTGTGGTCATCGAGGGCTGCAAGGCAGGCGGGCATCTGGGCTTTGCCGAGGCCGACCTGCTGGCAGACCACTGCCAGTCTCTGGACGAAATTCTGCCGGAAGTGCTGGCCGAGGTACAGCCCTATGAGGCGCAGTTCGGCCATGCCATCCCGGTATTCGTGGCGGGCGGCATCTACACCGGGGCCGACATGGCCCACTATACAAAGCTGGGGGCCGCCGGGGTGCAGCTGGCCACCCGGTTCATCCCCACCTACGAGTGCGATGCCAGCCAGACCTACAAGGACGTGCTCCTGGCCGCAAAGCCGGAGGATGTGCGCATCATCCACAGCCCGGTGGGCATGCCGGGCCGGGCGCTGAACACCCCGCTGGTGCAGGCGCTGGCCAAGGGCAAACGCTTTGCGCCCCGGCACTGCGCCCGCTGTTTAAAGACCTGCGACCCCGCAAAGGTGCCCTACTGCATCACCCACGCTCTCATCGAAGCGGTGAAGGGCAATGTGGAAGAGGGGCTGTTCTTCTGCGGGGCCAACGTGGGCCGACTGGACCGGATGTACACCGTCCGGGAACTGATGGACGAATTGACCGCCGAATGGAGGCATGACCTATGAAACTTGCTGTTCTGTATGCCGGTCAGGGTGCCCAGCACCCCGGCATGGGCAAAGAATTTTACGAAAACTCCCCCGCCTTCCGGGCCGCCTTCGACAGCGCGGCGCTGGATTTTGACCTGCACCGCGTCTGCTTTGAGGACCCGGACGGCGTTCTGAATCAGACCGAATATACCCAGCCCTGCATGGTGGCCTTTGCCTGCGGCGTCACCGCCGTGCTGGCCGAGCATGGCGTGCAGCCCGCTTACGCTGCCGGGCTTTCGCTGGGCGAATACTCCGCGCTGGAAGCTGCCGGGGTGTTCACCGCCAAGCAGGCCATTGAGCTGGCCGCCTACCGGGGCAAAGCCATGGCCGATGCGGCCAAGGGCATCGACTGCGGCATGACCGCCGTGCTGGGCCTGGACCGCACTGCGCTTTCCGCCTGCTGCGAACAGGCTTCGGCGCTGGGCTGTGTGCAGATCTGCAACTACAACTGCCCCGGCCAGCTGGTCATCGGCGGCGAGAAAGCCGCTGTGGATAAGGCCGCCGAACTGGCCAAAGCCGCCGGTGCCCGCCGCTGCCTTCCGCTGAAGGTGAGCGGCCCCTTCCACACCCGGCTGATGGCCCCCGCCGGGGACGCCCTCGCCGAACGGTTCAAGACCGAGCGGTTCCGTGAGATGCAGATCCCGGTGCTGTTCAACTGTCTGGGCCGCGAAAAGGCCGACGCGGACACCATCCCGGACCTGCTGGTGAAGCAGGTGCAGAGCAGTGTGTATATGGAGGACACCCTGCGCCGCCTGGGCGAACTGGGTGTGGACCACATCCTGGAAGTCGGCCCCGGCAGTGCCCTGTCCGGCTTTGTGAAAAAGACCCTGCCCGGCGTGCCGTGCGCTTCGGTGGAGACACCGGAGCAGCTGGACGCCGCGCTGGCCGCATGGAGGGACGAAGCATGAGCGAAGAGACTGTGACCCGCGCGGCGGTGGTCACCGGCGGCAGCCGGGGGATTGGCCGGGCGGTGTGTGTGGCACTGGCAAAGCAGGGCTGCAACGTGGTGGTCAACTACTGCCACGGCGCAGAGCCTGCGGAGCAGACGGCAGCGCTCTGCCGCGCCGAGGGCGTGGACGCCGTGGCCGTACAGGCGGATGTTTCCACCGCTGAGGGCTGCAAAACGCTGTTTGACGCGGCGGTCAACGCCTTTGGCCGGGTGGATGTGCTGGTGAACAACGCGGGCATCACCCGTGACGGCCTGCTCCTGCGCATGTCTGAGGCCGATTTTGACGCCGTGCTGAACGCAAACCTCAAGGGCGCATTCCTCTGCTGCAAGGAGGCCGCCCGCCGCATGGTGCGCCAGCGGCATGGCCGCATCATCAACCTGTCCAGCGTGGTGGCCCTGCGGGGCAACGCCGGTCAGGCCAACTACGCCGCCAGCAAGGCGGGGCTCATCGGCCTGACCAAGAGCCTGGCCAAGGAGCTGGCAGGCCGGAACATCACGGTGAATGCCGTGGCCCCCGGCCTGATCGAGACCGATATGACCGCCGCCCTGCCGGAAGCCGTCCGCACCGGAATGCTGCACAGCATCCCGGCGGGCCGGGCCGGAAAGCCGGAGGACGTGGCAAACGCCGCGGCATTTTTTGCCGCAGAACAAAGCAGCTATCTCACCGGGCAGGTGCTCTGTGTGGACGGCGGCATGGCAATGTAAAGGAGAACGTTTTCATGGAAAAACGCAGAGTGGTCGTTACCGGTCTGGGCACTGTGAACCCGCTGGGCAACACCGTGGCCGAGAGCTGGGCCGCCGCAAAGGCCGGACAGTGCGGCATTGCCCCCATCACCCAGTTCGATACCGCTGGGTTCAAGTGCAAACTGGCGGCTGAGGTGAAGGGCTTTGACCCGGAAGCGATCGTGGACAAAAAAGAGCTGCGCAAGATGGCCCGCTTTACCCTGCTGGCACTGGCTGCCGCAACCGAAGCCATCCAGGACAGCGGCCTTGATACCGAAGCCAACGCCAAAACCACCGGCGTCATCCTGTCCAGCGGCATCGGCGGGCTGCCCACCATCGAGGAGCAGCACACCCGCGGCGAGGAAAAAGGCATGGAGAAGGTCAGCCCCTACTTCGTGCCCATGTCCATTGCCAACATGGCGGCGGCCCAGGTGGCCATCCGCTTCGGCCTGAAGGGCATGTGCACCTGCCCGGTCACGGCCTGCGCCGGCGGCACCAACGCCGTGGGCGATGCCTTCCACCGCATCCGCGACGGCTACGAGGACGCCATGGTCTGCGGCGGTGCCGAGAGCTGCATCAGCCCGCTGGGCATCGGCGGCTTTACCAGCATGAAGGCCCTTTCCACCGCCACCGACCCGGATGCGGCCAGCCTGCCCTTTGACGCACGGCGCGGCGGCTTCGTGATGGGCGAAGGCAGCGGTGTGCTGGTGCTGGAAGAGCTGGAGCACGCCAGAGCCCGGGGCGCACACATCTACGCCGAGGTGGTGGGCTACGGTGCCAACTGCGACGCCTACCACTTCACCGCCCCGGCTCCCGGCGGCGCGGGTGCCATCGACTGCATGAAGCAGACCCTGGCCGACGCCGGCATCGCCCCGGAACAGGTGGACCACATCAACGCCCACGGCACCGGCACCCATATGAACGACTCCTGCGAGACCGCTGCCATCCACGCGGTGTTCGGGGAGCACGCCAAGGAGCTGACCGTCGTGAGCACCAAGAGCATGACCGGCCACCTGCTGGGCGGCGCGGGCGGCGTGGAAGCCGTGTTCACGGCACTGGCCCTGCGGGACCAGTTTGCCCCGCCCACCATCCATTACGAGCAGCCCGACCCGGAGTGCGACCTGGACTATGTGCCGAACGTGGGCCGCGCCCAGAACATGACCTACGCACTGAGCAATAGTCTGGGCTTTGGCGGGCACAATGCCTGCATCGCCCTGCGCAGATGGGAGGAGTGAGCCATGGCCGAACCTCGTACCGTGCGCGAAACGCCCAATGCGCTGGCCAGTGAGCAGATCGCGGCGATCCTGCCCCACCGCTACCCCTTTGCCCTCGTGGACCGCATCCTGGACTACGAGCCGGGCCAGTGGGCCATCGGCCGCAAGTGCGTGAGCCGCAATGAAGAATTTTTCTGCGGGCACTTCCCCGGCCAGCCGGTAATGCCCGGCGTGCTCATTCTGGAAGCGCTGGCCCAGACCGGGGCCGTGGCCGCCCTCAGTTTGCCCGAAAACAAGGGCAAGCTGGCCCTGTTCGGCGGCATCAAAAATGCCCGCTTCCGCAAGCAGGTCACCCCCGGCGACGTGCTCACCCTGCACTGCGAGCTGGTGGAACAGCGCGGCCCGGTGGGCGTGGGCAAGGCCTCGGCCTATGTGGACGGCAAATGTGCCGCCACCGCAGAGCTGACCTTCGTGCTGACCGAAGCACCGTAAATCAAAACAAAAAAGGCTCCCCCTTGCGGAGGAGCCGGGACGCAGGCCTGCGGTGCGGGTCTGCGCTTTTTTATTCGGAATAGTGAGCCAGGAAGCGGCGGGTGCGCTCTTCCTGCGGGTGCTCGATGAGCTGCCGGGCCGGGCCCTGCTCCACCACCACGCCGCCGTCCATGAACAGGATGCGGTCGGCCACGTCACGGGCAAAGTTCATCTCGTGGGTCACGATGATCATGGTGGTCTTGCGGTCGGCCAGGTCCCGCAGAACGCGCAGCACCTCGCCGGTCAGCTCCGGGTCCAGCGCGCTGGTAGGCTCGTCGAAGCAGAGGATATCCGGGTGCAGGGCCAGGGCGCGGGCAATGGCCACGCGCTGCTGCTGGCCGCCGGACAGCTGATGCGGGTAGTGGCCCGCCCGTTCCGACAGACCCATCTGGGCCAGAAGCTCCCGGGCCTGCTGTTCCAGCTGGGCGTGGATGGCCTTTTTGTTGGTCTTGTAGTCCGGGCGCTCCTTGGCCAGCAGCTCCCCGGCCAGCATCACGTTCTGCAATGCCGTATACTGCGGGAACAGGTTGAAGTTCTGGAACACCAGACCGAAGTGCAGGCGCTTTTTGCGCACCTCGCTCTCCCGCTGGGTGGCGGGGTCGGCGGCGTCCCACATGGTCTCGCCGTTCACCTTGATGACACCGGTGTCCGGCCGCTCCAGAAAGTTCAGGCAGCGCAGCAGGGTGGTCTTGCCGGAACCGGACGAACCGATGATGGCCAGCGCCTCGCCCTGTTCCAGTGTCAGCGAGATATCCTTTAAAACGTGTGTCTCTCCGAAATCCTTCCCGATGCCGGAGGCTTCCAATAATGCCATGATTCAAAACCTCCTCAGCAGCGGAAATAATCCAGCTTTTTCTCAAGCCAGCCAAACAGCAGGGTGAGAGCCCCCACGAACACCAGGAAGAAGATCGCCGTGGAGAACAGCGGCCAGATCAGGCCCTTTGCGCTGTACTCCTTGGCCATCATGATGATCTCCTTGTTGGCGATGGTGTTGGCCAGCGAGGTGTCCTTGACCAGGGTGATGATCTCGTTGCCCATGGGCGGCAGGATGCGCTTGATCACCTGCAGCAGCGTCACCTTGAAGAAGATCTGGGGCTTGGTCATGCCCAGCACCTGCCCGGCCTCGGTCTGGCCCTTGGGCACTGCCTCGATGCCGCCGCGGTAGATCTCGGAGAAGTAGCAGGCATAGTTGATGGCAAAGGCCACCACCGCCGCCACCATGCGGCCGCCGGAGCCGGAGGGCCAGGGGTTCGCCATACCCAGCAGGCCCGGGCCCAGGTAGATGACGATGATCTGCAGCATGAGCGGCGTGCCGCGGATGACCCACACAAAGGTCTTGACCGCGCCGGACAGCACCCTGCAGCGGCTCATGGAGCCAAAGGCCACCACAAGCCCCAGCGGCAGCGCAAACAGCAGGGTCAGGGCAAACAGCTCACAGTTGAGCAGGAACGCGCCGGAAAGGCGCCCAAGGATCACAGACACAACAACACACCCATTCCATCCGATTTTGCGGTTTCACTCGGCCAGGGCCAGATCGTACTTGTCGGCCAGGGCCTGCATGGTGCCGTCCGCCTTCAGCTCGTCAAAGGCGGCATCCACGGCGGCGGCCGCGTCGCTGCCCTTGCGGAAGGCCACGCCGTACTCTTCGGCGTTCAGCTCGTCCACGATCTTCAGGCTGGCGTAGTCGGTGCCCGCGCCGATCATGGCATTGGCCAGGGTCAGGTCCAGCACAGCGGCATCGGCGGTGCCGGCGGCCACTTCCATCAGGCAGTCGGTCTGCACGCTCTTGGAGACGTAGTCGGCCTTGGACAGGTTCTCGTCGCCCTGAATGGCGGCTTCACCGGCGGAACCGGCCTCGGCCACCACGGTCTTGTCCGCCAGATCGGCGGTGGAGGTGTAGTCGGTGCCGTCCTTCACCACAACGACCTGTGCGTTCTTGGCGTAGGCCTTGGTAGTGGCGGTGTTGGCCATGATGTCCTCGGTGAGGGTCATGCCGTTCCAGATGCAGTCGATGCTCTTGGCGTCCAGCTCCACCACCTTGGTGTCCCAGTTGATCTCCACGAACTCCGGCTCCACGCCCAGCTTCTCGCACACGGCGGTGGCAAGCTCGGTGTCAAACCCGGTAAAGTTGCCGTCGGCGTCGGTGTAGTTCATGGGCTCGTAGACGGTGTAGCCAATGACCATCTTGCCCTTGCCCTTGATATCGTCCAGGTCGCTCTCCGCTGCGGCGGTGCTGCCGGACGCGGCAGAAGATGCAGAAGCGGCGGTGGAAGCGGATGCGGCACCGCCACAGGCGGCAAGACCCAGAGCGGCCACGCCGAGACCGGCGGCCATCAGAAAGCTGCGACGAGAAATGCGTTTCATATACAGGTTCCTCCCTCAATGTTCCACCGGGCTGTGCTCCGGCGGCTCCCTCTCATTTATCACTTTGCAGTGCTAAAGCGTTAAACTGTGGCTATAGAATACCTCATTCCGGGCCGTTTGGCAAGAGGAAATGCACAATTTTTGCAATCTGACGGTTCCGTCCGCCTGCAAAAGGGTGTTTTTGGCAGTTCTGTGCAAAAAAGAAACGCAAAAAAGCCATCGTCTTTGCATTTCTGCATCAACGATGGCTTCATGTTGGAGCGGCCGACGAGGCTCGAACTCGCTACCTCCACCTTGGCAAGGTGGCGCTCTACCAGATGAGCTACGGCCGCATACTGATAACGCTTTTTTTACGTTATCGGGGCCCCCGCAAAGATTTGCGAAGCAAAGGTTTGTGGGGAGAAGGAGAAAATCTGGTATTCATCACAGAAGTCTTGCTTGCAAGACTTCCCGATGAATGACAGGATTTTCGACGTGGTGCCTCCGATCGGAATCGAACCAATGACACGG
>UMHS01052226.1_pt1 | contig 18586 bp, 28 predicted proteins | sample 1965611 | NCBI WGS metagenome assembly UMHS01 (sample SAMEA4836106, study PRJEB28245) | human gut metagenome | biome: gut microbiome; material: fecal sample | place: Denmark | collected 2008
CCCTACGTGCCCGAAAGCGACCGTGCGGCGATGCACCCCAACGTCCGCGACCACGAACCGGGTATGGCGCTCTTCGTGCCGGACGACGACCGCATCCTCTTCTACCGCGCCATAGCCCGCGCCGGACGGAGGTTGCTGCTTCCGGGCGGCAGGCTCTATTTCGAAATCTACGAACACGCCGCGGAGGAGACGGCGCAAATGCTCCGGCAGGAGGGATACTCCGCCGTCGAGCTGCGCGAAGACCTCAACGGCAAACCCCGCATGATATGCAGCCGGCTGACGTAAAGAAAAGCCCCGTCCGCGGCGAACGGCCGCCGCGGCGCACCAAAACCCCGGAGGAGGCGTATGCCGCGCTGACGCGCCTCTGCGCCCGGGCCGAGAAGTCCGAAAGCGACGCCCTGCGCCTGATGCGCGGCTGGGGGCTGGCGGAGAGCGACGCGCAGCGCGTGCTCGCGCGCCTCGTGAGCGACCGCTTCATCGACGACGCCCGCTATGCCGGAGCCTTCGTCCGCGAAAAGTTCCGCCTGAGCGGCTGGGGCGAATACAAGATCCGCGCGGCCCTGCAACGCAAGGGCATCGCGCGGGAGCGGATCGACGCCGCACTGGCGGAGGCCGACCGCGGCGACACGGCCGGCCGGCTGAAACGCCAGCTCGAACGCAAGGCCCGCACGGTGCGGCATGCGACGCCCAACGAGCTGAAGGCCAAACTCGTCCGATACGGCCTCTCGCTCGGATACGAATACGAAGCGGTGCTCGACGCCGCCTCGGAGATGACCAAAAACACGGAACCATGCGACGATTTCTGATCCCGCTTCTCGCCACCGCCCTCGCCGCGGCCGCCTACGGCCAGCGGCTCGACCCCGCCGACTACGTCTATCCCGTGCTGGACGTGTCGCGGCTCTACGCCGCCAATTTCGGCGAACTGCGCCCCGCGCATTTCCACGCGGGCATCGACATCAAGACCGACGGCGTGGAAGGCAAGCCCCTCGTGGCCGTGGCCGACGGCTACGTGTCGCGCGTCTCGCTGGCCGCGGGAGGCTACGGACGGGCGATCTACCTGACGCTCGACAACGGCACGACGGCCGTGTACGGCCACCTGCAACGGTTCCGCGACGACATCGAAAAACGCGTGCGCGAAGAGCGCTACCGCAACCGTTCGAACGGCGCGGACCTCCGGTTCGACGCCGCGGAGTGGCCCGTCCGGCAGGGCGACACGATCGGATTTTCGGGCAACAGCGGCTCGTCGATGGGCCCGCACCTCCACTTCGAACTGCGCGACACGCCGACGCAACGGCTCCGCAACGTCGTGCGCGAAGGGGTGATCCGCCCCGAGGACGACCTCCCGCCCCGGATCATGCGCCTGCACTACATCGAGGTCGATACGCTGGACGGGATTCCCGTACACCGCCGTCCGGTCAGCTACGCCGTGGTGCGCGAAGCCGAAGGCCGCTACCGCCTGACGCGCGAAGAGCCCGTCGGCACGGGCCGCAAGGGGTACTTCGTGGCCGAAGTCACCGACCGCCGCAACGGCGTGCACAATACGTTCGGCGTCTGGCGCGTCTCGCTCGCGGTGGACGGCGAACCCCGCTTCGAATACCGCATGGACGGCTTCACGCACGACCTCTCGCGCTGCTGCGACGCCGTGAGCTGCTACCCCATGCAGCTCGGTTCGCGCAACGAGGCGATCCGGCTGGCGCGGATGGAGCGCTCGCCGGCATGCTTCTACCCCGTGGCCGAGGAGCGCGGCATCGTGCGTACCGCGCCGGGAGAGGTGCGCCGCGTCCGCATCGAGGCCGAAGACGACTGCGGCAACCGCTCGGCGCTGGAGTTCGACATCCGGGGCCGCGCCGACACCTTCCGCGCGAAGGCCGACCCGGCAGCCACGGCGCTCCGGCCCGAACGCACCTCGACGCTCCGCATCGGCCGCACGGCGCACGTCACCGTTCCGGCCGGGGCGCTCTACGAACCGCTCTTCGTCCGCCCGGAGATCCGCACGGCCCCCGAAGCCCCGGAAGGCGTCATCGTCCTCTCGCCCGCCTACCGGTTCCTGGATTGCACCACGCCGCTGCGGCTGGCCGCGACCGCGGAGATCCGCACCGACATCCCGCGGCCGCTGCAACTGCGCACGCTGCTGGCGGTCCGCAACCGCCACGGACGGCTCTCGCCCGCCGGCGGGAGATGCAACAACGGCATCGTGCGCGCCGCGACCCGCTCGACGGGCGACTTCGTCGTCGTGGCGGACACGCTGCCGCCGCGTGTCCGGCCCCTCTTCGAGCGGGGCGCCGACCTTTCGCGGGCCGAAGGGCTGCGGTTCGGCGCCGGGGACAACTTCTCGGGCATCGCGGCCTGGTCGCTCGAAATCGACGGACAGTGGGTTCCCTGCGACCGGTTCCCGATCAAGGGAACGCTCGTGCACTTCTTCGACACGCCGCCCGCCCGCAGCCGCCACACGGTGCGCCTGAGCGTGACCGACGCCTGCGGCAACACGACCCGCTGCGAAACGGAATTCGTACGCTGACACGCCGGACAACACCCCAAAAAGAAAGCCGCCATGAATACCGAAAGACCGGAGGTGCTCTACCACTACACGACGATGAACACCCTCTGCAACATGCTCAACGGCGTGACCGACCGCGGGGACGGACAAACCCCGGACTACCGTTTCCGGATATGGGTATCCTGCGCCGACTACATGAACGATCCGCTGGAGGGGGTCTTCTTCCGGAAATGCCTCCACGAGGCATTCCTGCGTTACCAGTCCGCGCACGATCTTCCGGACAAATCCGGATACATGCCGTTCGCATTCACCGCACTGAACCTGAACCGGCAGACCTTCTACGCCTTCTCGCTCTCCGAACACGCCGACTCGCTGCCGATGTGGGTCGCGTACGGCAACAACGGCCAGGGCGTAGCGATCGGATTCGACACGGAGGAGTTCGCGCGGGCGGCGGCGGAATACCCCTACTGCCATTTCCTGAAAATGGCTTACAGGACCGGCGGGGAGTTCGCGGAGATGTTCTCCGACGAGGACATGGCGCGGGCCTACGGAGCGATCCGCCCGCGGGAGGACGGAGGCTGTTCGGTATGCTATGCCGACTACGACTTCCTGCACGACAAGTACAGCCATGTCAAGAACCGCTATTATGCCGCCGAACGGGAGTGGAGGCTGGTCTTCGACGACCGGCCCGACCTGCCCAAACAGTTCCGCGAACGGAACGGGCTGATCCTCCCCTACTACGAAATCGAGTTGCCGCTGAAGGTCATCCGGCACTTCGTCATCGGCCCGTGCACGAACCAGGCACTTTCCCGGAGCGCGCTCGAGTCCATGCTGTACCACAAGGCCCGGGAGTTCCGCAAGAACGAAAGGAAGGTCCTCCTTTCCGAGGTCCCCTACGTGCTGCGATAGCCGCCTCGGAAAGCAATTGCGCGAACCGGATTCTCCGCCGCCGGCCCCGGCGGAATCCGCAGACGAAAAGTCCGCAGACCGAAACCGCGTCCCGAAAAGCGGAAAATCGGACGATTAAGTTTGCAGAAGCCCCGAAATTTCGTACTTTTGCACCTGCATCGCGCCGCGACGACGATGCGAGCGTCGGTTCCGTAGCTCAGTTGGATAGAGCAACAGCCTTCTAAGCTGTGGGTCTTGGGTTCGAATCCCAACGGAATCACTAACAAAAGAGTGTTACTTGCTAACAATAAGCAAATAACACTCTTTTTAGCAACCAAAATCGGCGAGACATTGGCGAGATAATTGCAAAACGGGGATTATATCCCTGCTTCCTTTGCAACTTCCTTTCGCAAAAATAGTATTTTATTCCCATTATATTCGGGATGCAGACGCCCTTTCTTTACCCAAGCATAAAGCGTCTGCCGACTTTTTCCTGTGATTGCGCAGGCCTCCTCCATCGAACAATACTCAACTCGATTCCCCATCGCCGATGCGACCCGTCGATGAAGCTCTTCCGCTACACTATCGCGTGTTTCTTCTACAACCCGATAGGCGAACTCCTTTAACTGCTCTTCTGTCATCTGATAGACAATAATCGCCCCCTGAGGATTGAATAACGGTTCGTTTCCCATAATTCCATTAAAATAAAGGCAGCTCCTGCTGCCATCCGTCAATATGCGTCCTGATTATTTTCTTGATTTTCCGCCACAAGAGCGGTAAAGACTTTTGCCCCTTGAACCGGTAAACAAAATCATGCGGATAAATCACGCCCATCTTCGCTTCCCGGCAGACAATCATTCTGAGCAACCGATCTCGGGTGTAGCTGATATATATTTCGGAATCATCCCGTGCTCCTCCCCGACGCTTTTCCTTTTGTTCCCGCCCCATTTGCAAATCCCGAATAAATCATTACCTTTGTTCTTGGTGTCAGGGGTGATTCTTCGGGATTGCCTCTTTTTTATTCTTCATCGGAATCATCCGACACTTCTCCGGAATGTTCTCGACAAAAACCGATTGGTCGGATTTCGGGGACACCACAATCTTCAAAAACAATAATCGCTGTATCGCCGTCCGATTTGCATCCAATTAATCGACATCCCTCCGGGACATCAATTTTTACTTCAAATCGTCGATTCATTCTTATTCTTTCAGTCTTTCAATCATAAGCCTGCATAGCTTATCGAAATAGAGGCAACATCCTTTGTGTTAGCCCCGTTAGTGTCAATCGTAAATCGAACGCCACCCGATAACTTCACCTGAAGGGCCGGCCCAGCAGGGATGTGCCCATATCCACCATATCTTATTGTAGTATTTCATGATTGCGAAAGGTTGTTTCGGATCAGACGTTTTTCCCAACACGGTTGCCCCATCTTCCGGTTGCTCCTCTTTTGGGTCGCGCCAGCGGGTCAATTCTTTCTGTTCGGATTGTGCGCCAGCGATGAAATCCAATTCAGTTGCTTTCTTGTGGCTGACAAAATCTCTGACCCCACCGTGCCATACTTTTCGCGCGTATTGTTTTGCCCGTTCTTCAATAGTTTTCATGTCTTATCTTCTTTATCGCTGTTACAAAGTCTTCCAAGGAATAGCAGGGGATTAGACAATGTTTTTCCATAAATTCTGTTGCATCGTCGTAATCTACGAGCCAATACTCATGGTAGTTCGCTATTATCGCTTTGTTTCGCAGTCCTAATAACATGGGATTGCCTCTCCTTAATCCTGCTTCGACCATAGTTAAATGGAAATCAGGATCGCCCGAAAGGTAGAGATACGACATATTAAACAATACTGCTCCTATCATAAATATTTCGAGGTTTTGCGAGAATCTCGCTATTTTTCTTTGTATTCCTGTTTTTCGTGCTTTACAACGACCATCCAAGCCAATGTTGCGCAGAACCAAGCCATACCACTATGCCAATCTTCGTATATAAAACTGGTAACCATAGATAAAGAACACATTACAATACAGCCGACTGTCCATCTAATGATCCAGCGAGCGCGCCTGCATCGCATATTCGCCACGCGGTAAAGAATGTAATCGCGCAGTTGTTCGTTGTAAAATTTATCAATACTGAAATAATAAATATCCAATATCCAATTGAACATATCACACGGAATCCTTACCTCACTTTCGGCCTGCCGCCGCAGGCGCTTCAATAATTTCGTTTTCATGAATCTTGCTATTTCTTAAAATGGCAGTTCGCATCCTCTGCACTTTCTGATATGTTTGAACAGTTCGAACCAGTGGCCGAACAGGCATACATCCAAATATCGCCTCCTTGCTATAATGTGTCGCCCATCCGAACATGCGCACTTAGCTATACGTACTCTGAATATCACCATAACTAACTATTTTACCAATTCAAACTCGTATGCCACGACCCATGGATTCGATGCCCACGTTCCTCGGCCGGATACCTTGTCGATAAGCGCGGCGAAGGCTTCGCGGGGAGTGTTATACCATCCTCGGGCAAACCATCCTTCGGTTTCATTGAAAAAGCCATCGAACCCGTAATGATGGCATTTTTTGCCATTGCCGAAATACTCGTTAACGAAAATCCCCTCCTTCAGGCAATCAGCGTCCGAAATATCTTGCAACTTCTCGCATCTGATTCCGGTGATTCGTATTTGGTGGGGCATCAAATCTGCTCTGACAAACATTTTATTGTCCCATCCAGCACCTTCTGGAATTGGCCTCGTATTGTCTAAAATATTGTAAAATGAACTGTAATTCTGCGCCACAGCCACGATCTCGCCGACCTTGTAGTAGGCGGACTTCAGATATTCTTCTTGTTCACTTCCGTGAGGTTCATCGTGTATTACCGCCAAAGCACGACGCAACCTCGTCTTAGTAGGGACTATCCGTCTCGTCATGGTCTTTCGACCCTCAATCACCGCCTGCGTCAAGTCGTAGCGGTCGTTGAACATTATCTTTTTCATTCCTCGTTCAGTTTTTGGCTAAATTCGTCGGCTATATTTGGGGGCATATTGCCTTGAAAAACGCCTTCCATCATTTCCTTGATAATCTTATGTGCTTTCTCACGCATCCGCTCCTCAGCCTCCTGCTCGGCTAATTCGACAGCCCGTTTAGCTTCTCTCAGTTTCAGATCGCATTCTTCCGGACAATCGGGATACATCATCGCTATCGGCGCGACGACTTTCAACAAATACTGTTTTGCTCTTTCGCTTTTCATTGCTCACCTCCTTTCAGCAGTTCCGGGTTATCGTGTATGTTACCAATCACTTCGCAACATTGAGAAATCCATGCCTCATTTTGGCTCTCAGCCAAGGGCGAATATGGATATACGGGGGCCCTATGGTCATAACCGAACGCCACAGGATTCTCCTCAAAAGCAAGGCCGCCGGGAACTCGGAAGACAGTCCGCAAAACTCCGCTACTATCTTTGAATATATCCCCTTCGTATATCTCCTTGCCGTTTTTGTCTTTCATCCCCGTGTACTCGCCGACGGTGGCAGGATCGACATCTTCCCATACATAGTCGGGATCGTATGGGAAGTAGGTTATAATTAAAGCCTTCTCCTCATCATACGTGTTTGGGGCATATGATCCGTACACCCATTCCCCAGTGCATATTCGTTTCCCTCTGAATTTAATTGTTCTCATATATCTATCGTTATCTGCTCTGTTGATTTATTGACGGACAACTGATCCTCTCCGGGCAGATTATACCCGAATCCATATTCACCCATCCAATCTATTCTTATATCGTAATCCTCAGCCCCATTCTCTACGGCCCATTCATAAAATTCTTTCGGTGTCATATCTCTTGTTTTTCTGTTTTATATGTTCAGCTTATAATTGTTCGCCAATAGCCACTCGATCATATCACACGCAGGACATATCAGTGTGCTATCTCCGAAAGATACGATGGCCCCTTTTGAAGCACCTACCCGTTTGTAGAAAACTCGCCAATCTTTTCCTCTCGAATAAGAACTGCGCGTAATATGCAAGCGTCCATACGTGATCCCCTCAGAATTATATTCAGCAAGTCCGCGACCGTGAAGGCAGGTACATGGCCAACACGATCTACCTGCCAACGTTTCGTATCCGTACTTGTGTCCCATTCCCTCAATATTGGATGTGACGCAAGGGATATAGTATCCCATACCATGCTGGCCATCTCCGCCGGCACGCCCAGTTCGATCAATCGCTTCGACTGCTCGATGCTCGTAACTTGCTCTTTCATCCTTTATAGTTTTTAAATTCGCAACTGTAAAAAACTGATTTCTTATTACACCAATTTGCCAATCGCCGCTGCTCTTTTGTCGGTTCGATCTTGTTCTCAAAATCCCGATAGGGCTGAGCAAACGGATTGATCTGCATTGCTCGAAATACGTTTATCCTATCCAGCGCATCATTCACGTCTTTTACAAGGCAGTAAATGAAGAACCGATACCTACCTATTCCCCGCCGTTCGAGTTCCCGAATACATTTCAGCACCGATTCCATCTGCTTTTTGGTATCGCAAGCGAACCGGATATGCCGAATCCATTTCACCCGCGCCAGCAGGTCGAGGATGTAGGAATCATCGCACGCCATCCGGGCATCGAGCCCTTGGTTGAAATCAACCGAAATGTCCATCCGAACAATATCTTCGATCTGTTCCAGTCCAAAGTCCGAAGCCAGCACATTGTTGTCGAGCAAAACAGCTCGGCGTTTATTGCCGATGAACTCCCGTATCGGGGATGCCGGACGGATGCTTCCTTCTTTGTGCGGAACTATGCACCACGGACAGCGGTTTGGGCAGCCTCGGGTAAGAAACCCGTATGCTTCCTCTACTCCGTAGAGCGAATAGTCAGGGCAAATATGCTCTACCTCCTCGGGTAGTGTCGTTGTATAATCCCGGAATCCCGTACCTCCCCGAATCACCTCGCAATGATATATATCCGAACAGTCCGGCGTGAATGTGAAGACTTTCGACATGTACACACGATCGTAGCAGCCAAACATCGGATTGGCGAACTCTACCGAATCACCTTGTGATTTATGCCATGCCGACAGTTTCATCAGCGCAAGGTTCGGAAAATGATGCCCGTCTATGTCTACCAAGCCTATTCTCATTGTTTCTCGTATTCTTCGATCGTCTTGAATATCTGCAACGCCACCTACGGGGCTATGGCGTTTCCGCAGGCGAAGCCGCCGATGCCGCTAAAAAGGGATGCGTGGGTCATCGTCAAAACAAATTAGGTTGGATTCGGGAAAGGACATACTTCTTCGCATCGTTATAGAAATCTTTTTTGATCTCGAACCCGTAAGCCCGACGTCCGCATTGTGCCGCAGCCCGCAATGTCGTTCCGCTTCCGGCGCACGGGTCGATAACGACATCTCCCTTGTCGCTGAACAGTTCGATCAGCCGTTCGAGCAACGGTACGGGCTTTTGCGTCGGATGTATCTTCGGTGTATCAGTATCTCTCACCCAATCGAAGCAGTTGAATATCATCCTCCCGCCATTGTTGAACTTCGGAAGACGGTCTCGGTAGAGGATCAATCCGTATTCGCAGTTGCCGACGACTTTCATGTTGGCCTTCAGAACCTGCGCGGAGAAATCCTTGCGGAACACGAGCGGGATGTAGCGTTTCAGCCCGTAGCGCTGCCCCAGTTCGATGTAATAGTGCATCTGTTCGAACGGGCAGAAAAGGATCATGCACGCCGCACCGCCTTTCCGCTTGCCCTCGCCCTCGGATTTTTCATCTTTGACGGGTTTATCCTTGCGCAGCATCTGAGAACAGAAGTGCATGAACTCCGCGGGCCGGAAATCCTTGTCCGTATCGAAAAACTGTTTCCCGGCCAGCGCGCTTTCGCCGTTGCGGTTATCCCCGTCGATATACCAGGCCGGATTGCTCGCGTAGGCATTCGATCCGAGGTTATACGGGACATCGGCGATGATGAGCTGCGCCTTGGGGATGCCGTAAGACTTGAAATTCTGAAAGTGGTCGTTAAATAATTCGATGTGGTTCATGATCGTTTGTCTCTTAAAATTCGATCTTCGGATTACGACGTTCGGAAAGGATCCGGTTCACTCGTTCGATTTCGGCGTCTATTTCCCGCTCCAACCGTTTGCTCTCAATCAAAGCCCGCCCCGAACGGGTACGGAAATACTCCTTCTGTGCCTTGCGCATCCGTTCCACTCTGCCGAAAAACTCTTTTGCATCCATACGTCCATTGCTGAAATCACCGTCCGAAAACAAGACACGCGGCATCACGGCCGTGTTCAGTTGTCCGGCCCTGCCAGCCTGTGAGCGTCCTGAACTGCGCAGCGGTCAATTTCGTGGTATTGTACCGAGGAGCGATCATTTGATACACAAACCCTTGCTCCTCGCACCAGTCCTGCCAGATCGTGCTGTCCCGGCAGATACTCCCGGCGCCTTTCAGCACCTCTCGGCCTTTGGTCCCGAACCACGTCCGTTTCCGGGCATCCTCGATGAACAGGCGGATATTGTCCTTGCCCAAGACGGCCGCCATCATCCTAATCCGCTCCATAGCCTGCGTGATGGACATCGTATCCACTTCCGCGAGGTATTTGGCATCCCGTTGCCACACGGCGAATCCCGTGCGCTTGCCCGGGTCTATTCCGATGTAGGTCATTTCCTCAAACTTTTGCCGTTGAACGCCACCCGCTGGCATAAGTACTTTATGCGGTCGAGTATCCGGTCGCCGTATCGGTCCCGGATCGCGTCTCCGGAAAGATTCGACGACATGACGAGCATCACGCCCGGATCGTCCTGCGCTTTGTTGATCGCCTCGACGACGACGTTGCGCAGGGTCCCGTAGTCTTTTCGATCGACCTCCGTGCCGATGTCGTCGAGCGCAATGAATTTATGCCGCAAGATTTCGTCGATGTTGTGCTGGTTGGTCCCGCAGTCCACAACGGTAACGATCCGCTGGCAGAAGCCGCGAAACAGCATCGGGATCGCATATCTGACGAGCAGCGACTTTCCGCGTCCGCAGTTGCCGTACAGAAACAGCCCTTTGCCCTTGTTGCCGGCCAGCCATTCGGCCACCTCGTCGTATTCGGGAAGCCATTGCAGACGCTCGCCCATAGAGGACAGTACGACCGTCATGGCCTTGTGCAGTTCCTCGCGGGCATCGGGTATCGCTACCTGGAACCGGGACGACGGCACGGGGTTCCCGACGCTGCGCAACTGCTTCAATACCTCTTCGTAGTTCATGGTCAGAATTTCTCGTAGTGTTGGTTGTTGTCGAATGTGGCCGACGGATGCCGGGAGCCTCCCGTGGTGCACCGGGATCGTACCACGACGTCCGGCGCCGGTTGGCGGATCTTCCGCAGCCAGTTGTTGAAATGACGCATACAATCGCGCTTCTCCTTGGCCGTCTCTCCGTTGTCGGCGCAATGCGCCGCGAACTCGTCGATCTTACGCGTCACGAACTCGGGATCGAGGTGGTTGTTCATGCACAACGCCTCGATCCATTGCGTCTGCGCCTTCATCCACGCCGCTACCTCTGCGATCGGGACGTATTCGACCGTACCGTCGGGCAGCGGCGCCGGGGGTGCTTTTTCCGCGCAACCTTTTTCGGGGGTTGGCGAAATGTCCTTTACCGAATCCTCGGAATTATCCGAATCTTCGCGCGCGGTTGTAGTAGTAGATATATTTCTTTCTTTTTTTCTTTTACCGCAAACTTCCGGAATAATCTGCGATTGTTCCGGAATAATGTCGGATTGTTCCGGAACAATGCGGCAAATCTCGGGGATATGGATTATCCTGCGTTTTGCCCGACTACACATTTCGAGGTATCGCCGTTGGATGGATGCCGACGTGATGATCCCACGAGAGAGCAGTTCTTTGTCAAAAAGCCCCACCGCACCGCAGTATCTCACAATCTCCGAAACATTCGATTCCTTCAGCCCGAGGTATTCGGCTACGTTGAAGGCAGTACTTTCGTCCCACACAGCAAAACAGCCTTGTACCCGGTACACCTCGCAAAGCAGATAGTCGTAAACAGCAAGCCCCCTGCATCCGTGATTCTTTACAAGCCGCCGGATACGAATATCCATATACCGATCCGTATCGACGTTGTAGTAATTCAGTCCGGTCTTATTGTTCGCCATATCATAACCATGCCTTTTTATGTTGCATTTCCCGTTCGATGTATTCTATCCATTGCAGGTCGTCGGGCGCAGGGAGGTCGATGCCGGCCTCTGCGGCCGCCCAGTTGCGGAACCGCTCGATCGCCGTGGTCATCTCCCCGGTATCGAGGTCCCGGCTCGACCGCAACCGCTCCACATCCCGCTTCGCCAGCTTGTCGTATGCAGTCCGCACGAACAGTTCCGGATTGCACGACCGTTTGAAATACTCCCTTTTGACGTATTCCATCGTATTCCCGGTCTGCATGGCAAATTCGCCCAATATGGCGTGCAGATAGCGGTTTTGTCTCCCCGAGCGCTGCGGTTTACGTTCCGAACACTCGACAAGCGCCCGACGTTCGTACAAAGCCGACACGCGTCGCTTGAACCGTTCGCGGTCGATGTCCGTATTCAGATCGTAAACCATACGCACGAATCATCAGAAGGGCAGATCGTCCACGTCGGCAGCCGCCGGCAGATCGTTCACCTCGGCAGGCGTCGGAGCCTTATCGAAAACTACCGCCTTGCCTTTTCCGATATACGTCTTCGGGTCCTTGCGCTCGCGTTCTTCCTTGTCCTGACGTATGAACACGCAGTGCGTATTTTCGTAGGCGTCCGGGTGTTGAAGCTCCGACACCATAACCGAAAGATACTTTTTGCCGTTCTTGCCTACCTTGATTTTGTCCTTCGGAATATCCGTGAGACACAACGATACGTTGATTAAATCTGCCATAGCTATTGTTTTTTGAAAGTTGTTTTAATGATCGTCCTGCTGCTGCGGGCGGGCGGATAAACCATCTCTCCCGTCTCCGGATCAGCCATGCCGGACACCGGCAGCGATTTGAGCATCGCCTCCCGCTCCCTGATGTCGGCCTTGACCGCCTCCAGCGTCTTGTACATTTCCGCCAGCCGGCTGTCGCCGCACGTCGAATAATCGTATTTCACGCCCGATTCGACCTCCTCCAGACGACAATCGCCGAATACGTGCGATTTTCCGTACTCCGAAAGCTCCCGCAGCGTGATGTCGCGGACCTGCGGGTTACTCTTAAACTGCGCGATAGCAGCTTCCACGCGGCTCATATTGATATGCGCCGTAATGGGATCGACCTCTCCGTTCACTACGGCGGAAATAGCCATATCCGCTATCTCCGATACAGGTCTGATCTCCCGAAGCAATATTGCCTGTGTCTCCATGTCATTTGATATTCAATCGTGCCTGTCTGTATGATTCGAAAAGCTCGGAGAACCGATCTACGACTTCGGCATCCGCATCGTAGGATTTGAGGAGCCGGGCGCCTGCATCCCACTCCGGCGGGTATCCGTCGTTGATGTAGAATCCATAGATACGTTCGAGGAGCTTGTTGCATTTGGTCTTGTCCTCGATCATATCCATAGTAATGCGGTTCTTGGCCTTCGCGGGCGCCTGCTGAGGCATCGACTTAGGCTCGGACCGGGGCGCATCCGTTGTGTCTGCCTTTCCTTTGAATACTTCGGCGCCGATTCCGAGCCACGAGGCGACCTTCGTGATAGCGTCGGTCGTGGCCCCTTTGTAGGCATCCCCCAGGTCGGAGTTGTCGTTGCCTCCGTAACACTCGTAGTATATTTCATATTCGGGGATGGAAAATTTCAGCTTCACGACGACCATCTTGCCGTCTTTATCGACGACCTCTGTCTCTGTCCTCCATTTGCCCGTTCCGAACACTTCATTGAGCCGCTCGGTAACGTATATCGACTTGATGGACGAAAGATACTTCTTTGTCGGATGCGGAGACACAGCCTCTGCGGGCAGAGGGCGCGAAAGGGCGGCCCGCTGCTGCTCCGTCATGTTCTTGATCTCACACATAGCTATTCGAATGTTACGTTGTAATTCACGCCTATGCCGATCTCCCGGCGGGCCCGGCGGATATACTTCTCGATTTCCGCAGGGGTCAATACCCGGTTTACCATATCGGCCCCGGCAAACTTGCCGTTGATGGCGTACTCGATTCGTGTCATAGTCAATAGAGTTTTTTCCGTTCGTAAAACTTATTCAGAATGCCCGGCAGCGTCGGGCGGTTGCAGCCATACACCGTATCCCACACCTCGACGATTTCTATCGAATCCCGGACAACCTCGGCATAGGTCTCGCAGAAACCCATATAGCTGTCTCCGCCCCTTTTTTCGCTGGCCTCGTAATGGTGTACGGCCGTAATGTGATAACTGCCCCATTCGAGCTCGTACCGCTCACCGTCCATATCGCCCCGAGAATCCGCCCCGATCATCTTACGGAAGCTGTCGAAAATCAACCGTTTCGCATAATCGGAGAGCGAAAACTCATTGAGCGAGGGGTGTGTTTTCCGTTCCTCGCATCCCGTGATATATTCGCTCGGGACGTCGTAGAGCTCCTCCTCCGTATCAAGTGCCATAGGAGCCATCCTACCCGTCGGATGGTATTGTGTCGTGTTCATGGCTAACGACAGTCGGTTACGTACAACACGGGGCGGTGCGCGGTCTTATGAATACGGCGCCGCAGTTTCTTGAAAGGCCGGGCAAGGGCGCGCCGCAGCGTGTACTGCCAACGCCAGATGCGACCGCCCATTTTCACCCATACGGATTTTACCGTGATCTCCGAAAATGCTCCGTTCATAGATTCTCGAATTTGTCGTTCAACCATTGTTCGGTCCGCCGTTTCCGCTCCGGAGAAGAGTACACGGCACCGAATACCGCCGCTATCACCGACAGCAGCAGCACGTAAGTTACAAGGCTGGCCATACTATTTGAGGACTTTCTGTTTGTAGTTGATGAAGTCGATGGTACACCCGATGTAATCGTCGCTGAATTCCACGACAGCACGGCCTACGGCCATCAGAGGATGCAGCTCGTCGTAGATGCGCGACACCTCGACCTTCTTGCCGTCGTGGCGCGTGCCCCGGATGCTGATAATGTAGGTTTCGGGGCTCTGTGTGAAGCGAGCCCGCATTAGTTGGGTTTTACCCAGGTACTTGTAGGTGACGATCGTCTGTGTCGTAGACGGTACGGTGGTCTGAGGTACACTATGTACCCGGTTGCCACTTGTGTTGTGGTTTGGCATTTGGTTGAACACAAGTTAAACAATATGCAAAAAGAAGGACGTGCCCTCCAGTTAGTCGCCAAACCACCACAACTGCGGAGCAGAAGTGAACCGAGAACACGCCCTATAAAGGTGCGGTTTATATTTCTGTATTACCCACAATCGGGTGGTTTGGCTTTACAAATATAGCGATTCATTTCGAATCTGCAAAAATTAAAACGAAAAAAGGCGCCGAATTTTCGACGCCCTACAACAATTATAATTAAGCCTTATTCTTCTTTCGCAAACATGCCCTTTAGGACAACAAGTGCAAGACCTATGACATTCGCAGTAGTAGTTACAAGCAACGTTGTCTTGACGGTATCAGAAACCCGGCAAGGAGATGTAAATGCCGTAATTAATAAAACAGCAATTAACCATATCGGTATAATCCACATCACCCAACATATTAAATGCTTTCGGTGAATCGTATCATGCTCATATCGTTTTGCCTTTTGGCGCTTCATGTCCCCATCATCCGGATTGAACTGAGCATGTTCACCTCCTGAGATGGATGTGATCTCATCGAAATCCAAGAAATCCGCCATCTTACCGCATAATAGTTTTAAAGTAGGACTTGATGGATTCGTCTGTAATGCCTACTCCATATTCCTGCCCATTCGTGAAAAAGGCAACGGCCCACGGAGAGCCTTCCTTATGAGACCATTCGGACAATGCTTGAGCCGACCATTGGCCGAATGTACGAAGTAATCCGTCAATAAGAGACGAAACCAGCGAATCATCCCGAATCTCCTTATAGGCATCCGAATCTATATCGGCATACCCCACATTATTCATTCCCGCAAAATGCTTGCGGCAACGAGGGAATACCGGCCCATAAGGCCACGCTTGGGGCGTCTCATTGAGTAACCTTTGATCTGTATTTACAAGATACCCTCCATACAAAATATACAACAGCTTCTGTAATTTCGTTTGGTTCATAAAATAGCCCCTACGTGTTGCATAAGCCGCAAGATATTCGCCCATTTTCACGCTGTCGTACATAGCAATTGCCATTACTTTCTAATGCAAATATACACTTTTTGTGCTAAAGACACAAGAATAGCCTATCCACTCGATCATTTTTCGTATGTTCATATATCTGCAAAACAAAAAACCGAGGCGGAACCTCGGTTTTGCCCATCATTCTTTAATCTGCTATTTGCTTTGCTTCGATTTGAAAAATATAAATACTCCGGCAACAGCGGCAATAGACCCTACGGCAATAGAGGCTGCAACCGTATCGAACCCTTTATACAATGCGTAAATCACAGAGCCTGAAAGAATCAACACGGATATAAACGCAAAAGTGATTCCCAAATACGTAGCGCGAATAGCGTTTTTATTCAATTGGTCATCTGTGCTGTGCCGATGTTCCATCTCTTTTTCTGCCATCCTTATAATACGTTCGGCTGCACCGGGCACGATTTCATCATATCGAGCCAACGCATCCGGATGCGGAAGTGGTCCGGAATAATGTTGTTGAACTTGCACGAGGTGATTTTTCTCAGCAGGATTTGTATTTTTCATAAGCTCGGCTGATGTCATTTCCTACGTTGTACCAATCCTGCGCCATATTCTCAATGTCAGACTTTCGTTTGCGATGTTCGCAACACCTCTCTATTGGATTGATTTCCAATGAAAAGAAGTATAAAATACTATCTAAGAATATGATGAAAAGGTTTTTCATAACAAACATCTTCTCAATGGCAAAGATATACTTTTTCTTGATAAACTGCAAAAATCATACTTTTATTGCCGAACGCCTGCCGGTTTTTAAACATAACGGCAAGCGGATCGGCTATTTCTGCAATTCGGGGTTGTCGTGGATGTTGCCGATAACTTCGACATCCCCCCTGTAATCATTAACCACGACACCATACAAACTCCAATCTTTTTCAGGTGATGGCTGCTTATAAATAACGTCATAACAATAACCACGCACACCTCCAATGATATGCCCGACAATTTTGCCGTTGTGCTCAAGAATATCCCCCTCGTAAATCTCCTTGCCGTTTTTGTCTTTCAGCCCCGTATACTGGCCGACGGTGGCAGGATCCACCTCCCAGGTACAGGGGCATGATACAATAAAATGTTTGACTTCACCGCCGCAGAGGTCTTGATAATAGAATCCCTCTACCCAACCATCGGCAGGAGCTATGTCAGGGTCACTCTCTACGGCCTTTCCCCGAAATAGAATCTCTCGCATATTCGTATAATTTATTGATAAACAGCAAAAAACATGCTTTTATTGTGCCGACACGGGGAACCTCATACCAAATTCAACGCCATTTTCTGCGACCGCTCCGCATCCTTGCGGAATTTCTCGGCGCGGGCCTGGGTCGCATCTTTCGGGGCGACATACAACAACGTATTGCGGTCGATACGGATAGGTTTCAGCAGGTTCCCGTATTTGTCGGTGATCGGTTTCGGCATATCGTACAAATTTTGATTACAAAAAATGCGGGGGACTTGACGAATCCCCCGCGGTGGCGGCGGTACTATGCTTCGCGCCGCCGATTTGCGTTCTTTGCCCGTTTCGTGGGCTGACGCCTTGACCTCGCTACTTCCATTCACTCGGTCGCAGAATGTCGAAGGATGTACCTTCTGTCGCTTCCGTTGATCGAATGATCTCGAAGCCGGACCAAATGAACAACGTAGGGATTGCTCCCTGTTGAGCCACCCGGATTCGAACCGGGAACAGCAGGACCAAAACCTGCGGTGTTGCCGTTACACCATAGCTCAATAAAAGCCGCCGGCACCTACCGCTCGCCCATGTCGGCGACATAGGGCTTCGGCGCCGGCAGCCGCCCGCCCGCGGACCTCACGGCTGGCGGACGGAAACTACTAACCTAAAATTAAAAGAAGAAGCCAATCGCGGACTATTGGCAGGCGTCCACAGCCTGGGGCATGTAATACTCGTTGAACCGCGTCGGCCGTCCATCCTCGGTAACGGCACTCAGCTTGTCCGAGCTGATCGTGTATCCCTTACGACGAAGCCGGCTTACGATACGCCGGAGTTCCGTGGTATGGAAAAGCCGCTCGGCCTTTCTCACCGTGAGCCTCCCGCCCACTACCAGGTAGGCGAGAATCTTTGTTTGCGGATCATGTTTCATATCATCGAAGTTTTAAGTCTGTCAAAAAGATGCCCGAGCCACACACAACCAATCTCCAAACAATGGCAAACTACCATGAATCCTGCAGCCCGGGCATTAGAGCCATAGCGGAGACATTCAACCCCGCTATGGCATATAATGCGCTTGATTTGTCCCGGTGGTCCTGGCCGCTCATGTCGTCGCAGCTTCGGAGCCCGTGCCGGTCTTTCGCGCATTTCGGCTATTCGCTTACTCGCGGCCGCATCTTCTCAATGGCGGCACACAGTGCAGATACGTTGCAGGCGTCGGTCGGAATGGTGCGGCTCCGACTGCCGGATCGCTTTCTGCCTTGCGGCTGGGGTTGTATTGCCAGCGATCGAACCCCTCACCTCATAGGGTGGCTATTTGAGGGAGTGCCGGATCCGCCCCGGCGGCAGCTTTGATGCTTACCTGCGAGAAAAGGTAGCTGCCATCTTCGTTTTCAGAGGCCGTTTCTTGCGGTACCGCTCAACGGCTTGATCCTCGCATCATTGATTTCCACTTGTCCGGGCGTCCCCGGTAGGTTGCTCCCTTTTATTCCTACTTGTGATATTGTTCTACCGTTACGGAGGTATCCGCAATGACGATGAGGTTGTCGTATATATAGCGGGCGATGCTACGATCGTTTACTTCGCACTCGATATTCAAGGTGTGGATAATCATCGTCGAGGAGCCCCAACTCTCGGCATTGATCGTCGAGGTGTCCCAACTCTTGACGTTGATCGTCGAGGTGTCATAACTCTCGGCGTTGATCGTCGAGGTGCCATAACTCTTGGCATTGATCGTCGAGGTGTCACAACTCGTGGCGTTGATCGTC
>UMHS01038173.1_pt1 | contig 18367 bp, 9 predicted proteins | sample 1965611 | NCBI WGS metagenome assembly UMHS01 (sample SAMEA4836106, study PRJEB28245) | human gut metagenome | biome: gut microbiome; material: fecal sample | place: Denmark | collected 2008
GCATGTTGATGAAGTAGGTGATGACGACTTGCGACGAGCTGTACGACAATTGTTCGCCGGCAGAGGGCAGGCCTACCTTCATCAGGTTCTTTAGTTCTATCCACGGAAAAGGGCGGAAGTATGCCGGTGGGAAACGGTGGATGTGCTTGCGGAACAGTATGACGAACAGTATAATCATGGAGACACCCCGGCTGAAGGCTGTGGAGATGGCGGCGCCTTCCACGCCCAGTTCCGGAAAGCCGAAGCGGCCGAAGATGAGGGAGTAGTTGCCGATGATATTGAGGATATTGACTACGACGGTGACCATCATCGGGTAGATGGCCTTGTTGGCACTGCGCAGGGAGGCGGAGAGGGTGAGGGATAGTGCCTGGAAGAAGGCGAAAGCGCCTACGATACGCATATAGTCCATGCCGTCCTGCATCAGTTCAGCGGTGAGCCCCATCAGCCGGAGGATGGGATGGGCGCAGGAGAACAGTACCAGGCTGACCGTGATACCTACCGCCAGGTTGACGAGGATGGATACGCCGACTACTTGCACTACTTTCTTGTGTAGTTTCGCACCGAGATACTGGGAACACAGAACGGACGTTCCGAGGTTGATGACTTCGAAAACGAGGAAAGTGAGCATGATAATTTGGTTGACTACCCCTACGGCGGCAACACTGTTGTCCGAGTGGCGGCTCAGCATGATGGTGTCCACCGCACCGAGCATCATGATGAGAAGTGTCTCTATAAAAATGGGGGCGGCCAGCTTGGCAAGCCGCTTTTTTAGGCTTTCTTGTTGTATCATTGTCCGTGTATGTGCACTATACTTTAAAAATCGCGCAAAGATAAGGAAAGGTTGAAAAGGACGGTTTGATATGTATCAAATTTTTTTTCTTGTTTTAGGGTTTGAGTGTTAACGTGTTATCTCAAATTGTATGAAAACGGTGAAAAAAATATGTAGGAAAGATTTGCACAGTCCAAAAGTTTGCCCTACATTTGCACCGCATTTGAAAAGAATGCTGGTTATAAAAAAGGAAGTTTGGGTGAGTGGCTGAAACCACCAGTTTGCTAAACTGACGTACGGGTAACCGTACCGGGGGTTCGAATCCCCCAGCTTCCGCCAGATGCACTCTTAGCTCAGTTGGTAGAGCAACTGACTCTTAATCAGTGGGTCCAGGGTTCGAATCCCTGAGGGTGTACAAGACAAATGCGAGGGTGGGTTCATCTAACGGTTAGGATACATGCCTCTCACGCATGGTATACGAGTTCGATTCTCGTACCCACTACAAAAACAAGAAAGCGGTTGACTGATGAAACGGTTAACCGCTTTTTGTTTTCATTTTTCTGTTGTAATCCGAAAATAGTTTCTATATTTGCACCCGCTATGGCGAAATGTATATTCTATATCTTGTTAGGGTTGTTCCTCATATCGAAGTTCACTTCCGTTTCTGATGATATGGAGGGATGTAAGACACTCCCTACTGCGGATGTGCATTATTTCTCCGGAGCCCAGCACAGCTTGTCGGGGGCAGATGGCAGACAATGCCAGGAAAAAGGGGAGGACGCGAATTATAATTGCCTGGCAGATGCCGGTTGCATAGGAAATACCTTCTCATTACGGCATGCCTCTTGCTCGAAATTGTTGAGGCTTAATCCGGACTTCATTGCCGCCAAGGTTGCGAGAACCCTGAAAACTCTGCTCCCGGAAGAAAAGACAACTTCTTTCCCCTTTACTTTCCATCCCCATAAGATTTCATATAGATATTATGTATATACGCTGAGGCGTATTCTTATTTAGTACTTTCCCTTCCTCTCTTTCGGGAGCCAGAGAGATTGCCCGTCTCCCCATGCCGAGTTTTTCTCTATTTTTTAAGTACTGATAATCAATATATAATGGATTTTCTATCGGATTTTATTCTCCATATCGATCAGTATATGATTGATATAGTGCAGGAATATCATATGTGGGCGTATGCCATATTGTTTCTGATTATTTTCTGCGAAACGGGGCTGGTGGTCACACCTTTCCTGCCGGGCGATTCCCTGCTTTTTGTGGCGGGAGCTATTGCCGCACTGCCCGACATGCCTCTCGAGGTCAATGTGCTGGCTTTGATATTGTTTGTTGCCGCGGTATTGGGCGACTCTTGCAACTACATGATAGGGCATTTCTTCGGGCAAAGGCTCTTCAATAATCCCGATTCCAGAATGTTCAAGCAAAGCCATCTCGACAAGACCCATGAGTTCTATAAGAAGTATGGAGGCAAGACAATTATCATAGCCCGTTTTGTGCCTATCGTCCGTACGTTTGCGCCATTCGTGGCGGGGATGGGTAAGATGCATTACTATTACTTCATGCTGTACAACCTGATTGGGGGCACCTGCTGGATTGCCATCTTCTGTTATGCGGGTTATTTCTTCGGTGACCTTCCGTTTGTACAAGAGAACCTCAAACTGCTGATTGTGGCCATTATTGTGGTTTCCATACTGCCGGCCGTGGTAGAAGTGCTGCGTGCAAGACTGAAACAACGAAAACAAAAATAAATTAATATACTTAGTACATTTATCCATTATGAAGAATTCTTTTTTTAGCCGGTTCACACCGAAAGAACCGAAATTCTTTCCTTTGCTGAAGCAATTGTCTGAGATTTTATTGTCCTCGTCGGCTCTGTTGATAGAAATATTGGGCCATGACTCGCCTGAGAAGAGGGCGGAAGATTATAAACGAATCAAAGATTTGGAGCGCGAGGGCGATAAGCTGACCAATCTGATTCTGGATGAACTGGGCACTACTTTCATTACTCCTTTTGACCGGGAGGATATCCATGACCTGGCTTCGGGCATGGATGATGTGATTGATGGAATAAACAGCTGTGCCAAGCGTATCACTATCTATAATCCGCATCCTATTTCGGACAAGGGGAAAGAGCTGGGACATATGGTTCAACAAGAAGCGGCCCTCATCGGCCAGGCCATGGATGAACTGGAGGCATTCCGCAAGAGTCCGGATAAGCTGCGCGCATATTGCAACCAGCTGCATGACATAGAAAACCGGGCAGATGATATTTATGAATTTTTCATCACCAGGCTTTTTGAAGAAGAGAAGGACTGCATTGAACTCATCAAAATCAAGGAGATTATGTATGAGTTGGAAAAAACGACGGACGCAGCCGAACACGTGGGCAAGATTTTGAGGAGCCTGATTGTGAAATACGCATAAACGAACGGACGCATGGAACTATTAGTGATTATCATTGTACTGGCTCTGATATTCGATTATATCAACGGTTTTCATGATGCGGCCAATTCTATTGCCACCATTGTGTCTACCAAAGTGCTTACACCGTTTCAGGCGGTGATATGGGCGGCTTTCTTCAATTTTGTGGCCTTTTTCATCGCCAAGTGTGTCATCGGCGGTTTCGGCATTGCCAACACCGTATCGAAAACGGTGATGGAGCCTTACATTACTTTGCCTATCATTCTGGCCGGCGTGATTGCGGCTATTGCCTGGAATCTGTTCACTTGGTGGAAGGGAATCCCTTCCTCTTCTTCGCACACGCTTATCGGAGGTTTTGCCGGAGCTGCCATCATGGCACACGGTTTTGAGGCCATCCAGTTGAGTATCATTCTGAAGATTGCGGCATTCATTTTTCTGGCTCCCTTGATTGGTATGGTGGTGGCATTTGGTTTTACGTTGTTGGTCTTGTACATTTGCCGCAGGGCGCATCCCCATACGGCCGAGGTGTGGTTCAAGAAACTGCAGCTGGTGTCTTCGGCTTTGTTCAGCATCGGGCACGGTCTGAATGATTCACAGAAGGTAATGGGTATCATTGCTGCGGCTATGATAGCCGGACATTCGGAAGGACTGGGAATGGGGATAAACAGTATTGATGACCTGCCGGACTGGGTGGCATTCTCTTGTTTTACGGCCATTTCACTCGGTACCATGTCCGGCGGGTGGAAGATTGTGAAGACCATGGGGACTAAGATTACGAAGGTGACGCCACTGGAAGGGGTGATTGCGGAAACTGCCGGTGCGTTTACGCTTTATCTGACGGAGTATCTGAAGATTCCGGTAAGTACGACACACACCATTACGGGAGCTATTATCGGAGTAGGGGCCACGAAGCGGCTTTCGGCTGTGCGTTGGGGAGTTACGAAGAGTCTGATGACCGCTTGGGTGCTGACTATCCCCGTCAGTGCTTTGCTGGCAGCAGGGATTTATTGTATCGTATCCCTTTTTTAGAAGTGCTGCCGCATAAAAAATAGACGGGTTCGTTTTATTTTGCATGAGGTTTGCACTATCTTTGCAGCCTGAAACTGTAAAATAGAATGCACATTGGACTGGCTATATAGTTTATTCGTCGAGCACTCCGCCTTGCAGGCGGCTGTGGTACTCTCACTGATTTCTGCTATCGGATTGGGATTGGGGAAGATACATGTTTGCGGCATTTCATTGGGAGTGACGTTTGTATTCTTTGCCGGCATCATTGCCGGGCATTTCGGGTTGTCCATAGACCCGCAGATGCTGAATTATGCGGAAAGCTTCGGGCTGGTGATATTTGTGTATGCTTTGGGTTTGCAGGTGGGACCGGGTTTTTTCAGCTCTTTCCGTAAAGGAGGGGTACAACTGAATATGCTCGCCACGGGTGTAGTGCTTATCGGCACCCTGCTGACTGTACTGGGCAGCTATGGGTTGGGAGTATCCCTGCCGGATATGGTGGGCATACTTTGCGGTGCCACGACAAACACACCGGCACTCGGTGCGGCACAGCAGACATTGAAACAGATGGGATTGGAGTCCAGTACCCCTGCTTTGGGGTGTGCGGTGGCATATCCGCTGGGGGTGGTAGGGGTCATTCTGGCCGTACTGTTCATCCGTAAGACGCTGGCGCATAAGGAAGACCTGGAATTGAAAGAGAAGGATGACGTGAACAAGCCTTACATTGTTGCGTTCCAGGTGCACAATCCTGCCATCTTCAACAAGAGTATCAAGGAAATAGGCGGGCTGAACAGCTATCCGAAGTTCGTGATTTCCCGCTTGTGGCGGGATGGGAATGTGAGTATTCCTACCTCGGAAAAGATTATAAAGGAAGGTGACCGCCTGCTGGTGATTACCTCGGAGAAAAATACGCCGGCTCTGACCGTGCTTTTCGGCGAGCAGGAGCATACTGATTGGAACAAGGAAGATATAGACTGGAATGCCATAGACAGCCAGTTGATTTCGCAACGTATCGTGGTGACGCGCCCGGAGTTGAACGGCAAGAAGCTGGGTTCTCTCCATCTGCGTAATCATTACGGTATCAATATCAGCCGGGTTTATCGTAGCGGCGTGCAGCTGCTGGCCACAGCGGAACTGACCTTGCAATTGGGTGACCGCCTGACCGTAGTGGGCGAAGCCGCTGCTATACAAAATGTGGAGAAGGTGCTGGGCAATGCTGTGAAAAGCCTGAAGGAACCGAACTTGGTGGCGGTATTTATCGGCATTGTCATCGGTCTGGCTTTGGGAGCAATTCCTATTTCCATTCCCGGCATCAGCGCTCCCGTGCGGCTCGGATTGGCAGGAGGCCCTATCATCGTAGGTATTCTTATCGGGACATTCGGTCCGAGGATGCACATGGTGACTTATACTACGCGCAGTGCGAACCTGATGCTCCGTGCATTGGGATTGTCTCTTTACCTGGCTTGCCTGGGACTGGATGCAGGTGCCCATTTCTTCGATACGGTATTCCGGCCGGAAGGGCTGTTATGGATTGCTACGGGTTTTGCGTTGACTGTGGTTCCGGTATTGATTATGGGTATCGTTACCTTCAAGTGGCTGAAGATAGATTTCGGAACAATGGCGGGTATGCTGTGCGGAAGCATGGCAAACCCCATGGCGCTGAACTACGCCAACGACACCATTCCGGGAGACAATCCGTCTGTAGCTTATGCTACGGTTTATCCGCTGTGCATGTTTCTACGGGTAATTATAGCCCAAGTGCTGCTCATGTTCTTCATTAATGGATAATGAAGAATGAGGGATATTATCAACTGTCAATTATCAACTATCAATTAAATAACTATGGGAAATATAACTCCGGAAAGTATTGTCAATGACTTGCGTTATTTGCAATTATTATCACGCAGTTTTCCTACCATTGCTGATGCCAGTACAGAAATCATCAATCTGGAGGCCATTCTGAATCTGCCGAAAGGTACAGAGCATTTTCTGACGGATATTCATGGCGAGTATGAGGCTTTTCAGCATGTGCTGAAGAATGCATCGGGGGCAGTGAAACGTAAGGTGAACGAAATATTCGGGCATACACTGCGCGAAAGTGAGAAGAAGGAAATCTGTACGTTAATTTATTATCCGGAAGAGAAGCTGCAACTTATCAAGGAGCAGGAAACGGACCTGGATGACTGGTATTTGATAACACTGAACCAGTTGGTAAAAGTATGCCAGAACGTTTCGTCCAAATATACCCGTTCGAAAGTACGCAAGGCACTTCCAGCAGAGTTCTCGTATATCATTCAAGAGCTGTTGCACGAATCGAGCATCGAACCTAACAAGCATGCCTATATCAATGTCATAATCAGTACCATTATCTCTACGAAGCGTGCGGATGATTTTATTGTGGCGATGTGCAACCTTATCCAGCGCTTGACCATCGACTCGCTGCATATCGTGGGCGATATATACGACCGCGGACCGGGTGCGCATATTATCATGGATACTCTCTGTGATTATCATAATTTCGACATCCAATGGGGTAACCACGATATTCTGTGGATGGGTGCCGCATCAGGTAATGATGCTTGTATAGCCAACGTAATCCGTATGTCGATGCGCTATGCCAATTTAGCAACGCTGGAGGATGGTTATGGCATCAATCTGTTGCCGCTTGCAACGTTTGCCATGGATACCTATGCGGATGACCCTTGCACCATCTTTGCGCCGAAAATGAACTTTGCCGATGCGGAATACAATGAGAAGACCTTGCGGCTGATTACACAGATGCACAAGGCGATTACGGTTATCCAGTTGAAACTGGAGGCGGAAATCATCAGCCGCCGTCCTGAGTTCGGTATGGAGAACCGGAAACTGCTGCATCTGGTGGATTTCGAGCGTGGTGTGTTTGTATACGAAGGCAAGGAATATCCGTTGCGCGATGTAAATTTCCCCACCATAGACCCGGCGGACCCGTATCGTCTGTCGGACGAGGAGCGCGAACTGATGCACCGGATTCATTCTTCTTTCATGAACAGCGAGAAGATGAAGAAGCACATGCGCTGCTTGTTTACGTATGGCGGCATGTATCTGGTGTGCAACAGTAACCTGCTTTATCATGCTTCCGTGCCTCTGAATGCGGATGGCAGTTTCAAACATGTCCGCATCGGCCAAAAGGAATACTGGGGACGTAAGTTGCTGAAAAAGACCGACCAGCTGATACGTACCGCTTACTTTGACGAGGACGGTTCGGACGAGAAACAGTTTGCACTGGATTATGTCTGGTACATGTGGTGCGGACCGGATGCCCCTTCCTTCGATAAAGACAAGATGGCTACTTTTGAACGCTATTTTGTGGCCGACAAAACATTGCATAAGGAGACGAAAGGGCATTACTATGCCTTGCGCAACGAGGCTGAGGTGTGTGACCGCATTCTTGAAGAGTTCGGCGTGAAGCCGGGGCCACATTCGCATATCATCAACGGGCATGTACCGGTAAAGACCATTAAAGGTGAGAAGCCTATCAAAGCGGATGGTAAGCTGCTGGTGATTGACGGTGGTTTTTCAAAAGCCTATCAGCCGGAAACGGGAATTGCGGGATATACGCTGGTATATCATTCCCACGGCTTGCAGTTGGTGCAGCATGAGCCGTTCCAGAGCCGTCAGAAAGCCATTGAAGAAGGGCAAGACATCAAGTCTACAACCCTGGTTGTCGAATTCAATTCGCAGCGTATGATGGTGAAGGATACGGACAAAGGAAGTGAACTCGTTACGCAGATTCAGGATTTGATGAAACTGCTGGTGGCGTATAGGACGGGGCTGATTAAGGAGAAACAATAATTTATAATTTCAGTATCGTCACCCCGCCCTCTACAATGATGCCTTTGTCATAGGTTTTCCCTTGGGTGTAGTAGCGGCTGCCGCCATAACCGCCGGTGAGGAATATGCCGAAGCGGTCGGTCAGGTGGTATTCCAGATTGACACGTGCCTGGAGGGCATAGAGACGTGCCGGAATGCCGTAGTCCTTGTTCTTGAAGGTTTCTATATGTTGGTATCCCAGATCTCCGCTGATGAACAGCTGTTTGTAGAGCGGTAGTTCAAGACCGGCACGGTAGAAGAGGGCAGCGGAAAACTTATCGCCAAAATCCAGATAATGGGTACCGCCACCGAGGATGGTATAGAAGAGCCGGTTCTTGAAACGGGCACCTACATTCAGCTTGGTGGCATTACCACCGAAAAACATCAGTTGAACTTTTGTTTGGGGATTGGCATTGACTAATCCCAACTGGAAACCATCTAATTTTTCTTTGTAGTAGTTGAATAGACCTATTTGAAGCCCTTTGGCACGTATGGCCATATTGGCAGCGCCTATTTGTAATCCTCGGGCTGTACCACCCACCACATTGCCCAGGCCGGAAACCTGAACACCGGTCATATCTCCGGCGGTGATGTTGGCAAGGGTGGACATCTGCATGCCATTCAAGTCTTCACCGATTACACTTAGCAGGCCGGCCCCTGAAAATCCTTTGAAATTTCCGCCGGAAATATTGGCGAGTCCGGCAAAGTGTATGCCGGAAGCACCTTCTCCGCTGATATTCAACAGGCCGCCTATGGAGGCGCCACGATTATAGTCCCCACTGATGTTTGCCAGACCGGAAATGATGACGCCTTGCGCATGGTTTCCGGTGATACCTACCAGTCCCGAAACGGATACTCCGATAAGGTTGTTGCCATTGATGTTGGTAATTCCTGCTATCTGCATGCCTCGCATGCTTCCCCCCACCATATTTGACAGACCTGCCATCTGTACACCGTTCACATCCCTGCCGGTTACACTGCCAAGAATATTCATGCCGAGGCCATTCAGACGGTTCATGGATGAGAACACACCCAGATTGAAGCAGGTGCTTCCTATGGTATCAGTCCGCTGTGTGGAGATGTTTTTCCATAAGGAGATATTGATACCTACCGGGCCATGGTCTGTTCGTGGAGAGCGTTGTTTCCGGAAAGATTTCTCGGAGGATTTCTGAATCGTATCCGGCTGTACGCTGCCCGGATTATGTTCTTGGGCAAGAGCTGTCCCTGCAAAAAGCAGGGACACAAGGAGGAGGGAAAGGTTTCGTTTCATACTTTTTTCTATATTTCGTCCGGCCAGGGAGCTGGTTGGCGGGTGGCACGCAACAGAGGGCGCTGCGCATCCACAGACCGGAGGTAATTACTTAATTTCCGTGACAACTCTTTGACAACTTCAGGCTTCTCTCGGGCCATATCATGTTTTTCACTGATGTCGGCGGGGATGTTGAAAAGTTCCCGTCTACCGTCACCGAAATAATACACCAGCTTCCACTCGCCCGAACGGATGGAGCAAGTGGCTCCGATGCCCGGGCCGGAAGGACCCCAGCTATTGGGATAATGCCAGTAGATATCACGGTCTTTCATTTTACCTTTTCCGGTGAGCAATGGCATGAAACTGATGCCGTCGCGTTGCTGTACGGTTGTATAGTTGTCTACGCCTGCCATCTCAAGGATGGTGGGGAAGAAGTCCTCTATCATCAGGTAATGGTCGCATTGGGTTTGGGGCGCTACGATGCCCGGCCAGCGGACAATCATCGGTTCACGTATGCCTCCTTCGTAGGCGGAACCTTTACCACTATTGAGCGGATAGTTCTGGACATGCAGTTGTCCGGCGCGGGTATGGGCCGCCAAACCGCCATTGTCGGACATGAAGATGAGGATAGTGTTTTCCGTCAGGTTGTTCTTGTCCAGATAGTCCATGATGTCTCCCAGACTTTTGTCCATACCCTCAATGAGAGTAGCATAGGCGGCTTCTACCGGAGGAAGGCCTTTGTCCAGGTACTTCTGGTAGAAACGCATGTCAGGTTGTATAGGGGTATGGATGGCATAGTGTGCCATGTATAGAAAGAATGGCTTGTCAGTCTGCTGTGCATCGTCCAGTGCCTTCATGGCCTCTATGGTAAGGGCTTCACTTAGGAAAGTGTCGGTTCCATGATATTTCTCCAGACCGGGTACGGCAGCCAGCGGGCTTTTACCGTCTGTTTTGTTGCCGAAATTCTCCTTGCCATAGTAGCTGGCAGGTGAACCGGCAGCATGTCCGGCTATGTTCACTTCAAACCCCATTTTCAACGGGTCGGCTCCGGGAGTGCCTTCAGCACCAAAGTGGGCTTTTCCGCAATGAATGGTGTGATAGCCATGGTCTTTGAGTACTTCGGCCAGGGAGGTGACTTGTGTGGTCCGTTCCACGCCAGGCTCTTGACAAATGCCGTTAACGTTCCATTCCGGATAAATCATGACCGAGTCGGGTTGTTCATGGGTAGTGTTCTTACGGAGGGTCCAACTGGTGACTCGATGCCTGGCAGCATTCATTCCCGTAAAAAGGCTGACACGCGTAGGTGAACTGATGCTGCATGCATAGGCCTGCGTAAACATTTTGCCTTGTGTAGCCATCCGTTCCATGTTGGGAGTATGGTACGTATCGTTGTACTTGGTACGCTGTGTCCAAAAGGGGAGGGACGTGTCTTGCCATCCCATGTCATCCACTAGGAACAGAATGATGTTTGGCTGCTCTTTTGGAGCAGGTACGGCATCCCCAGGCGGCATGCCATACGCTTCTCCCGCCATTCCGCATATCGGAAGCATGGCGGATAATAATAATTCGTTTCTCATTTAGATAATAATTTAGAAAGGGTTAGATAGGTTGTAGTTTAATTGTTTTTTTACATTATCCTTTGGCCTCCTGATACAAGAAGCGTTTGATAGATTTCTTCGGCGTTTTTTCAAATTCTTCAGGATAGATTTTCATTTTGAATATCTGGCTGTATGCGGGCAGTTCTGCATTCAGTGCCACACGGTTTTCCTCCATGACGCGTTCGATGTCGTCATTGTTCAGCCCATGGGCAAAGGCATCATCGAAGTCGGGGTAAACCAGACCTACCAGTTTCTCATTCTGCTGCACGATGATGCTTTCGGCTACATACGGCATATTGTTCAGTTTGTCTTCTATCTCTTCCGGGTAGATATTCTGACCGCTCGGACCAAGGAGCATGTTCTTGCTGCGTCCCTTGATGCTTACGTTGCCTTCGGCATCCATCAGGGCAAGGTCTCCGGTGTGCAGCCAGCCGTCTTTGTCGAGTACCTGTACGGTGGCCTCGTCGTTCTTGTAGTAACCCAGCATGACATTGGGACCACGGCAGACAATCTCTCCCGGAATGTTTTCGGGATCGGATGATAGGATTTTCACCTCCATACGCGGTGCGGCCTTTCCGCAAGAACCGGGTTTGAAGCGGGTCCAATCCTCGTAACAGATGATGGGGCCGCATTCCGTCATTCCATAGCCTACCGTATAGGGGAAATCTATCATCTTTAAGAACTGCTCCACTTCCTGGTTGAAGGCAGCTCCTCCTACAATGATTTCTGCAAAGTTTCCGCCAAAGGCTTGAATCATTTGTTCGCGTACGGTCGCCTTTATCTTGTCATTGATGATGGGTACTTTCAGCAACAGCTTCATGGCGGGAGTTTCCAGCTTGGGCAGTACGCTCTTCTTTATAATCTTTTCGATAATGAGCGGAACAGCCACAATCAGGTTAGGCTTCACTTCGGTGAAAGCCTGGAAAATGATTTTGGGGCTGGGCATACGAGTGAGGAAGAATATGTGGCAACCTACGGCGAATTCATACAGAAACTCGAATGCAAGTCCGTACATATGTGCCATTGGCAGCATGGAGACAATCTTGTCACCGGCTTTCAGCGGCAATACTTCGAAAGCAAAAGTGGTGTTTGACCAAAGGCTGCGGTAGGGCAGCATCACTCCTTTGGAGTAACTGGTGGTGCCGGATGTATAGTTGATGACCGCCAGTTCGTCGGGCTGGTCCTTGTGATAACTGACATGCTCCTTGCGGAAGTTCTTGGGGTATTTCTTACCGAACATTTCGTTGAGATGTTCGCGGGCATAGTCCAACTTTTCGCTGCGGGAGACAAGAATGTAGAAGTCTGCCATCATCATGATGCCCTCCAGCAGCGGCATGGCACTTTCGTTGAGGTTTTCCCAAACCTGGTCGCCTACGAAAAGCAGTTTGGCTTCGGAATGGTTCACGATGTTGTGTACATTGTCTGCCTTGAACTCGTGAAGGATGGGGACGATTACCGCACCGTAGGTCAATGTTGCGAGGAACGTTACGCCCCAGTGGGAACTGTTGCGGCCACAGACGGCAATCTTATCGCCTTTCTTGATGCCGCTTGCCTCGAAAATGATATGCAGCTTTTCTATTTTGCGGGCTACGTCCTTATATTGTAGGGTTGCTCCCTTATAGTCGGTCAGAGCGTCTAAATCCCAATTTTCCTTTATGCTATTCTCTATATAGGCGATAAAACTTTGTTCCATGATATTAATTGCACATTTGGTTGAAAATTGTGCAAATATAAGGGTTTATATATAGAAAGCAAACTTTTATAGGGAAAATAGTTTTTATGGCGGCTATTTGCTAAAACTCGACAGTTATACCTAAAGTAGGCAGGATAGTGCCGCTTTCCTGCTTGAGGTATTTCATTTTATAGCGCTGTTCGGTAACAGGAGCAGACGGATTTTCGATGATGCCCGTACTCATTATCACATCCGGTTGCTTCAGTTTGTTGCCGGTGATATTCTGTATGTCCAGATAGATTCCTATCATGCAGTGATGGAAGTAGAAGGACTTGTCCACACGCAAGTCTAACTGGGCAAAGTTGGGAAGTCGCCCGGTATTATAGTACGCATAGTCGTAGTAGGGCTGTCCTTTGGCATCCCATGCTTCTACGAGTGATGATTTGTCTTCATCATAGGGAGTGTAGGGGCTGCCGCCTATATAGCTTAGCTTGCCTCCTATGCTCCAGCGCCGGGGCAGGTTGTATGTACCGCTCATGTTGAGTATGAAACGGTTGTCCCAGGCAGATGGAATGAAGTCTCCATCTGGGCGGTTGCGGTATTCGCTGCGGTATAAGGTGAAGGAGGATACGAGATTGAACTTGCCGGATGCCTGCCAGCGGAACATGGTTTCCAGTCCGTAGGCCCTGCCGCTGGCTGTAGGGGCGAGTGCTTCGTTGCCGGTGACACCGTAATCGTTTCCTTTGCATGCCAACGGAATGTTGTCTTGGAGGGAAAGTGGCATACGGCTGTAACGCTTGAAGAAACCTTCTGCAGAAACCATGAACCGGTCTTGCAGGTGCCAGTCCACACCGAGGCTGCTTTCAAAGACCTGCATGTACTTCAGGTTTTTGTTGAGATATTGCTCTTCATTGTCTTTATATCCCAAAGCGGTGTAGGGAGGCAATTGGTGGTAGAGGCCGGTACTTCCGCTCAGGGTCCATTGTTCCGAGAGTTTGTAGGATGCAGAGAGGCGTGGGGAGAACTGTTTCCATAGCTGCCGCATCTTTCGGTTGTAAGTGTTGCCATCCATACGGATACCGGCAGAAAGGGCCAGACGCTTGTCGGCGGTGGTATAGTCGGAAGAGAAGAAAGCCCCCCAGCCGAAGATGTTGAGTGAGGTTTCGTAGATGGAGAGCGTACCCGAATGACTGCCGTATAGTCTTTGCCTGCTGTGGTTTGTATAGATGGAGTTGTTCAGTTCTGCTCCTTCTTTTAGGGTCCATGCTCCCAAGCGCGTTTGGTTTTCGAAACGCAGGGTGGTCTTTTGTTCTGTGGAGCGTAGGCGCAGGGTCAGGTTGTCTTCGGAAGAGTCATCGTTGTTGCGGTATTTCAGATTGCGGTTGTTCAGGTAGTTATGGCTCAGTATAAGGGATTGTACGTGCCTTCCATTGTAGTGTCTGTAAGAGGCTCCGAGAGTGAATGTTTCCTGATGGATAGTGGGGAGATAGCTGAGCAGATATTCGGCATCTTCTCCTTTTTCATCGGTATTCAGTTTCATCTTGTCAATGCCTGCAAGACCAAGCAGGGTCAGCTCGCTGTGCTCGTTGAAACGGGTTTTTGTTTTGAATTGTCCGTCAATGAAATTGGGCAGGAAGGGCAGTCCCAAAGCCTTGAACAAAAGTTGCAGGTAGGACTGGCGTGCGGAGAACAGATAAGTGGTGCGCTGCCCCAGATGGCCTGCTCCGCTGAGCGAGACTTCCGATGCGCCGATGGTGGCTTTGAACGCCTGCTTGTCCGGATTTCCGTCCTTGAGGCGGAAGTCGAGGACGGAACTCAAGGCTCCGGAGCGGTTGGCGGGGAAGGCGCCCGTATAAAATGTAATCTCGCGTATCAGGTCGGCATTGACAATACTTACCGGTCCTCCGGATGCACCCTGAGTGGCAAAGTGGTTGATGTTGGGGATTTCGATGCCATCCATATAAAAGCGGTTTTCGGAAGGAGAACCGCCCCGAACAATCAAGTCGTTGCGATAGCCGATGGGAGAGAAAGAGACGCCGGGATAGGAGCGTACGATGCGCGAAACATCCCGGTTGGCTCCGGGACTTTTCTCTATTTCCTGCAAGCCGATGATACGCATGCTGACCGGGCTTTCGATACTTCGCCGGAAGGGAGAAGGCACCACCACTACTGTGTTCAGCAGATTGGCATCCTCTTCCATCTCTATCTCGATGAACGGGGTTGAGGCTGAAACAATATATTCGGGGGTGGAAACAGTCTGGTATCCTATGCAGGATGCCTCAAGGCTATAGATGCCCGGAGGTACCTGCTCTATCTTGAATGTGCCGAGTGAATCGGTGGATGCCCCTTTCCCGGGGATGCCGGCAACGAAAACGTTGGCGTAGGCCACGGGTTGTCTGGACTGTCTGTCGATGACTTTGCCGCGAACGGAATAGGTCACGGGAGCTATCATGGCATTCATGGTTGGGCTGATACCTGATAAAAGTATCAGCAATATAAACAATACAGTTCCCACCTTGTACCGTATGGCATTCATGGCTAATCAGACGTCACTAATTACTTTCCCAAGTACCATCGGTACATGCGTTGCACACCTTCCTCGATATCAATCTTATGATGCCATCCCAATGCATGTAACTTACCGGGATCGGTCAGTTTGCGCATGGTGCCGTCGGGTTTGGAAGTGTCGAAGGTCAACCGGCCCTGATAGCCTACGGTGTTGACAATCAGCTCTGCCAACTGGCGGATAGTGATTTCCTTGCCCGTACCGATATTGATGTGACAGTTGCGGATTTCCTTGTCGTCCGGCTCGAAGGTATCTTTGAAGTCGACGTGTTCCATGACGAAGACGCTGGCATCTGCCATCTCCTCGCTCCAGAGGAATTCGCGCAAGGGGGTGCCGGTACCCCATAATCTCACTTCTTCTTCGCTGATGCCGTATTTCCGGAGGATATTCAGAATGTCTTCTTTGCTGCTGTCGCCGTTGATGCCTTCCACCGGACGCAGGTTCATGTCGTGGCGTACGGCATCCCAGTCGCCTTGTTTCAGGCAGTGGGCGAGGTGTATCTTGCGTATCATGGCAGGGAGCACGTGGCTGCGTTCCAGGTCGAAGTTGTCGTTGGGACCGTAAAGGTTGGTGGGCATCACGGCAATGTAGTTCGTACCGTATTGAAGATTGAAGCTTTCGCACATTTTCAGTCCGGCTATTTTGGCGATGGCATAGGGCTCGTTCGTGTATTCCAGCGGAGAAGTGAGGAGTGCGTCTTCTTTCATCGGCTGTTCGGCATCACGGGGATAGATGCAGGTGCTGCCAAGAAAGAGAAGTTTTTTCACTCCGTGGCGGAAGCTTTCGCCGATGACGTTCTGTTGTATCTGCAGGTTCTTGTAGATGAAATCGGCACGGTAGATACTGTTGGCCATAATGCCACCCACAAAGGCGGCGGCAAGGAATACATATTCGGGCTGCTCCTCGTCGAAGAAGCGGCGTACGGCAACTCCGTCGAGCAGATCGAGTTCTGTGTGGGTCTTGCCGATGAGATTGGTGTATCCTTTCTCCTCAAGATTTTTCCAGATGGCAGAACCTACCAGTCCCCGGTGGCCTGCTACATATATTTTGGCATTTTTGTCTAACATTGTTGTCTGAAAGTTTAATTGTTCATTCAAAGCTCTTTGCTTCTTAAATACAGTTTCTTCACAAATTTCATGTCGTGCTCTGCCATGATGCGTACCAACTCTTCAAAACTGGTCTGCCTCGGATTCCATCCCAGCAGTGTTTTTGCTTTGGTGGGGTCGCCCAGCAATTGTTCCACTTCGGCAGGCCGGAAATATTTGGGGTCGACTTCCACGAGGACTTTTCCGGTCTGTGTGTCGATACCCTTCTCGTCCACTCCCTGGCCTTCCCAGCGCAGAGTGATGCCTACCTCCCGGAATGCCAGTGTCGCAAATTCGCGTACGGTATGCATTTCTCCGGTGGCAATGACGAAGTCTTCGGGGGTGTCGTGCTGCAGGATGAGCCACATGCACTCGATGTAGTCTTTGGCATATCCCCAGTCGCGCCGGGCATCCAGATTGCCCAGATACAGCTTGTCCTGGAAGCCTTGGGCGATGCGGGCAGCCGCCAGTGTGATTTTTCTTGTCACGAAGGTTTCACCTCGGCGTTCGCTCTCGTGGTTGAAGAGTATGCCGTTTACAGCAAACATGCCATAGCTTTCGCGGTAGTTCTTTGTAATCCAAAAGCCATACTGTTTGGCTACGCCATAGGGGCTGCGGGGATAGAACGGGGTCGTTTCGCTTTGCGGCACTTCCTGCACTTTTCCGAAGAGCTCGGAAGTGGAGGCCTGGTAGATGCGTGTCTTCTTTTCCATACCGAGAATGCGTACGGCTTCGAGCATGCGCAGGGTGCCTACGGCATCGGTTTCGGCGGTATATTCGGGCACGTCGAAGGATACTTTGACATGGCTTTGAGCGGCAAGGTTATATATTTCGTCCGGCTGCACACTCTGGATGATACGGATGAGAGAGCTGGAGTCTGTCATGTCTCCATAGTGCAGGTTAATGGTACGTTTCTGTTTCATGTCGCGTACCCACTCATCGAAGTAGAGGTGTTCGATGCGGCCGGTGTTGAAAGAGGAAGAGCGACGCAGGATACCGTGCACTTCATATCCTTTCTGCAGGAGGAATTCGGCAAGGAACGAGCCGTCCTGCCCGGTAATGCCGGAGATAAGGGCTTTCTTCATAATGTATGCTTCTTGTTATTATGTCTTTTCGGACTGCAATATTCGTTATTTTCCACGAGATAGCAAAATATAAACTATTTCTTTCCCATCACTTTGTCGATAATCAGTGCGATTGCCCCGTCGCCCGTCACATTGCAGGCAGTACCGAAGCTGTCCATCGCTATGTATAGTGCAATCATCAGCGCTTGTGCCGACTCGTCGAAGCCCAGCATGGATTGCAGGATGCCCAGTGATGCCATGATGGCGCCTCCCGGTACCCCGGGAGCGGCTACCATAGTGATGCCCAGCATGAAGATAAATCCTGCAAATAGAGGGAAATCATGGGGCATGCCTTGCATTATCATCAGTGCCAGGGCGCATGCCACAATCTTCAATGTGCTGCCCGACAGATGGATGGTGGCGCAAAGTGGGATGACGAATCCGGCAATATCGGCAGAGACGCCGTTCTTCCGACTTTGCTCCAATGTTACGGGGATAGTGGCGGCACTGGATTGAGTGCCTAGAGCCGTGAAGTAGGCAGGCATCATTCGTCCCAGTAGTTTGAGAGGGTTCTTGCGGACAAACAGTGCCGCAATGCTGTATTGGAATACCAGGAGAAAGATGTGAAGCAGGAAGATTACACCGATAATCTTAATAAAGACCATCAGGATGCCGAATACTTGTCCACTGTGCGTCATGTTGAGGAAAATGCCGAAAATATAGATGGGAAGCAGCGGCAATATCACTGCACTGATCATGCGGATGACAATCTCTTGAAAATCGCGCGCCGCATTTTTCAGTACCTCGCTTTTCAGATGAGCCAGGCCCAGCCCCAGTGTGAAGGCAAGTACGAGTGCGGTCATAACATTCATCAATGGCGGGATGCCCACGGAAAAATAGGGAAGAATACCTTGAGATTCACTGACTTCTTCTAACGGCACCCCGGTTTCTATGAGGGAAGGAAATACCGCCATACCGGTGAAATAGGAGAGAAAGCCGGAGAATAAGGTAGCTCCGTAAGCAATGAGCGCCGTGACGACCAGCATCCGTCCGGCTCCTTTGCCGATGTCGGCAATGGCA
>UMHS01006634.1_pt1 | contig 18278 bp, 11 predicted proteins | sample 1965611 | NCBI WGS metagenome assembly UMHS01 (sample SAMEA4836106, study PRJEB28245) | human gut metagenome | biome: gut microbiome; material: fecal sample | place: Denmark | collected 2008
CGTCCCCCGCGCCTACGGTGTCAACGACCTCGACGGGTTCGGTCGGCACCTTGATTACCGTACCGTCGGCCAGATACACCGCGGCGCCCTGGACTCCGCACGTGATCACGCACGCATTTTCGCACGCTGCCGCAATCGCGCGACCAGCTTCATCGACCGTTGCGGCACCCGTAAACTCAAGCGCTTCCTGGTCGTTGAGATGCCACACGGGATGCAGCGCGTTGATGCGCGCATGCTTCTCGGAGCCCACGCCCATAATGCGCGGACCGGGCGCGTAGTAGAACTCAAGATCAGGGTGTCGCTCGACAAACAAGATGATCTCGCCACCGCCTGCGCCCTCGATTTCATAGCCCGACGCCACCGCCGCCGCGAAGCGCTCCCCATCGACGCGCTCGAACCACGAGCGCTCGAAACGGCGCTCAATGCCGGGAGCCGTGATCATTGTACGCTCGCCGTCGGGTTCTACAAGGCAGGTGCACACGCCGCAATCGAAGGTCGTGTCGATCTCGAGCGCCGCGAGCCCGCGGGCGGCAAGACCCGCGCGAATAAAATCGGCGGTAGGGCCCGTGCCGAGAGGTGCCAGCAGGAAGCACGGCGCACCGAGCTCGCGCACGGCACAGCCGGAATTGAACGCGCAGCCGCCGAGGGTCTGCGTGCGTTCCGTGGCAATGACGCCTTCGCCACGCGCAGGCAGCCGCGGCACACGGCAGACCACGTCGACCATCACCGCACCGATGCACAACACGCCACCCGACTGGACAGATCCCGAAACCACGAACGCCCCTTCCCTCGCAAACACCGTCCCATTATCGCGCATCGCGCACGACGACGTGATTCCCGCCGTTCGCCGGCCTTCGCGCAACCGTTTGCGCGGCAGAGGCGCTCATCTCTGATTAGTCGTTGACAGCTATTGGATTACGTCTTATATTGAATGCGGTCTGAAACACAGAAACGCACCCGACAGCTCCCCTCTAGGCTGTCGGGTGCGTTTCGTTTCAGGCGACATCGCGTACATCGTGCATCTGGATTCGCGCCCTCTCCCACGCAAAACGCCGCCGAAGCGACCAGCGTCGAACCAGCGCAAGCAGAAACGGAGCGCCGCAAACTCGCCCCGTTCGACAAGCCCGCGCCGCGTCGCAAACATCCGCCGCGCAACGCCAACACAGCAGCCACATGTGGTACCGTAGCCGCCATGCCAGAATCGACCGACATCACCACCACCATCAGCAGCAGCGCCCGCGCTGCCGAAGCCCGCGCAGATACCGGCGCCGTCGGCAAGAGCGTAACGTCAGACGCCAACGCTGCTGCAACCACCGTCGCCGCCCGCAGCCGGAGCTTCGCACGCGGCGTCATCTGCGCGCTCATCGGCGGCGCGCTGTGGGGGCTGTCGGGTGCGTGCTCCCAGTTCCTGCTTTCGAACTACGACATCACGCCTCTCTTCATCACGTGCGTGCGCATGGCGGGCTCGGGCATCCTGCTGCTCGCGCTGCTCCTCGCCACCCGCCGCGACACGCTGCGCCGCATGGTGCGCGACCGCACCACCGTCCGCCAACTCGCACTGTTCGGCATCGGCGGGCTCTTCCTCTGCCAGATCACCTACGTCGTTGCCATCAGCTACACGAACGCCGGCACCGCCACCGTGCTCCAAAGCACCGCGACCGTCGTCATCATGGCCGTCACCTGCGCAAAAGCCCGCAAGCTCCCGAGCAAAAGCGAGGCCGTGGGGCTCGCATGCGCGCTCGCCGCCGTATGGCTCATCGCCACGCAGGGCAACCCAGGCGCCATCATGTTGCCCGCGCTCGGGCTCATCTGGGGCGCCGCGAATGCGCTGTCAGTGTCCTTCTACATCATGTATCCGAGAAGACTGTTCACGCGCTGGGGCAGCCTGCCCACCACAGGCTGCGGCATGATCATCGGCGGCATCGCCGCCTGCGCGCTGTGGGCGGGATCAAGCGCATGGCAAAGCTCCCTCGCCCTGCCGAGCCTCGACGCAGCGGGAATCGCCGTGCTCGCCGTCATCGTGCTCTTCGGCACGTTCGCCGCCTTCGCACTCTATCTCCACGGCGTGTCGATCGTGGGCCCCGTCGCGGGCGGCCTGCTCGGCACCGTGGAGCCCGCGAGCGCCACCATTTGCTCAGCGCTCTGGCTCTCGACGGTGTTCTCGGCGGCCGACTGGGCGGGATTCGCGCTCATGATGGCGATGATCGTACTCGTCGCCGTTTCGAAGAAGGGCTAGGGAAGCGACCGCCCGCACGTCAAACGCGCAAGCCCACATCGCCCGCAGCGGCACAAGCCCCGCCGCCCGTTACGAGGCAGAACGCGAATACAGCCCGCGCCGTCCCTTCGCCGTGCGCCATGAACGAGACGTCAGCCCCGCCCCTCTGTCACGCGTTCGCCCTCGTCGAGCCTCACGTGCCAGCACTCCGTTGCCGGCAGGCCCTCGATGTCCTCGGCAACGAACACGGGATCCTTCCCCGCCTTCCGCTGCTCCGTGTAGTTGCTGAGCGCCTTGAACGCCCATTTTCCGAGCAGCAGAATCGCCACGAGGTTCACCATCGCCATGAACGCCATGGTGATGTCGGCGAAGTTCCAAGCGAGCGTGAAGTTGTTGAGGCAGCCCACCATGATGGCGACCAGGCACGTAATGCGGAACACGAACAGCACCGTGTCGTTTTTCGTGATGAAGCGGATGTTGCCCTCGGCGTAGAAGTAATTGCCGATGAGGCTCGAGAACGCGAAGCAGAAGATGGCGAACGTGACGAGATGGATGCCGATCTCGCCCACCGACGAGTTGATGGCCATCTGCACGAGCGGCATGCCGTTGAGGTCGCCGAACGTGCCGCCCTGCTTCACGAAGAAGATGAGTACGATGAACGCCGAGCACGTGCACACGAGCATCGTGTCGAGGTACACCGAGAGCGTCTGCACGAGGCCCTGCTTGCAGGGATGCGACACGCTCGCCGTGGCGGCGGCGTTCGGGGCGGAGCCCATGCCAGCTTCGTTGGAGAACAGACCGCGCTTGATGCCAAGCACCACAACCGAGCCCGCGAAGCCGCCGAAGATCGACTGGAAGTCGAAGGCCGACTGGAAGATGTAGCCGAACGCCTCGGGAAGTAGGCTGAGGTTCGTCACCGTGATGAGCAGGCCGAGCGCCAGGTACGCCACCGCCATGATGGGCACGAGCACCGACGAGATCACGCTGATGCGCTTCGAGCCGCCGAAGATCACCGCGGCCGTGAGCACGATGAGCACCGCGCCGAGAATGACAGCCGTGCCGTTGGTGGCGTAGTCGGGGATGTAGTACTCGAGCGCGCTCGCCATGTTGTACGCCTGCAGACCGTTGAAGCCGTACGCATAGCACACGATGAGCAGCACCGCGAACACGATGCCGAGCCAACGATGGCCGAGCGCTTGCTCGATGTAGTAGGCGGGCCCGCCACGGAACTCGCCCTCCTTGCCGCGCACCTTCCAGATCTGGGCGAGCGTGGACTCCACGAACGCCGACGCCGCACCGAGCAGTGCCATGAGCCACATCCAGAAGATGGCGCCCGGGCCGCCCGTAGCCACCGCCGTCGCGATACCCGCGATGTTGCCCGTGCCCACGCGCGATGCGGTCGACACCATCATCGCCTGGAACGACGAGATGGACTTCTCGCCGTCCACGTGCTTCTTCTCCATGAGCTGCTTGAACATGTCCTTGAGATAGCGAATCTGCACGAAACGCGTGCGCACCGTGAAGTACAGCGCGCATCCCACGAGCAGAATCACCAGAATATACGTGTAGAGAAAGTCGCTGATCGCCGATGTCGCGCTGATCAGCATCGCATTCATGTCCACCGTCGGACCCTCCTTGCCAGCATCGCGGCTGCGCGCCGATTCGGGCCGTACCCGTCTCTCCCCTGGCGCGTCGCCGCATGCACGAGAAGCGATGCTGTTTCGGCCCGCTTCCCACGTTTTGTTCGCTTGAGCCTGCCATTGTACTAAAACACCACGTCCCGCGTCGAAAAAGACTCGGCGGCGCGCGCGGACGCCCGATGTTGCGCCCGCTCCTCAAGCCACATGAGGGACGATCCACGTCCTCGCGGTTTTCCGCACTGTAGTTCTTGACTGCTATTAGATTATGTCTTATATTGAATATGGTCTAAACACAGGAACGAAGCCGACAGCTCCCCCTCTAGCGCTGTCGGCTTCGTTCCGTTTTGAGCGCATTTCAGCTTAAACAAAATGCAAGAACCGCCGCAGTATTCGATACGTGCGAACACCGCCACAGCGCTACAGCACTCAAACGCGCAAAAGCGGGGTCGCAGCCGCCGCGTCCTTCAATGGACGCAACGCTGATGTAATCGTCACGGCACCCTGCGTGTCCAACATCCCCATCGCATCTAGCATCAAATGTTTCACGTGAAACATTCGTTCGTGTGCGTTTCGCTCTCCGCCATACCCGCGAAACATTTCATTTACTTCATTCGCACTCGCATACCCACCTCACCGCCCCCATGTAGGCGTTACGTGGAGTTCCGCCGCGGAAGGCCGGCCGTTCACAATTGCTCCATGCATATAGTTATAGTTTCAAAACTAATAACTGACAGGGCGGCATGGCACGGCCAGCAACGTGCGTCTGATGCGATCGCCGCAGCGCGATCGACGCGACGCACAACGCAGCGCGCCACCGTGCCACCGCCCCCCAACCGCAAAGGACGGCAAAACGAACATGGGCAACTTCCTCGGCAACCTCGGCTGGCGCATCGCGCAATTCATGCAGGGACGCAACGGCATCGACACGATCGCGCAGTACGCCATCGGCGCAGGCATCATCTTCACGATCATCGACTTCTTCGTGAACAGCCTCATCCTCTCCACGCTCGGCCTCATCTGCCTCGTCTACGCCATCTTCCGCTGCTACTCGAAGAACATCTCGGCGCGTGCGCTCGAAAACGCCAAGTTCGAGGCGTGGGTGCGCAAGCCCAAGGCGGCTGTGGGCCATGCGCGCGTGCGCTGGGCGAACCGCGCCACCACTAAGTACTTCACCTGCTCGCAATGCGGGCAGTCGCTCTCGGTTCCGAAGGGCAAGGGCACGCTGCGCGTCACGTGCCCCAAGTGCCGCCATCAGACCACCATCAAGTCGTAGCGCTATGGCATCCGCAACCGACACGCGCACTGCCGCAGCAAACGCCGCAGAAGTGCATGACAGCCTGCGCATGTGGCGACGCGAGCTCATGAGCATCACCTTCGACATGCAGCGCACCGCCGACCGCATCACCGAACCGCTGCGTCACCGCCACGATCTCACGCAGCAGCAGCTGCTCGTGCTGACCACGCTCGAGAACAAGCCCGATCAGCGGCCAAGCCACATCAGCGACAAGCTCGGCATCCTGCGCGCGAACTTCGCCTCGATCTGCCACAAGCTCGAGCAGCGCGGCCTTGTGTGTCGCAAGCCCTGCGAGGACGACCGCCGCGCCTACGAGCTGCATCTCACCGATGCCGGTCACGCCCTGCTCGACGAGCTCGACGGCGAAATCGACACCGCCTTCAAGCGCGCCATCGACGAGATGCCGCAGGAGACGGTCACGGGCCTCGTCGAGGGCTGCAAGGCGCTGCGCGCCGTGCACCGCAAAATGCACGAGCACGCCGCCGCAGCAGAAGCCGCCGAGGCCGAAGCCGCGACGTCAGAAGCCGCGACGGCACCCACCGCAAAGAACGCCGCCGCACAGCCCACCACCTCCCCGGCCGCAACCGCCGCCCCCACCTCCGAGGACGCCCCATGTTCGGCATCGTAACTGCCAGCCTCTCCTACGTGAGCGACGAGGAGAAGAAGCGCTACCACGCCCTGTACTGCGGGCTGTGCCGCACTCTGAAGGACCGCTACGGCCAGGCAAGCCGCGGCGTGCTCACCTACGACCTCACCTTCTACATCATGCTGTGCAACTCGCTGCACGAGCCGCCCGAGAACCGCGGCGAGGCGCACTGCGTCACGCATCCCGTGCGCAAGATGCCCTACGCGCGCTCGCGCTGGAGCGACTACGCCGCCGACCTCGCCGTAGCGCTCGCCTACCACAAGCTGCTCGACGACTGGCACGACGAGCGATCTAAGAAGGCGCGCGCCGCCCAAGCGCTGCTCGCAGGGGCCTACCGCAAGGCGCAGGAGCGCATCCCCGCGCAATGCGCCGCCATCGAGGCGTCGATGGCGCGCACCGCCGTCATCGAGAGCGACCCCGACTCCTCGCCCGACGCGGCGGCGCATGAGTTCGGCGACCTGCTCGGCGAGCTCTTCGCGCACGATCAGGGCGTCTGGACCGACGCCATGCGCACGTTCGGCAAGCAGCTCGGACGCTTCATCTACCTCATGGACGCCGCCGTCGACTACGCCGACGACGCGAAGGCGGGCTCGTACAACCCGTTCGTGAAGCTCGGCTCCACGCCTGAGAATATGAAGACTTTGCTCACAGTGCTCATCGGCGACGCTGCGGCAACGTTCGAGAAGCTACCCTTAGAGCAAGACCTGCATCTCATGCGCAGCGTCCTGTACTCGGGCGTCTGGCAGCAATTCAACAAAACGTACGAAGCGAACGACGCCGATGCGCACGCACGCGCCGATCGCGACGAGAAAGAGCACCATGACTGAGAACCCCTACGACATTCTGGGCGTTTCCCGCGATGCGTCGATGGACGAGGTGAAGAAGGCGTACCGCAAGAAGGCGCGCGAGAACCACCCCGACCTCAACCCCAACGACCCGGCTGCCGCCGAGCGCATGAACAAGATCAACGAGGCCTACGACCGCATCGTCAACCCCGAAAAGTACGTCAAGCAGGACGCCCGCGCCCACGGCTACGGCGCACCCTACACGCCGGGCTACACAGGCTACGGAACGCCGGGATCGGGCTCTGCAGGAGGAGCCGGCTACGCGGGCGGCGCAGGCGCAGGCGCGGGTGCGGGCTACGCGGGCGGCGGCCAGAACCAGAACCCGTATGACTGGGTTGAGATCAACTGGGACGACTTCTTCGGCGGAAGCGGCTGGGGGCACGCCTCCGAGCCCATTCACCCCGAGACGTCAGCTGAGGACACCGCCGAAGTGCGCCAGGCCATCTCCTACATCAACTCGTCGAACTTCGCGGCTGCCACCGCCGTCCTCAACAACATCCCGTCCACGGGCCGCAACGCCCGCTGGTACTACCTGTCGGCGCTCGCGAACAACGGCGCCGGCAACACGGTGTCGGCGCTCGAGCAGATCCGCCGCGCCCAGCGCATGGAGCCGAACAACCCCGACTACGACCGCGCCGAACGCGCCTTCACGCAGAGCGCCACCTCGTACACGCAGCAGGGCACCGCGCGCGGGTTCTCGACGGGCTTCATCGATCCCACCACGCTGTGCTGCTGCCTCTGCTTCGGCCCGGCGATCTGCCAACCCCTCCTGTTCTGCTTGTAGCACGCGAGCACGCAGGTGAAACGCACGACGAACGCAACCCCTCAAAGAAAGAGAGCACCCTATGGCAGTAATCGGAATCGACCTGGGAACCACCAACAGCTGCGTTGCCGTCGTTGAAGGCTCCCAGCCCGAGGTCATCGCGAACGCGGAAGGCGAGCGCACCACCCCGAGCGTCGTCGCGTTCTCCAAAGACGGCGAGCGCCTCGTGGGCACCATCGCCGTGCGCCAGGCGGCCATGAACCCCGACCGCACCATCTCCTCGGTCAAGCGCCACATGGGCACCGACTGGCGCTGCCGCATCGACGGAAAGGCGTACTCGCCGCAGGAGATCTCGGCGATGATCCTGCGCAAGCTGCGTCGCGACGCCGAGGCTCATCTCGGGCAGGCGGTCACCGACGCCGTCATCACCGTGCCCGCCTACTTCAACGACAACCAGCGCCAGGCCACCAAGGACGCGGGCCGCATCGCGGGACTCAACGTGCTGCGCATCATCAACGAGCCCACGGCGGCCGCTCTCGCCTACGGCCTCGATCACGGCGATCCGCAGATGGTCATGGTGTACGACCTCGGCGGCGGCACGTTCGACGTGTCGATCATCGAGATCGGCGACAACGTGATCGAGGTGCTCGCCACCGCCGGCAACAACCACCTCGGCGGCGACGATTTCGACGCGCGCCTCGCCGATTACCTGGCCAACGCTTTCAAGCGCCGCACGGGCGTCGACCTCTCGCACGACGCCATGGCGATGCAGCGCATCCGCGAGGCCGCTCAACAGGCGAAGAAGGAGCTGTCCTCGATGGAGTCCACCACGGTGAACCTGCCGTTCCTCTCGCAGGGCCCCTCCGGCCCGCTCCATCTCGAGGAAACGGTTACGCGCGACGCGTTCAACCAGCTCACGCGCGATCTCGTGGAGGCCACCACAGGGCCCGTGCAGCAGGCGCTCGGCGACGCGGGCATCGCGGCGAGCGAGCTCGGCAGCGTGCTGCTCGTCGGCGGCTCCACGCGCATTCCCGCCGTGCAGGAGCACGTGCAGAAGCTCACGGGCAAGCGCCCCTCGGCCTCGGTGAACCCCGACGAATGCGTGGCTCAGGGCGCGGCGATCCAGGGTTCCACGCTCGCCAACGCGGCAGGTGGCATCGTACCGCGCGGCGGCGGGCTGCTTCTGCTCGACGTGGTGCCCATGTCGTTCGCCATCGAGACGGTCGGCGGCGTGGCCACGCGCGTGATCGAGCGCAACACCACCCTGCCCATCCACTACGAGCAGATCTTCACCACCGCCGCCTCCTTCCAGACGAAGGTGGAAATTCACGTGCTGCAGGGCGAGCGTCCCATGGCACGCGACAACAAGACCATCGGCAAGTTCCAGCTCAAGGGCATCAAGCGCGCACCGGCGGGCGTGCCGCAGATCAACGTGAGCTTCGACATCGACGCCAACGGCATCCTCACCGTGTCGGCGAAGGATCTCGGCACGGGCAACGAGCAGTCGATCACCATCACCGATTCCGAGCGCATGACCGACGAGGAGATCCAGGCAGCCATCGCCGACGCCGAGAAGTACGCCGCGGAAGATCAGGCGCGCCGCGACTCGTTCGCCCAGCGCGACGAGGCGCAGCGTCTCGTCAGCGATGCCGAGAACATCATCAAGGAGCGCGGCAAGACGCTCGACAAGCAGCTCAAGAAGGATCTGCGCGCGGCGAGCGGCGAGGTGAGCCGCTATCTTATGAAGCGTCCCGAGAAGATGAAGGACGACGACCACGCGAAGCTCGCAACCGCCGTCGAGCATCTGCGCGACGCCATCGCCCGCGTCCAGTAACGCAGACGTGCCCGTCCGCAGCACGAGGCTGCGGCGCGCAAACGGGCACAGGCGAGCGCAGGCAGGCGCACCGTTCGAAACAACCATGAGCACCCGCGGGTGGGAAGCGCAACGCTGCTTCCCACCCGCTTTGTTTTCCCCTCCCGCACTTTTTCGTTCACATTTATTTCTCTATGTATATAATACTTTTCTATAGCTATTCTGTATTAACTATAGATACAGGAAAGGATAGTTGTGTCCAAGCCGACTGCAACCCGCCGCACCGACCTGCGCTCCGCCGCGTCCAAGCGCGCGGCTGTCGTCGTCATCGGGCTCGCCGTGTTCATGGTGGCCGCCGTGTGCGTCTCCCTCATGCTCGGACGCTACCCCATCGAACCCGCACAGGCGATCGCCATGCTCGTCGACCAGATCCCTGGCGTGTCGCTGCCGCAAACCTGGACCGATCAGCAGGCCACCCTCTTCTTCAACGTGCGCCTGCCGCGCATCGTGCTCGCGCTCATGGTGGGCTGCTGCCTCGCCACCGCCGGCGCTGCCTTCCAGGGTACGTTCCAAAATCCGCTCGTCTCCCCCGACATCCTCGGCGCCTCGCAGGGTGCCGCGTTCGGAGCAGCCGTCGCCATCCTCGCTGGCTCCGCCGCCTTCGGCGTGTCGCTGTCCGCCTTCGCGTTCTCGATCATCACCGTGCTGCTCGTGCTGCTCGTCAGCAGCCGCGCGAAGGGCAACCGCATTCTCGTCACCGTGCTCGCCGGCACCATGATCAGCTCGCTCTTCTCCGCGGGCGTGTCGTTCACCAAGCTCGTGGCCGATCCCACCGACGATCTGCCCGCCATCACCTACTGGCTCATGGGCAGCCTCACCGGCGCGAAGATATCCGACATCGCGCTCGCCGCCATCCCCATGGCGATCGGCGTCGTCGTGTTGTTCGCGCTGCGCTGGCGCATCAACATCCTCACGATGGGTGACGACGAAGCCGCCACCATGGGCGTGAACGCGAAACGACTGCGCATCGTCATCATCGTGGCGGCCACGCTCACCACCGCCGCGAGCGTGTCGGTCACGGGCATGATCGGCTGGGTGGGCCTCGTCATCCCGCACCTGTGCCGCATGATGGTGGGCAGCGACTACCGCCGTCTCATCCCCACGAGCATGCTCATGGGCGCGAGCTTCCTGCTCATCGTCGACAACGTCTCGCGCCTCGCCACCACCTCCGAGATCCCCATCGGCATCCTCACGGCCTTCGTGGGCGCGCCGTTCTTCCTCTACCTCATCACGCGGAAGAAGAAGGTGTAGCCCATGAGCATCGACATCGAGAACCTGTCGTTCTCCTACGGGCGCCACGAGGTGCTGCACGACATCAGCGTGAGCATTCCCGACGGAACGCTCGTGAACGTGCTCGGCCCCAACGGCGTGGGCAAGTCGACGCTGTTCCGCTGCATCCTCGGCCTCAACAGCCGCTACGAGGGCACCATCCGCGTGAACGGCAAGGACATGCAGAGCCTCTCGGTCAAGGAGCGCGCCCGCGAGATCTCCTACATCCCCCAGTCGCACGCTCCCGTATACGACTACGAGGTGCTCGACGTGGTGCTCATGAGCACGGGCACCGACCTGGGAATGCTGCGCTCACCTGGCCCGCGCCACATCGAGCGCGCCTACGCGGCGCTCGAGCGCATCGGCGTGGGGCATCTGGCACACCGCACCTACACGCAGATATCGGGCGGCGAGCAGCAGCTCGTGCTCATCGCCCGCGCACTCGCGCAGAACGCGCGCACCATCATCATGGACGAGCCCACAAGCGCGCTCGACTACGGCAACACCGTGCGCGTGCTGTCGTGCGTGAAGCAGCTCGCCCGCGAGGGACTGTCCATCGTGCAGTCCACACACCAACCTGACCAGGCGTTTCTCTACTCCGATAAAACGCTCGTGATCAACGACGGACGCATCTTCGCCTACGGGCCGCCGAAAGACGTCATCACGAGCAGCCTCGTGAGCGCCATCTACGGCGTCGATGTGGAGGTCAACTCACTCTACGGCGACAAGGTGCGCGTCTGCGTGCCTGTGAACGAGATCGCACGGTGAGCCGCATGCCGGCCGCCACCGCAGTCCATCAAGGGAAAGGAAGGGATATGGGCACTACGTTCAAGAAGAGTACGGCGAAGATCGCCGCCGTGCTCGCCGCTGCGCTGCTCTGCCTCGGCGTGGCGTTCGCCTTCACCGGCTGCTCGACGAGCGACGGGGCGTCGTCGGCAAGCAGCAGCGCGTCGGAGGCCGCCTCCTCGGAGACGCGCGAATTCACCGACGATCTGGGCCGCACGGTTGAGCTGCCCGCTCAGATCGATCGCATCGCGCCGTCGGGCTCCACCGCCAACCAGGTGCTGCTCACCATGGCGCCCGACAAGATGGTGGGCCTCGCCACCGATCCGTCTGAAGCCGAGCTCAAGTACTACGGTGACGAGCTCGCCGACCTGCCCGTGTTCGGCTCGGCCTTCGGCGGCAAGGGCGACATCAACCGCGAGGCGCTCGCCGCCGCCGACCCGCAGGTGATCATCGACACCGGCGAGGCGAAGGACGGCCTCACCGAGGACATGGACACGCTTCAGGAGCAGCTCGGCATTCCCGTGGTGTTCGTGGAGTGCGCCATCGATGACTACGGCGCTGCCTACGAGACGCTCGGTGAGCTGCTCGGCATGGAGGACCGCGGAAACGAACTGGCCGAGTACTGCCGCAACGCCTACAGCGAGGTTGAGGAAGTCATGGCTTCCATCCCCGAGGAAGAGCGCGCCAACGTGCTGTACATCCTCGGCGAAGACGGCACCAACGTGCTCGGCAAGGGCACGTTCCAGGCTCAGGTCGTCGACATGTGCGCCGACAACCTCGCCGTGATGGACAACCCGTCCAACCAGGGTCAGGGCTCCGAGACGAGCCTCGAGCAGATCGCGCTGTGGAACCCCGACACCATCATCTTCGCCTACGGCAGCATCTATGGCACCGTGGCCGACGACCCCGCATGGGACGGCATCGCCGCCATCGACAACGGCTCGTACTACGAGGCGCCCGGCACCCCCTACAACTGGCTCAACTACCCGCCGACCGTGAACCAGGTCATGGGCATGCAGTGGCTGCCGCGCCTGCTGTACCCCGACAAGTTCGACGACAGCATCGCCGACGTCACGAAGAGCTACTACCAGACCTTCTACGGCTACGAGCTCTCCGACGAGGAGTGCAACGAGCTCATCGTCAACGCCATTCCGAAGAACGCGTAAGCCGCGGCGCAGCGACGGGCTTTCCCGTCGCGCGTCACCTTTCAGGCAGGAAGCCAGGCCACCCATCCGCAGCGGACGGGATCGGCCTGGCTTCCTGCCGTTTCGAAGCAACGCGCCAGTGGCAGCAGGGAGGGATGCGGCAAGCGGAAGCGGACGACGCCCCTGCCACCCCTGCTGGCGCACGTTGCTCTGCGACTCCCCCGCACTCCTGTTGGCGCATATTCCTCTACATTTGTGGAATATCTTGCATATGCCCTGAATAAACGCCTGATCAGCGGCCTCCACACACTATAATGATGGGTATGACGCACACGACGACAAAGGCACTTCCCGCGAAGGCGACTGCCACAAGGCAGGCGTACGGGTCGGAGCATGCCTTCATCGATCCGAGTCTGTTCAACCTGTTCTGGATCTTCGTGATCGCCAGCTTCATCGGGCTCGTGGGCGAAACGGTCGTGAGCACCTTCATGGACGGCTTCGTGAAAAACCGCGCTGGTCTCGTATGGGGTCCGTTCTCGCCGCTCTACGGCCTCGGCGCCGTGCTCATGACGATCGCGCTCAACGACTTCAAGGGTCGCAGCACCCTGCTCATCTTCACCGTCGCCGCCGCGGTGGGCGGCGGGCTCGAGTTCGTGGCGGGCTGGTTCTGGAAGAACTTCTTCGGCATCGTGGCGTGGAGCTACGTCGACCAGCCGCTCAACTTCGGCGGCTACACGTGCGTCGGCATGATGATCGTATGGGGGCTCGCAGGCGTGGCGTGGGTGCGCGCCGGCATCCCGCTCATCATGCGCATCATCGACCTCATCCCGCCGCAGGCGCGCGGCATCGTCACCGCGATCATGGCCGTGTTCATGGCGACCGACATCGCCGTCACGCTGCTGAGCTTCAACTTCTGGTTCGAACGCCTCGCCGGCGCGCCTATCGACACACCCATCGCATCGTTCTTCGACCAGCACTTTGGCAACGACTGGATGGCGAACCACTTCCAGACCATGTCGGTCTGGACCAACCTCGCCTCTCATCGCTAGGGCGTCGTCGTGCGGCGTCGGCCCTGCCCCTCTGTCGCCCCGCCGTCACCCACCCCTTCCGCCTCACGCGCGAAAACCAAACAAATTGACAAAAACGCCGATTTTAATTGGATAGGGTGTTGCATATAATTTGTACGTTCGGCTGTTCGCCCGCACCTTCGCACGTTCCCGGACGCATCCGTGATCGGCAAGGAGATGCAGAACCGCAGGGAAGAAGCGGGCAGGTACCCTGCGCTGAGATTCAAAGGAACCAAGCGTGACGAGCGAAACCCCATTCGCTGAAGAAACTGCCCCTCGCCCTGAAAACAACCCGAAACCCACATGCGCAGCCAGCCAGAACCTGCTCGTCGGCATCGACGTGGGGTCAACGACCACGAAGATCGCCGCGCTCGACGCCGAAACCCGCGAGATCGTGTTTTCGCGCTACGTGCGCCATCATGCGCGTCAGGCAGAATGCACGAGCCGCCTGCTCTCCGAGCTGCGCGAAGCCTGCCCCCATGCGCACATCAAAGCCACCGTCGCCGGATCGGGCGGCACCACCGTCGCGCGCATCCTCGACGTTCCCTACATCCAGGAAGTGGTTGCGAACTCGCTTTCCATCAAGGCGTACCACCCGCAGACGCGCTGCGCCATCGAGCTGGGCGGTCAGGACGCCAAGATGATCTTCTTCAAGCCCGACGAGCAGACGGGCGCCATGACCGTGTCTGACATGCGCATGAACGGCTCATGCGCCGGCGGCACCGGTGCCTTCGTGGACGAGATCGCCACCGTGCTCAACGTGCCTATCGAGCAGTTCGACGAACTCGCGAGCCGCGGCACCGCGCTGCACAGCATCTCGGGCCGCTGCGGCGTGTACGCCAAAACCGACATCCAGCCGTTGCTCAACCAGGGCATTCCCAAGGAGGACATCGCCCTGTCGTCGATGCACGCCATCGCCAAGCAGACCATCGGCGGCCTCGCCCAGGGCATCGACATCGAGGCGCCCGTGATCTTCGAAGGCGGGCCGCTCACGTTCAACCCCACACTCATCAAGGTGTTCGCCGAACGGCTCGACCTCGCGCCTGACGATGTGATCATCCCCGCGCATCCCGAGATCATGGTGGCACTCGGCGCAGCCATCGCCGCAGAGGACTTCCCAACCGAGCAGAACCGCGCCCTCGTGCTCGACGAGGCGATCGCCGCGCTTGACGCGTACGACCCAGCATCCGACGCCGAGAACAAACAGGTGCCTCCCCTCTTCGAGACCGACGAGGAGTATGCCGCCTTCGTCGCGCGCCACACTGCCCCGCCCATGGTCGAGCCCGTGCCGAACGCGCAGGGTGCGCTGCCGTGCTGGATCGGCGTCGACTGCGGATCCACCACCACGAAGCTCGCGCTGCTCAACGAGGACGGCGAACCGTTCGACTCGTTCTACGCCTCGAACGAAGGCGAGCCGCTCGACGTGGCACGCGGCGCCCTCGTTGCGCTGCGCGACAAGTACCGCGCTCGCGGCATTGAGCTCGACGTGCGCGGCATCGGCTCCACCGGCTACGGCGAGCTCATGTTCGCGAGCGCCTTCCACTGCGACTATCACGTGGTGGAAACGGTGGCCCACGCGCACGCCGCGCAGACCTACCTGCCCGACGTCACCTTCGTGCTCGACATCGGCGGCCAGGACATGAAGGCTATCTGGATGGACCACGGCGTCATCACCGACATCCTCATGAACGAGGCGTGCTCGAGCGGCTGCGGCTCGTTCCTCGAGAACTTCGCTTCCACGCTCAACATCCCCGTGGAGGGCATCGCCGAGATGGCGTTTGCGTCCGAATCGCCTGCTGCGCTCGGCAGCCGCTGCACCGTGTTCATGAACTCCTCGATCGTCACCGAACAGCGCAACGGCAAGACGCCTGCCGACATCATGGCCGGCCTCTGCATGTCCATCATCGAGAACGTGTTCACTAAGGTCATCCGCGTGTCGAACCTCGACCAGCTCGGCGACGCCATCATGGTGCAGGGCGGCACATTCGCCAACGACGCCGTGCTGCGCGCCTTCGAGCGCTACATCGGACACGACGTGCACCGCGCGCCCTACCCCGGCCTCATGGGCGCCATCGGCGTCGCGCTGCTCACCAAGGAGCAGGCGGAAGAGCGCGCCGCGGCGGTGCTCGCAGATGCGGCTCACACGTCCGATGCGCCCGCCGCGCAGGCATCGAGCTCGCATCCCAGCACCTTCATCGGCCTCGACGCACTCGACGCGTTCTTCTACGAGCAGGAGACCAACCTCGTGTGCCCCTTCTGCCAGAACCACTGCAGCCGCACGCGCGTGGTGTTCTCGGACGGCAGCTCCTACGTCACGGGCAACCGCTGCCCGAAAGGCGAGGTGGTGGGTGATCCGCACGACGAGGCGGTGCGCCGCCAGGTGAAGGAGGCGGCCTCCGCCATCGAATCGGTCACCAACCTGTTCGACGTGCGCGAGAAGTTGCTGTTCGACGACTGGATGTACCGCCGCATCGCGCCGAAGCGCAACCTGCGCATCGGCCTGCCGCGCGTGCTCGCGCTGTGGGACACCGCCCCGTTCTGGCGCGTGTTCTTCGAGGCGCTCGGATTCGACGTGGTACTCTCTCGCAAGAGCACGCGCGCCATGTACGAGAGCGGCCTGTCGAGCGTCACGTCCGACACCATCTGCTTCCCCGCCAAGCTCGTGCACGGGCACATCCGCGACCTTGTGAAACAGCAGGTCGACCGCATCTTCATGCCCATCATCACCACCGTGCAGCCCGAGGGCACGGCCGACACCGCCGAGTCGATGTGCGCCGTCGTGAAGGGCTACCCCATGGTGCTGCGCGCCTCCGACAACCCCGAGGAGCGGTTCGGCATCCCCTTCGACACGCCGCTGTTCCACTGGTACAAGAACACCGACCGCGACCGTCAGCTCACCGAGTACATGCGCGACACGTTCGGTATCGAACCCGCGCTCGCGCGCCTCGCCATCGAGCAAGCTGACGCCACCATGGACACGTTCCACAAGACGCTGCGGAATGCCGGCGCCGCCGCGCTCAAGGAGGCGCGCGAAGCCGGCACCTACGCGATGATCCTCGCGTCGCGCCCCTACCAGAACGACCCACTCGTCAACCACGACCTGCCGCGCCTGTTCGCCGAGCAGGGCATCGCCGTGCTCACCGTGGACTCCGTACCCGGCATCACCGAGGTCGACCTGTCGAAAAGCCGGCTCGACATCGCCAACAACTTCCACGCGCGCATGCTTGCGGGCGCGCTCATCGCCGCGCGCGACGAGAACCTCGAGTACGCGCAGATCGTCTCGTTCGGCTGCGGCCACGACGCCTACCTCTCCGACGAGATCATCCGCCTCATGCACGAGACGTCCGACAGCTCGCCGCTCATCCTCAAAGTCGATGAGAGCTCCATCGAGGGACCGCTGCGCATCCGTGTGCGCTCGTTCGTGGAGACGCTCAACATCCGCCGGCGCCGCGGACTGCTCGGCACACCGCACGAGCTGCGCGATCCCTATCCCGTGAAGTACACGCGCGCCGACCGCAAGCGCCGCATGACGGTGCTCGTGCCGAACACCTCGCACGCGTTCAGCCGCATGATGGCCGCCGTGTTTACCAAGCAGGGGCTCAACGCCGTGCCGATCCCGCTCGGACGCGAACGCGCCATCGCGCTTGGCAAGAAATACGTGCACAACGACATCTGCTTCCCCGCGCAGATCGTCATCGGCGAGGCGCTCGCGGCGCTCGAGAGCGGCGAGTACGACCTCGACAACGTGTGCATCGGCATGGCGAAGTACGTGGGCGACTGCCGCCTTACGCACTACAGCGCGTTGCTGCGCAAGGCGCTCAATGACGCGGGCTACGCCAACGTGCCCATCCTCACCAACGACGACGTCGACTCGCACGACATGCACCCTGGCTTCCGCTTGAGCCTGCTGTCGGGCATGCGCATCGCGTTCGCCCTGCCCATGATCGACGTGCTCGAAGAGTTGCTACGCAAGATGCGCCCCTACGAGTTGGAGGCGGGCAGCGCCGAAGCCGCCTTCGAGCGCGCACTCGATCTTGTGATCGACGGCATCGGCGGCGGCATCCGCGGCATGTCACGCGCGTTCGAAAAGGCGATCGATATGATGGCCCAGGTGCGCTACGACCGCTCGACCCTGCGGCCGCAGGTGCTCATCGTGGGCGAATACCTCCTGAACTTCCACCCCGGCGCCAACCACAACATCGAGCAGTACCTCGAGAACAACGGCTTCGAGATCATCGAGGCGCGCATGACCGATGTCATTCGCAAGACGTACTTCTACAAGCACGCGCAGGACAAGGAATACGACATCGACAAGCCGCTCGATTACCGCTTCAACAACGCCATCTCGGACTCGTTCTTCGAGCTTGCGCACGACAACTGCGACCGCATCGCGCGGCGCCACCCGCTCTACGAGCGTCCCGCGCGCCTGCCCGAACTCGTCGAAGCGAGCGACAACATCATCCACCACACGTTTGATGCGGGCGAGGGCGTGCTCATCCCCGGCGAGATCCTCCATCACGCCGCGCGGGGGTGCCGCTCGTTCGTGATCCTGCAGCCGTTCGGCTGCCTGCCGAACCACGTGGTGGGCCGCGGCATCGCGAAGGCGCTCAAGCGCGCCTACCCCGATGCGCAGATCCTGCCGCTCGACTACGACCCCGACGTGAGCTTCGCCAACATCGAGAACCGCCTCCAGATGCTCGTCATGAGCGCGCAGGCGCAGCGCGCGGGCGTCGCG
>UMHS01055757.1_pt1 | contig 18154 bp, 10 predicted proteins | sample 1965611 | NCBI WGS metagenome assembly UMHS01 (sample SAMEA4836106, study PRJEB28245) | human gut metagenome | biome: gut microbiome; material: fecal sample | place: Denmark | collected 2008
AAGAGGAAATATCTTCCGGGAAAACCGAAAACGCTCCGGCCGCCTTCTCAGAGAACGGTCAGTCGCTTTCCGAAGAAGACGGAGCTAACGGTGAACAGCCCCCGCAGGACAGCCTGGACGATAGCTGTTTTACGGAAACTCTGGCCAAAATCTATATTAAACAGCGCAGATATGATAAAGCGCTTGAAATTATTAAAAAATTAAGTTTGAATTATCCAAAAAAAAATGCTTACTTTGCAGACCAAATAAGATTTTTAGAGAAATTGATTATTAACGCTAAATCAAAATAACAAAATGTACTTATTATTAGTTATCTTAATGGTGATTGCATCCGTGCTGATGTGCTTCATTGTGTTGATTCAGAATTCCAAAGGCGGCGGTCTGGCTTCGGGTTTCTCATCATCCAATCAAATCATGGGTGTACGCAAGACTACTGACTTTCTGGAAAAGGCAACATGGAGCCTCGCTGTATTTTTGGTGGTGATGAGTGTTGCTTCGGCTTACGTCATTCCTTCCGTTTCTCACAAGGGCGGTGATGTAATTCTGGAACAGGCACAACAAGAAGAAAAAACAAACCCGTACAATATGCCCGTAGGTACGGCTGCTCCGCAAGCTGAACAACCGGCCGAGACAGCCCCGGCGGCAACAGCTCCTGCTGCCACGGACGCTGCAGAACCGGCTGCAAACTAATATTCGAGAAATAACCGAATTTCTTGACAGGTGGAATTGTACAATTAATATTGTGCAATTCTGCCTGTTTTTATTTATAGTCTTTTATATTTAGTTACTTTTGCAGCGGGATACTTATTAAAAGCGTATGTTTTATTATACTATCCGTCATGATATATAAACCGAATTTAATTAATCAATTTATTATACTATTGTAATGACAACTACTGACAAAATTCACCAGACGCTCCGCGATTCGGCAGGTATGCGCTGGTTGGTGCTACTGCTTTTGGCGTTCGCCATGTTCTGTTCATATATCTTTATGGACATACTTTCACCTATTAAAGACCTGATGCAGTCCACACGCGGCTGGGATTCGACCGCATTCGGTACGATGCAGGGTTCTGAGACATTCCTTAATGTATTCGTGTTTTTCCTCATCTTCGCGGGTATTATCCTCGATAAAATGGGGGTGCGCTTTACAGCAATCCTTTCCGGAGCTGTGATGCTTGTCGGAGCTACCATCAACTGGTATGCGGTGACGGATGCTTTTCAGGGAAGCGGGCTTCAAACTTGGTTTACCGACAATCTGAATTATATTCCCGGTTTCGATGAACTGGGTATCTCTCCGTTTTATAGAGGTATGCCGGCATCGGCTAAGTTTGCGGCAATAGGTTTCATGATTTTCGGTTGCGGTGTCGAGATGGCGGGAATTACGGTATCCCGCGGTATCGTCAAGTGGTTCAAAGGCCGTGAAATGGCGCTTGCCATGGGTTCCGAAATGGCGCTTGCCCGTTTGGGAGTCGCCACTTGCATGATATTCTCTCCGGTATTCGCCAAGTTAGGGGGCGTTATTGATGTTTCCCGTTCGGTGGCATTTGGCGTTGTATTGTTGCTTATCGCGTTTATCATGTTTATTGTTTACTTCTTTATGGATAAGAAACTCGATGCGCAAACGGGTGAGGCTGAGGAGAAAGACGATCCGTTCAAGATTAGCGATCTCGGTACTATTTTGTCAAGCAGCGGATTCTGGTTGGTGGCGCTTCTTTGCGTGCTTTATTATTCTGCCATATTCCCGTTCCAGAAGTATGCCGTAAATATGTTGCAATGTAATTTGGTATTTAAGGAAGTACCTTCCGACTCTTTCTGGGCTACCAATACGGTGACGATTCTTCAGTATTGCATTATGCTTGTCGTTGCAGGCGCTTCTTTTGCAAGTAATTTTATGAAGAAAGCAAGTATGAAGTACGGTCTGCTTACCCTTGCCGGAGTATTGCTGGCTGTTTTCTGCTATATGGGTTATATGCGCCAGAGCGCGGAAACGGTATTTGCCGTATTCCCTTTGCTTGCCGTGGGTATCACTCCGATATTGGGCAACTATGTCGACCATAAGGGCAAGGCGGCTTCGATGTTGATGGTCGGTTCAATGCTGCTCGTGCTTTGTCATCTTACCTTTGCGTTTGTACTTCCTGAGTTCAAAGACAATGCGGTAGGCGGTGTTATGATAGCTTACCTTACTATATTGGTGCTTGGCGCAAGTTTCTCATTGGTTCCCGCTTCTTTATGGCCCAGCGTTCCGAAACTGGTTGATGCCAAGATTATAGGTAGCGCTTATGCGCTTATCTTCTGGGTGCAGAATATCGGTCTTTGGCTTTTTCCGCTTCTTATCGGAAAGGTGCTCGATAAAACAAATACGCAACTTGTGGCTGATTTGAAAAACGGTGTGATTACTCCGGAAGAGGCTGCCGTTTCGTATGATTACACCGCACCGCTTGTGATGCTGGCCTGCCTTGGCGTTGCCGCTTTGGTACTGGGATTTATCCTTAAGATTGTCGATAAGAAGAAAGGACTTGGTTTGGAAGAACCTAATATCAAAGCTTGATAGACGGTAATGTCAGATACAAAAGGAAAAGTAAACCTGTTGGATACTGTCCCCGTTCAGTGCGGACATATTACGACCGGATGGGAAGGGGAGTACGCGGTACTTTCCTTTCCCCGGTTTAAGTATGACTGGATGAGACGTTTCTTGTTGCCGAAAAGTATGTCGGCCGATATCCGTGTGAAGCTGGAAGAACATGGTACTGCCGTATGGAGTTTGATAGACGGAAAACGGACAGTGCAAGAGATAATCTCTCTGCTTACCGAACATTTCCAAAATGAAGATAACTATTCTTCCCGTGTCACTGCTTACATTATGCAGTTGCAGAAGGATGGGTTTGTTCAGTTGAGAGTTAAAAGTTGAAAGTTAGCTGCGCTATGATGCCGCATGCTAACTTTCAACTCTTGATTTTCAACTCTCTAATTGTTTTCTCTGTCTACCTTTATCAGCCCGCCTGTGGCTGTATCGAACAGTACTTTTACAGTGGAGTTTTTATTGAACAATACAGGCGCAAGGTATTCTATGGTACCGAATTGCGTGATAGGCAGTTCGCCGTCGAATAATTTTTTGTTGTTACCTGTTAATGTAATGTGGGCGCGTCCCGGAACGTTGTAGGCCACTCCGTCCACTTTCTTCTTACCATCGTCTTCGGGAATGGCGGGAGTTTTCAAGTCGGTTATGGAGATATAATACGGTTCGCCTGCCAAATCATCAGAGGCTACTACACCCAGTCGTTTGGAGAAGCGGAAAGCTACTTCGTTGTCCATTTCCTTCGGAGTCAGACGGATTGTAAATGTTTGGGGCTCTTCTTTCAGAGTACCGGAGAACATTTCCGTCATGGCGCGTTCTTGCAGGTTCAGGTTGTCGAGCATGATTTTGAGCTGTGCGCCATCCTGAGGCATATTGTCGGCTTCACCGCGAAGAAGGGCGTTTTTGCTTTCACGGATGTTGTAGATTTCTTTGGCTACCAACTCCGCCATTTTAGCTCTGGAACTTGCCATGAGTATCTCTTCCGTAAGGAATTTACGCGGGTCTATAATCTCTTGTGCGGTGGCGGTTATTTTGGTTGCCGGTACCGTACGGTCGCTGAGCGGCATGTTGATGGAACGTACGATGCCGTCTTCGGTAAGCTCCATTAGCGGGGCTACGGTTTTGTCTTTCAGCTTGACGAAGTAAACATTATCTTTATCGGGCACTCCGGTTACACGGGTCTGCAACTTGTCGATGGTCCAATAGATATCCGGGTCGGCAGATACATTGTTCATGCGCAGGTAACGGTCTGCATATTTACAGAACTCTCCGGGCATGTACGTATGTTTGGTAGCTTCCACTACAATCTCTATTTCGGTTTTGGGCAGGAGATAAGTTACACCGTAATCCTTACCGCGCATTATGCCGGTGGTGACATCCGTTTGGGCATAGGTACTTGTGGCTATGAAAAGCCCGGCAAGCCATATCATCTTTTTCTTCATACTTCTCTATCGGTTTATAGCTATAAATTTAAATAACAAAGTTAACGAAGTTCTTTGTTCTTGGAAACTCATTTACGAAAGATTAACTAATTGTGAAATGGCGGGATGAACTGTACACAGACCGGTTTATCGATAAGAATATCTTGCTGTGTGTCTTTTAGCAATCCGTTTTCGGTGTCGCGTTCGTATACTTGGATGACATTGCTGTCTCTGCAAGCCGCCAGCAGGTATTTGCCGTTGGGCGTGATATTGAAATGGCGCGGATGGATGCCGGTAGGCTGGTATCCCGCACGGGTTAATGTTCCGTTTACGGTATCTACCGCGAAGATGGCTATACCGTCTCCTTCCAGGCGATTGCTGGCATAGAGGAATTTGCCGTCGGGACTTAAATGGATGTCCGCACTTCCCCGGGCTTGCAGCGAGTCGGCTGCGATACTCTGTATCTGCTCCAGTGTGCCGTCGGTATAACCGAAGGCGATTACTTTACCGGACAGTTCATTGATGAGATAAGCGAACTTACCGTTCGGGCTGAATGTGAGGTGGCGCGGGCCGGAGTCGGGAGCGATATCGGTCGCTTCACCGGGCAGGCGGGAGATGTTGCCTTCGGAACTTAATGTAAAGCGCAGAATACGGTCAGCACTGAAATCGGTGGCGAATATATACTTCCCGTCCGGTGAGAACAGGGCGCAATGGATGTGCGGTACGATTTGGCGGATGGTGTCCGGGCCGTTGGCCGTACCTTTAAAGAGCGCTTCCGCAGGTGATAGCGTACCGTCCTTGCGCAACCGGAATACAGACATGTTTCCGCCGCTGTAATTGGCGGTCAGCACTTCTTTGCCGTTCGTGGATACGTAACAGGGAGCCGCTCCCGGAGTATGTTCGCTGTTCAGCAGGCGGAGATTGCCCGTTTGTTTATCAAAGGCAAGCGCATTGACGGCTGCCGTGCTGTCATTCATCTCGCTTACGGCATAAATGAATTTACCGTCTTCCGATGGCGTGAGGTAGGACGGGTTGGATAGCTCCACCGAGTCGAGCGGCGTGGCCGTACCCGTCTTTTGGTTGAAACGGAAAGAATAGATACCTTTACTTGTTCCGTCGGTGTATGTACCTATCAACATGGAAAGTTCATCTTCACCGCCGTTGACGGTCTTTTGAGGCGTGCAGGCCGCCATACTTAATCCGAGCATACAATAAAGAAGTTTCATTGGAGTTATGAGTTATAAGTTATTTGTTTGTTTCCAGCTCCCGAAAGGAAAAAGTACAAGCGAATAACTTATAACTCATAACTTATAACTTGTATTTTATTCTTTCAGCACTACTTCCGCTATTCCTACGCGGTCGTCATTCAACACGATGCGCAGGTCGCTGGCGGTAGTTCCCTTGAACGAGTAGGGGATGAGCTGCTCATATTGGCTGACAGTACCTGAATAAACCGTCAGGAATTGCCCGCCACCGCCTGAGAGCTGTATTTCAAACTCTGCCGGCAGCTTATTATCGCGTTTGAAGGCGATAGATACTTCGTCTACTTTAGCACCGTTCTTTAGAGCAAAGGTAATATAATCTCCCTTATTACCTTGCCAAACGGTGCTGATTTTTCCGTCGAGCACGTTTGGGGCATTTTCCATATCGGTACTGGCCGTTACGGGGCTGACGGGCTTTTGGCTTTCAAGGGCATGCAGACGGCTCCGGTAGTCTTCTACGGTAAGTATGCCATTCAGCCGGATGTCCTCGGAAGATGCGCCAGCCATGATGGCGAACTCGCCCGGTTCCACTATCCACTTCATATCGGCATTCAGCAGTTCGAGGTGCTTGCGGTCGAGCGTGAAAGTAACCTCTTTGGTTTCTCCCGGTTTCAGACGGATGCGTTCAAAGCCGGCAAGATTCTTTTCGTAGGTGGTAATGCTGCTTAATATATCATGGGTGTAGAGTTGTACCACTTCATCACCGGCACGTTTGCCGGTATTCGTCACTTTTAGGCGTACGGTGGCTTTTTGGTCGGGCGTGATTACTTTGGGACTGATTTCGAGGTCGGAATACTCAAAAGTGGTATAGCTCAGACCGTAGCCGAAGGGATAAAGCGCGCCGTTGATGCGCGACATATTGCCGTCCGCTCCCGGATTCTTGCCGCCGTCAATCTGTGAAGCCGGTTTGCAGGGGAAGTTGAACGGTATTTGTCCGACTGTTTTAGGGAAAGTAACTGTCAGCTTGCCGCCGGGGTTGTAGTCGCCGAAGAGAATGTCGGCTACTGCCGTACCGCCTTTGGACCCCGGATACCAGGCCTCGAGAATGGCGGGGACAAATTTGTCCGCCCAGTTTACGGATAGCGGACGGCCGTTTATCAGTACCAGTACCACAGGTTTGCCCGTGGCTTGTATGGCTTGAAGCAATTTCAATTGGCGTCCCGGTAATTCCAGACTTGTACGCGATTTGTTCTCGCCGCAGGTACGCTGACCGCCGCCCAGTACTACTACCGCCACATCAGCCTGGCGGGCATTGGCAGCGGCACGGTCTATTTCGGCCTGTTCGTCGGGGGTAAGCGGATATTCTATGATTTCGCTTTCCGGCCAATGGGCGTCTACGAGGTCGCAACCTTTGGTATAAAGCACTTCGGCCTTACCTTGCGCTTTTTCTCGGATGCCTTCGAGGACGGTAGTCACCTCTACGGCAAGTGGGCCGTAGTGTGTCAGAGCATAGCCTTCCTCATCGGCGTTCGGGCCGCAGACGGCAATCTTTTTTATCTTATCGATATTCAGCGGCAGTGTGTTATCTGCATTTTTCAGTAATACGACAGACTCGCGGGATGCTTGCAGGGCAACGGCTTCGTTGGCCGCCTTTTCCACTTCGTTATCAGCTCCGGCAAGGTCTGTTTGGTAGGGAGAGTCGAACAGTCCGATAAGGAACTTTACCCGAAGGATGTCGCGCACACGGTCGTTGATGACTTCTTCGCTCAGCCCGCCTTCCTTTACGAGTTCGCGCAGCGGAAGCACGAACGAGTCGGGCGAGCGGAATGTACAACGTACGTTGAGGCCTGCCTCCACACTTTGGCGTACGGCCTCTTTCATGTCTTTGGCGGTGTTGTGCTTGGTATAGAGATACTCCACGGCATCGCTGTCCGACACTACATATCCCCGGAAACCCATTTCCTGGCGCAGGCGGGTTGTCAGCCAGTAGTAGCTGCCCTGAACGGGGATACCGTCGTAGTCGTTATAGGAGCTCATGATGCCCAGTAGTCCGGCTTCGCGGATTACCCGCTTGAAAGGGTAGATATGGATGTTTTCCACTTCGCGCGGCGACATTTGCGGATCGACACGCGACATGCCTTCACGTGCTCCCTTATTGTTGCTGTAGGCGGCAAAATGTTTGGCAGTGGCGGCTACTTGGTGATTATGTTGCAGTCCGCGTACCATTTCGATACCCAGTTCGGCAACGAGATAGGGAGATTCACCATAGACTTCCTCATAACGTCCCCAGCGCTGGTCGCGGCCTACATCGAGGATGGGGGCGTAGACGTTGGTGTAGCCCAGCATACGGGCTTCCCGTCCGGTGATAAGTCCGACTTGGCGGATTAGCTCACGGTTCCATGTGTGTCCTAAGCCCAGTTGGGTGGGGAAGTTGGTGGCTTTGTAACTTTCCACGCCACGGATGCCTTCATTGGTGAAGTCTACGGGGATGCCGAGGCGGGTATCTTCAACGAAGAAACGTTGTACTTCGTTCAACGCCCAGGCGTGGCGTGAGGCAGGCCAGACGTTTTCATTGTCCGAGGGGGGAAGCCCCCATTGCTGGAAACCGTTCAGATGCTCGTCGATGGCTCCGATACCGTCTTTCCAAAGCATCTGTTTCCATTCGGGAGTGGGAAGATCGTCTTTCAGTACCCGTTTGTAGCCGTAGAGGGTAACCATCTGGCAGGTTTTTTCTTCGAGTGTCATCTGTTGCAAAAGGTTTTCGATGCGGTCGTCGAGTGTTGCGGCGGGATCTTCGTATATGTCTTTAACACCGTTTTTGTTGAAATCTATCCAACCCTTGCGGTACATTTCGCTTTTTACCGGTTTGTAGTGTGCCGGTACTTTTGTAGTTTTCTGTGCAGACAGTAATGTACCACTGCCTAATAACAAGGTAGCTACAATTAATTTTTTCATGGTATGGTATGTTTTTTATAGTTTTCTTCGGGTGTCAAAGATAATGAGTTTTAGAGACAGGAAAGGATAAAATTGTCCGAAGTACGGGTATTTATTGTACATACTGTATCGGGATAGGATGATAGCTGCGGATAATGGCGTTTGTGCCTTTGACTGATAGATTATATGGTTGATATCTCTTCGTTGATTGAGTCAGTGTCTCTCTGTCATAAGGTGATTTATGATTAAAAGGCTTATAATATCATATTATAAGCCTTTTAATATAGTATTATGAGCCTTTTAATAGTCTCTCGGTCGTGAGGTTATTATGGCTTTGATAGAAACCTTGTTCTATTTAGGGATATCATTACAGGTAATCACAAATAATGTATATTTAATATATTATTGTTTGTGGTTGTTGCTATTTGTTGTTGGATTGGCTGATTAAGTAGTTAATAGTGTTGGTTGCAAGTTTTGTAAGATTACTATGCATGCTATTACTTTCTTCATTGGAGTTTTTCCACTCAAAAGACGGGTCTCCAATAACAATGGCTTTTCCACTATTCTCGCGTGGCGAAAATTCTGCGACACGAATAGTCGTACCACTGTTACTACCGTCTGAACCTAATTGAGTACCTCCCGTTGCAGTTTGCCATGCATTTATATCATCATATTTTTCTGCTTCATCATTAATATTCCATTGAAGAACCCGATTACTGTTTTTATAGCCGGCATCTTCTGCATGTAATGGGAGCCAATGTTCATTGAACGTAATATTGTTAAATAATGGATGATAGATATTGTTACAATAAAGACTTTTATTAAAGTCCACATTATCATTTCCACCCCAGTAATTCTTAGGATATGACCCATTTTGGGAAATTCCCCACTTACCGATAAAACGGGCGGCATCGCGTGATGCTAATATATTTCCACCTGTTTGAAAATATGATTTAATAGCTTCGTTAGCGTTATCTACTATTGCATCGTTATTTGTATTTGCTTCCGTCCAATCAAAGTGTGTCCAAATCATTTTGTATCTATCAAGATTGATATTATTTTCAGTGATTTGGTTGATGCTGATGTATTCAGAGTTTTCAATATTTTGTATCATCCATGTTGCAGCAGCCTTTGCCTCCTCTGTTAGTTCTTCTATATTATCTGCAATACCGATAAAGGCTTTCTTACCCGGTTTATTCTCATTCCACCCCTCTATTGTATTATTATCAAGAGTAATGGTAGCGTGGATTTTGCCGTTTCTTACTTCTGCATTAATGGTATATGAGTTATTTGGTTCGAACTTATTACCGAGCAGAATGAATGATGTCTTTAGATTATCATCCTTATCTCCAATCTGTAAGTCGAGAGATTCGGTATTTTGTGGGTAGATGATACGGACGATTTCCATTTCTGTACCACTCGCTGTAGAGTTTAAGTTTCCAAGTGACCAGTCATTTACTACATTACCATTAGGGCTTGCGATACCGGATTTTATGTTAAATGTTCCTTTGTGCTTCAAACCGCCTAATATAATACTTTTGTTTTCTATTGGTGTGGCATCGGTTACTTTAATTTTCAGTCGGATACGTGCCATTTTGTGTTGGAAAGCAAAGTTTATTTTCTGATTTGCATTCCCCTCAATATACTTTCCTTTAGAAGAAGCAAATAGAAAATCAATCTTCTTTTGTTCTTCTTCCGTAGTAGCAGTATTGGCTTCGATAATGCCATCTTCGTTATCAGTATGCGGATAATACGCTGTGAAAACCATTTCATTCTCTGAAGTATAGGCTATCTCGTCTTGTTCTGTTCCGACCCAAGAGAATGCGGTAGACTCTCCGGTTATATCCGCTTTGTATTGTACGTTTGTATATTTAGGAGTAGATGTTGTTCCTACTATTTCAGAAGCCGATATGCCTACAAGGTCACCTATTTCCCACTCACTGTTTGTCGTTACGCGAGTAGTGATACCTGCCGAGAAGTCCACAGCCACGGGTTGTGCCAGCTGCTTGCCCTCACCTTGGCCGAGAATATTGTCTTCGTTGTCATTGCTGCATGCCGTAAAGGTCAATGTCAGTGTTGTAAAGGTCAACGCCAAAAGTCTGAAGGCCAACTTTGATGAAATAAGAGTAGATAGTTTTGTTTTCATGATATTTGTTCTTTTTAGTATTGGTATTCTTTTGTTTTCTATTTAATAGCAGCTCACTTTTATGTCACTCACCTGTATGCTGCCCGCATAAGAGTCTAACGACCAGCAATTTTTCTGTATGCCGTAGATGCGGTTGGTGTATGCCACGTTATCGTTGATGTAGACGGTACATACGGAATTGTCCGTGCAGATAGTGACATGATAAATATTATCGGCGGGAACGGGAAATTTGTAGCTGTCTATTCCTGCGATGAATCCCATGCCTTCCTTCCCTTTCTGCTCGAAGTTGATTTTGCGGTTGCTGTTGTTGTCTTCCGGATTGATGATAAGGGAGTAGTATTTCCCGGAGTCTGTGCCGCGTACCAGGGAAATACCGAATACATCTTCGTTGCTTGAGGCTGTTACGGTAAATGTAAGCTTGTTGTGTACGTTCAGGCGGTTGAAAAGTACGTAGGCATCACCGCTGAGCGTATAGTTGCCGTTACTCTCGGCTACACCGGTTTCACTTTGCGCCATTACTTTCAGTGCGGCGTTGTCGGTGTACTTGTTCAGAATTCCGTCTACGGAACCTAATGAGAGCGTGCCGTCTTCATGCTGGATAATCTTATGCATCACAAGATTACCCGCCCACTCGGGTTCGGCAGGAGCAGCGCCGACAGCCGTATTGTCATTGCCGGCACGGGTGGGACACCAGCCCCAAATGTAACGGTCGGTTCCGTTGCTTGCCGTTTTTCCGGCATAGAAGGCACGGGAGTCGAGCACACCCTCTTTGTTGTCGGGGAAAGTAGGTGCGGCGGTCATTTGTTTCAGTTCGTCCAGCGTACTGCCTTTGAAGTAGCATACCTTGCGTGATACGGCATTCTGGTCGGAATATACGAGGTACCACCAGTCGCCCATCTTGAATACATCGGCACATTCGTAGAAGCGGTCGGCGCCCCAGTGCATCGGCATGAATACGCCCGCGTGTTCCCATGTTTTCAAGTCGGTGGAAGTGTACTCGGCGAGCACTCCTATACCGTCTTTCTTAGTGGATACGATCATGTGATATTTGCTACTCTCGCTTTCGAAGATGAAAGGGTCACGGAAGTCTTTCCGGCTGTAACCGTCATTGCTGCCGGGCAGGAAGAAAGTACGGTCTTTGCTCCACGTCTTGAAATCGGTGGAAGTGGCCCGCATCACGACTTCGGTGTCGGCTGTGTGTCCGGTGTAATAGGTATAATATAGCTTATTGGCTTCATCATAGAACGTACAGCCTGTACCTAAGGCCGCGTCGAGCTCCTCTTCCGTTCCGGTGGGGATAAGTTCACCCAATGAGGTGTAACTGCCGCCGTCTTTGGTACTTACCGCCCAAAACGGGTGGTAAGTGGTCTGATTGGGGCGGTACTCCTGTAAATACATTATTTTGAAGTCACCGGCTTGCGGGTCGTAGAACGGCATGGGGTCGCCCACGTAGCCCAGTTGCGGTTTGTAGTAAGTGCCGAACATGTTTTCATCGGTCGGCTCGAAATAAGTGGCGGTGTTGTCCCAGTCCTTTTGGGTGAGCACGGGAGCGTTATCGTCGTTGCAACTGCCGAGGGTTGTACCCAGCAGCGCGGCGTATGCAAGTGTGTATATCATTGTTTTCATTGTATGTCAGTCTTTATTTACCGGTTAGATAATCGATTGCATTTTTCGTGAACTTGGCTACATTGCCGTGGTATGGGTCTTTGGATGTGTCGATGCCTTCCGAATACCAGTCGTAGCAACCGGAACCGATGCAGAAGACGCCGCCCTTGCCGCCGTCGGCCGGATATTCCCAAACCACGATAGCTCCGTCGCCACCGTAACCTAAGGCTTGGCCGCCATGTTTCCGAGACCAGTCGGCCTCATCGTTGTAATCTCCCCAAGGGTTCGCTCCATCTTGCGAGCGTAAATGCCATTGAGCGGTAGTGTTGGTGATTCCGTAGCCCTTACCGCAGGTATATACGGCATTACCCTCGTGTATACCTTGATAGGCAGGGTGATTTTCATGTCCTTGTATAAAGAAACTCCACGGCTCTGCGGTGATTTCGGGTTCGGCTTCCGTGTGTCCGAGCCAGCAGTTGTTGGGATTCTTATTGTCTTTGGCCGCTCCCAGATTGACGGCGTAGAAAGTGGCGTATCGTGTCAATAACAAGTTCATGCCCTGCTCATAACGTGTTTTAATCGCATCGGTAGCAGACAAGGCGGCCGGAGCAGCCGTTTCGAACTTGTTCATATCATCGATGGTGGCGTCTGCATGGAAATGCCACCACAACACCTTACATTCACTTAAATCCGCGTTGCCTGACGCTATGTCGCTGAAAGAAACATATTGCGCGTCTTTCACATTGAACAGCATCCACGTCGCCGCTTCTTTCTCTTCGGGGTTCAGTCCTTCGATGGTGGAAGCGAGGCCTGCATAAACCGCTGCCGGCTTGCCTGCGGGTGTGAGTACCTTTACGGTATAGACAGCCGATGCCATATTGTTGGATACGATGAAGTCTACCGGACGGCTGAAATCCATGGCGGTTCCTCCGGCAGGGGCTACGATGGCTCCTTCGGTGGCGGTGTAGGTGGGGACGAGCTTCGTTATATCGGCGGAAGCCGGTACCTGAACCAGAATGTTCTGGTTTTGCTGGTCGATGATGCCGCTATACATATCATTCAGTTGGAATGTCAGAATCCGCGCTTCATCGTATCTCGTTTGGATGACGTATTGCTGGAATACGTTGCCATTGGATACTTTTACAGTCTGCGTCATGTTCAGATTCAGTACATCTCCCTGCTTGAGGGTCGCCTCGGCGCCTGCCGGCAGTTGTATGTCGGTCACTGCCATTGCCGCCATATCGTAGTCTTCCGGCAGGGTGATGGTGATAGTCTCTTTTTGAGGGTCGATGGCGCCGGAGTAGTTGTCCAGCGCAAAGGATTTGATGGCGGTGTCTTCGTTCAGTCTGAGCGCGCTGCTGTTGTCATCGCTGCATCCCGTAGCCAATAATAGGATGGCTGTGAGGAAAGACAGGTTAAATATATTCAGGATTGATTTCATTCTTTTCTGTTTTTGAAGGTAAAACGATGTTTCCATTCCCGCAGGGGAGTTACCAGTTGCCGCAGTTCTGTACATATCTTCCATTGCTGGCACTGATTTGCGCAAACGGTATGGGCAGGTACTCGTTTTTGTTTTTGGTAAACGAGGCGTTGGAGTAGATACTGCAATCGGCTGCTTCTTCGGCATAGTACTTGTTCAGTACTTCGGCCGCTTCACCCCAGCGTACGAGGTCGAAAAAACGGTCGCACTCCATGGCAAGTTCCACACGACGCTCGAACTTCAGCATTTTCAAGGCATCGGTTTGGCTGTATGTACCGTTGTAAGGCTCTACCTTAATCTTTACGCCATAGTCCTCGGCATAATTCTTTATCACACTGGTACTTGCGGTAACGCTCTGACCGGCACGGCTGCGTACTTCGTTTATCAGGCTTACGGCTTCTTCGATCCGGCCGTCGTTCAGTTGAATCAGAGCTTCGGCACGCATCAGCAATACGTCGGCATAGCGCAGTACGATGTGGTTCATAGGCGTGCCCCAATAACTACCTTTCACCAGATAACCGCCGTCGGGGTCTACGTTCTGTTTCAGGGTGACGTTATAGCCGTACAGACCGCCGCTACGGCTCCATGTATTGTTTTTCTTCATCATGTATTTGGTGTTGAATTCGTAAGGAAACTCCGGCATACCTACCGTGAGGAACAGACGCGGGTCGGCGTTGTCCTCGGCCTTGTCGTAGTTCTTGGTGTTGAAGCTGTCGAATAACGGATGTCCGCCGGCATCGGTACGGAAAGCGTTTACCAAGTTCTGACTGGGTTTGTAGAAGTCGGTACCGCCGTCTGTCACACCCGGAATATTGGGTACAATCAGACCGTTGGACCAGTTACAGTTACCGTTCTTTGTTCCGTCGTTCATGGAGTATTGCATGGCCCACAGAGATTCCACACCGTTTTCATATTCCGGTTCAGGACGGAAGTTGTTGTGAAAATCCGGTTCCAGACCATAGCCGCCTGCGCTCATGATGCTCTTGTCCGTGTATTTCACCACTTGAAGAAGGTCTTCCGCATTAATGGAAGTTACTTCGTTGGTGGCATCGTCGTCCTGACGGTATGCTTTGTACAGATATGTTTTTGCCAGATAAGCCGCAGCGGCAGCACGGGTAGGGCGTCCTTTGTCCTCTTGGGTAACCGGCAGGTTCTTGTAGGCGAACTCAAAGTCTCCGGCTATCTCCGCCCAGCTCTCGTCGTTGGTATAGACATCGTTGGACAAGTTGTTATAACCTTCCTGATCCAGCGTCTCATCATTGGCTATGACTATCTTCTTGAAAAGCTGTTTCAGCAGGAAATGTCCGTGTCCGCGCAGGAAACGCATTTCCGCGATACGCTGCTGCTTTTCCGGGTAGGTGGTTTCGTCCATCCCGTTCAGAGATTTTAAAGCCATGTTTACGCGTGAGATGCTGTTGTATAACCGTTGCCAGATGTCGCTGATGTTCCATGCGGTGGTCATGATACCTTGCGAGGTTTCCAACGCGTGAAACACATCGCCGTCTTCCGTACCGTTGCCGCCTTTGTAAGCGTCATCCGAGCGGACATCGTAGTTCCATAAGGAGAAAGAGGAGTTGATATCCTCGGCGCTGATCCATACGGCGTATGCCGAAATCACCAGGTTGTCTATATAAGCCGGGTCTTGCAGTTGTTCTTCGTCCACACTTCCCTGCGGTGTCTGGCTTTCCAGGAAGTCGGAGCATCCGGTGCATATCCATGCGAGTCCGAAGATAAGGGTATATACTAAATTCTTCATGGTCTTTCTATTTGTTGTTCATTGTATTAAAAGCTGACGTTCACGCCAAAAGTGATATTCAAAGGAATGGGGTAGCCGTAGTTCACGTTTTCCGGGTCTACTCCGGTGAAATCTTTGCTCTTGATGGTGAGCAGGTTCTGCGCGCTGAGGTAGAAGCGCAGGCGCTCCATGCGGATTTTCTCCGCCCATGCTTTCGGTACGTTGTAGCCTACCTGCAGATTGCGCAGTTTCAGGAATGAACCGTTCTCCACATAATAGGTGGATACGCGTTTCTCGTTGTTACTGTCGTTACGGGCAAGCGCCGGAATGTCGGAACCGGGATTGGCGGGTGACCAGGCATCGAGTACGCGTTTGCCTTTGTTCAGGAAGCCGATGTTGAGGCCGCTCCACAGGTCGGTTTCTTTCTTTAAATCACTGATGATGTCTACTCCTTGCACGCCTTGCCAGAACATGGTAAGGTCGAAGTTCTTATATTCCAAATAGATATTGATACCGTAGCTGAAAGCAGGCGTAGGGTCGAATATCCATTGCTGGTCTTTCTCGTTGATGATACCGTTGCCGTCCAGGTCGCGCCAGCGGATGCGTCCCAAGCCTGCACCTTCCTGAGTGGCGTGGTTGTCGATTTCTTCCTGTGACTTGAAAAGGCCGTCGGCTACGTAGCCTACCTGTGCCCCGTTGGGGTGTCCTATCACACTTTCCACGCCGTTTCCACCAAAAGTTCCGTTGGCCGCTACCGTGGCGGGCAAGGCGGTGATTTTGTTGCGGTAAGAGGAGAGGTTGGCATTGATGTCGTACTTCAGTCCGAATTTTGTACTGTTGCGGTAGCCTAAGTTCAGTTCAAAACCTTTGTTTTCCATTTCACCGGCATTAATCCACTGCTTGCTTCCTTCACCCATGGTGGCGATGCCTGCCATTTCTACCAGAATGTCGGTCGTCTTTTTATAGTACCAGTCGAACGAACCGTACAGTGTCTGGTCGAAAAGGGAAAAGTCGAAACCGAGGTCGGTTTGTGTGGTAGTTTCCCATTTGATACCGTTGTTGCCGAGTTGGTCGCGTTTGAAACCGGATTGAAGAATACTTCCGCCATTGCTTCCCGTGATGTCGTAGGAAGTTCCGTAGCTTCCGCCGCCGTTTTCCGTTCCGGCGTAGTTGGGCACATAAATCGTATAACGGGCGTTGTTGCTGATTTCCTGATTACCGGTCTGTCCCCAGGACGCGCGTATTTTCAAATCGTCCAGCCATTGGATGCCTTTCATGAATTCTTCCTGACTGAGACGCCAGCCGGCGGAAACCGACGGGAAGGTGGCATAGCGGTTGTCCTTGCCGAAGCGCGAAGAACCGTCACGACGTACGGTAAGTGACAGCAGATATTTGTCGTTGTATGTATAGTTCAGCTTTCCGAAGAAAGAAACCAGCGAGTAACCTTCGCCTGCACCGTAGGACTGCGCCGTGCCTACACCGGCATCCGGCCACATATAGTCGGGCGTAAGGATGGAAAAGTTTTCTTTGTAACCTGAGAAATGTATATCGTCCTCACGGTTCAGCTCCACACCCAACATTACGTCTCCACGGTGTTTGCCGACTTCCATGTTATAGGTGGCGATGGCATTCCACATCCATTTGGTCCAATGCTCTTGCTTTGCTTCTATGGCATTCTTGTCGTTGGCTACGTTACCTTCCGTGATGGGATAGGTAAAGATGCGTTGTTGCTTCTGTGAGTAGTCTATGCCGAACGTAGAGCGGAGATTGAAGTTCTTGAACGGGTTCAGGTTGACGTATGCATCGCCGAACATGCGCCAGTATGTGTAGCGGTTGTCGGCATTGCGTTGCAGGCGCGCTACCGGATTTTCGCGGTCGGGATAGCCGCTGACGGGGCCGGCAAATTCACCTTCGGTAGTATATACCGGTAGTGAAGGATTGGCTTGCAGCACGTTTTGCAGGAATCCGCCGGGAGCTTGCACTTCGCTGGTACGGTTTACGGTGAAGTGCTCGCCTACGGTCAGCAGATTGTCTATCAGCTTGTAGTCGGCATTCATACGGGCGGATATACGGTCGAAATCGGTATCTTTGATGATACCCAGATTCTTGTAATATCCTAAGGAGAAGAAAGAAGAACCTTTCTCCGAGCCGTTGCTCACGGATACGTTGTATTGTTGGATGATACCTGTGCGTGTGGTACGGTCGAACCAGTCGGTGTCTGCGGCGGGTACTGTGCCGGCGGCATCCAGATACTTGCGCATGCTGATGCCGTTGAGTTGCGGGTAACCGTTTGCGCCGTAGCTCCAGTCATAGAGGTAGCCCAGGTTGTTGGTGTTCGGGTCTTGTCCTTCGTTCACGTAGGCTTGCCACATGGCGCGGCCGTATTCTTCGGCGTTCAGCACTTCCAGCTTGTTGGTGTACATGGAAGCGGAAACGGAAGCATCAAAGTTAATCTTGAGTTGCCCTTCTTTACCTTTCTTTGTGGTAATGATGATGACGCCGTTGGCGGCGCGGCTACCGTAGATAGAGGCGGAAGCGGCATCCTTCAGTACCTGTATGGATTCGATGTCACTGCCGTTCAGTTCGTGCATACCGCCTTTGGTGGGTACGCCGTCGATGATGTAGAGCGGGTCGTTGTTGTTCAGCGTACCTACGCCGCGAATACGGATGGTGGTACTGCCGCTCGGATTACCGTCGGCCGTAATGTTCATGCCCGGTACACGCCCCTGCATGGCTTTCATCGGATTGTTTTCGTTCTGCTTGGCTATCTCGTCCATGCTCACTACGGAGATGGAACCGGTAAGGTCGGCCTTGCGCTGGGTGGTGTAGTCGGTTACTACTACTTCCTGCAACATTTCCGAATCCTCGTGCATGATGACGGTCATGGATGTTTCCGCTTTCAGGGTCAGTGTTTGGTAGCCTATATAAGAGAAAGTGATTTCGGAGCCCGGCTTTACGGTGAGGGTGAAGTTGCCGTCTATATCCGTAATCGTTCCGTTGGTTTTATCTGCCTTATCCACAACGGATGCCCCGATGATGGGGTAGCTGTCGGT
>UMHS01042402.1_pt1 | contig 18101 bp, 19 predicted proteins | sample 1965611 | NCBI WGS metagenome assembly UMHS01 (sample SAMEA4836106, study PRJEB28245) | human gut metagenome | biome: gut microbiome; material: fecal sample | place: Denmark | collected 2008
CCGATTTTGATATACTGATTATATCATATTCATTTTATGTTTGGTAGTGTTTTGTTATTTTTTCTTGTTTCTCCAATAAACTCTATAGTGATAATGGAAAATTATTATGTGTTAAAAAGTCAACAAACGAAAGCAAAGGTACATTAAAGTTCACTTACAACGGAAGATTGGCAGCAATTGCTCTCGTTACGAGAAATGGAGCCAGCTCTTTAGCATACTATATTGGAATCAATTCCGGTAATACTTTTTCTATCAATAAACTTGGCGGCGGAGATATTGATATTACTGTTGATCTATCCGAAAAAACAATAAGTTTTCCAGTTCCTGATTGGTCAACTGTACTTATGATTAGTATTGGTGGTGCTGATTTGAAATAATTATTTCATCATGGTTCCCCATATGCCGATTTTGTTTTTTCCAACAAATTTATATTTTGCCCAGATATAATGAGTAACCTCCACTGCTGCTCTGTCGCATATGCTTGTAAGTGTTGTTGGATATTTCTCATTGTTTTCAATAACTGTATTTTTGGAATAACTGGAATCTGAATTTGCAATTGAGATCCCCAATGGCTCTGAATTTTCATAAACCGCTTTTGCGGTGAAAATAAACAAAGTGTTTTTCGGAACTGTAAACGATAATCCTGTGTATACATATTCATTAACAACTTGAATATTCACATCTTTTACTTTCGATATAAAAGATAACTCACTATTTAGTGCATTTATTGCCCCGATGATTGTCTTGTTACTAGTTTGCAATTCCGAAATGGTAGCCTCGTTTAATTTCTTAGCTACCCACTTCCAGAAAGTGCCAAAAAGAAGTCTTTTGTTTTTTCCGTCTGTGGAATCACGAACCATTACTTCATCTGCGTCTACTGGTGTTGCTGTTTTTTCTGTGTAATTACTCCAAATATTATTAGCCATAGTTTTATACCTCCATTGAAATATGTTGTTTGATAAGTTGCTTTAATTCATTCAATTCCGTTCTCACGGAATCAAGCTCGGATTGTAGATTTTTAACTTTTTCATGCTCATTTTTCAGCATTGCGAACATACAGGGAATCATAATACGATAGTTCCAGTTCTCAGCACGTCCCTTTTTATCATGGTCAACAGCAATTGGAAATCTGCGGTCAATATCCTCTGCAACAAACATTGGCATTTCTTTACCGCACCGTTCGTCTTGTTCCATAAGATATCCGTCTTTGTACTTCGCCCAGATTACCTTGATTTTATAGAGGTCTTCCAGTTCGTCTTCCTTTACGGTTTTCCCGAGTACTTTATAATGCATAGAGGATGACGCAATTGTTCCAACATCTCCATTATTATTTTTTCCCAAGTTACTACCGGTTATAAGCTTAGGCATTTCTGGCACATTGAGAGTCAGAGAACTGCTTCCGGTTGTCTCCACTTTCATTCTGGATACCGTTTTTAAAAGAAGACCAGCTTGTTTGCTCTCCAAAACAGTCCAATATCCATCAGAGTATTGCGCGGATAAATCAAGAAGTCCATGAACAAGGGAGGAATCGTAACCAGCTGTAGCTACAGACTCATTTATCTGGAACCACTCTTTTCCCTTGAAGTTTTTAAGCCCAACCGAGTTATCTATTTGAGCTATTATATTTCCATTCGCGTCGTACACCTCAAAGGTGCCATACCCATTATTTGGACCGCCAAGCTTTAACGTTCCGCCCTTCGCATAAGTGAACGAAATATATAACTGGTTGCCCTCTTTATAAATTCCTTTCATGGAACCATTATTTGTAAGAAGATTAAATATCTCTTCATGGGTAAGTGCGTCCACATCTATCACCACAGGGACAGATTGCATATCCAGCTGATTTGTAGTTCCATCTGCTGCATACAGGATAAATCTAACAGACACAATGCTTCTATCCAGTGAGCTAACAGTATAACTTTTACTCGGCTCATTTACAGTTGAAACCAATACGTTTGTAAATGTAGAGCCATCCGTGGAAGTCTGCACATACCATCTACCGGAATATGCCGTTCTTGTAGCACTGTCGCCATCTCGATAATAAGCTTTTGCCGTAATTGTACTTGGTACAACCTTGTCATTCTGACCTCGTTTTAGGATATTAGATGAAAGCTCGATAAAATATGTCCTGCCAGGTACACCTTGTTCTCCTTTATCGCCCTGTTCACCTTTTATCTTCGTCCAGCTATATTTTGTCGGGTCAATGGAATCATCCGGCGTGTCGTAATCAGTATATTGGCCAATATACTGCTTTCCGGCACTGACAACTACATCAAAGCCAGTTTTTCCGTCAGCACTGTTCGCATAAGCTATGTGGAAATATGGCGTCTTTCCGTCCGCACCTGCTTTTCCAGGGATACCTTGTGCGCCATTCGCGCCTTTTACAAGTGTCCACGCGTAATCATCTGGATTAGTACTATCTTGCTCGGTAAAATCCGCATACATACCGATATACTCACGATTACTGTCCGACACAGAGAAATCTGTTTTTCCATCCGCAGAATTCGCATAGGCAATGTGTGTATAACTTGTTTTTCCATCTTTTCCGTCTGCTCCATCCTTGCCATCAGAACCGTTTTCCCCATCAGCACCTTTGTATCGGGTCCATGTATAATCAGCCGGATCATCACTTTCCGTTGGCGTTTCCTTATTATTTGCAATTCCGATATACGCAACATATTCTGGCTCCAGATAGATTGGATTTCCTACAGTATCACATATTGTATTCCCATCTGTATCAATCCATGGAACAGTATCTGGGTTATCTGACATATCTTCGCCGTTTGGCATAGAAGCGTATTTAATCCAGGTATATCCATTCTTTCCGGGCCGTCCATCATCCCCGCGAAATTTCGCCCAGGTATAGGCAGCTGGATCCGTGCTGTTATCCTGTAAATAATCTGTGTAAGTACCAATATAAATATCTGGTGTCTCTGTCATCTGTTCAGATGTTGGATTTTCTACCGGAGCATATTTAATATGCAAATACGGCGTTTTACCATCCGCCCCGGGAGTTCCAGGAATTCCTTGTTCTCCTCTCGGTCCTTGTGGGCCTTGAATACCTTGTTCACCTTGTGGTCCCGGTATGCCTTGGTCTCCTTTTGGCCCCTGGAGACCGTCAACACCATTTGTACCATTTTTCCCAGCATAAATTTTAGCCAGCGAAAATCTCTTAACTACTGATAGAACACTGATATATGTTGCTTTAATATCTACCCATCCGTCATCAGCGGATAATGCTGTTACCGTGTATGCCTTGGTCGCATTATTCCAGGATCCTGTTACGCTATCCGATTTAATAATTGTAAATTTACAATCAGATGTAATATCCTGTGTTCCGTACATCACGACTGCCTGTGTACTCACGTTGCTCGGAAACGTTCCGTAATTTCCATCAGAATCAACAGAAATACCTTGGTATTCGTTACTCAACTGCAAGGTCATGTTCTTGGCAAGGGCCGCCGCTTCCTGCGCCTGTTTAGCCGCTGTCAATGCATCTTCAGAATCCTGTAATGCTTTTGTTACGTCCGTATCTTTTAATCTTTCCCAGTAATACCCTTTTCCATCATTGCGGAATCTGTAAGCATGGCTGTCTCCATCATAATACAGATCACCTACATGCTTACTCATTTCTGTATCAGTTAGCCACTCGTTTGCCGGGTAATTGCTAAGTGTAGGTGCAGGAGTCCCGGTCCAGGTATTGATATTTCCGTCAATCTGACCTTGCATACTGTTTAACAGTCCGTCCAAAGGTGATGCACCGATTCGCACGGATGCGCCGTCAATTACAATCTGGTTATTATCAATATCGGCTGAAAAGATAATTTTTCCGTTTGTGTCACGCACGATCAGCGCGCCGGCATTGATGTAGCTTGCATTGATTCCCTCGGCGTATAGCAGTCTTGTAATCATTTCTCCTGTAACAGTAAATCCATAAGGATAGGTTTTTCCACCATCTGTAGAAATTCCAATGGCTTCCGCCGTGAGTTTCCATACAATATCTGATTCTTCCAGAGTCGGCTTATTGTGCATATAATAGATTACACTACCGTCGTCCTGTGGATCTTCTGTCATATAAAGCCCGCCAGACTCCTTAAGCGTATTTGCTAGCCTTTCAACGGCTTTTTCGCGCTCTGTGCGTTCATCCTTAACAAGTTGTCTAGCTTCTACTAGTGCTTTTGTAGCTTCCGACATATATGTGCTGCTATTTCGGATTGGATCATCTGCCTGCGTTTTTACAGTGGTAATGCCATTTAACGGAGATGATACATCAGTGATTGGTGTAAGATATCCATTGCCGTTTCGATCAAAACTGCGTGCCATATCACCAAATTCTAACAGAGGATTATAAAGCAAATCCCCTTGCAGATTTCGGAATTTAGCTCCGACCAAATTACCTCCAATCCATGCCGCCACAGTTCCGAGGTCACTGTCAGACAGAAGATTGTTTTCTAACTCCAACACATATCCAGCAGTTCCAAACAGGGATTCCGATTCTTTGTTTTTTACTCTGATACCAGTAATTACAATATCATCACTGGAAAGAGTTGGGCTATTCACGTAATCCTCTAATTTAAGTGGAACCAAGGAGCCGTTTTCGACAGCTCCAAAATTCCACTTAATAAATTGCAAATACCCTCTATTGTCAATCCTGGCGTTTGCTGTCTCCAACATTGCCGCCCAACCGATCAATTGGCGGAATGTCATATTATCTGGGAGCGCTGTGACAATTACATTTCCATGTGCCATAGAGGAAAACCCCATAGGGATATTCAAACTCTCGCAAGCGTCTCTTACCAGCGCCATAATCGGCTGTGGAAGCGTCAGAGCACTATAATATTTAGCATTGGTTTTATACATGTCATCCATCGCCGTAAAGCTCAATATTTCACCGTATTGCTCTGGCGTGGTAATTGTATAGACGCCCTTGTCAATCGTCTCGTATCGGTCTTCTGAGGCGGCTCTGGAAAGGACTATGCTGTTTCCATCAGTATCGAGAATTGGCTCATAAAAATCATCCATCCAGATTGATTCACTAGCTGATTCTGCAACAGAAGTCTGAAGCTTCAAATATGCATGCACTTTAGCTTGATAGAAATTATAATCTTTCCACTGATCCTCTGTGTTATCGAGTTCAAGTCTCATCGTTTTGCAGACTGTAGCGCCGACCGGGAAGCTACTACTCTCCGCACAATCGGAAAAGTCATTGTTGCCGATCATAATCTCGTTTTCAAGTGTCTTTGTTGTTCCGTCAGCAAAGGTGATCTCCACGATTTCAATTACTTGCTCGCCATCCTGCAATTTTTCTTTAAAAGTATTTGATACATTAATCAAGTGGATTCACCCCCTGCATATTAAATGATATTTCGGAATAGTATTCCCCAACTTGTTTTATGTTGTAATTCATTTTTCCCACGTAAAACTTTTCTGAACGCCATTCATTTTTGTGTGCTAACCAGTGATGTAAAATGAACGGCTTTCCTTTAATAATTGCATTTACCAGATTAGTTGATTTCTCATCAACCGGCACATTGGTGGCTTTATAGCTATATTGCATAACTGTAAAAAGCGGAGTTATTAGCGCAACTCCTTTTTGAGTTCGATTACTTCCCTCCGAATAGGTGGTCTCAAAGTTACACTGCATATCCTCATCTGGTTGAGGGATGAGAAGCCCATTTATTTTATATCTATCAGTTATTGATTTACTTATTGAAAATGCCACATTCTCACCCCCTATGCCAATTCAAACGGATTTGTACCGCTTGCATCACGTCTTAACTTTGCTTCGTCAATCATCTCATCAAATATGGTTCGTCTGTTGAGCTGTGCGGTAAATCTATAGCTTCCGCCAGACTGCTGTCCTCCAGTTTCTTCCCTTACAATCTGCCTTAACAATTCTTCTGGTGCTTCCAGGTTGCGACCATTCTTCTGATCTCCAAGCACTGCAAGGAACTCTGATCTTGGCGGGATAACGGCACCTTTTGCAAGATATGGAATTGTAGGAACTCTTGGGAAATTAGCTGTAAATCCAATTGTCCTCGAACCAAAAGGAGTTGGAACCTTCCACGGTCCAAATGTAAATGCTGATTCAATGCCGCCAATTGCACTGTTTACAGTTCCAATAGCGCTGTTTGCAATTCCGATCACCTTGTTTAATATATCTTTGATGGTATCACGTATACCCTCAAACGCCCTTCTGACCGTATCTCTGGCACTTGTAAATTTATCCACGATTGCATCATGAATAGCACTTACTTTTCCGTCAACAAACGTTTTTATTTTTCCCCATATAGATGACGTTTTTTCTGACACGGAATCCCAAATTCTTGTAATTTTAGACTTTATTCCGTCAAATACTGTCGAAACTGTAGTTTTTATTGCTTCCCATGTATTAGACAGCCATGTTTTTATAACATTCCATACTGTAACAGTAACTGTTTTTATTGCGTTCCAAGAAAGAGAAATGATACTTTTTATTATTGTTAATGCGGTTTTTACTATTCCATTAATAGCTTCCCAGGCTCCAGATATAATATCTTTTATAAGGTTCCATGTACCTCTTGCAGTTTCTTTGATTCCGTTCCATGCTAGTTCCCAATCGCCTGTAAAAACTCCTTTCAGAAAATCAATAACTCCGCTCAGGACATCTAATACATCTCCAATAATTTTAATAACGGATTTTATTGCCTCTATAACAGTGTCGCCAATTACATTTGCAACGTCTGCTATTACTGGAATTGCATTTGATACAATCCAGCTAATTATTGGAACTAAAATATTTTCCCAAAGCTCTTTTAAGATATCTATTAATTTGCCGAGAAAAGTTTGGACTTTTACAAACATTTCTCCCAATTCCCCATCCATAAGCTCTTTTATCTTAGAAGCTAAACCTTGCATAACTGGAAGAATATATGTGTTATATCCATCTATTAAAGTTCCAAAAATGGTTGAAAGTCCATTAGCTATTGAATCAAAAAAAGGTTTTAAATGCTCATCGTATAATGCGGTCACTAAATCGGAAAGATTTTGAATAACTGTCGATAATCCATCGGTTATTGTTTCGATAACCCCAAGTGTTCCTTCGACTGCGCTTTTTAATATATCCTTATTATCAATGAACGGCTGTGCGATCATATTCAGCATATCTCTTCCAAGTCTTGCACATAATCCCATAGCAGTCATTGAGATATTTGAGAATATCCCTATGATATTGGCTGTTATCTGCTGCGCAATTTCTCCACCAAATGCAGAAAATACCTCTGCTAGAGCGGATGAAAAATTTCCTTCAATTTGAGCAACCTCAGATCCAATATCAAACATATCAATTAAATATGTTTTTATTCTACTGGTGTTTTGCTTTAGAAATTTTTCTATTCCTCCAATAAGATTTTGAGCAATTGTTATTCCAATCCTCGAAAAAGATCCAGATACTCTTCCAATGGAATAGGCAAATGTATCTAAAAAATCACTTGCCGCTCCAATTACTTCTGGATCAGTAAATATATTCTGCAAGGATTTCCCGATAGAGTTAATATTTTCCTTAATATCATCAAAAATCGGTTTGTAATCGCCTAGTCCATCCCAGAATCCTTTTGATAGCAATTTGGCTAATTTTTTAAACTTCTTTATTATGGAATCAAGCGGCTTGGACATTTTTTTAATAGTCGTTTCGCCTTCTGCAAGTTTTCCGTAATCCACATTGCTTACTGCACCAGATAATCCTCCAGACGCTCCACCACTCCCGCCAGATGAAGATGGTATGGAAGAGCTACTATCTGTAGAGGTAGCTTTGTGTATTTCGTCCAATGAAGAAAGATAATTTTTTGTTTCTTTATTTGCCTTTTTCGTTGCCTTAGCATTATCGTTTGTGGCATCTGCCAGTTTCTCTGCATTATCGGCTGCCTGTCCATACTGATCTGCCGTATCTGCAACTGTATCTGTTCCGGCAAGCCCTGCGCCGCTTCCACCTGTCTGACCTGATGATTTCTTGCCAGTAATAAGCTCCGTGAATGACTTAAATGCGTTTGCCAGAGTCGCCAGTTTGCCGAGAAGAATATTGATTACTTTCAGAACAGGTGTAAAAATATTAATCAGCCCTTGTCCGACTGTTGCCTTGAGGGACTGCAACTGCAACTGCATCACTCGCACCTGGTTCGCCCAGCTGTCAGAAGTACGAATGAAGTCTCCAGATGCGGCTGATAACTGTTTCTGCACAAAAGCCAATCGGAGAGCAACTTTCTCCTGTTCGGTCATGGCAGATGTGGTTTTGCCATAGCCGTTTGCAAGTGCGTATTGGTCAAGTGCCGACTGGGTCATTACCACGCCGAGGTCCTTGAGCGTTTCTGTTTCGCCCGTAAACACTGATTTTAGCTTGATATAAGCCAAGTCTTGACTGATATTGTAAAATGATGCTACGTCACCAGTAAGCTGTGTCAGAGCCGTTGACATATCATAAGCCTGTGCCTCTGAGAATCCGAATGACTTAGACATTGCTCCGAACGTACCAACATACCTTTTTGCCATTGTCTCTGACAGTCCGGCTGAGACCATTGAATTCTTTGCAAATTCATTGACCTTATCCGACATGGTGGTAAATGTAACATCGACCACATTCTGAACTTCTGCGAGGTCGGAACCAAGGGCAACGCACTCTTTTCCAAACTGTACTAACTTACCAACTGCAAAAGCCCCACCAATCAGTAGACCGATTTTTTTTACAGCACTACCAAGGCTGTTAAATGACTGTTTAATCCTTGATACTCCATTATCAATTCCAGATGTATCAAACTTGGTATCAATAATAATTGAGCCATCAGCAGCCATGTGTCCACCTCCTAACTATTTGAGGTTCAACATCTCATTCAGCTTATCTTTATAAGCTTGCTCCTCATCGCTGAGACGTGTTTTTATATCAATAATGTTCTTGTTCTCTTGATAGAATTTCTTTTCCCATTTATCGAGCTTTTCGCCCTTCGCCTTTTTAGAACGGATCCCAACCACTGTATTAAAAAGGCATTCACCGGATTCCATAAAGTATCCAAAGAACGTCCACCAGTGCATGTATGGAACGGCTCTGATTTCTTTACCAGCAACCTTGTTTACAGCCGGAACGATCATATCTCCGTCTTGTTTCCAGTCCATCAAGCGAGGTTTGGGTTTATTCGGACTATCGTCAACTTGACCACAGTCAATAAACTCGCAAGCTTTCCGACAAGCTTCTACAAGATGTTCTGAGGGTATGCTTTGCCAATCCTCGAACAGAATCTGCAACATAACAACTGCTTTTGCCTGTTCGTCTAACTCTGGATCATTCTGCGCAATGAGAATATCAATGATTGCTCGAAAATCCGTTCTGATAGAAAAATCCACCCCACTTATGTTCAGTGAGGTGGGAAGCTCATAGGCGGTCATTTTTCATATTTCTCCGTATACTTGTTAACTGCTGCCTGCATTTTCTTTTTTCTCTTTTCAATTTCCGGTGCGATTGCTTCTGCGATCTTGTCCAGAACGATATAAGCAAATACCTGGCCATTACCGAATACAGTTGTTGCGGTAATTGGTTCTTTAAACAGGTCTTTTGATGCTTCGTAGCCAAGCAGATAGTTGATCTTATCTTCGAGCTGTTTATTTAACTCTGCCATTTCTTTTCCGGAAGTAACTTTCTGAATAGAATCTTTGAATTGTTCAAAATATTCTGTCAGCTCCTCTGCACGTGCTGCTACATTGATATCGGTCGGATTCAGTTTGAAAGAAGAAAAAACTTCGTCTTTGTTATTTGTGAATGTAAAAATGAGAATTCCATCATCAATTTTGGTGTTAATTATTTTTGCCATTTAGCATGTCCTCCTTGTATATGTGTTTATTCACTGTCGGCTGTGAATGTACCGGAACTGATATCAAATTTTCCTTTTACACGCTCACCAACGTAGTTCACAGTAAACGGAATCTGATAGCCGGATGTATCGCCGCCATAGGAAGTCGGTACAACGTAGCAGTCCTGCTGGTATGCTTCATACTTGCCTGCCGTGGCTTCTGTCCAGAGATGAACTTCAACTGCTTTTGTTTTGAGGTTGTCGTCTTTGAGACGTCCATCTACAATCTTCTGCAATGCTGTAAACAGATCAGAAGTAGTGTCTGCATAGAACGGATCAGCGTCAGAAGAAACTTCATAGCCGTTGTGTTTAAATGTGGATTCTCCAAGAATGTTTTTAGATGTTTCAGTATCTGGATTGAGTTCTACGTTATACTCTTCCAGGTCCTTTCCAAGACGCTCATATTTCGGCGTCAGTCCTCCACAGAGGGAACCTGCGTCAATATAATGAGCCATGTATTTACGGTCAATTTTGCCTGTAACTGCCATAGAAATGTCCTTTCTGCCTATAACTCTTAAAGGCTGTGTAGGTTAGCGACTATCTCCAATTGATAGCCGGTTAGTTGTTATATTTAAGTGGTGTAATCACCATTTTTCCCAGTCATATTCGTATTTTACTGTGATTGGAAGCAACCAGTCCTGTACGCCGTTCTCCTGCGGTTCTAAACCATAGGAGTTGTCACGTGTGATACGTTTTATCACTCGCCCCTGTGAAAGCTCTGGAAACACATTTAAACGCGTCTCAGAGCCATTTATAATAACTGGTTCCCGGCATATCCATTTACCGAGATTGTCAAGGAACTTCTGAACAGATAGTTTCTGCCTTTCTTTGTCAGATGCTGTACGATATACCACGTAAAATGGGTACTGACATACCTGATGCATCGTTCCGCAAACATCTTCTTTTTCTGAATAGATCAGCGCCCCGTTGTCTGCCGAGAACGCAATTCCGGACTCCTTGCCAAGTTCCTCAAACTTGATTGTTTCATTTTCATATAGTCCCGGATACTGGTTCAGAAGTGCTTTCATGGCATCTGTCAGAATCTCGTATCCGGTTGCATCTTTTCCGATAGGTTTATCCGCCATGTCTGCCACCTCCTGCCTGTGCTTTTACTTTGCGAATCCATGTGCTACCGTATTGTCGTTTAGCGGCATCGAACCACTTTGCTTGTGCCTGTGGGTGAATTTGTTTGGTGTATTCAAGATTTTCCTTTGCGGCTGTCTGACCAGAAAACTGACTAACAAGAACTTTCTTTGCTCCACGTCTTGCGTAGGGACTTCCAGTTGCTTCATCAACCATTCCTTTCCCCTCGTACAGAAAACGCCCATAAGGAGCCGCCGCCGCGCATACTTTCCCAGTTCCTTGCAAAGATGTACTCTCAACTCTTGTCCGATTGATAAAATTTCCGGTAATCATTGGCATAAATGGAACCATGCTGTCCATAACCATTCCGTCAAGGAGATACTGGGCTTCTTGATACTGTCTGGAAAACCTGTCCATATTCAGCTTGATTTTCATATCTCCATCGACTATGGAGAATCCTTTGAAATGATGAATCTTACTCATATTACTTACCCAGAATCTCAAAATGTGGAATCAGCGTATACGGACCGCCAACACTGGTAATCTTAAACACGTTATCTCTGTTCTCATTCATGTACTGATAGAATCCATTCCGATAATCGCTATCGGTTACCGTTCCGCCAATCCACTCACCCTCCCAGAAGAATGATTCATCCGAGAATGTAATAGTGTCCTCCAGAGCGTTGTTAATCTGCTGTTTCCACTCTTTAGGTGGCATCCATGGAAGAATCTTGCCGTCCTTGTCAGTAATGGTTATATCGCCGTTCTGGACAGTGTATCGAACGTGTAACTGTGCGTTGTCGGTTGCGTCTGGTCCGTACTTTTTGAGAATTGCTCCCTTGTCCGTAATGAGGTCAACGCCAGATAACACATGAGGATACCAGTACGCATCTCCCGTTGTGGCACTTTCGTAATAGTTGAAAATCGTCACCGTTTTTTCGTACATGATACCCTCCTATCCTTCACATATTGCTTTTGAAAATCTATCAGAGAATGGTTTTATTCGGACAATATTGCCTTTGCACTCTTCCGGCACTTTCCCGTAAAAGATAATGCTTTCTGGGTGCAGCTTTTCAATCATGGCATTGTATCCAGATAAGAATAGGCATTTTTGCCCTTGCTGTTCATACAACCTACTGAGCTGACCGCCACCGTTCTGCCCTCTGGCTCCCCATCGAAACACCAATCGTAAGAATCCGGTGTACTCCATGATATTGTTGGAATCACACGGCAACCATATTCTTGCAGATATGCACCTATCCAGTGTTTTCGGTAATGGTTGTATATCTGGATGACTTTCGGGAAATCAGTGTAAGTGCTGAAATCCGGTGTTAGAATGTACCGGAATTTGCTCAGCTTATCCACATATCTGTCTGGATTTCTCCATAGTGCATCAAACTGATAATCGTCCAAAAAGAAATGAACAGCTTTCTCTTCTGGGTTATTGCATTTTTTTCTGGCATAATTAAAACCGACAAATTCACAGTTGCCCTCGAATGCCTCAGGTTCTATCTGCGGTATACCGTATTCACCAACGCCGGGGAAAATACGGCGGTTCAGATTTTCATAGGCTATACTGGTTTGTTTGTTTGCCATAATTTACCGTTTTCCTCTTTTTATAAGGGTTTCTGTTTTGACTGGTTTGTTTTCTCGACGTAATCCATCTTTCATAATTTTCCCAGTTATAACTTCTGTGCGACGGTAAACATCGTTCTTTTCAGCACTTTGCATTTTCCCGCCATGAACATGATTGATTATCTGTTCCTTTTTATACTCATAAGAAACCGAACCATCCTTGTTTTTTGTGAATTTTGGTGTTGAATACATAGAGTATTTAGCATTACGTTTCTGCAAGTTACTCATAAGACGTTTTTGTTCTGGACTTACAGATGTTAATCCACTACTTCCGCCACGTCCGCCCATAAAATCACTCTTTCTGCACTGTCTGCTTAATAACCTGATTCACACCAGTAGCTGACAATCCGTTAAACATACCGACCGCAACTGCTGTTATATAATCCGTTGCCGGGAAATCCGGGATAACTCCCATTCCGACAGCTCCAAGAATCCCACCAATAACCGCCATGATTACCGGAATCCATTCATCGGAGATTCTTTTTGATGCTTTGCAGCCCATTCCTGCAATGTAGCAGATCATAACGATTGCCACGCATGAGCCTAATGTTGAAATGTCCATATAATCACTCCTTTACGCTCCAAAATTCAGAGAAAAAGGCTCTCGCAAAGCCTTATATATTTCTCTTTCAATATCATCTTTATATACCGTTGTGAGTACACCACCGACATTTATAGTCTTTGTTTCTCTCATAAGTGGCTGTGATGCCTCTTCTATAATGCTTGCATCTAAATAGGCTACTCCAACATTTTTACCGCTCCAACACTGTTGTTTGTCTGGGCAGCTTTCACAGTCTTTTCGCATATCTGAATAAGCCTTTTTATTGCAAATCATACTCACACCCCCGCATATAAAATCGGTATTCCATCATCTGTCCTTACTCCCATTAGAAGTGGCAAAGCTGTCTTTAAGAGTAAGTCGTTCGTTTTCTGTACATCTCCAGTGGCGGCATACACCGCACTCCATTCCTTTGCACTTGCTCCGATCTGTTGAGGAGTTGCATAGGAAATGGATTCACTGCCAGATGATACAGATGTTACAACGCCTGTCGTGCTACCACCGGACCCAATTACGGTTGACGTACCGCTCGCAGCGGCATTGGTAGCATTCTTTTCAGCAAGTTCAATTTGATACATTAATTCAGTCAGTGAGCAGACCGCCTTCTTAATACGCTTCTGTGAACGTTCGTTTGTCGGCAGTCCGTCCACCAACCTGTCAAACGTCATTGCATCCACAAAATCACTGGCTCTTTCTGCTAGTCGTGGGAAATCGGTTTCTGGCACGACATTGCCGAATGATTCTGTATAGAATTTGTAATCTGCATAAGTCATGCCAGTTACCTCCTAGTCGATTGTCATTTTGCTGTTACGCTCGCGTGTCCAGCACTAAGTGCCTTATAGGTGCTGTCACATTCAACCACTGTGATTACCTGCCCTGTTGTTGCTGTAATGTCGGATTCACCATCCCATGCGCTCCAATTCTTTACATTCTGTCCGTAGTCTACGGTAGTCTCAGAAGATGCAACTTTGTACTTGTACACATTTCCTGCGCTTGCTTTTGGCGGAGTAATGGTCACTTTAGTGTCTCCGCTTTTACTTCCTGCTGCAGAGTTTACAGTCAGAGTTCCGAGTGTCTGAGTTGCGTTGATGGTTCCAACAGCTATAGCGTCAATATACTCCGCAAAGAGGGTAAGTCCCATGATTGCAAATGCTTCGGATACTGCCGTGTGGTAGTTGCCCTGTGTGTGGAATCCGATCAGATTTGTCTCGCCGGATACGGTGTATACAAGACCTGCTCTTGCGAAATCGGACTCGTTCGGGTCAACATAGTAAAGTACGATGTTCTCAACAGGGGTTGCAATAACCCGTCCTCTTGGAATCTCGCTGTCGGACAGTAAGAAGATGGTATTGAAGCCCATGAAATCTTTCATGTACTGGAAGCCGAACTGATTCTGAATAGTGATCTCAGCTGCGCCGATATACTCATACACATCCAGGATGTTCACAAATCCAACAACGCCAGTCACGTTCCTGTGCATCTGCTTGAATTTGTTTTCAACACGGCCTTTAGCCATTGCCAGAGCCATCTGGAAAGTAGTTTCTGTGAATGTGAGGGTACCTGTTTTTAGATAATCATAAAATCTTTCAGTAACATTGGTCTGAAGCTGGAAAAGGAATTCATCATCGGTCATCTGAACAGCGTTCTCATAACCGTGATCCTTGATTGCTTCGATAGATACAGCCTTTGCGTACTTCTCAATGCTCATTTCTGCATAAGGCTTTTCTTTTACAGTGAATTTGCTGTAAGGGATTTCCTCACCCTCACCAACATTTCCATCCTGTAATGTACCTTCTGCATATTTTGATTTAAGAACCGCTCCGGGTGTCTTTTTGATAGGTCTCATGATACCCAGAATGTCACGTAAGTGCTGCCAGTTTCTTTCGAATCTGGTTACAAAGTCAATCTCACGTGCTGTGACCTGAATATCATTAGTCATAATAAGATTTGTTTTTGCTGGCATAAAAAAATCCTTTCTACCCATAATTGTTAAGGTATTGGGTTAGCGGCTATACTCTGGCGTATAGTCGGTGTAAAAAAATCATTGGAATAACTGGATATTCTGAGCAATTGCAGCCTGTCTCTCTGACGGGTCTTTGATTGCTTCGATATCTTTCTTTGTCATACTTCCCGGTGTCTGCTGCTGCCCAACGTGAGTGGTAAATCTTGCCTGGTTCTGCTGGGCCTGCTGCTGAGATTCATCCACAAAAGCGGATACGTCAGTCTGTTTCATTTGCTCGATCAAGTCATTCAGCCCAAGGATTTTACCGTCTTTCAGCTTCAATCCGGCTTCTTTAATGTCTGCCATAACAGACTTCTTTGCAGCCTCACTGGAAAATTTAACATCATCAAGTGCTGTTTTAAGTGCGTCTGAAAAATCGCGGTCATAGATCTTCGCATTGAATTCCTTTTCTGCATCCTCGGCTTTCTTCTTCCATTCAGCAAGCTCTGTCTGAATGTTCGCCGGGTCGATACCGTCAAAACCTTTTAAGGTTTCTTCTGCTGTCTCAGCACGTTCTTTCCAGTCATCACGTTCGCTCTCAACTTTCGACAGAGTTTTTGCAACTTCCTTAGCATTCTTATAATGCTCAGAGAGTGCCTTTTTCACATCTGCCTGTTTATCCTCCGAGATCTCAATTCCAAATGATTTTAATGTGTCAATAAGTTTCTGCATATACATCCTCCTGGTCGTGTTTATTGACCTGCCGCCGCAGGTAAATGGATTAAGCCAGTTAGACCACTGGCAAGGTAATGGGAAAGATAGGAATTGAACCTATAATGTTTACCACGAGGGAACGGTTTTACAGACCGCCGCAACACTGCCAATAGTTGCCACTTTCCCAGAAGACACCTTTTCGGGACTATTTGGATTAAATTCCAGTCCACAGGATAAGGATAAACCTATAATCGGAATGGCAGGAATCGAACCTGCGGCACATAGCTTATAAGGCTACTGCTCTACCACTGAGCTACATTCCATTAACCCGGATTCCCGGGTTAGCAAGGTATTTATCGTGTTATGCCTGCCACTATCCGACTTTCACGGAGATGTTGTTTCATTTACAAAGAGGTGTTACCAGTCAGTCAAACCGGCTAATGAATATGCCGGAAATTGCATCCGCTTTTCAACCTCCAGATTCCGCTCGAATCTGTTTCTCTTAAGGACATATTCACAAAGAAAGGAGGACATGAAACGAAAAAGAAAGCAAAAACTTCTAATCAGCAAGCCCTACAAGGTTCACCATGCCTTGCAAGATTATAGTATCACATTTTTTTTAAAAAGTTGTCCCCACATTTGCAGGAATCAAAGCATACTTCTCAGTTTTTCAACGTATCTTTTAACAAGATCACGTTCCTCCCGACACTCTGCGTCCTTGGATATATCGCTCAATTCCGCGGTAAGCTCATCCATGTGTTCTTCCAGTGCAGCAAGCATTTTTCTTTTGCAGTCTTCAGACTTCCCGGAGCGATAGCTCTGCTTCTGTGTCATGTAGTCATCGTAAGTGTCTCGCCCATCAGAGCGGCTGTAATGCCCTCTGACATAATGTTCACCACGTCTGGCATAAGAATTGCCCCGGTCGTAATCTGGCATCATTCTGCCGTCACTTGAGCTGTATCTCCCCATGCTGTCATGTTTTCTTCCACGCTCGCTGTAATCGTCATTGTATCCGCTACGCATCTCATCAAGGACCGTGTTGTAATACTCCACTTTCTTGTCCCAGTACTGTGTGTTCTTTATATCTTTGTACATATCAATCAGCTTGTATGTCATTTCCAGATTTCCAGTAGTCAACCCACTGTCAGCGATTTTGGACAGTTCGTCTTCAATTCTTGCACATAAGTCTTTAATGTCTCTCATAATCACACCTCCTATGCTTCTCTGGTCACGACAATATTTGCGTTCGCAACAGAAATTGCCTGATCGCTTGTATTCTCTACTGCGATATTAACACAACATCCGCGAGGTACATCAATATAGATACCAGAGGACACATTATTGTACTGGTCCACTGCCGCCGGTGTGGAGATCATCTGAGAAGATAATACAGGTTCTCCAGAGATTGCAATAGCCAGAGAAATAGCTCCGACAGTACCGCCTGTTGGAATTGCGATATTACCAGAAAAATCCACGAAGAATCTCGCTTTACACTGGTTAGTCAGTCCTCTTAGAGTGATGATTCCGCTTCCCTCTCTGTGCTGAATGCAGTTAGAACCCTTAACTGCTGTATTTGAAAATACTACGTTTCCATTTGCTGCTACAGTCTGAGCAGCTACACTTGTAAATTCTGCCATAATTTTTACCCCTTTCATATCACAAAAGGACAGGTCTCAGCCTGCCCCTCTGTGTAATACGGCATAAGCCGACATTCGAATCAATCGAAAGATACTCTCGATATGAAGTTATCAGCAATTGCATCCGGTGTTGCATCCGCATCCACATCCGTAATATGTGTTCGGGTTAGGAACCTGATATGCCGGAATCGGTGCTGGATTGATTGCATTAATGAGCTGCTGTGTCTGAGAAGCCATTGCAGTTGTGAGAAGTGCGCTCTGGCGATCCTGAGATGCAGCACGTCTGAGATCATTATTCTCAGCCTGCAGACTAGAAATCTTTTCATTGCAAAGATAGTCAAGAATGGCTCTTGTTCCAGCGTTCTGACTGTCAATAATGTCTCTTGTATTGCTGTTCATGGTGTTCTGCAATGCGCAGGTGTTCTGTGCCATATTGTAATTTACGCCCTGAATTGCTTCTCTGGTTTCGCAGCAACAGTTCGCAAGCTGTGCCTGTAAAGCATTAGTATTCTGCATATTAGCCACAGTATCGGCATTAATAGCCTGCTGGATTCCGAAGCCGGTCTGCATGATGTTTGTGTTGATTCCATTGAATCCGGTAAGCATACCGTTATTCATGGCATAAAAGCCATCACACAGGCCGCTATTGATTCCGTCAA
>UMHS01011212.1_pt1 | contig 17919 bp, 8 predicted proteins | sample 1965611 | NCBI WGS metagenome assembly UMHS01 (sample SAMEA4836106, study PRJEB28245) | human gut metagenome | biome: gut microbiome; material: fecal sample | place: Denmark | collected 2008
ACTACCAATAGGCGCAGTTGCTGTCGATGTTGAAATAATACTTTCCAGAAACGCTGTCTGTAGTGCTCTCTCGAAATTCTCCAACGGACGATGCTTCAAGACACCTTCCCAAACAATTCCATAGATATCATCCAGATATTCCGAAGCAGTATATGCTGCACCCGGGAAGCGTTCTGTACAAACCTCGACATAAGGCAGACGTCCGAAAATACCATTAAAGATATCCAAACGTAAACGGTCAGCCTTCTTATCTGAAATTTCAAATTCATTCAAATGAGCGGTATCGTCCACCCAATCCAGATTCTTTGCCAGTTCCAATGCTTTACTCAAAGCTGCTTTCTGTTTCTCACGATCTACCATTGAGTAACTTGGTATCGCATCCTTCTCGCGAATATCATTCAAGTAAATACCGCCAATATAACTCAGTATTGCATAAATACGCCCGCTCAGTCTTTCACTAAGGGCAGAGTGTACACGTCTGCGCATTAAAAAATCGCGGTCTTCCTTGGCAAACCAACTATAATAGTTTTCAAATCCTTTGCGAACATTAGGAAGCATATAGTCGAATGATTTCAAATGGTCATCTCCCAGACTTCCGCGACTATTACGAGGATCAGAATCAAAACGTGACTGATTACGTATATAAGCATAATATGGATCTCCCGTATGTTCACGAATCCAGCTATCCAATGTCTCTTTTTCTTCCTGCAATGAAGAAGCATAGATAGGTTGATATAAATATTTAATCACCAGTTCGTCATATGGACCAGGCTTTGTATTAACCAGACACACTCCATTACGAACATCCTCCTCCGTAGCTACGTCATTAATGATTACGCCTCCCATAACAGAAGAAGCGAGACCATACTTTTGAGTAAAGCTTGCCGAACGCAACGAATCCACCGGATAAGCACAGGAAGCTCCCCAGTTCATTGTAAGTCCCAATCCGGTTCCTACAGCCTGAGCAATAGCAGCCTGAATCAACTCACCCTGTATCTCCTGCGGGAAAACAGTAGTACGCACACGAGGATCAATAGCAACAGTGGCCCCTATACGGTCAGCATACTGAACACTGATCATATTTGCATTAATCAGAATAGACGCGTTCAATATTTCACCGGTACGTGTATCTGAGTGTATCGTTGTCTGTGCCGAATTCAGCCAAGAAGCCGAATAACGTATTGTCATACAGTCAAAGCTGTTTGCATTGAACAATGTGTCATTCTTCGGGAATTCTTTCACACAAATAACATCTTTAAAGCCGATCTTCTCAAATGCCTTATTCCATGATTCCGCACCAGCCTTGATATACGGATTCCATTTGACAGGCATCAGACTGTCGATATAGAACACCAGTTGTTTGACTGGCCGAACCAGCTCGCCACGGCGATAGGCAGCAGAGTCGGAAGGCTCAATACGCCAACGTTTTGCATAGCGTATACTCTTCACTTCCTGAGTTGCCCCTGAATAATCACTTTTCAATTGTGTAGTCAATCCCAAACGTGAGTCAGCCAGGCGAGGAGTCATCGGCTCCTCGGGCAGAATACAAAGCATTTTAGTGACGACCGCTGTCAAAGGTACGTCTTTGTACATATTGTATGCTCCCATCAGCGTATGGTCGACAGTATATGACAACTCTTCACGTACACTTATATGATTTTCTGAAGCCGATACACCCAAAATAGCAGATTTATCCGATTGCAGAGAATGATCGCGCGACACGAATCCATAGTATCCGTTAGCCGATGTCGAAGGGAAAGGTTTGGTAAAAGCAGATCCCTCCAAAAATAATCCCTTCATATCTACCACAAGTGCAGAACTATCCGGAGTGCAAGCCAATACCTTAAAGCTTTTGAAAATACCCGGATTATGCGCATTGTCCAACGCATGTGCGATATAAGCATCACCACTGGTATTTACCGGCTTACTCAATAAAGGCATGCGTGCCACAAGAGTTGAATCGATCATCTCAAAACGGAAACGTACGTCGGTACCCCCTAACTGTCCGGGAGCTCCTTCACCACCGTCACTCGTATTTTCAATAGAAGAAGCAAACAGCATCTCACGGCCTAACATGGCAACCGGGAACTCTACATACACTTTCCCTTCCACCTTATGGATAGTCATCAGCCCGTGTGCTGTCTGAACTTTCTTATTCTTGAACAGCTTCTGATATGGTGTCAGATTTTCCTTCTTATCTTCTTTTTTCTTCTTTTTAAAAGGCCAGAAAGCATTTCCTTCCTGTGGCAGGCAACATGCAAAAAGAAGCAATAAACAAAGTATCTTACTATATCTATTTCTCATACTTCCTATCATTTTAATGCCTGGTCAATTTTGTACAACAATAAGCGGTAGTGGCGTTGTGTATCAGCCGAACCGGTAGAAGCACTTGCTGCAACCAGACTACGAACCTTCTTCAACTCACCGTAGTATATATGTTCCATCGGTTCGATCGGTGCTTTCAGATCTACATCATCATCAAATCCACTGATTTCCTCCAAACGGGCAGCCTGCATCTCACGAGGCTTGTTATTAAAACATCCCATAAATTCCTCCGAGATGATTCCGAAACGTTCGCGCGAAGCAGTTTTCAGCCATTCGGGCACTTCAATGTGAGCATACATATCTGCGATACCTTTACGGGTAGCATTCTTTGCAACCCCTGCAACCGAACCTTCAATCAGCTTCGTCAGATAATTCATCTGCAAACGCATTTCTGTTTCTGTCAAGGTTCTTCCGGCGCGGGTAGGAGCCCATACAAAACGTTCTATATCAGCAAGATATTCTTTCTGAGTATAAGGAGCTGATGTCGCCTTACCCGAACAGATAGCCACCGCACCACAACGAGACAAGATACCATCAATAATTGCATCTTCCATCTGCATGGCCACAGAAGTACGGATAGGGAATTCTTTCAGAGTTTCGCGTGCATCCAGCCACGAAAGGTCCTTCAGTTCATTCAATAAGAAATTCAGAGCCTTTTTTTGTTGTTGCTTCGATACAGTTTTAAAGCTTGGACGCTGATCACCGTCATAGCGTTCGTTCAGATAAATACCACCGATATCTCCCAAAACGAAAGTCAAATAACGTACGTAAGCATATACAATTTCGTCATAAACAGCCGTGCGGAACTCAAAATCCTTATCCTTATCCGCTACCCAATCATTGATATGCTTTAGCAGATATTGCAAGTTGCGACGTCCATATTCAGAAGCTTTCACCGGGTCATCTCCCAAGTCTTCCTCTACTGAACTTGGGTCAAAACGACGTCTGAATTGTTGTTTACCATAGCGATATTTAACATCTCCAGACTTCTCACTGATCCATTTATCCAAAATAGGAATTTCTTCCTCTGCCGTTTTAGCCTCAAAGATCGGTGAATACAACCAGGCGATAGCGTAATAATCATACGCTCCCAGTTCCGGAGGAGTCAAACGCACGCCTCTCTCTTTATCACCCGGTTGAGCAATATAATTGTTACGGGCATAGTCCATAATAGAGTAGGTCGTACCAAACTCCTGAGTAAACTTCGGATCGCGCAAAGATTCCACAGGGATAGAAGAAGACCCTGCCATATTGTGCATCAATGACAATGTATGTCCTACCTCATGCGAGAGCACATAAGCGATACAGTCTCCCAGCAAGTCTTCACGCAAAACAACATCACGTACTTCCTCATCAGCAGGGGCAGTCTGCAAGAAGCGCCAGTACTGAACCAACTGCACAATATTGTGGAATACCGTAACAGATGCATTAATGATTTCTCCGGAACGCGGATCTATCCAAGAAGGTCCCATCGCATTGGCCACCGTAGACGGAGCATAACGTATACAGGAATATTTGATATTCTCCGGATCGAAGTTCGGATCATCTTTCGGGAAATCTTTTGCAATGATGGCATTCTTAAAACCGATCTTCTCAAATGCTTTCTGCCATACTTCAACTCCTTTATGGATATATTTATTCCAACTCAACGGAAAAGTATCATCAATGTAGAAAACAATAGGTTTCTTCGGCTCTACCAGTTCGCCACGGAGATAGGCTGCTGAATCCGATGGCTCCAGATTCCATCTGTGAGCAATGTGACGAGTACGCAACCCACGACCTTCGGAAGCAAATTCTACTACAGAGTGTTCAAAAATACCAATACGTGGATCAGCATAACGGGGACGCATCGGTTGTTCAGGCAACAGAATGAAGCTACGATTCATAACCGCAGTAAACGGCATTTTCTTCACTGCATAATTTCCCTTCATACCCACGCTGATTTTGTAGGTCAGTAAAGAACGTATACTCACATTATCCTCAAAGCCTTTGACTCCCTGAATAAATGAGCTTTCCTTCTCAAAATCCTTACTAATATCGGCTCCCATCATCTCCATCATTGAATATGGTGAGAACGGAGAAAGGTTCTTTTTATCGCTCAGCAGATAGTCTGTCATATCGAATACCACTGCCGTGCTATCGTTATTATATGCTTTAATCTCGAATGTTTCAGCGATTGCCGGCATGGTACTGCTTACCAAGCGCTTCTTGATTTCACGATCTTCAGAGAACTGCCCTGCCTGTACACGACGCAATGTAATAGTTGAGTCGCGTTGCACAAAACGAATCAGAAAAGGATCACCTGACTTCTCTCCTACACAGCCGAACTGGTTATCGGTCGTTTCCACGATGGTAGAACCAAGTAGAATATCCCGATTCATCACCTTAATCGGCAACTCAAAGTAGATTTTATTATCCAACTTGTGAAGAGTAATGAAACCTTTAGCCGTGGTGACTTTCTTGTCTTTAAACAGTTTGTCGTACTTGGTTTCCTTCTTCTCTTTCTTTGTAGTTGCTTCAGTAGAAGCTTTCTTCTTGTTTTTCTTCTTGGCCACAGCGGGGCTGATCATAGCCCCGCATAGTGCGACCAGAAGAAGTAAATACAGTTTTTTCAAGGTTTTATCGTTTTTAAGTTTATAATCAATCAAAATTATCATCCCATCCATTGCCTGTATTAGGCTTATAACGTACCTGCACAATACGTCCTAAATCTTTTTCGTGATATAGAACAAATTTCCCATCAACTTCCGTTACTTGAATTGTTTGTCCCTTATTTATCACGTATTTATCAATAGTATATTCATCAGAAGTGTTGTAAGTATATCCTTTCATAATATAGGCATCTCCGCTCTCCAAACCAACAATGATATATTGATTATTGTAGAACTGTGTATCAACAGAAGTAATCGAAGAGTTAAATGTAGCACACTTAAATAACATATTTTCTTTCAGATAATACAGATATAGGTCGTTCCCTTTACTAATAAAAAGGTATTGCCATGAATCTTGATAACGGAACAATGAGAAACTATTCTTTGAAGTACCATCAATTATCTGCCCCAACTCAGCAGGTGCTTCCATCTGCGACACATACGTTGTAGCCAAACTAGTTACTGTAGTACTACCGGAAAAGTCTCTTACCGCAAACTTCTGGATATAGAATTTATGAGACTGCTTATGCTCTATTACTGCAAAGTACATCATCTTACCATAATCATAAGAGCCCGATTCACACGCTCCTACATAATGTACTGTATAATCTTTCATATTATCTAAACGAGCATAAGTAGGATGATTTGTGTATGTCGCTTCATCCACATTCAATGTTAGTATTTTGCCCGAATTAAAAGTTCCATTAGAGCTCAGTTTATCTGTTACGTGTAAATATTGACTTGAATTCTTATCATACAATAGCAATCCTCCATGGCCCGAAAATGGAGCATAAGCAATCATACTACCGTCAACTTTCACTTTACCTTCTGCATCCGATGTTAGCGGAGTATTGATAAAACGGCTCGTATTAAAAAGAAGATTACTCTCTTTTACACGTGTATAAATTGTACCGTCCTCGCCGACAGCCATCGTCAGACACTGCAAATCAATCACTGCTTCCGGTACTAAATCTTGTGGATAACCCTCCAAGAACATTTGTGACAATGCTCCTTCACGCTGATAACTACTACCTGATACGTCTACAGCTCCTTGCCCACCTTTTTGCGCTATCCATAGCCAACTTATACCTGGATCCTCACCATCCCATTGCTCTACCCAATGAGGATATATCGAAACAGGCTGACTACCTAACGGTTCTTTATTTATCATTCGATAAATATCACGAGTAACTACAGGTTTAAGTACTCCCTCTTCTGTTTGGAATTTCATAAATGTCAACATACTATTACCATCCTTTTCAGAAAGAATAACCCAACCATCTTTCACATATGGAGAACTAATTGAGATTGTCGTTGATCCAAAATAAGATACTCCAGTGGACTTATCCAATACTGCCAATCGCAGATCTTTATTTTTGGCTACCGTATCCGCCACCCATTCCAAATCTTTAGAGTGAGCTATCACATGTCCATCATAGCTCCATTCATAAGCTAAGTTCTGACTTTCGCGTCCCAAAGCAAAAGTTAGTTCCGGTTTTGAGATAACCTTATCTCCCAAGGAATAATAAGAGGTTTCTGTTGAAACAGAGACTTCTATATCATTCATTTCTTTATAATCATAATTCCCCTTATCATCATAACAAGATGCCATACCTAAAAGGAACATAACGATAAATATTATTTTCATATTCATATTCAAGTAGTCTATTTATTAATTAATAGGCACAGTCATTGGAAATTCTTTACCATCAGCATCCACATCCATCACATTATTCTGTGCAATATAGCGTTTAAATGTCAATGAATAAGCTCTCTTCTCAGCCGTATTTAATGCCCCGAAATTAGTTACTCCTGTACACTTCACAAATTCTTCATATTTTTTTCTAGAGTACGTACCTAAATATACTCTTGTGACCTGAGTAGTCCACCACTCTGGTTTACTTACCACATTATTAAATACAATTTTTATTTTTTCATATTCCTGCATTGTTCCTTGGAAATATTCATTCGGAACCAGTTTCAGACACAATTTTACATTCTCCTTCAAATCATCCGTCTTCACCAAAGTAACTTCTAGCGTATCATTAGACAATCCTGCTCCAAATTTTGGATTAATTGGTAAACGAAAATTCTTTGAAGCCGCATTTGGGGTAGGATCTTCTTTTTCATTCTCCTCTACCACTACTACACTATATGGAGTATCTTCGTTGAGAGGCTTACCAATCAAACTCATACCAATCTTTACCGTTATTTCTTCGCTCGTCGGATAATTATTGAATGACACCTCCATATATCCATTCTCTTTATCGTAATCATTTGTCGTATTTATCAATTGACTAAAATAAAGATACTGTTCTCCCTGATAGGGTTTTATTTCATCCTCTGAACACGCCCAAAGACAAAGAGAGATTAAAGCAAATAATATATTTTTTTTCATCGTTTCTTCTTTTGATTAGCAATATTAAATGTCTTCATTATTCGGTTTGTCAAATACAAAGACTACATTATCTTTCGGTTTCTGATCCAAACGTTTATACTGAAAGAACATCTGTCCTTCACCTACAAACTCACGACGCATTTCTTTTATCAAATGTGTATGAAAGACTTCCAGAGAACCAATACTTGATGCTAGATTAGTAGTACTAATACCTCTCGCATAACGTACTTTATCTAACATCTCACCTGCTTTAGAGAACTCATCTTTATAAGCAAAATATTCACCCATAATATAATACATCTCGCTCAAGCGTATAGCCGGAATCATGTCTGTACCGGAAGTACCTTCTTTTATATCATATTTAAAGGAATACTTAATATCTCCTCCATCCCAGTCCCCAAACAAATCAAGATTACGATCGTCAGCACCAGCTTCATCACCAAAAAGATTTGTAGTATTTACAACTAATACCACATCATTCCCTTTAGTCATATACGGAAGATAATCTTCATAGCAAGTAGACTTAAAGAAAGTCATAATTATACTATTATAATCTTTCCGATTAGTGGTCAAGCTATTAGAGAAGTTAAAACAAGAAGCTGTAGACGTGCTTCCTGTTGAATAAGTGGCATCTACTACTTCTTTTGCTTCTTTGTAAGCATTACCATATTCGCCAGCCCAACAATAAACACGAGCTAACATCGCTGTTACCGCATAATAATTCATACGATATCCACGATACGCAAAAAATACATCCTTAGCCAGTTCTCCACTAGTACCACTATTAACAGCCAACATACGATTTTCGGTGGACATCCAATGTTTGTTTTCTTTAATAGTATCACACTTTGCCAACAAGTCCTTTGCCGCTTTTAAATCATTAACTATTTTTCTCAAAATCTCCTTATTGTTTTCATAAGAAGGAACAATAGTAGGATATACATCAACATAAGGTATATAGGCTTTGCCATCGTCTTTAAGCATAGAAGGAGCAAACATCCGAAGCATATCGAAATGGATTAACGCACGCAATCCCAATGCCTCTCCCCATATCATATTCTTCTCCAACTCGTCTTCTGCAAACACAGAAGGAGATGCTTCACTTACATTAGCAATCAAGTTATTACAGTTAGCTATATTATTATAACCAACAGACCAAATGCTGGAAATAATACTTTTTACATCTGAATCATCGAATTTATAATTAGCAGCTTTATAATAGGACGAGGTACTTTTCATATAGCTACTTCCCGACTGATAATATTGTGCTATTACATCCATAAACCCCCATGAAATACTCTTACCATACATTGAGGAGGTTCCCAAATTCAAATAAATACCATTCAAAGCGTTACGATAACCATCGCCAACTTCGAAAAGTTTATCGCCATTGACTTGATTACTTGGTGCTACATCCAACCAATCACTACAACTTGTTGTAAACAAGCTAGCTGTCAGTAATATCATTGCATATACTTTCTTCATATTATTCATCTACTCTAAGTATTGTTTATTAAAAACTCATCTTTACCGAAGCTGCAAAAGAACGAGAATACGGATAGTCCAAACCACGCTCGGCACGTACAGTAGAAACACGGAATAAATCATTACCCGACAATTCTACACGTAATAAGCCAATATGTGCTTTTTTCAACCATTCTGCATTAAAGTCATAACCTACCGTCAGAGAATTAAATGTTAAGACATTGTAATCCTGAATAAAACGGCTTGTAGGACGAGTTACTGCAACCACTCCATCTGTTTGCAAACGTCCGTAAGGAGTACAATCTCCAGGATTCTGCCAACGTCCTGTTAATACTCGACGATCCACATTGCTACTTTGTATATATGCATTCTCAACCTTACTTACCAATGTTGAATTGTACCGTTGTCCTCCAAGCTCATACATAAATGTTGAATATACGGAGAATTGCTTCCAACGCATATTAAAACCAAAGGTACCTTGAAGTTTCGGCTCTTCATTTCCAATTACAACTTGATCAGCTGCATTCCAATCGTAAGTAATCGTTCCATCAGGACGAACAAAGATTTCTCTACCGTCTGCCGGATTGATACCTAACGACTTTACACCAAAAATAGACGTTAAGGACCCACCCTCTACATACTGTAAATAAGTAGCACTATATTCGGCTTTACCTTTATTAATACCGGAATTATAATCAGCATATTTCTCTTGTACCCTCTTATTATACTCTTTCAGGCTATCAGAAATCTTGGTTATCTCATTCTTATTATGAGCCATATTGACAAAGGCTGCCACATACCAATCCTTTGAATTCAGGATAGTGCTTCGCAACTGAATTTCGACACCTTTATTCATTACTTCACCGATATTGTCTTTGTATGAGGTAAACCCTGTAGAACTAGGTAAAGTCACACTGTTCACCAGATCTACTGTTTTCTTACGATAATAAGAAAAGTTCATCTGAAGTAAACCTTTGAACATGTCAACATCCAACCCCAAATCCATATTATGCGTCTTCTCCCATCCCAATGAACTGTTCCCCAATGCCATCAGTGTTGCACCTAAACCTGTTTTAAACCAATTGTCTGTGATTACTTGATAAATTGTCTGTGCCTCGTAGGGAGAAAAATCCACCTTACCAGTGATACCATATGTTCCACGAATCTTAAAGCGCTCCATCCATTCAAATTGTTTCATAAACTTATAATTATGCAGATTCAATCCGAGACCACCCGAAAAGAATGGGGCAAATCGTTGATCGGAACCAAATTCCGAGTTTCCGTCAAAACGAAGAGAAACGTCAGCCAAATAAATATTATCGAACGAATAATTGAATGTTCCTAATGCACCGAACAAACGGCTTTTACTATCTGAGTTTACTGGTAATGTAGGTACTTTGTTCGCATACCCCGGAGAAGATAACTCCCCAGAAGGAAAGCCTTTATAAGCTATACCGAAACTATCGCCAGCACTTGAAGTAGCATTAATCCCAATCAAGAAGTTCAAATTGTTCTTCTTAATATTTCGGTTATATGATAAAGTAGCCGTAGCGTCCCAACTTAAGCTATTGGCAGTAGCAACATCCAACTGTCCAGAAATCACATTGTTAGCATTTAGCGGTTCAGAATTCTTTTTTGAACGAGGATCTAAAAATTGGCGTGAATCTGAATTTGACTTCGTAACACTAAATTGTCCTTTCAGTAACCAATAGTTATCTATATTCCACAATAATTCAGTATTATTAATCAGTTCCCATGATTTGCTACGATCATAACTTTTCAACGTAGCTTCATATAATGGATTCTCTTCTGTTCCTCCAGTCCATGAGGTAGTGGTTTCCAAATAATTCCCATTCTCATCTAAATACTCATCATATGGCAACTTTGAAGTATAATCAGAAAAGCTTCCATAAGGAGATTCTTCAGATTTAGTATAAGTATAAGAAAAATAGTTTTTTACCTGAAAAGCACCGAAACGGTAAGATAAAGATAACCCGCCCGACATACGATCACGATAAGAACCTTTCATTACGCCATCTCCTGAATTGTAAGAAAAGTCAGCTCCCCAACGCAGGTCATCCGTTCCTCCATCTAGATACAAACTATGTTTATGATTGAATACAGTACGAAGCGGTTTCGATAACCAATAGGTATCTACTCCACGAACTACATTATTCAACTTTCTATTATAGATTTGATCCAATCGATTTTGCTCACTTGCACCGGCTTCCGGCTTAGCTTTAAACATACCTGCCGCAACCTCTGTTTCAAGCTTTTCCCGCGCATTCATCATATTATAATCGGTCAGATCAGGATATTCCAATGTTCCAGTAAAGTTATAATCGATATTGACTTTACCAGCTTTCGGAGTTACCGTTGTAATAATAACTACACCATTAGCTGCACGAGAACCATACATAGCCGTAGCAGCAGCATCTTTCAAGATAGTAATGCTCTCAATACGGCTAGGATCCATATCATATAACTTCTGCACACTAATCTCAAAACCATCCATGATAAAAGTCGGAAGATTAGGATTGTTCTTCAATGATGTTTTAGAAAGGCTTTGCGCATCCAACTGAGTAGTTCCAATACCGGAACGTCCACGGATATATAACTCCGGAACATTATTCGGATTCGAACCTGCTAAATTATTTTCAGCAATACGAAAAGAAGGGTCGAACGTTTGCAAAGCTCCTAATACATTTGTTTTGGAAACCGACATCAACTGATCTGCCGTAACCGTCACAGAAGTACCCGTAAAGCTATTTTTGCTGATCTTTGCATAACCGGTTACCACCACCTCTTCCAATTGCTTTGAATCGGGTTTCAACTTAAAGGTATGCACTTTATCAAGATTGAGCTTGCCAGTATGTATTTCCAAAGTTTGCATGCCTACAAAGGAAAGACGAATTGTTACATCTCCTTCAGGAAGTCCTAAAGAAAAAGCACCGTCTGCATCAGTCATTGTTCCGATATTTCTTTCTTTCCCCAGTATCAGCACCGTCACACCCGGCAGTTCGCCACCCTGTTCATCCACCACTTTACCTTCCAACGTACGTGTCTTCTGATCTTTCTTCTTGATGACCACAATACCATCTTTGGTAGCATAAGTGAAACCTTTAGGTGAAAGAACGCGGTCCAGCAATTCCTTCCAAGACTCGTTGGTAGCTTTTACAGTCACCGGTTCAACTCCTTTAAACATCTGAGAGTTATAAAGCATGTTGATTCCAGCTTTCTGTTTTACCGTGTTTAAAAATGTTTCCATCGGCACATCCTTCAAATCAAGTGTCACTTTCTTCTCATCAGGTGGAAGTGCCCATGCACTGAGAACCATACTCAATGCAAAAAGACATAGCATAAAGACTCTTCTTTTTTTCATAATTTTTAAATCAAAACTCAATATTACTCATTCTCATATATCAATATATTTCTTCCGTTTATTCTATAGTAGATATCGCCGGTTAGTTCTAATGCATTCAGGAAAGTATTGATCGTGCCATATCGCTGCAAGTCACCACTATAAGTCAGGTCGCGCAGAGACTCCTTCTCATAATAGACATGAACATCATACCAGCGCTCGAAGGTTTTCATGATATCGCCCAGCCGTTTGTTGTTGAAAACATATACACCTTGTGCCCAGCCGATATATTCATTGACATCCACCGCCCGCTTTTCAATGCCACGGGAAGAGACGACTGCCTGTTCACCCGGCGCCAGCGTAATAGTATTCTGATCGGGTGTCGAGAAATTTACTTTCCCATATACAAGAGTAGTATAGCATGCATCCGCATCATTATAAGCATTGATATTAAATGCCGTACCAAGTACCGTTACTTCTCCGAAACGAGTTCGGACCACAAACGGATGTTCCTCATCCTTTCTCACATCAAAATAGGCTTCACCTTCCAGTGTCACAATTCGGCGCTTTCCGACAAAACGGACCGGATAAAGCAATTTAGAACCGGCATTCAAATGAACAGTGGTTCCATCAGCAAGAAGGACAGTATTCTCTCCTCCCCGTGGTATAACCAGTTCATTTGACTTCACCGGACTTTCATCGACGTTTTCTTCTTCGTGTTGTTGTGTTGTGACGGTCGGTCGATATGACAGCACCCCTTTATTGTATTTCACCTGGACACCGTCTACTATTACATTTATATCTTTCTTTTGTACATCAATAGTGCTTCCATCGGGCAAAGTCAGCACTGCCTGTTTGCTACCCGGCTTGATTTGCGCGATACGTGCCTGGGACTCCTCCACTGCCTGATAATGATTCACTGCATAAAAAGAAATTCCTACTCCCAGTACTACCATCGCTGCGGCAGCATACCACCATGTCCGAATACGGTGGATCTTTCCACCGGACGAGTTCTCTTTTTGTTGAATTTGTTGAAGGAAATGCTCGTAAGCCTTTTCCGATGAATATTCTTTATACTTATTAAAAGCATCTTTTAATTCCTCACTATCCTGCAATTTCTCATACACGGCTTTCAGTTCCGGATGCATAGATAAACGTTGTTCCAACACCTGCTGCTCTTTGTCGCTTGCATCTCCCAAAAGAGCCTTTTTTATCAAAGAGGCATCTTGATATGTGTTTTCTAACTTTTTCATAATTTTATCTATTTCTAATGAGGATTTTATCTTTGCTTTACTATAATTATACATAACGTCCATAAATGGGTGACAAAAAGATGATTATTTTTTATGAGATACTCTCCGTACGAAAACAGAAAAGAACGAAAAACTATCATTATGTCATTATTCAGCAACAAAAATAACGTATTTAACAAATCATTCCCTTTTCGGAATCAAAATTCAGCCATCAACAAATGACAATTAGGCATCTTAAAAAATATTTGTTTTTTTTCCGTTACCGCTATTAAAATGATGTATTTTTAGCTTTTATCAAGGAGTTTGAAACTCATATTTCATCATCATCCGTCACTTTCGGACTTAGCTCATTGATATACAATGCGATAAAAGTGACGAGAAGCAGTGACGACAGAGTGATAACAAAAATATTTCAAATTTTATCGTCACTTTCTACTAAAAGAATGACGCGCTGTACTTCATAAAAAGGTCCTTGATTTAACCATAAATGCCTGCTTTATTAATCTATTCCCAATGCCGGACTAATGTAATAGGACACCGACAAGACTTCATTTCACATACATGGTCCCATCGCTCTGCGGACATGATCCCATGGACTCACGTACGTAATCCGAATGGTTTACAGACATGGAACGAACACATATAGCTTACTAAAAATGCTAACCAAGCTTTGTTTACCTGTTAAACATACCGGCTCATCCACTTAAATAAGCCACATCACAGTCACTTCACCCCCACAAAAGCAAGGATGCACAGCCCGTTTTTTAATAAAAGATAAAAGTAAGAAGTACAGAATAACTGGAATTTGCCAGCTTCTCGCGTAAGAATTTATAGCTACGGCTTTTCTGAGTTTTAACCGTATTGATGCTAACTCCCAGCCGGGATGCGATTTCGTCCCACGAATGTCCTTCAATTCTCAGCAGGATGATACGGCGTTGTTCGGCAGGAAGCTCCTCGATATAGAAATAAAGTTGTCGGATAGCTTCTTCTTTCACAGTCAAAGCATACAGCATTTCCTCGTCTTCAAAATCTTCTTCCTGAGGCAAGCCATTCAATATAGAATCATGAATCTGATGGTTGCGGATATACAACAGTGCATTATTATAGCAGGCCCGATAAAGATAATTAGTCAGCTCACGGGAGTCGGAAAAAGTACGCTTACCTTCCCACACGGATATAAACACCTCCTGAACCAGATCTTCTACGGCATCGGTGAGGAACAGGATTTTCTCGACATATGAGCACAAGGCCGCATAATAGCGATTATAAAAGTCCCTCCAGATTCCCTTATCTTTCTGGTTGACACCTGCTACTATCAAATCATCTTTATCGCTCATACGGCAACAAGATTAATCAAACAATAAAAGACTCTCTTCAAATTACTGCAAAAACTGGTTATAATAGATATGACTTACAAATATATCTGTTTTTTCAGTATGTAAGTTCACCCCTCATATAAAAAAATAGAATAAAGGGGCATAAAATAAAAAAAGAGCGAATAACTCCGCCCCACCTAAAGAATCCCCCATAAATGGGATTCTTTTTTCTGCATCTCAATTTACCTTTTACCTGAAAACTACTTTTTTCCTAATACCTAATCAAAACAATCTTTTTCCTAAAAACTAATCTTAAAATCTAATACCTTAATTTTATAAACTAATACTACTCTTTTGTTATTACCTTTTTCTAATACCTAAAAATCTTAGTAGTTTCACAACTACACTGCAAAGGTAGAGGTGTTTTGGAAAACAACAAGAATTCTTATGCTAAAAAACATGTTTTACCTTATTTTTTTGATTTATGTCAAGAGAAAGAGTGGAGGTTGGGTATAAAACATACATCCGAATGTTGATTTGATACAAATTCTGTCCAAACGCTCCGTTCGTCTTCTATTTCATCACACGGCCGCGCACTTTTTCAAGTGACAAAAAGTAAGCCTAGAATGTCGAAAAAGAGCATTTACATCTCTTTTTGAAAGGAATCGAAGCCTTGACACAAAAGAAAAGAAGCCAGAAACGTTACATCTTGCATATTTCCAATCCAAAATTACGGCGTTTTTTTGCGCCCGCCCCGCCTCCTCCTCGAAATTTCGGAAGCAAAAACCGGCAGAAGATACAACTCTCGCAACTTTTCCGTAACTTTGCAGCGTTTGATAATAAATAAGGTAGAATGGATTTTAAGTACGATGTAATTGTAATTGGTGCCGGACATGCTGGTTGTGAAGCGGCAGCCGCCGCTGCGAATTTAGGTTCCAAAACTTGTCTGATCACAATGGACATGAACAAGATCGGACAGATGAGTTGCAATCCGGCAGTAGGAGGAATCGCCAAAGGACAAATAGTACGCGAAATAGACGCACTGGGCGGACAGATGGGATTGGTGACGGATGAAACTGCTATCCAGTTCCGAATCCTGAACCGCTCGAAAGGTCCCGCCATGTGGAGTCCCCGCGCTCAATGCGACCGTGCCAAGTTTATCTGGTCATGGCGTGAGAAACTGGAAAATGCTCCCAACCTTCATATCTGGCAGGATACCGTCTGTGAATTGCTCGTTGAAAACGGTGAAGTAGTCGGACTCGTCACTCTTTGGGGTGTCACATTCAAAGCGAAATGTATCGTACTGACCGCAGGAACATTCTTGAACGGACTCATGCACGTAGGCCGCCACCAATTGCCCGGCGGAAGAATGGCAGAACCCGCATCTTACCAGCTGACAGAATCCATCGCCCGACATGGCATTGCCTACGGAAGGATGAAGACCGGCACACCGGTACGAATCGACGCACGCAGCATCCACTTCGATCTGATGGATACACAAGACGGAGAATGCGACTTCCACAAGTTCTCATTCATGAATACCAGTACGCGCCATTTGAAGCAACTGCAATGCTGGACCTGCTATACCAACGAAGAAGTGCACCGGATTCTGCGCGAAGGGCTGCCGGATTCTCCCCTGTTCAACGGACAGATTCAAAGTATCGGTCCGCGCTATTGCCCCAGCATCGAAACCAAGATTGTCACCTTCCCCGACAAAGAGCAGCACCAACTGTTCCTCGAACCCGAAGGTGAAACAACACAGGAATTATACCTGAACGGATTTTCTTCTTCTCTTCCGATGGATATTCAGATCGCCGCACTGAAAAAAGTACCGGCATTCAAGGATATCGTCATCTATCGTCCCGGATATGCGATTGAGTACGATTACTTCGACCCCACCCAATTAAAACATTCGCTGGAATCGAAGATTATCAAAAACCTGTTCTTTGCCGGGCAAGTGAACGGAACAACCGGTTACGAAGAAGCGGGAGGACAAGGACTGATCGCCGGAATCAACGCACACATCAACTGTCACGGTGGTGAAGCCTTCACACTGGCTCGCGACGAAGCATATATCGGTGTATTGATAGACGACCTGGTGACCAAAGGAGTAGACGAACCATACCGTATGTTCACTTCACGTGCCGAATACCGTATTCTTCTCCGCATGGACGACGCCGACATGAGACTAACCGAAAGAGCATATCACCTCGGACTGGCAAGAGAGGATCGCTACCAATTAATGAAGACCAAGAAGGAGGCATTAGAGCAGATAGTAAATTTCGCAAAGAACTATTCGATGAAACCGGCATTAATTAATGATGCCCTTGAAAAGTTGGGAACAACTCCCCTTCGTCAAGGCTGTAAGCTGATCGAAATTCTCAATCGTCCGCAAATCACGATTGAGAATATCGCGGAACATGTCCCCGCCTTCCAAAGAGAATTAGAAAAAGCAACCGCTGCAGACTCCGACCGTAAAGAAGAGATTCTGGAAGCGGCAGAAATACTGATCAAGTATCAAGGCTATATTGACAGAGAGCGAATGATAGCAGAAAAGCTGGCACGCCTGGAAAGCATCAAGATCAAAGGCAAATTTGATTATGCTTCCATCCAGTCGCTATCTACGGAAGCTCGTCAGAAGCTAGTGAAGATTGATCCGGAAACGATTGCTCAAGCGAGCCGGATCCCGGGAGTATCACCAAGCGACATCAACGTATTGCTGGTACTTTCCGGCCGATAAGCGGCAACGTTTCACGTGAAACAAATCATTTAAAGAAACGAGATAAACCAATGATTATGAGCAAAGAAACGCTAATTAAAAGCATCCGGGAAATTCCCGATTTTCCGATCCCCGGAATCCTTTTCTACGATGTCACCACCCTGTTTAAAGACCCTTGGTGCTTGCAAGAATTATCGAACATCATGTTCGAAATGTACAAGGATAAAGGTATCACCAAAGTAGTAGGTATAGAATCCAGAGGATTCATCATGGGGCCTATCCTAGCTACCCGACTGAACGCAGGTTTTATTCCTATCCGCAAGCCGGGCAAACTTCCCGCAGAGGTGATCGAAGAAAGCTACGACAAAGAATATGGCACCGACACTGTGCAGATTCATAAGGACGCACTCG
>UMHS01060001.1_pt1 | contig 17898 bp, 13 predicted proteins | sample 1965611 | NCBI WGS metagenome assembly UMHS01 (sample SAMEA4836106, study PRJEB28245) | human gut metagenome | biome: gut microbiome; material: fecal sample | place: Denmark | collected 2008
ATCGCTTGGTTTTAGGGGGCAGCTTACACTGGATTTTCCAACAGGCATGAAAATTGTTTAGTAAAAAGCCGAATCTCTTGATAAGAGTTATAGTTATGATGCAAAGGTACACAAAATACTGAAGAATAAGCATAAACAACTTGTTGATAATGCCATAAATTGTATTAAAACTATCCGCCTGTTGAGCCAATCAAATTCTCATAGGTACAGAACATACTGATTTTCAAATGTGATTTTACTTGCATTTATCTCTTATCAAGAGATGAATTTCAAGGAGATACTGCATAAATTCCGTACCGAATCATTCACGGAAAAGGAGAAAGGTACAAAGTTCGAGCGACTGATGCGCTCATGGTTGCTGACAGACCCACGTTACAACGAGTTGGAAAAAGTCTGGCTATGGGAGGAGTTTCCGGGACGTAAGGATTTCGGAGGTACAGACACAGGTATAGACCTTGTGGCAAAGACAGAAATGGGCGACTATTGGGCCATCCAGTGCAAGTGTTATGCCGAGGATGCCACAATAGACAAGCCTGCCGTGGATTCGTTCCTTGCCACCTCCAGCCGCACATTTACAAATGAGGTTACATTTCAAACAACCCGTTTCTCCAATCGCGTATGGATTTCTACTACCAGTCATTGGGGGAGCAATGCCGAGGAAGCCATCCGTAATCAGGAACCGCCAGTGACACGTGTCGGCATGGCCGACCTGAATTCATCCCCAGTGGATTGGCAAAAGCTGTTGGATGGTCTTACGGGAAACTCAGCACTCATAGAAGGCAAAAAACCGCGCAAACATCAACTCGATGCCATATCCAAGGCATACATGCATTATATTACAGAGGGAAACGACCGTGGTAAGCTCATCATGGCCTGCGGTACAGGAAAAACCTATACTTCGTTGCTTATCGCCGAACAGTTGTTGAACGGCAAGGGGCTGGTGTTGTTTATGGTTCCGTCCATCGCTCTGCTGGGTCAGTCACTCAACGCATGGTCAGCTGATGCGGGAAAAACCATAAAGGCGGTCTGTATCTGTTCGGATTCCAAGGCTTCGCGTAAGATACAGAAAAACAAATATGATGATGCAGATGACAGTGTGGTAGACCTTGCCGTACCTGCATCTACCAATCCGAAGTCCATCGCCTCGCAACTGAAGAAGTACCGCAGCCATGATGGACTGGTGGTAGTGTTTTCCACATACCAGTCCATTGATGCCGTGTCAGAGGCACAACAGGAAATACTTTCCGAAACAAACGGCGAATATGGTGTGTTCGACTTCATTATCTGCGACGAGGCACACCGCACTACGGGTGTAAAACTGTCTGATAAGGACGAGAGCAATTTCACTAAAATACACTCCGATGACAATGTGAAAGGTCGAAAACGGTTGTACATGACCGCTACGCCGCGCCTGTACGGTGAATCGGCCAAAGTAAAGGCTTCTGAAAAGGACTGTATCCTCTGCTCAATGGACGACAAGGCACTTTATGGAGAAGAGTTCTATCGTGTGAATTTCTCCTATGCCGTACAGAACGGGCTGCTGACCGATTACAAGGTGCTTGTCCTTACTGTCGGTGAAAACGATGTGCCTGATAATATAAAGCGGGACATCACCGATACGACCACCGAACTGAATTTTGATGATACGTCCAAACTTATCGGTGTGATCAACGGCCTCTCAAAGATGATACAGGGTGATGATCATCGCACATGGGATGCCGATCCACACATGATACGCCGTGCTGTGGCGTTCTGTTCGTCCATTGACAAGAGCGCAAGCAGGACGGGCATCGCATCCAAATATGTTGCTTCCGTACTGCCGCAAATATCGGAAAAGTACGACAAAAATCTGGATGCGGAAAGCCTATCGCATACCGTTTCGATAACCGCAAAACACATAGACGGCTCTATGAACTCACAGGAACGAAATGGAATTCTGCAATGGCTGTCTGATGAGCCGGACAATGACCGAGAGTGTCGGGTGGTGACCAATGTGCGTTGCTTGTCCGAAGGTGTAGACGTACCGTCGCTTGATGCTGTACTGTTCCTTTCTGCCCGTAATTCACAGGTGGATGTGGTACAGTCTGTTGGCCGTGTGATGCGTACTTTCCACAAGGGACAGCTCGATGAGAAGAAATACGGATATATCATCATCCCTATTGTCGTGCCTTCTGGTGTTTCAGCAGAAGAAGCACTTGATAATAGCAAGACCTTTGATGTAGTTTGGGAAATCCTGAACGCGCTACGCTCTCACGACGACCGTTTCAATGCGATGGTGAATAAGATTGCGCTCAACAAGCAGAAACCAAACAAACAGTCCTACACTCCGTCAGTCACTATCGGCAGGCCGGGATTAGGCTTTCAAGAGGGAGAGAGTGAGGCACGGGAGCTGGAGAATGCAGAAATCGCACGCCAGTTGGAACTCAGATTCGGCGAGTTGCAGGACGGCATGTATGCCAAGCTCGTGGAAAAGTGCAGCGACCGCCTATATTGGGAGAACTGGGCTAAGGAAATCGGACTCATCGCGCACAAGTTCATCGAGCGCATATCCAAACTTATCCAGTCCGGCATACACAAAAAGGCGTTCAACGAATACCTCAAGGGGCTACAGCGCGACCTTAACCCGTCAGTAGATGCGGCACAGGCCATCGAGATGCTGGCACAGCATATCATCACCCGTCCGGTGTTCGACGCTTTGTTTGCCGATTACCAGTTCGTGAACAACAACGCCGTAAGCCGTTCCATGCAGCGCATGATAGACCTCTTACAAGAACAGGCTTTCGAGAAAGATACCGAGATACTGGATAAATTCTACGAATCGGTACGCATGAATGTTGGTGGCATTGATAATTTGGAGGGAAAACAGACCATCATCAAGAACCTATATGAGAAATTCTTTAAGGGCGCATTCCCGCTTACAGTGGAAAAACTGGGCATTGTTTATACGCCCGTAGAGTGCGTGGACTTCATCATCCGTTCTGTGGATGACATTCTTAAGGCGGAGTTCAACACTTCGCTGACCGCACAGAATGTACATATACTTGACCCGTTTGTGGGCACAGGTACGTTCATTACGCGATTGTTGCAGTCCGGTCTTATCCGCCCCGAGGATATGGAGCGCAAGTATCTTAATGAAATCCATTGCAATGAAATCGTGTTGCTGGCCTATTATATAGCTGATGTGAACATAGAATCGGTGTTCCATGAGATAACCCGTCGTAAAACTTACCTGCCATATAGCGGAATCTGTCTGACTGACACCTTCCAATTGGCAGAGAAAAAGCACAACGAGCTTTTCACGGAGTTCTTCCAGGACAATTCCAAACGGGTTAAGAAGCAGATGGCCACGCATGTAAGGGTGATTGTGGGGAATCCGCCATATTCCGCCAAACAAGGTTCGGCTAATGATAATGCACAGAATCTTTCCTATCCAAATTTGGATATGCGAATAGCAAATACATATGTAAATGAATCAAGTACGACTTTGAAGAATTCCCTTTATGATACTTATATTAAGGCATTTCGTTGGGCATCTGACCGAATACCTGAAAACGATGGCGGAATAGTAGCTTTTATAAGTAATGGATCATGGCTTGATGGTAATGCACAAGATGGTATGCGTCGATGCTTTGAAGAAGAATTTACCTCCATCTATGTACTGAATCTGCGCGGTAACCAGCGTACTTCGGGCGAATTGTCGCGCAAAGAGGGTGGCAAAATCTTTGGTAGCGGTTCACGCACTCCCATTGCCATTACTTTCCTTGTCAAGAATCCGGCAAAGAAAGAGCTAAAGACGGGCATCCATTATCACGATATTGGCGATTACCTTACTCGTGAACAGAAGCTCAAAATGGTCAAAGATTTCCGTTCCATTTCTTCACAGAAATTGGACTGGCAAATAATCACTCCTAACGAAAAAGCAGATTGGATAAATCAACGTGATGGAATATTCGATAATTTAATTCCATTATTTGATAATACGATTGGGCAAGGTTTTTTTAATTATATACCTATTGGTGTGTTATCCTCCCGTGATTCATGGGTATGCAATTTCGATAAAAATACTCTGCTGAGCAATATTAATCGTATGATAAACAATTATAATACATCTATTAGTCATCGGAAAGCAGAGGATTTTAATTATAATCCAACGCAAATTGGGTGGTCTGCTAATCTAAAAAAAGTAGCATTAACAGGACACTTACTAAATTTTATCCCTGAAAGTGTAACAATTTACACCTATAGACTTTTTCAAAAATCATATTTGTACTATGAACGTTCATTAATAGAACGTCCAGGGCAATGGCAGCATATTTTCCCACCTAACTGCTACAACCAAGTTATTGGTATGAAGGGAACAGGTGGGAATAAGGATTTTTCCTTATTTTTATATAATACGATTATTGATTACAATAATTTTGAAGCTGGAACAAAATGTTTTCCTTTATATTGGTATGAAGAAAACAAAAATCGAGAAGGAACTCTTTTCGATGATGCAGAAACCAATCGTTATATCCGTCGCGACGGCATCACAGACTGGATATTGAAAGAAGTCCGCAGTCGCTTTGGCGGCTCACGAGCCATTACTAAAGAACATATTTTCTACTATGTGTATGGATTGCTTCATTCCAAGCAATACCGAGAGCGTTTCGCCGATGATCTGAAGAAGTCATTGCCACGCATTCCCATAGTGGATAACGTACAGGACTTTATGGCTTTTTATAAAGCCGGAAAGGAACTGGCCGACTTACATTTGAACTATGAGCAAGGCATCAATATTCCTGCTACAGAACAAGGCGCAGTCGCTTATTCGGAAATGTCGGCGCAGGCACAACGTACACTCGGTGTAATTGTTACGGGAGACATTGACATTTGGCAGGACGAGTGGACCGAAGAAACATACCAATACTTTGCCGTGGAAAAGATGCGCTTTGCCAAAGTGCGTGACGAAAACGGAAAGCTCATCGCCGACAAAACACACATCATCTACAATAGCCACATTACCATTGAGAACATTCCGCTCAAAGCCTATGAGTACATCGTCAATGGTAAGTCAGCCATTGAATGGATAATGGAACGCTATGCCGTAACCATTGATAAAGCATCCCAAATCAAGAACAACCCCAACGATTGGTCAAAGGAACGCGAGCAACCCCGCTACATCCTCGACCTACTGCTTTCAGTCATTATCCTCTCTTGCAAAACGGTAGATGTCACATCCACATTTCCATTTTGCAAATGGTAATTTCAATAAACAAAACGAACTGTGGTAATATACAATTTTGCCACAGTTCGTTTTGTTTTAAGAATTTAAGTATTTTGTATCAAATTGTACGATGCGCTCTAATGTAATTTCTCATACATTCTATGGAATCTTTTAATTCTTGTTCGCTATAACTATTATTGCGATTTTCTGGATGATGAATGATATGCCGAATTTTTTCCGTTTTAGAAATTTGTAAATTTGATGTTGTTCCGTTCTTATTCAATTTTGTATAATTGACTTTTACCTGATGCCCATCATAATCATTTTTCCAACCTTCAGCTTCTATATAACCATATAACGCATTGTGATAATCTGTTGATGATACATCAAAAGCTTGAAAATTAATCTCAGCCGCTAAAGTATATGGTAATACTGCTGGGGCATCAATACTTCCTGCTGAGATGTTTCCCATGCTATCTTTTAGAATTATAACTTTTGTATCATTCAAGTCTTGCAGGGCTTCACTAATAACACCCTCAGAATGGCTTGCAAAAAATAATTGAGCTATTTGTACCTCATTATTATCTGTAAAGAGATTTTTATAATATCTTAAAATGTTTTTCTGCCATTTAGGGTGCATACTTAATTCGGGCTCATCAACCATGATTATAGCACCATTAAGCTGATTTATGTTTCTTAAAAGATAAGCCCCCCTAAATACAATTTGTTTTTCTCCTGTACTTAGATCATCTATCGATATTTCTACTCCGTTTTTCTCAAATAATATAACCTTTTCACCATCAATATTCCCGACTTTTTTGTACTTTACCTTATCAAAGAAATTATTAAATGCTTTTTTAAATCTAAAAATTTTCGAATTGTGTTCAAATTCAGAAGTAGTCATTGCTGCTTCCCCACGGCTTTCCCTTTGTGTATTTATATCATAATACTCTTCGTTATCTTGATTTTGAATATCAACAATAAGCTGCTTTAATGATGTAAAATTGTCTTCTTTATCAGAATCGTATTTATTCTTGTCTAATTCATTTGTTTTTACAGACTCTATTTTGCTAGTTTTATAGTCCGCTCTAGGCCTCGAAAACACACATCCATACGACCTTGGATCTTTTTCATCAGATTGAATGGTGCTTGGGTTATTAACTTTATCTGAACGTATATTTTCAGCTGTATCATTCTTCACATCAAATCGTGTAAAGAACGTGTCATTTGATTCTGGAATCATTGGAGGTTTGAGAATATACAATTCGTTATTTACCTCATATTCTATCATGTCAAATGGCTTAAAACTACCAATGCACAGGAAGGTATTTAGTGTTTCCAAGATGGTCGTTTTTCCACTCCCATTTTCGCCTGCAAAAACAATAGTTGAAAAAGGATGATTAGTTACTGGATTTACAAAATCCAATTCAAGATTTCCTAATATAGGATGATTTGTCCATTTAACTTTTCTTATCTTCATAAACTTCTAATATTAATTTGTTAGTACAAAATTACAGTTTTATTACTTGTTAGCTAAGTAGTTATCAAAAAAATCACTAATATTGCATAGGTATTTGTAAATGTAATACAATAATGACAAATAGAACAGCTACCTCAGTATTGTTTGGATTTGATTTTCAAGCGAACGCAGCAATAGTGTTAATGCTTGAGAATATTAAAGATATGTCCAGTATCCGTTTAGAAGGATCTGAAGATATAGAAATCAATCTAAACAATGGCAGCAGTATTTTGGCTCAAGCAAAGTCTGTTGTAAATAGTAGTACTGACTTCTCAAATGTACTATCCAATCTTAAAAAGTCTATAATATCTTTATCAGAAGCAGAGCATAAATTGGGAGTAGTGAAAGAACTTATATATATAACTAACACTCCAAACCCATTCAATGAGAAACAATTGAACCCTATATTTTATGGTGCTTCACAAAGGGATTATAGCTCATTGCCAAGACCTTTAAAAGATAAAATTAATAAGATAATCTCTAAGATTGAAAAGCCTCTTGATACGAGTAAATTCAAAATACAGATTTTACCTTTTGAGACAGATAATGACAATGAAAGATATAAATGTGTTATGAATGCTATTGGTGATTTCATTCCCAAATTAGGAAATATATCTATAGCTAAAGACAACTTACACGGAATTTGGGTAAAAGATCTTTTTAGAAGTGGAACGAAAAGGATGTCTGATATAAAACTAACTAAAAAAGATATTATATGGCCTTTAATAGTTCTTGTAACTCAAAATGAAAATTATGATGAAGATGAATTTGATGATTCTGAGATATATGAACTATCGAGAAGTTACGAAGCAATTATAAATACCTGCTCGGAAAAATACGAATTTGTAACTAAGGTGCTATGTGCATACAATGTTTTTTATAAAGAAGCAAAACAAAGTGAAAGGAAACGAAAATTTATAGAAATGGAGAGTAGTAAGTTCGCATATCTTTTTGAAGGGGAAAGTGTATCTTTATCTAATACTCTACAAGAAAAACTCCTACAAATTATTGTTCGCAATATTTTGAACAAACGTATTCAAATAGACAATATTAAGAATGCTGTGAATCTATGATTTTCAATTCAATCTATATCGAAGAGGCTGGTAATAAACGTTTGATTGTTTTCTCTGATAGAAACAATCTCATACATAGCCTTGCAAATAGTAAGGGTAAAACGACTTTACTAAGACTTATGTTATATTCAATCGGATATAGCATACCTAATACTAAGCATATTAAATTCGAGAACTGCAAAGTCGAAAGTCAAATAACTTTGGATAGTGGAGAGGTTTTAGTATTATGTAGAGAATCGAGGGATTACATTGAATTGAAACAGAATGATTCTGTAGTAACATATGTTTTGCCAAGTGATGAAGCGGCCCTTCATAAAATTATTTTTAAAGCCAATTATCCAGAACTAATAAATAATCTTTTAGGAATATTCTATTTTGACCAGGAAAAGGGATGGACTTTGCTTAATCGAGGAGTTGTCATTGGAAGTATTCGCTTTAATATTGAGGAACTAATTAGAGGCATTGCAGAGATTGATTGTTCTGAATTATATAGACAAAAGGAGACAAAGAGACAAGATCTTTTGAAATACAAACAGATGTTTAGTGTTTCTAAGTATCAAGAAACTATTGATTCCGAATCCAATAATCTTGCAGGAGAATCATACAATTCTTTGATTGATAGCAAAATCAATCAATGTAAGATGCGGCATAATCTATTGAAAAAAGAACTATCTCGGATAGACAAAGTCCTTAAAGAAAATAAGCATTTTAGAAACTTTATTGGAGAGATTGGTTTATTGGTAAAAACTCCAAATGGAGATACTATAGCTGTAACAGAAAATAATATTGTGGGTCTTAATGATGCCATAGATTTTCTTGTAGCAAAGCGTAAACTTATAGCGACACAATACAACCAGATTCAAGCAGAAATCTGTAAATATGAGAAAGAACGTAGATTTGAAGAACAACAGTTGTCTTTTTTTGATAATGTTGAAACAATAGCCGACATATTTGATAAAAGAATCTCAACAATTCCTATTAATGAAGTAGCTGTAAAAAAAGGAATAGCAAAGTTAGAAAAGGAGATTGCTGAAATTAATTCAAAAATAAAGGACTTAACACGTGCTGCAAATAGTGTTATAACACCAATATTTAATAATACAAGGAAGTATCTTACAGAGTTAGGATTAGATGGAGAATCTATCTCAGAAAAATATTTGTTTACATCAAATTTGAAAGAATTATCTGGAGCAATTTTGCATAAAACAGTTTTTGCTTTTAGATTAGCATGTTTATTGGAAGTTGAAAAACATTTAAATATAAAAATGCCAATAATTCTTGATTCTCCTAGTGGAAAAGAAATTGATCATCAAAATATCGAAGCAATGATAAAAATTTTGAAACGAGATTTCTCTGAAAATCAAATAATTATTGCCTCTATTTACGAATATGATTTAATAAATATAAATAAAATCAATATTGTAAATAGACTAATTGAATAATTGCTTAAATTATAAATCAAGTAATTGAATATTAGATCAATTTGATATATTGCATTTCGATAATGTCTTGGTGAATTGTAGAGTATTTTATAGAATAATTAAATTGGGAAAACATGAAAGGATTACCATTACAAGTAAAGTCTTGTCTTGATAAAGCATTAGATTCCGCATTATTAGCAGTAGAGACGTATAATAAACCTGCTGTTAAATTTAAATCGGGCGGATACATTGTTTTAATGTGTATAGCATGGACTTCTTTATTACATGGAATCTTTTTAAGAAAAAAGATTAAGCCAATATATAAAGAAAAAAATGGCCGATACAAAAAGGTAAATGGAGAGATTCAGTATTGGGAACTAAAAACGTGTGTCGCAAAATATTTTGTTGACAGCAACAATCCTATTCGCAAGAATTTAGAGTTTTTTATACCGTTAAGAAACAAAATTGAACACAAATTTTTACCTGAATTAGATTCTAATATTTTTGCAGAATGCGAATCCTTATTATTGAATTTTGATAAAATCGTGGAAGCTGAATTTGGACATAAATATTGTTTGCGCGAATCGTTATCTTTTGCTTTGCAGTTATTTCCATCTTCAGAGACATTAAGTATGGCTACAAAAGCAAATAAAGACTATGATAGTATAGTTTCCTTTATTAATCAATATCGTTCTTCTATAACTACTGATGTATTAAATTCAGGTGAGTATGCTTTTAAGGCCTTTTTAATTCAGGTTGCAAACCATAAATCTAAAGATGCATTGCCTATTCAATTTTTTTCTTTTGATAAAATGACAGATGAAGAAAAGAAAAAAGTCGAAAGAATCGCTGCATTAATCAAAGAAAAACATATTCCCGTTGCAAATGATGACAAAATAAAACCTGGTACTGTTGTTGAAATGGTCCAGCGAGCTTTAGGAAATAAATCAATAGTTAAGGGAAAGAAAAGAGTAGATAAATTCAATATGGATACACATACAAGGTGTTGGAAAAAATATAAAATAAGACCAGAAACAGGTAGTTCACATCCAGAAAGAACAAATACTAAATATTGTGTTTATGATTCTATGAATAAAAATTATGGCTATACACAAGCGTGGGTTGATTTTTTAATTGAACAAATGAATAAGGATGAAGAATACAACTCTCTTTTTGAATGAAAGCAAAATAAAAAGTATATGGTTTTGCTGGTTTGTTTGAATATAATTATATCTTTGCGAAACTTATTAAGTAGGCGTTCCTTTTAATAATGCAGATTTAGACAAATAAGGGAACTTAACTCGTTTCTAAATCGTTACCTGTCTAAAAAAATAGAACTTGTAAGTTTCTTATTTTCAATGAATAAGAAAAGATTTAATGCCTACCCATGTGAAAGGTGATATGCTTGGATATTCCGGCGGCTTCAATCCACTTTTTGACAGGGCGGTTTATCCAAGAAGGGTCAGGAAGTCCGGCAAAAACTAGAAGTTCTCCTTCTTTTTGCTCTCCGCAAAGGTTAAACGCCTGTTCTGAAATTGGCATATACTCAACTCCTTTTGTCTTTTGTTGCGTAAAGTTCAACCGATAACCACCATTGAATTGTTCCACCTCCGACCATTTCAATTTCTGAATGTCGCAATGTCGGATTCCTGTTAATGCTGAAAAGAGTACGGCTCGTTTCAATAATGGGTCACACGGAGTTTGTGCCAGTCGGTTCAACTCTTCTACTGTCAGGTATTCTCTGCGACTCTCCCTTTCCTGAATGCCTTTGACTTTCGCAGAAATATCAATAGTCAAGTAGCCGTCTATAAAAGCCTGCTTCAGTCCGGCTTTGAAGATGGAAAAGTATGTAGAAGCTGTATTTTGAGAAATTGTACCTCGTTTAGTACCACCTTGCGGTGCGTTCATTATGAATTGACGGAACGATTCAACCAGCTTTAAGTCTATTTGCGAAAAGAGAATGGTATCGCTTTTTGCAAATATCTTCAGTAACTCATGTACTCGCCTCCAATTGACAATAATAGAATCGGAACTATGGGCATGTCTTGTTCGTTGCACATGGTCGAAGTACTCAATGAAATTGCTCCTAGAACGTTCTAACTGCTCTGCCTGTTCAGCATCGGTATCAGCATAAAGAGCCGCATTATCATATTCCTTTTGCCGTAGGCTTCTGACTTTATCGGCATAGATACATGATTCTTGATCCAATTGGGACTTACATTGTATAATACCATTCAGATCTCGCTTTGGCTTATAAGTGGTTTTGCCATCGGCATTAGTTCTGGCATTGCGAGACTTATCCCAAATAGGTGTCGTAATGGTACGATTGAGATATTCACGTACTCTTTGCGGTGTATCTTTACCGGATTGGAATACAGGATAAGATTCCACATAAAGATACCATTCATCACGATATTCAGACTTACGGAGCTTTACCGACACTCGTGTATTGACTAATGCTTTCTTCATCGCTTCACACCTTTATATAAGTTATCAATTTCTTTCTTGGGTACATACACAAAGTTACCTATCTGCCGGGTAGGGATAGAGTATTTGCGTATATGGAGATAAACCGTACTTTCATTCACAAGAAACTTCTCTGTGATTTCTCCAATGGTATAACAGTCTTTTGGTTCCAAACTATATAACTTGGCAATAGGCTTTGACTTTGTGAGAGTTTTCTTTCGGAGCGGATAGAGTTTCATCAGTTCTTCTTTTGATAGCAATGTCTGCCTTTCTCCGGCATTCACGCTTGGAATTGTGCCCTTACGAATCAAGCGATAAAGAGTTTCCTTACTTATGCCAAACAAAGCGTATGCTTCAGGAACAGTGATGTACTCTTTGGACTTTGGTATTTTCTTGACCACATCGTCCAACCTTTGCAATCTCTGTTCTTCCTCCTTACGCCTTTTCCACGCTATTTTGGAACATTTGGAAGAGCAATACCACGATTCAATGGTTTTAGCTACAAAGGTTTCTCCACAAACCTTGCATCGACGTGTTATTTCAAATTTTGCTGCTGGCATAACCTACGTTTTACTTATATTCTTCATTCTCAATACCGTCATTTTTATAAGCGTCACATTATCTACTTTTAAGTGTCGGTACAATTATGGTACAAATATACGATAAAAATCCGAATAACAAGCAAAGTCAAAGAAAAGTACATAAAAAGAAATAGGGCATAACTCATTGAGTTACACCCTACATTCTTATTTATTGTTATCGTTGTTTATGACAACTTACTTCACTTCCTCAAAATCAGCATCCTGCACATTATCACCATGCTTGCTGTTATCTTGAGCACCACCAGCTTGTCCGGCATTCATATCAGGACCAGCCTGAGCACCACCTTGAGCACCGCTCTGTGCATACATTTCAGCACTTGCAGCCTGGAATGCAGTATTCAGTTCTGCCATAGCAGTATCAACAGCAGCTAGATCCTGTGCCTTATGAGCATCTTTCAGTTTCTGTAAAGCAGCTTCAATCGGAGCTTTCTTGTCAGCCGGCAACTTGTCACCTAATTCCTTCAACTGATTTTCAGTAGTGAAGATCATTGAGTCAGCCTGATTCAGCTTATCAATCTTTTCACGTTCTTTCTTATCAGCTTCTGCATTAGCTTCAGCTTCAGCCTTCATCTTTTCAATTTCTTCTTTGCTCAAACCGCTGGAAGCTTCGATACGAATAGCTTGCTCCTTACCTGTAGCCTTATCCTTAGCAGATACCTTCAAGATACCGTTAGCATCAATATCGAACGTTACCTCAATCTGAGGAACACCACGACGAGCCGGAGCAATACCTGACAGGTTAAACTGACCGATTGACTTATTTTGAGCAGCCATCGGACGCTCTCCTTGCAATACATGGATCGTTACTTCGCTCTGGTTATCAGCAGCAGTAGAGAACGTTTCGCTCTTCTTGCACGGAATAGTAGTGTTAGCATCAATCAGCTTAGTCATTACACCACCCAGGGTCTCGATACCCATAGACAGCGGAGTAACATCCAGCAATACCACACCCTTGATTTCGTCCGTCAACACAGCACCCTGTACAGCAGCACCTACGGCTACTACTTCATCCGGATTTACACCTTTAGAAGGAGCTTTACCGAAGAAATCTTCAACCAACTTCTGTACAGCCGGTATACGTGAAGAACCACCTACAAGGATTACTTCGTCAATATCAGAGTTGCTCAAACCAGCATCAGACATAGCCTTCTTACACGGTTCCAGACAAGCTTGAATCAAAGTGTGAGCCAAAGCTTCGAACTTAGCACGAGTTAAAGTCTTAACCAAATGCTTAGGTACACCACCTACCGGCATAATGTACGGTAAGTTAATTTCAGTGCTTGTAGAAGAAGACAATTCAATCTTAGCTTTTTCTGCAGCTTCTTTCAGACGTTGCATAGCCATCGGATCTTGAGTCAGATCGGCACCTTCGTCATTCTTGAATTCATCTACCAACCAAGTGATAATTACCTGGTCAAAGTCGTCACCACCCAAGTGAGTATCACCGTTTGTTGACAAAACTTCGAATACACCGCCACCGAATTCAAGAATAGAGATATCAAATGTACCACCACCAAGGTCGAATACGGCAACCTTCATATCTTTGTTCGCTTTATCGATACCGTAAGCCAAAGCAGCAGCTGTCGGTTCGTTCACGATACGTTTCACTTCCAGACCGGCAATCTGACCGGCTTCTTTTGTTGCCTGACGCTGAGAATCGGAGAAGTAAGCCGGAACGGTAATTACAGCTTCTGTAACTTCTTGCCCCAAATAGTCCTCAGCAGTTTTCTTCATTTTCTGAAGAATCATAGCTGAAATTTCCTGCGGAGTATAAAGACGTCCGTCAATATCTACACGCGGCATGTTGTTGTCACCCTTAACAACCTTATAAGGCATACGGGCAATTTCTTTCTGAACCTGATCCCAAGTCTCACCCATGAAACGTTTGATTGAGGATACGGTTCTTGTCGGGTTCGTGATAGCCTGACGTTTTGCAGGGTCACCCACTTTACGCTCACCACCGTCAACGAATGCTACGATAGACGGAGTAGTACGCTTTCCTTCACTGTTTGCAATTACTACAGGCTCGTTTCCTTCGAATACAGAAACGCAAGAGTTTGTAGTTCCTAAGTCAATACCAATAATTTTTCCCATGATCTTTAATATTTTATTTGTTATTATTCAAGTTTCAGTCGCCTGCCTCAGCAGCAGACGCCAATAAAAAGACAAACGTCGTGCCAAAATGTTCAGAGAGGTTGTAATTTTATAGGTTGGCAGAAAGGCTGTCAGTTTGGCAGAATACAACTGCTTTTTTCTGTCGAAAATTACCATTTGTTAATCGCTCCTTCATGCAAAAGCACTACTTTTGTCGGCGAAAAAGCTAAGAGCTACAAGTGACAGGCTGCAAGCGACAAATGCCTTTCGGCATCATAGCGCAGCCACTCGTAACTCGTAGCCTGTAGCTTGTAACTAATATAATATGGAAAGAGATAGCATTGATTTTAAAAACACAGACATCGCAGCACTGTTCCGCAAACTATTACTCCCTACCGTACTGGGAATGATATTTTCTGCATTATTTGTCATTACGGATGGAATATTCGTTGGAAAAGGTATCGGGAGTGATGCCCTGGCGGCAGTGAACATAGTAGCTCCACTCTGGTTATTCTCCACTGGTGTCGGATTAATGTTTGGCGTAGGGGCATCTGTTGTGGCATCTATCCATTTATCACACGGAAAAGTAAAAGCTGCCCGCATCAATATCACACAGTCTATAGCTGTATCTTCACTATTGCTGATAAGTACCTCTACATTATTTTGTTCATTTGCTCCACAAATAGTACACCTTTTAGGTGGTTCCGAGCGCCTGACTCCACTGGCTATAGAGTATATGCTGTGGTTTGTTCCATTCTCGGTATTTACCGCCCTGCTTAATTCGGGAATGTTTTTCCTGCGCCTCGACGGGTCACCCAATTTTGCCATGATGTGCAATGTAGTGGCTGCCGTTCTGAATATCATTCTTGATTATCTCTTTATCTTCCCTTTCGGATGGGGTATGTTCGGTGCAGCTATTGCCAGTGCTATTGGTACTACGGTGGGAGCATTGATGATAATCATCTATCTCTCACGTCGCAAATGTGCTTTACGCTTTTACCCTGTAAAACTCACTCGTAAAAGTATGCAGCTGACCCCCGTAATATAGGATACATGTGCCGTTTGGGATCTTCTGCATTCCTGTGCGAAGTAGCTATTGCCTGTATGATGTTCGTTGGAAACATCGTATTTATCCATTATTTGCAGGAAGAAGGTGTAGCAGCGTTCAGCATTGCGTGTTACTTCTTTCCTATTATATTTATGGTATACAATGCCATTGCACAATCTGCCCAGCCCATTATCAGCTATAACCACGGACTACATGAAACTGCTCGCGTCCGCCGTGCCTACTTGCTGGCGCTGAAAACGGCTGTCGGTTGCGGTGCTATTTTTGCCTTCATAACCGCCCTGTTCAGCTCAGAGATTGTTTCCATGTTCATCGACCGCAGTTATCCGGCCTATGAGATAGCCAGTAAGGGGCTTCCTTTGTATGCTACCGGCTTCATTTTCTTTGCCATCAATATCGTATCTATCGGATACTTCCAAAGTGTGGAACGGGCACGCTATGCCACTATCATTACCTTATTACGTGGGTTCGTCCTACTAACGGCCTGCTTCTTTGGACTTCCCCTGCTCTTTGGCAACGCGGGTATTTGGCTGGCAACTCCCTTGGCAGAGTTACTAACTACCCTTTTCATACTTATTATTTATATAAAAACGAAAAGGGAGCGTAAAGAAAATATAGTATCTTTGCCACATGGAAACGATGATAAAGAAATTCTGCCAAAGATACAGACTTCCGGAAAAAAGCCTGCATGAACTTTTGTCACACATGACAGAATATCATTTTGGCAAAGGAGAATTAATTGTGAAAGAGGGAGAACGGAACACCAACTTCTACATTCTTAAGAAAGGCATCTGGCGTGCTTATTATATGATAGACGGAACAGAAAGTTCTCTCTGGTTTGCCGGAACAGGCGAAATAGCCTTTTCATCCTGGGGGTATGTCAATAATGAAATTTCACAAGTGAATATTGAATCTGTGAATGAAAGTACTGCCTATTATATTGCCAAACCGGATTTAGAAGAGCTCTTCAACAGTTCCATAGAGTTATCTAACTTCGGTCGAAAAATCTTTGAACAGGAAATACTATTCATTGACGGCTACACATTGGCATACGGTACTCCAAGTGCCAAAGAACGTTATCTAACCTTGATGGAAGAGAACCCGGAATTATTGCAATATGTTCCATTGAAACATCTGGCATCCTATTTATACATTACCCCACAGTCATTGAGCAGAATACGGGCTGGATTAAAAAGAAGAAGATAAACTCATAAAACCTTTATGAAATTTTTCCCTTCTTCACCCTGTCAACTCCATGCCTGAACCCTATCTGCGACATACTTGCTCCGTATCTTGTCCGCATAGAGGTACTTCCGAATGGGGAATGTACGGAGCAAGTATGTCGCAGATAGGGTTCAGGCATGAATCATATATCATGAAAACGAGATATAAAACAGTACTCATATGGATATAAATCAGATTATTGATCATATAGGCAAACTCCCGGAAGCGTCAAAGAATACGTTAAAAGAGATTATTTCTGAGGTTACATATCCCAAAGGACACATTTTATTTAAAGCAGATAAAGTGGAAACCAAGGTATATTTCATCAAGAAAGGTATTGTCCGCGCTTATACAGAGTTAGCAGACAACGAGATAACATTCTGGTTCGGACGTGAAGGCGACACAGTAGTTTCAATGAAAAGCTATGTATCCAACCAAAGAGGCTATGAAAATATAGAGCTTCTGGAAGAATGTGAACTATATGAAATGAAGAAACAATCCTTGCATGAACTATTCAGCAAAGACATACATATTGCTAACTGGGGAAGAGAATTTGCAGAACAGGAACTGCTAAAAACAGAGGAAAGATTTATCGGCAGACAATTCAAAACATCTCTGGAACGCTATAGGGACCTGATGAATCACACTCCTGATCTGCTGCAAAGAGTACAATTAGGCTATATAGCTTCTTATCTTGGCATCACCCAAGTCAGTTTAAGCCGTATCCGGGCCAAATTCAGGTAAATCACTTTTTATCATTTGTTAAATAACAAATCAAAACAATTCATGAACTTTGCACACAAAAAATAAAAGTTATGAGTTGGATATATTTGATTGTAGCCGGGTTGTTCGAAGTAGCATTTACATCGTGCATGGGCAAAGTAAAAGAAACAACAGGCAGTGAAATGTACTGGTGGTTCACCGGTTTCTTAGTATCTATGAGTATCAGTATGTTTTTACTGATAAAAGCAACACAAGCCCTGCCCATTGGTACGGCTTATGCAGTGTGGACGGGAATAGGTGCAGTGGGAACTGTATTAGCAGGCATACTGATATTCAAAGAGCCTGCTACCGTATGGAGATTACTTTTCATTGTAACGTTGATCGGTTCGATCATCGGTTTAAAAGTTGTTTCTCATTAAAACTAAAAAACGGAGATGTGTCAAAACTAAGGCACATCTCCGTTTTTTATATTTAAATGTTTTTTTCTCTATGCGACTCTTTTTT
>UMHS01014612.1_pt1 | contig 17887 bp, 20 predicted proteins | sample 1965611 | NCBI WGS metagenome assembly UMHS01 (sample SAMEA4836106, study PRJEB28245) | human gut metagenome | biome: gut microbiome; material: fecal sample | place: Denmark | collected 2008
TGTTTTGTTTGCGCCTGTATTATATTTTTTGTGTGTTGTTCTGTCAAGTTTTTTTTATTTGTGGCGTGTCGTTTTTTATTAGCTAAGTTACGGTTACGTAAGTGTAGTTTGTTGGTTGGTGGGTGGGTGTTTGTTGTTGTTGTTGTGTTTTGTTTTTGGGTGTTGTTGTTTTGTTTGTGGTATAGTGTAATTACCAACTTCAAGGGAAAGGGAAAATAAATGAGCAACATTCTTTTTCGTCAACTGACTGCATCGGAGTTCGCTCGCATGGATAATCCGCTTGCCGGTAGTATCTTCATGCATTATGCGCATACTGCAATGTCAACAGCTAATCTAGCTCGTATCTACAATTACATGATGGCGTTTGGTATCAATCCTATGGATAGTGTTGAGCAGCACTTGGATGTGCTTGCGAGAGCGGAACGTGTTTATTATTTTTAGTGAGTAAAGCCCCTAGGTTTGGCCTAGGGGCTTTTGTTTCATTGTTTTATTTTTGTAGTTTGTCGATTTTTTCGGTCAGTGCTTCGATTTGTTTCTGCTGTTCTTCGATTGTTTGGGTGATCTGTTTCAACATTCCGGGGATTTCGAAGCAGAGAGTATTATAAATGTTTCCTCCGGGCGCGGTGTTTTTGAAGTTGTATTGCATGATGCTGTCGCGGATGCGTGTCGGTAGCTCGTAGGTGAGCAGGTTGTACATGTTCCCGCCCGGAGTGGCGTTCTTTCCGTCCGGCTTGTAGGCCCAGTTCCAAACTTCGTCTCCTGCGTTGGTCATTGCTGTACCTCCTATTATCTTGTTGGCTTTGTCGATTACTTGCTGGTAGGGTAGTCCGTTCGGTGCTAGATCCGGGCATGTGGTGTGGTCGGTGCCCGGTATCTCCCGGTGCAGCCAAACGTTGCCGCGTGTCCCATCATGCCATAACATGCCTAGTCCGTAGCGTTCCGCTATGTCGGCGCAGAGTCGCGCACTTGCGTCGATGCATGCTTGCGTGCATCGGGCTTGTGGGATGCCGCCTTCATGCTCGATGCTGATTGTTGACATGTTGGATTCGTAATTGGCGTCTGACCATGCTCCGTTGGCTTCGTCCACGTATTGGTGTATTTCGCCGTTGGCTCCGATACCGTAATGCGCGCTCGCATGACTGGATGGACGTGAGAACACGTTGTCGGTTCCGGCCAGATAACCGGCCATGACATGCAGGGTGATGTGTGTCACCTTGTGGCCGCCGCGCCCGTTGTAATGGTTTGGAGATCCTATCCATTTCACTTCGTTCATCATTCCGCCTTATGCTTGCCGTTCGTGGATTGGGCGAAAACCTTCATGAATGGCGCGTCCGCCAGTTCCGGGTTGATTGCGGTGATGTTTTCCAGAATCGATGTGAGTTCGATCAGACAGATCCCGCTGACCGTGCAGATAAATACGGACACCGGCAGCCCCAAGTCGACATGCAGGTTCACTTTGTCGATGAACCATGCCACTAATACGAGGATGAAGTAGGCGAACTTGTGGCCCAGTCCTTCACGCATTTTTCCTGAACTTAGATTGTCTTGCATGATGGCTTTCACCACGCCGGTCACGTAATCCGTGATGATGAAGAACATCACTGCCCCGGCACACCATTTTTCCACTGTTGTCATTGTTGCTGTTCCTTTCTTCCTATTTACCTAGCAATTCTCCGATAATCAAACCGAAGTCGGCTTTGACTTGTGAATCATCGAATCGTATTTTGCCGAGTCGATAGCCGGTGGTGAGCCGTCTTATTATATCATCCGATTTTTTGACATACCATGTTTTTTCGTCAACATGGTTCGGGTCGAGTGTGTATATTGGACGGTTGTTGTCTTTGGGAATGCGTCGTGAAATATATTGGGAAACATGTCCGTCGCGTTCGGACACGGAAGCCCACACTCCGAACTGCGCATAATCGGTGGTGTCCAGAACGTAGGATAGTTCGCCGTCATTAGGGATTGGCGCTATCAACGTGTCTGACTCGTCGCGGAACTTGTTGCGTATGGCATAGTCGGCGTATTCACCGTCGTACCGTTCGAGGAATCTGCCGAACTTGGATTGCGCGACTTTGGCCGAGAAACCACCATAGTCGGCCAACTCCAGACAGATGAACCCGCTGCAATAGAGTTTGTATTGTTGCCGGTTGGCTTGTTGGACGCCAATATCCAACCGGTATTTTGCGAAGTATGGGTTGGCTTTTTGAACCGCGTTCGAGAGGAACAGTACTTTTGTTCGGTCTTGCCACCTGTCTACGGTGTTGTAAAATTCGGAAAACGAGTTTACCTCATTGCTCAAAAACCGCAGGTTGTCGGGGAAGATTTCATCGAAAATAATGAGATGCACTTTGGGGTAGGCGACTGACTTGAGTCCGCCCGCTTGGGATAGTGCGACGAAATAACAGCATGTCCGCCAGTCTTTTTCATTCCATGATGTTTTATGGATCTGCCCTTTTTCACCGTTGACCCTGAACTCGTATGAGGGAAAGAACTCCTGAATGTCTTTGAAAAAGGTTTCCTTCCTGTGCTGTTCCACGTCGGTGCGCCTGAGATAGATGAACTCATGGCCGTGCTTGAGATATTCTTTGATACCGTATCTTTTCGCGGCGAACGTCTTGCCTAGGCCGCGTGCGCCGATGATGAAGTTCCACGGCGCGTTCCGCGTCAACAGATTGTGCAGATCGTAATAATCGTGTTCATCGAGCGTCTGCAACGTCATGTTTGCAACCCTCCTAAACAGTGGAGGGCGTGCGCCATGACTCGCGCGCCCTCCACCAATCTGTCATCTGGCGGCTGTTCAAGGGGGAAAGGTTATTACACACCACCGCCATTGTCAAGTATACCATACTGTTAGAACGCGGGCGGATTGGATTTCCCATCCCACACGCTTAACAACGAATACGCCTGATTATATCGAGTGGTATACGGGCCGAACGGGAACGTGGATAGAATGTTGCTCTTGAGTTGTGCGAGGTTCGACGCCTTTGGCACTTTGAGCGCGTTGGCGGGTGATTGGTGATATGCGGTCATCCAAAGAATCTGCATTTTGGTGTCTTCGTACTCTTTGGGGTATCCGGCGTAATCCTCAGCGAACTGCTTGCGTTGGCCGTCTCGTGACTCGCTTCGTTGCGCCCATGTGCGGAAGGCGTCTGCTTCGTCCGTGGTGAGTGGACGTTTGAATGTGCCGCCCGTTTTCATGAGTGCCGCGATTTCGGGTGCGGCGGCTTTGAATGTTGCGGATCCGGCTGGGTCGGCGGCTTCCATTGAGTTGAGCACTTGCAAGCGGCGTTCGAAACTCCATTGCGCGATTCCAATGCCCTGCCGGTTGGCCGCTTCCACCGCGTCCCATCGTAGACCTGATTCGACCGTGCCAACCACGTAGAGGGCGTATGAGTTCTGCGCCGATAAAGAGACGGAGGGGTGTGCCTGTCCCTTGTCGCTGGATGGTTGCGACTGTGATGCCTTTTCCAAGAAATTGTTGGCGGTGGCCTTGTAGAAAATGCGGGTTCGCGTTCCGGCGTTGTCGGACTCGTGGAGATAGAGGTTGTCTCCCTGCCAGTGGATCCACGCGCCGCCACGCGACGAATCGGCGGAACCGTGGCTGTTGTCGCCGGTGGGGTTTTTCTCCGTGGTGGTCGTTCCACCTCCCTCACCCAGTGCCTTCGGATGGAGGTAACCGAGAAATGCGGTCAGATCGAATGTCATTCGTTTCGCCGGGTTGGGGTTTTGCGACAATACGGTGATGCGCCCGTCGTGGACGCCGTTCTCGATGACAATGCTCACATGTGATCCGGGGTGATGGCTTGAGAAATTCCAGAACGCCACATCCCCCCTTACGGGGCTGTAGTCGGTGGGTTTCTTTTCGAAAATCGCCGCCATTTTCGCGTTGGTGGGGAAATGTGTGTAGTTGCCTTCTGCGTAGCCGGTTGGTGTGATGCAGTCGCTTACTGACGCGCCGTACAGGTCCATGCAGTATTTTGCCCATAGGTCCCAGCATTGGGCGCCGTACGCGCCGTCCATGTCCCAGTAGCGGCCTTGCGTCTGTTTTATCCAATCATCAAAAGTAATGGCCATGCCACCATTATAGCGGCATGGCCATTGCCGGTTAAGAGCGAGCCTTACCTCATGTGGGAGGTGAAGCTCAAATAGACCTCGGTGTTATCCGGAATTGCCGTGGTGGTGCCAATCGTGCAAGCGCGAATAGTATTGTCATAATGCGTATACAGCAGCTTGTTAAGGCTGTTCGGAACGAAGTAGTTCATCGCGCTACGTGCGGCGGCCGGTACTTGGAAAATATTTGCATACGCGCCGGTATTCCCCACCACTTTGCCTTGAATGTGGCATGTCACCGTATCGCCCTCCACGTGGAATTCTGAATGCGTGATTTCCCCGTGGGCGTCCTGTCCGGAAACATATCCATTCCACGAATTGCGTACGGTGGCGCCATCCATCGCTTCGCAAATCAGCTTGAGTAGCACATCATTGCCTGCATCATTTGGATGTACGTCATCGCCGGAACTCCAATCCCTGTTTCCGTTGAGCCACTCCCAGCCGTACGGAATGACCTGCACGTGGCGCATCCCGCAAGCGGTGATAATTCGATCACGAGCCTTGAGCACGTCTCCGTTATAGATGGATGGCGGAGTGAAACCGCAGATGGTCGGAATGACCTGAATTTTCGCGTGCGGAAAATTGGTGCGCGCATAATCCAACAGCGACAGCGCGGCACTCGTAAGCAGTGAATCGGTTGCAGAACCGTCCGCCACATGAGTTTTGTCATTGATGCCACCGGCGACGAGAATACGGGTCACGGCGTCTTTGTCACCGGTGAATCCACTAAGCTGCTGTGCGAACGTGGTCGGCCCGTTGAGGTATCCTGCATTGTCTTGCGCAAGATTGACGACGGTCGCGCCCCTATACTTACCCAACCGATTGGCCCACGATTTTGATGTAGACGATGCGCGGGTGCCATGAGATATACTGTCACCGACTACTATGATGTTTTCGTGTGCCAGTCCGGTGAGGATATTGATGCGTTTCGTCACGTCCGCAACGTCCGTGCTGGCTTTGTCCCACTTGGTTTTATTCGTCGTTGCGAGGTCAATGGAGCTTGTGCCCAATGCGGCAAGAATGGCGCTGTTGTTCTCGGCCTTTCCGTTTGCGGTATCCGCCTTTCCGTTTGCGGTATCCGCCTTTTTGTTTGCGGTATCCGCCTTGTCGTTTGCGGTATCCGCCTTGTCGATTGCGGATGTCGCATCCGTACTCGCTTTATCCCATCTGTTTTTCGCGTCGGTGGCGTGCGCGGTGGTGCCCGCGCCGAGTGCGGTAAGGATGGCGCTGTTATTGTCGGCGTTGCTTGCGGCCTTGTCCCACTTGGTTTTCGCGGTGGTGGCATTGTCCACCGTGTTGTCTCCGAGGAGTGCTTTGGCTACTTCCCCGTCGTGGATTTCGCGCGATTCGACGCTTTCGATGCGATTGAGATGCGTTTCGAGCGTGGAGTCAATGGTGCGCATGCTGCCGTTGTAGCCATCACGCAAGTCGGCGGGGTCGTTGTCGCCGTACAGGTTCAGGCCGTAATTGTCGGTTTTCGTATATACCGTTGCCATGTTATGTTAGTCCTTTTCTCGGATCTGAGTTTGCAGTTGGGTGAGGATCTGGTCGATCATGCGCATGGCGCGGTTGTATCCATCACGCATGTCCATAGGCGTCGCGTCATTGTAGAGGGGCAACCCCCAATGTCGTGTCACATCGTATGCGGCGGAGTCTACGGGTGTGGTTTGCTGGTTGTCTGCCACGGCCATCACTTCCCCGAAGCCGTGGTGGACACGAACGGCAGACCTTCTGCGGTGACCTTGGTATCATTGAGGTTTTTGACGGTGTACTGTCCACCACCCGAAGCGGGCGTACGGTTGAGGAAGTGATTGAGCGCGGTTCCGAGTGCTTCCGCGTTGGACTTGGTCAAACTCAATGCCGCACAGAACGCTTTCAGGCCGTCCGGTAGGGTTTCCGGCGTCGGGATGGCGTCAATCCTGTCCGACTGCGTTTTCAACGTCGTGTCGAGAATGTCCATGCTGCGGTTGTATTCGCCTTGCAGGTTCGGCGCGTCCGTGGCGTCGTACTTTTCGAGATTGTAGTTTGGAGTTTTCTGTGTCATTGCTATTCCTTACTGTGCTGTTTTCATGAAATTGTTTTCCACGACGCCGTTGGCGAGGAGTTCCACCGTCAACGGGGTTATGGGGGTGCCGTCATCCACGTGTACGTCGCGTGGTGTGATGCGCGGTTCCTCGTTGTGGAAAATGGTTTTGTTGCCGAGGACAGCGAACTCAAGACATGTGTGTGCGGCCGCCATTGGCACGGAGAGTTGGGCCATCTGGTTGACGCGCGCGCCGAACACGGCAAGCTCACGGAACATGTCTCGATTCGTGTTTTTGGAGTCCTCGTACTCCCCGCGCGTCGGATTGTACGTCAGGCTTGAGTCCTCGTACTGGCCGACCTGCTTCTCCAGGTCATCCAGCGTCTTGTTGATGCGTTCGAACTGCTCGTTGAAACCGGCCACCATCTGTTTGATGGCTTCGATGTCGGCGTTTTCGTCTTTTGCGAGATTGTCGAGTTGTTCGCGCAATTCGTCCACATGTTCGGCCACCTCCTGCACGTAACCGAGCACGGTCAACGTGTCGCGGTAGCTGAAAGGCTGAACCGTGGTGAAATAGCGTTGGCGCGGATCAATATCCAATGGCGCGGCGCTTAGGTTCATTCCGTCCATCAATCCTCCTAACTGTCTGTATCAAGTATACTCTAATGGCCGAGATTGTAGGCAAGACTCGTGCTGTAAAGCTGAGGCACGTTGGTCATATTGTCACCGCTGCCCCACATGCCGAGAAACAGTGTTTCGAGCGAGTCGATCACCATCATGTCGATGTTGAGCATGGTCTGGCGCCAGTCCTGCAACAGTTGGGACTGCGAACCGCTGGTGCCGAACGTATGCGACGTGCTGTTGCCTTTATCAGATGAATGCGCGTAATCCGTGTTGCTCGTGCTGGACGCGGTGGCCGTACTGTCCTGTTGGGTGGCGGTATGCGTGTTGCCGGTCGAATCGGTTTGCGAAGCGGTTGTCGCATACTTTCGGAAGTCATCGATGCGGGTCTGCGGGAACTCCGAATTGAACGTCATGCTGGAATTGTCCGCCTTGGTGTCGGATGTACTGTTCGCCGTGGACTCGTTCGACTGCGTACCGTTCGATTTCCCGCTGGACTCGTTCGTGCTGGTCGAGTCCATTTCCTGCCGGATGTCGGACGTGACGAACGGATCGAACTTACGTTGCGCACTCAAGTACAGTTGGTTGAAATAGTCCATCTGCTCACGCATGGTACGCCCCAAGTAAAATACGAACATCTGCGGTGTTTCGCTGCCGATTTCACGTAGTGCGTAGTGCGCGACGATTTTCTCGTTGAGTTTTGGCCTGTAGTTTTCATCGAAAATCGGATAATATTGGGCGCTCAAGTGCAGTTTTTCGTCCGTATCGAAACCGCGATCAATGAGATTGCCGAGCGTCAGCGTGTAATCCGCCATACTGTCTTTGACGGCGTACATGCTCAAGTCCTGCGTCATTGTTCTTCCTCCTCTTTGTTTCCATCAACGTCCAAGAGTCCGCCCGAAGTGATGTCGTTCCATTCGACGCCGATGGGTTTCCCGGAATCGGCCATTTGCGGCCACAACCGGTTGATCGTATCGCATGCCTGTTGACGTGCTTTCAGATAGCTCAGGCGGAACACGTTCGTACGCGAATTACCCGCCGTCACTTCAGATTCGAGCAGTCGTTCCTTCTTTTCCGTCGTGCTGTTGTCAATACCAAGATAATTGACTAATTCATTCCAGATCTGCGTTTTGGTGGTGATGATTTTATCCGCAAGAAACGGCGTCATATTTGGGAATGTCTGGAACATGCCGGTAATATCCGCCGAGTCATAGGCGTACACGTACGGATCGCCGTCCTCCCTCGCTTTCATGAGGTTTTGGGCGGTGAGTTTGTTGGTTTCCGACGTGGCGATAATCAACGGCACCGAAATGTTGTCGAGGTTGACGTCCAATGCCCGGTCTGCGATAGCCAGTCGCGTCGCGTAATTCCACATGACGTCGATCATGGTGCAACGCAACTGGTTGTCCCAGATCGGAACGCATTCCTTCGAACCGATCTGCGGATGTGAGTAGTTCGTGGCGACGGGCTGGAATGACGTCGGATTATTGTAATTGTTGACTCCGCCGATATTGCCCGACGTGACCATAAAACGGTGTACCCCTTCGCGCTTGTCAGGGAAGAAGAGGGCCAAGCCGTTCTCGAACAGGGTCAGTTCTAAATATCGTTCGTCAATATATGGTGGGAGGTTTATCCATTTGAATCGGGATACGGCCAGCATTTCAATCAGCTTCATGTACTGGTTGATTCTCAGGCTTTGCCGCATTTCCGGCAGATTCAAATTGCTCCACATGGATCCGAGTACACTCTGGTTGTCCCAGTGTGCCGCCTTGCGCGCGTTGTTGCGCTTGCCCATAGTCACGTCCTTAATATAAATAATGGAGAGAGTTTTCTCGACTCCCTCCATTATATATGTCAGTATGCGATCCCCGATAGTGGCACGTTGTCCGCATAGTCGGTGACGCCGATTTTATCAGGGTCGGTCCATACCGTCACACCGGACTCGAAAATGCCTTTGACCGTAAGCCGGTATTCCTCCGGGCAGGTACTTGAGCGCACATACAATTCATGCAATTTCCAATAGGTGAAATTGCTCATTGCCATGAGATTTTCCGGCAGTTTCATGAACCTTTGCACATAGTATCCATACCGCAACCACACCTCGCCAATGGCTCGCATGGCGGCCGGTGGTATCTGCCGGAAACGCACCATGACACCGATCAATCCGTTCGCAAGGTTGAAGGCGTCTCCGCCAAGCGCCCCCGACGTGGTAGGGGGTACTGTTTGGGTCTGCTGCACCTGTGCATTGATGCTCGCGATGGTGTTCTCGTAATCACCTTGCGCGGTGGCTTGGGCGAGCTGCCGGTTCATGTCCGCGAACTGCATGGTCTGTTGATTGCCGAGGTTCGTTTGCGCAAGCGAATAGGCATTGGCCTGTGAAGTTGATGCGTTGTTGGTGGTTTGCGTGTTCGCCAATTGTTGGTTCGCGCTTGACACGTTGTTGTCGTAGGCCATCTGGTTTGTCCATGCGCCGATCGCGGTTCCCGCGATGGCACCGGCCACACCCCCTATGTTGCCTGTGACGGCGGAACCCACCGCGTTGGCCACACCCGATCCGATGGTGTTGATCTGCGCCATCCGGTTGTTGAACCCAAGGTTTTTCAGCGTCAGATCTGTACCCATTTGCGCGCTCTGGTTGCTGATCGCGTTCATCGCATTACGGTTGGACGTGCCGAGCCGATTTTGTGCGCTTGCGTATTGTGTGCCAAGTTGCGCCTGCGCATAAGCGTTGTTGATGCCCATCTGCGTTTTCCGGTACGACCAATCGGCGCTTTGCTGTGCGTATTGGCGCGTGTACGCGCTGTTCGCCAACGACAGGGCCGAGCCGTTGTTGACGGTCATGAAGGTGGGGAAATTCGTGATGCCGAAACTTGCGTTGAGCATTTCACCCGAATCAATCGGCAGACCAGAATTATCCGGCAATGGCGACTGTTCGCTGACGTCCCCCGCATTATAGCCGCGCGGATAAAAATTGAGCCGTGGCGAAGGGGGCGCGTAGTCCCACGCCTCGCGGATAGTCAGGTCGGCGCTTGGAATCTGTTCGGGGTTATAGGTGATGACCGTGCCGTTAAGACACGAGCATTCGAGTACCGCGTATGGTGCGGTGCGGAATTTTTTCAGATACTTGTATCGTTCCGGGAGTTTGAAATTCTCACGGAAGTCCTTGATGTGGATGATGTCGGTGTAGCGGCTTTTGGCGTCATTGTGACGGATCTCCAACCGGTAGCATTCGCCGCGCCAGTCGATCATTGTGTTGAAGAAGACGCCGGGTTCCTTCTGGTTTTTCAACAGTGCTTCTGGAAGCTGGGGGATGGCGTAGATGCCGCAAATGCCTTGCGTCACCCAAGGGTAGTCCGCGCCCGCGATCATGACGGAACGGAAGTCCAAGGCGTCCGAGAAATAGTATAGGGCGGTGCCGTTTGTATGGTTTTCGAAAGCGCTGCCGTCCGCGCACGTGGTTTTCGGCGCGCTTGCGGTGCCGGGATCGGCGTCCAGTTTGGTGGTGGATACCACAAGCACTCCAAAGGTCGTATAACCGTTGGTCTCACCGATCAGGCTTTTGTATTGCTGGCCTGTGACCACCATCGCCTTGCCTGTATCCAACCCTTCCGGCAGGTCGAGATAGGTTCGGCCATAGTCTTTCCAAGCGTTTTCGTTGGCAATGCCGACATGTCCGCGCTCGACGTAGGCGTTGCCGAGCTGGATGTCATGCTGGAAACTCTGCCAAACGTCCAATTGGATATTGAGCTGTGTAGTGTTCGCGTTGATATAGTCGCACGTCTGGACAAAGTAATACCAACTACGGGGGGTGTCGAAGTCGTAGTCGTTCGTCGCGATCAGGTAATTGTATTGGCTGGCTTGGGCGAATGGCACCGGCAGTCGTACCGGAAGGCCGTATTTCGCCATCGTGCAGTTCGAGAATTCGATGCCGTCCAACCGGTCGAAATACTCTTTCTGGGTTTTTCGATCCCATTTGACGATGTCGCGGTATCCCATGTCCCACGACACGTTGCACAGTTTGAACCGCGTGTTTGGTGTCCATTTGGCGTATGAAAAATTGATGGACAGATCGTTCGCGCTCATAAAAGTCCTCCTAAAACAATAGGTGTGGATAAAAAGTCTATCCACACCTATTTTACCGGTCAAACGCCGTCACTGGGCGGTGACGGTGACCTGTGCCAGTCCGGTTTCCCCCGCGAATTTCGCGGTGACTTTGGCGGTGCCTGTACCGGTTCCGGTCAGCATGCCGTTGGGGGCGACGGTCGCGTTGGCGTCAACCGACCACATGGCGAGGTCGGTCACGTCGGTCGTGTTGCCGTCCGTCTTGGTTGCAATGGCCTTCAGTGCGACATTCCCCTTGACTTTGACGGTTTTTTCGCCTTGGATCTCAATGGACTCGATGGATCCGGCCTTCCATCCGCCAAGCCAAGTGCCGACCACGGGCACGGACAGTGCGGCGGAAACCGTCTGGTCGATTTCAGGAGTGGCCGGGTCGATGTAGGTGGCTTGGGCGGTGACCTTGAGCGTTTCTGCGGTTTCGTCAAGGCCGCACCGCAGGATGCCGTCATTGTCGATGCTTGTGAACTGGGAGGTGGCGCCCTCGACGGCGTATTTGATGCCGGTCGGCTGGAATGTCGCCGTTTCCCTGTTGCCGCTGGAAATGGTGGAGACCACCTGAACCAAGTCACCGCGCGACACGTTTTCGGGGGTGATCGTGTTCTGGCCGTACTTCTGCACGCGCAATTCGAACTTTGGCGTGGAGGTGGTGAGCGTGTCCGGCAGGGTCACGGACTCGTTGGATCCTTCGCCCGTCCAGAACAGGATGGCGTTGGCGAACGGATTGGGGGTGATGGAGCCGCGATGCTTGTAGAAGATGTTACGTGTGCCGTCAATCGGATTCACGGGGGAGTTGGTGGTTTCCAGCATTTCATCCCAGCAGAAGAAGAAGTCCTCCGTGGTGAGGACGGCTTGGACCTTCCCGCCGTTGCCGCCGATTCCGAACATATCCTCCGGAATCGGAATGATGCGATACGGCACGTTCGCCCTGTCGATATTGAAGGCGGCGGCCAATGCTTCGACATTGAGCGCGGCGATGACCTGCGGGGTGGCGAAAAGAATGGCTTCCGAATCGCGCCACGGCGTCACCCAAGACATGGCGTTGTATCGCGGCATGGCGGACATTGGCGACGCCTTGAGTTCGTTCGCCATCTGCTGGATAAGGCGCAGCAAACCCTTTGCGTCCGCTTCGGTCGAGTCGGCCTTGCCGACGTCGGGGGTGTGTACGCGGTAGAAACCGCCCTTGCGCGCGTACTCGGCAAACGTCTGCGTCTTCATCAAGTACATGTCGTTTCTATCCGAAAGGATGGGCGCGTTCATGATTTCCGCGATGTAATCCGACATGCCGCTTTCGCCGTCAAACGCCGTCAGCAGCGCGTCCTCCGGGATGGTGACGGGATAGTAATGATCGAAAGTCAAGGGGTGGAACACGCTTGCGGTCGGCAGCGAGTACCGGCCATACACGTCATCTCCAAGGTATTCCTTGTTGAAATTGCGGGTGCGGGCCTTGACCAAGCCCACGGCAGCCTGTTCGTAGGTGGATCCGTACCGCTTGAGTGTGCGCGGAGAGCCGATCAGCTTGAGCGGGTCATCCCAATCCGCATGCTGGACGTAAAGGCCGATCAGCCGCTGGATCAGCACGCCGGTGAACTCGTCCCGCAAGTAGGGGAAATTGCGCATGGTGTCCACCGCGTTGCGGATATTGCCCTGCGTTGCGGCGGGGATGCGGGTCTGGAACTGCGGGCTGGTTGCGTTGCGGACGGCGTTGAAAATCTCGACGTCACCCTTGCCAGCCAATGGTCGAATATTGGACATTGTTATTCCTTTCTTTAGTCGAACAGATCTTCGATGGACTCGCCGTCACCGTCGTTGTCGCCGTCATTGTCGTTGTCGGACGGGGCGGGTTCGTTGTAGCCGAGCGTGTCCAGCATGGCCTTCAATGCGGCCAATTCCTTTTCGAGTGCGTCAAGTCGCGCGGAAACGTCCGGGTCCTGCTTGGGTTCCGGTTCCGGTTCCGGTTCCGGTTCCTTCGGGTTGACTTCGTCATCCACGGTTTGGGTCTGCTGTTCCTCTTCGGTCGGCGGCGGTGTCGTGAGTTCCTCGCCGTTATCGTCTGGGTTTGCCATGCGAATTCTCCTTACGTTGGTAGTGTTCTCATCAAATTATATCATGCGGCGGAAAGTAAAATGACCCCGCAATCGCGCGGGGCCTGGACTGTCCTATTGGAGCGCAAATGTGATGATCGTAGGGCGCTGCCACCACAGCAGCGAATCGTGTTCGGCGGCGTTTTCAGCCGTGGCAGTCCTCACACGTCCGTTCCCAGTCGAAAACCGGCGCTCACAGGACTCAACCATTATAGCATGACCGTTGTGCCGTAATCGTCCGTGACTTGCGATCCATGCCGGAATTGTTCGTACGGTATTGGTTCCGTGAACATGTTCCCCGCCATGCAGACGTCAACCCCGCCGTCATCACGCCATCCTTGGTAGCGGTTCATGCCGAGGATGGTCAGTCTCTCGTACTTGGCGGCGATTTTCCATTTTCCAAGTTCGGTCGGATGGATGTCACATGATTCCACCGGATCCCAGCCGCTCAAAATACAGCCGTCCGTGTTGGCGTACAGCAGCCGGTCGGCGTTCGCATGGCATACGTCGATAAGTTTGCGTCGGGCGTAGGCGTTGACCCAGACCGGCACGGGCAGATAGTCGGTTTTGAGGTTCGATTCTTCACGCCGTCCCATAGTCCAGTCCAACGTGACGCCGTCTTGTGAGGTTGGGATCATGACGGCGCCTTTTGGCAGACTCGCCATTTTACCTACAAGCGCGTTCATAATGAGTTTCGCCATCTGTTTTTTCTCGCCGGTTGCTTGTTGTTTCAGTTCACCCCATTCATCCACGTACGACCGGAAGAAACCCTTGGAGCGTCGGAATTTCCATCCCCTTACGTGCTTGTAGACGATCACTTCATAATTCCGGTAAAGCAGTTCCTGATCGATGTCGGTCAGCACGCGCATGATGTATCCGCGTGTTGAGGTGAGTCGGTTCAAACCGTAGATACTGCGGTTGTCGAGCAGGAAGGGGTATCCGTCCGGTTTGAGTTCCGCGCGGAATATGATTTCATCACAATGCAGCGGCATGTCATTGTCCTGTTCATATTTGCCGTCGTATGGTTCCGGTTCGCCCCACGGCAGCCATTCGTCCCGGAGGATGGACGGGTACATGCTATTGCAGTCAACGTCGATGGCCCGACCGTACTCTCCCTCTTTGGCGAGCATGAAACCGCCGATATAAGCGTCATGCAATGACTCTTTATCCTCCGGTTCGAGTTGTGGGAATTTGTCGTAATACCATTTCCACTCGCCCGACGCGAACGCTTCCATACTTGCACCGCCCGCCGTGATCTTGCACAGGCCACGGCTGTCGTATTCACGCAAGATGTTGAGCAGTTGCGTGTCGGTCATGGTGAGACGGCAGTTCTCACGCAAAAGATTCGATATGTCGAAAAAGCGCGCGGAATTCTCACGGTCGATACGCACCGTGAAACTGAAAAATTTCGCCTTTTTCGAAACAATCGCGTCCCAACTCAGATTCGCGCTGTGCTCGTTGTGGGGCAGGGAGTGTACGACGTGCGCCATAAACGGGTCCAAAACGTCAGGATCGGTCACATAGACGGTGAGTTTCCCGCCTGACATGATGGATGCCAGAAGGCACTGTGGCGCGGTGACGTCGCACAGAACGGTGCCGTCCGTACAGCGGATGACGTTATCCGCGCACCATAATCCCACCCGACTGTCTTGCATGGTCATGGTATAACTTTCCCCCTTGCTTGCCTGTCCGCTACTTTTCCAACGCGCCCGCTTCCGCCATCCACCGGTCGAACTGTCGCCGTGCGCGCTGGTAACCCTTGCTGTTGTCCCGGAAGATCGATGTGAAGCCGTGTCGAGTCGGGTCGTACGCCGTCCAGTCGAACACGACGCGGGGGGCGTCGGTCTGTTCGATGAAAGCCCTCTTTTGCGCTGCCGACAGTTGGCGGAATCGTTTCAGCTGTTTCGAACCGAGCGTGGTGCCCAAGATTTTTTCGAACACTTCGTAACGTCCGCGTGGCATGTATGACGGCCATTCGTGCTCGCCGTACAGGTCCTTGCCCTGTTTGCCTGTTCCTCGTTTTTTGGATGGCCTGCGTTTCTGTTCGGTGCGCAGCCCCAGTATTTCGGCAACGTCGTGCATCTGTCGGCGCAGTTCATCGCGGTGTCCGCTCTCCAATTGGGATCGGACGAACGCTTCGTCGCCCAACACGTTCGTCATTTGCAAAAAGTCGGTGAGTTTTGAGGGAATGATCTGGGTACGCCCGAAACCCTCGCCGGTGGTTCCGGTGATTTCGGCCACACGCTGATCGTATACGCTGCGTTGCGGCATGGCCCGCATTTTGTTCCATTCGTTGATTTTCCGTCGTGCCGCATTGATTTTCCGCTGCTGTTGCCTGAGCAGTTTACGGCGTCTTGCCACCGGTTCCGCGCTGATCTGTGCGTCCGTGATGGGGGGGCGTCGGGCGAACATGTAGTCTTTTTTCGTCGGCTTCTCCACGGCACTGGCATGATATGGTGTTGCTTTCGCTTCCGCGATGGTCTGCTTCTTCTGCCGTTCCCATTCCTCGCCCAAAGTTTTCGCAATGTTGACCAATTGCTTGTCTGCGGTTTTGGCGAGATTCGAGTGGGAGTAGGCGCCAAGCTGTTTGATGTTACGTGCGGCGCGGGCTTGTGCGGCCTGACGTGCCTTGACATGCTTTTTCTTCCGAGACATATGGCACAGTCCTTAAGATGGCGAGAGCACCCGGTTAGGGTGCTCTCTATGAACGAACGCTACTTACCAATTATAGCAAGCTCACGCAAGATCACTTCGCCTTTTTGTCCACCACCGGTTCGATGCTGAAGAACTTGAAGCCGCGACGAGAGCGGCGTTCCACCACCTTGATGGCGAGTGGCGCGTCCCAAGTGTTCGGCGTTCCGAAAATGCCGAACATGGTGTTGAGTCCGGCCGCCAGAGTCGGTGAGGTGGCCGCGTACGCCTTGCCGTCCTCGGTTACGATGATGACGCGCACGGTGTTGGAGACTTCTCCCGTCTGATCGTCGGTCACCTGTACGGCCTGTGCGACTGCGTTCGTCATGTTCAGCGGCTCGTTGAGGTGTTCATCGAGCTTTTCGGCGTTCTGTAGGGCGCTGTAGAGCTTGATTTTGCCTTCACGAGTAGAAGTGTCGATGAAGTGCTGGACGGTGCCGAGTTCGGTGTTTTCGGTGTTGAATGCGACGAGTGCGTTATTGGTGTTTTCCATGTTTAACCTTTCCTAGATTGTTATTATTTTATTTTCAGGCTTACGCCTAAAATCTTTTATATCACATGCCGTCATTATTTTCAATATTGGCGTGTCGTTTTGTATGTTCTTCCGGTTTCCATTCTTGTGGTTTCCCGAAAGTAGCATACTTATAGAAAGTTTCTTCATCCATTGAAACTTTTTGCGAAAAAATTCCGATGGAACGCGGGATGAAATTCGGAAACAGTTTTTTTGCACGAATCGAATACGCGCGAGCGTCCTTCAAACGTCCATCGATAACGTGCTCCGCTTCCACGAAGTCGCCGTCCACCAATTCCATGCCCTTAAGCACCGCGTACACGCGCGTGCGAAAAATATCGGTTTTAGTCCTAGCCAATTTTACCTCCCTTGTAGCAAGATTTTTTGCAATCCACTGTCATTATACCGTGTTGTGTCCAGTCTGTCAAAATTTTTAAACACGGCGATAATCAGGTTTTGCGCTTGCGGACTATCAAAAACCGTGCAACAGTCATATGACGTGCCGCCCTTGGCCGCACAGACAGCACACCACGCAATCAAATTCGGCGGATTGACAGTACCATCCAAATACTCGACATCATACGTACGAGACAATACATCAATGAGTCCATCCCGCATAGAGAGACCCGCGCATATCCGCGACACGGCAACAACCGCTTGCGTAAACCAAGCACTCGGAGCTTCACCCCACAATTCGCACAGCATATTAACAGCCCGGCAACACGATTCAAAATCACCAAACCCGACATCATACCGTTTCAGATTCAACTCACGAGTATGACCCCGCGTGGCTCTGACAACACGAGGTGACTCCATAATCGCGTCATCAAACTGACGCATACGATAGATCGGCGTTCTGTCATCACCACGGTCAAACATAATACCGTTTCACCACCCGAAAATACGAGATGTTCTCCATATGAGAGCGAATGGACACCCACCGCTTAATCAAGTCCGCCGCATCCACGTACGAGTCCGCATAACCGACCTCGATAGGCGGTTTACTCGCATCCTTCAGATAAGCGAGAGCAACAAAGTGCTATACACGTCAAAACTCCAATTCATCCGAAAAATCACTGGCACCATACAGCCACATGTTCATCCACACGTCAGAGCGTGGACACCTTTTCGGCGGGTCATCCGGCGAACCTTTATGACGGCGCCCAGCCCAAAACGCACGAAGACGCCAATAACTATCGGCATACGAGCATGTACCGCACACCCACGAATATATCCAGCCACGGAAATACAATCTCAAAACCCCCTAACAAGAAAACCCAACACAATGGACACGCCCACAGCAAGCATAACCAAAAAACAAAACACATCACGCCCATTACGCGGCAGTTCACAAAACACCATAACGGTCATCACAAGAAACAGCACGGAAAGAATACAGACGGCAACAACCAAACCAACCATTACAACATCACCACCCAAACCATACCGACCATATTACCATCCATATCGAACGTGGCATTATCAATCTCCACGTCCACATCCATACCGGAATACGCATGACGGACATGAGACAAAACCCCATCCAACGACTCCTTCAACGACATCGTACGAAACACACCACTAATCTTCAAGCAATAAGGCAAAACCTCAAACACCTGAAAACCATCTGCGGTGATAACAAAATGCCACATATCAATTCCTTTCCCTTGAAACCAACACCACCACTATACCACAAACAAAACAACAACACACCCAAAAACAAAACAC
>UMHS01012263.1_pt1 | contig 17797 bp, 17 predicted proteins | sample 1965611 | NCBI WGS metagenome assembly UMHS01 (sample SAMEA4836106, study PRJEB28245) | human gut metagenome | biome: gut microbiome; material: fecal sample | place: Denmark | collected 2008
TCCGACAGCACATTGATGGGTGCCATGATGAAGATGGGGTCCAAAAGACCTTTCAGGTAGGAAAGGATGCCGTTGGTCTTGATCTTGTAGTACATGATCAGCACGAACACCACAATGGCCCACGCCGCCTCGGTGTTCAGGTCGGCTGTGGGGCTCCACAGGCCGATGACACTGATGAGGTTGCAGCCGATGCTCAGAGCGAAGATCGCGCCGATGAGCGGGATATACTTATCAAAGTGATAGCCCATGTTGTCGTGCACGAACTGATCCAGCCGTTCTACGATGAACTCAGCTGCGGCCTGCCGCTTTGAGACATTTTCCAGCTTGAGATTTCTGCCCAGCCAGATGGCAAAACCCGAAAGCAGCGCCATGACGATCCAGGTACTGACCAGGGTCTGGGTGATCTTGAAATCGCCCAGAACGGGAATGTCGGTATGGATGGTATACAGGATCTTTGCGCCGTTCAGTTCCATTTGTTACGTTTCACCCCCTTCGTCACGGGGTTCAGCTTCCGGCTCCGGTGCGGGTTCGGGGTCGTCCTCCACAGAGACGTCCACCGAAGGCCCGGCCGGTGCAAGAGGCTTGTACTTGCCGGTTATTTGCAGATAGTAAATTGTAACGCGCGGGAAAAGCAGGGGCAGAACACCGGCAAAGGGCTGGAAGCAGGGTGCCCCGATGGCAACGATGATCCACACCGCCTGCAAAAGCATCCGGACATTGTAGGAAGCCTGCAATGTCGCTTTGCGCCGTTTCTCATCCTGCTCGTCGATGACCTTCTGGCATACGAGGCAGATGCCCGCAAAGTTGCCGATGGCCACGGCCGCGCCGATGAGACTGCCCAGAACAACAGTGTAATCAAATTTCACCCAGCCAACCAGGTGCAGAGCTGCAAAGATCACCCACATGACGGCGGTACAGATGGCCGTGCCGCAGGCGATGCGGGTCAGCTCCTTTTTGGATTCCGGCTGCAGTTTCATAAAGGGAAACCTCCTGTTAAGTTTACTGATGCGAGTTGAACCCCACCCGCTTTGGTTTTTCCTTTTTGGTGCGGTCCATGTGTTCCTTTGCAAAATACCAGAAGTTCTGTGCCCCGGCAGCAAGCCCTAGCAGGATGGCCGGCAGGAACACCCATTCCGGCCAGCTCCAGTTGTTCACCGCCCACCATGCACCGCCCAGACACATGACCAGCGGCAGCAGCATATTCAGGCCCAGCTGGGTCAGCCAGACAAGATCCTCCAGTGCCTTATACCAGCCCTTCAACCTGCGTTTCCTCCCTGTGTGATGTGCCTTTGCAAAAGCCAGATTCTGGATTCTTTGCCAAGGATTTGCAATCAGCAAAAAATCTTATAACGATAGTATAATTCAAACCGGCCGTTTTTTCAATCAATTTTCCACTGTTTTCTAGTAAAATTTCATAGTTTGTTTACACTAATGCCGTAACTGTACGCCCTGTATGGAGTTTGTGCGTCTGCGGGCGCATCAATACCAAAAGTTTGATGGATCTGTTGTGCAGAATGCGAAAAAGCCGCCTGGCTCTTTGGGAACCGGGCGGCAACTGTTATGCAGTTTTCAGAACATTACCAGAGGTTTGCCGTCTCGTTGTACAGACCCTCATAGCTCTTGGCGGAGACATCCCAGCTGAAATCGCACTCCATGCAGTGATGCACGAGGTTCTTCCAGTTTTCCTTGTCATAGTAAGCATTCTGTGCGTTGCAGCAGGCCACATACAGCTCGTGGGCATTGTAGCCCGCAAAGGTGAAGCCGTTGCCCTCACCCATGGTGCTGTCGTGGATGGAGTCGCGCAGACCGCCGGTCTCGCGGACGATGGGAGGCGTGCCGTAGCGGCAGGCCACCATCTGTGCCAGACCGCAGGGCTCGCTCTTGGAAGGCATGATGAAGGCATCTGCGCCTGCGTAGATCTCCTGCGACAGGGCCGGCTCGAAGCCGATGTAGGTGCCAACGCGGCCCGGGTGGCGTGCGCACAGGTCGGAGAAGAAGTTCTCGTACTGGCTCTCGCCGCTGCCCAGAATGACCAGCTCGATGCCGCGATCCACCAGGCCATCGGCGATGCTCTGCACCAGATCAAAGCCCTTCATGCCGACCATGCGGCTGACCATGGCAAAGACGGGGCTGCCGTCCTTGTTCAGGCCGAACTTATCCTGCAGGGCTTCCTTGCACTTTGCCTTGCCCTCTTCAAAGTTGGTGATGTCGTAGTTGAAGGGGATGTTCTTATCCGTAGCGGGATCGTTGGAATCGGTATCGATGCCGTTCAGGATGCCGCACAGCTTGTACTGCTTCTCGCGCAGCAGAGCGTCCAGACCATAGCTGAACCACGGGTCGAGGATCTCCATGGCATAGGTGGGGCTGACGGTCGTGATCTTATCGGCAGTCTCGAAAGCACCCTTCATGAAGTTTGCGCAGCCGTCGTACTCTACGATGTGCTGGTCGCGGCGGCCGATGCCGCAGGTGTCCTCCAGAATGTCGGTGCCGTACTTGCCCTGATAAGCAATATTATGGATGGTGAAGATGGTCTTGATGCGGTTGAACTTATCCAGATGGCGATAGTACAGGTTCAGGTACACCGGCACCAGAGCGGTCTGCCAGTCGTTGCAGTTGATGATATCGGGGGTGAAATCGATGTAGAACAGGGTCTCTAAAACGGCGCGGGAGAAGAAGGCGAAACGCTCGCCGTCATCATAGAAGCCGTACAGGCCGCGGCGCTTGAAGTAATACTCGTTGTCCAGGAAGTAGTAGGTCACGCCGTTCCGCTCGGTCTTGAACAGGCCGCAGTACTGGCTGCGCCAGCCCACGGGGACGGAATAATTGGTCACGTACTCCAGCGTATCACGGAACTTCAAATCGCCGTACAGGGGCATAATGACGCGGGCATCCACGCCGTCCTTGACCAGAGCCTTGGGCAGGGCACCCGCAACGTCGGCCAGACCGCCGGACTTTGCAAAAGGGGCAGCTTCCGAAGCAGCATACAGGATTCTCATAGGATCGCTCCTTCCATATAGTGGGATATTTTCGTTCTCCCCCACCGCCCTTGCAGGCAGCACGAACCATTTTTACAAAAGAGCAGGCGGGGCACACAGATGCCCCCGCCCCTCTCAAGAGGGGCTACCGGGGAGGAAGCCGCCCCTATGGATAACTCAGTAAAATCAGACGGTGTGCTTCTTCTGCACGTACACCGGGAAGCTCTCGGTGCCGGACAGCTTCTTGCCGGCGGTGATCTTTACGTTCTTATCGGTAACAACGCAGTCCAGCTCGGCATTGGCTTCCACCACCGTATCCTGCATGAGCACGCAGTTCTTGACGACGGCACCCTTCTTGACCTTGACGCCGCGGAACAGCACACAGTTCTCCACCGTGCCTTCGATCACGCAGCCGTCGGCCAGAATGGAGTCGGTCACCTTGCAGCCCGGCACATAGCGGGTGGGGTTGTCGTCGCGGATCTTGGTGTAGACCGGGCTCTTCTTGGGGAACAGCTTTTCCAGATTCTCGTCATCGGTCAGCTTGAGGTTCTCGTCGAAGTAGCTCTTCATGTCACAGACATGTGCCACATAGCCGGTGTACTCCAGAGCGTGGATGTTCAGGATGTTGACATTGTGGGCCAGAATATCGCGCTCGAAGTAGATCAGGCCGCGGGAGGTCGCATCCCGGACCAGCTTGAGCAGGGTCTCGCGCTCCAGAACATAGATGTTCAGGTCAAGGTTCTGCACGCCGGGGCGGTAATCGTTGAACAGCAGCTCGGTCACACGGCCGTCGGCATCAACGGTCAGGGTGTAGTTGTCATTCTTGCGGCCCTCGGGGATCTCGGTCTTCTGGTAAGCGACGGTCACATCGGCACCGCTTGCCTGATGAGCAGCCAGCAGAGCGTTGAAGTCGTAGTTCAGGGCAACGTTGGCATCGCTCATGACCACGTACTTTTCCTTCTGGTTCTCCAGGAAGTTCATGATGGAGCCCAGAGCTTCCACACGGCCGGAATAGATGCGCACGCCCTTCTCAGCGAAAGGCGGCACGATGTTCAGGCCGCCGTGACGGCGGGCCATATCCCACTCACGGCCGGTGCCCAGATGATCCATCAGGGAGTGGTAGTTCTTGCGCACCACGATGGAGACATTGGAGATACCGCAGTTTGCCATGCTGGACAGAACAAAGTCCACCATACGGTAGCGGCCCGCGAAGGGGATCGAAGCCATTGCGCGCTCGGTCACCAGCTCGGGGACGGTATTATCATAACTGTTGGGGAAAATAATACCCAACGCATTGGTGTTCTGGCTCAGCATACTTCCATACCCTCCTTGACGGATTCAAAGACTTTGGCACCTTCCTTGACGGTTGCGCCTGCGCCGACGGTCAGGCCGGTGCCCACATGGGCAATGGGGCCATCGCCGCCCACTCGTGCACCTGCACCGACCACAACATCCTCCGCCAGGATGCAGCGCTTGACAACAGCACCAGCCTTGACCACAACGCCGTCCATCAGGACTGCGTCCTCAACGGTAGCGCCCTCTTCCACAACAACGCCTGCGCTCAGCACAGAGTGATGCACATTTCCGTAGATCTTGCAGCCCTCGGTGACGAGGGAATCCTGCACCACAGCGCGGGGGCCGATCTTCTGCGGAGGCAGGACCGGGTTGCGGCTGTAGATCTTCCACTTCTCGTCGAAGATATCGATGCCGGAGTTTTCGGGATCCAGCACTTCCATGTTGGCTTCCCACAGGCTGTCGATCGTGCCCACGTCACGCCAGTAGCCGGCAAAGCGGTAGGCGTACATCTTGCGGCCGTCGCGCAGCAGGGCGGGGATGATGTTCATGCCAAAATCGTTCTTGGAGTTGGGGTCTGCTTCGTCCTCTTCCAGATACTTCTTCAGCACATCCCAGTTGAAGATGTAGATGCCCATGGAAGCCAGATTGGACTTGGGTACCGGGGGCTTCTCCTGGAACTCGGTGATGCGGTCGTTCTCGTCAGCCACCATCAGGCCGAAGCGGGAGGCTTCCTTCCAGTCCACTTCCATAACAGCCACAGAGAACTCTGCGCCCTTTTCCTTGTGGAAGCGCAGGAAGTCGGCATAGTCCTGCTTGCAGATCTGGTCGCCGGACAGGATGATCACATACTCGGGATCGTAGCTGTCGATGAAGCCGATGTTCTGGTAGATGGCGTTTGCAGTGCCCTTGTACCAGTCGGTGCCCTTTGCCTGCTCGTAGGGCGGCAGGGTGTGCACGCCGCCGTGCAGACGATCCAGATCCCAGGGCTGGCCGTTGCCGATGTACTCGTTCAGCTTCTGGGGCTGATACTGGGTCGCGATGCCAACGGTGTCGATGTTGGAGTTCACGCAGTTGGACAGCGGGAAGTCCACGATGCGGTACTTACCGCCGAAGCCCACTGCAGGTTTTGCCGTTTTCTGTGTCAGCGCGTACAAGCGCGAGCCACGTCCACCGGCAAGGATCATTGCCACAATTTCTTTTGCCATAGCTTTATTCTCCCCTTTAACATTAACATTTCCGTTGTTCGGAAATGAGCGTCAACATGTGCGGTATGGGTCGGCCGAAGAGCCGGGTCATTCCTTGGGCTCCTTCGGTTTGCGGGTGCGTTTTGCGGGTGCTTTTTCCGCCTTGGGTTCTGCCTCTGCCTTGGGCTTGCGTCCGCGCTTTTTGGGTGCTTCCTCGGCCTTTTCCGGCTCAACCTTTGCCTTGCGGGCGGTCTTTTTCACCGGCTTTTCCTCTGCAGCGGCAGCTTCTGCCTTGGGCTTGCGGCCCGGCTTCTTTACCACCTTTGCTGCAGCTTTCTCCGCAACGGTCTTTGTCTTTTTGGCTGCAGTCTTTTTTCCCGCCTTATCGGTCTTGTCCGCTGCGGCCTTGCGGGTGCGCTTGGCGGGCACTTCAAAATACAGGGTGCTCATGGGCGGCAGGGTGATCGTGATGCTCTGCTCAAAGCCGTGCATCGGCTTTTTGTGGGTGCGCACGGCCTTGTTGTGGACTGCGCCGGAACCGCCGAACTCTGCATCGTCGCTGTTCAGGATCTCCTTGTAGGAGCCTGCCACCGGTGCGCCCAGAGTGTAGCCCTCGCGCAGGACGGGGTTGAAGTTGCATACCACAAGGATCTGCTTGCCGGAAGTGTCCTTGCGCAGGAAGGCGATGACGCTCTGCTGCGAGTCATCCGGCACGATCCACTGGAAACCCTCCCAGCTGTAATCCACCTGCCAGAAGGCGGGGTGCTCCTTGTAGAAGGCGTTCAGGGTCTTGACGTAGGTCTGCAGCTCGGTGTGCTTATCGTAGCCCAGCAGCATCCAGTCCAGCGGCTTTGTCTCGTTCCACTCGGCGAACTGGCCGAACTCCTGACCCATGAACAGCAGCTTCTTGCCCGGGTGGGCCATCATGTAGCCAAAGAAGGTGCGCAGGTTTGCAAACTTGGCGTCGTACTCGCCGGGCATCTTGTTGATCAGGCTGCCCTTGCCGTGCACCACCTCATCGTGGCTGATGGGCAGCACAAAGTTCTCGCTGAAGGCGTAGAAGAAGCTGAAGGTGACCTTGTTGTGGTTGCCGGAACGGAAGAGCGGGTCAGTCTTCATGTAGCTGAGCATATCGTTCATCCAGCCCATGTTCCACTTGAAGTTGAAGCCAAGGCCGCCGTCCGAAGCAGGCTTTGTGACCATGGGCCATGCAGTGGATTCTTCCGCGATCATGTACTTGTGGGGGTGACGGCCCAGCACGGTGTCGTTCAGCTTGCGCAGGAAAGCAACAGCCTCCAGATTTTCCTTGCCGCCGTCCTTGTTCGGCTCCCACTCGCCCTGCTTGCGGTTATAGTCCAGATACAGCATGGATGCCACCGCGTCCACGCGCAGACCGTCGATATGGTACTGCTCCAGCCAATACAGTGCGCTGGAGATCAGGAAGCTCTGCACCTCGCTGCGGCCGAAGTCGAACACCATGGTGCCCCACTCCTTATGTTCGCCGCGCTTCGGATTCGGGTCCTCGTAGCAGGCTTCGCCATCAAAGTTGTACAGGCCGAACTGATCCTTCGGGAAGTGAGCAGGCACCCAGTCCATGATCACACCAATGCCGGCGGTATGGAGCTTATCCACAAAGGCCATCAGGTCCTTGGGGGTGCCGTAGCGGCTGGTGGGTGCAAAATAGCCGGTGACCTGATAGCCCCAGCTGCCGTCAAACGGATATTCCATGACCGGCAGCAGTTCCACATGGGTATAGCCCATCTCTGTGATATACGGGATCAGCTCGTCTGCCAGCTCGGAATAATTGTAGGGCTTACCGCCCTCCTTCATCTTCCAGCTGCCGGCGTGCATCTCGTAAATATTCATCGGGCTGTTGATCACATCAGCCTTTTTCTGTGCTGCCTGCCATGCATCATCGTGCCACGCAAAACCACTGATATCGTAGACCTTGCTGCCGTTGGACGGGCGGGTCTCGGCGTGGAATGCATAGGGATCGGCCTTATAGACCAGATCACCTGCGCGGGTGGTCACGCAGTATTTATAAACATCATATTCCTTCATGCCCGGGATGAACAATTCCCATACGGAATCGCCATCCACCTTGCGCATCGGGTGGCTGCCCGGCTTCCAGCTGTTAAAGTCGCCCACCACGCTGATGGCTACAGCATGGGGTGCCCACACGCGGAACACCACACCTGCTTCACCGGCACGCGTTTCCATGTGTGCGCCAAAGTAGCGGTATGCTTCACAGTTATTGCCCTGTTTGAACAGATACACCGGCAGGTCCGATGCATTGCTCTGGATCTTCTCCTCGGTCGGTTTCATAGACTGCTCCTCCCCGTACAGATGCACAAAGCGCACCTGTAGCTTTTTACCCTTTTATATTAAAGAATTTCGGTCTGTTTTTCAAGAGTTTCGCCGCATTTTACTGTAAAATTTACCATAATCTTTTCATTGATATTTTTCTCTTATATACATACCCGCTAAATTTTTACAAATTTTATGGTGAATCCTGCCAATCTGACAATAAAAAAGAGCCTCTGCGCACCCTCCCAAAGGGAAGGTGTACAGAAGCTCTCTGTTTCTGTTGAAAATTTTCAGTTCCGGTTTCCCCGGTTCTTTTCAGCCTGCTCAGTCCACCACGTAGACATTCACCTGAATGGCTCCATTGATCACGCTCTCGGCGTAGGTCTCGTAGAACAGGTCCACAAGGATCTGGCCCTTCTGCACGGCAATGCCGGTATCGGTAGCCACCGCATAGCCGTACACGAACTTGCCGTCGGTGGAGGTGATATACAGCTTGGTGCCGTAGGGGATCACATCCGGGTCCACAGCCACAGTGCCGTAGCCCAGACCCAGACCGGAAGAACCCTTGCCGGTCTTGGAATAGTAGCCGGTGGCCTTGCCGGTGAGCACCTTGCTGTAAGAGGCGGGTGCATTGGTGGTGCCGTCCGGGCCGGTCAGCGGGGAGACCGGCGCGCCTGCGCCATAGGTCTTTACGATGTGGTTGGTCGGCTCCACAGTGGTGGTGGAATCCACCACGATGCTGTTTTCCAGCTCGCCGTCCACATAGCGGTCGCGGGTGGTGATGGTCTGCTGGCCTTCCGCACCATGGCGCACCGTGGTGGCGCGGCCGGTGTTGCGGAAATACAGGCTGGTGTAGACGTACTCGGTATCGTAGGGGATGGCCTGCGTCTCCACACGGTCGGTGTAGTCCACGCGGTGCACCGTGATGGTGGAACCTGCGCTCACCAGCTGGTCCAGAGCAGGCTCGGTGTAGTCGTCACCCTCCAGGGTGATACCGGCACGCTTCAGGGCATCCGCCACGGTGCCGAACACCATTTTGACGGGGTACTCCTGACCGTCGGCAGTGATGCTGACGGAGAATGCGCGCTCAATGTTCAGGGCGGCAAGATTGCCGCTGTAGGCCGTGTAATAGACCTGATCGCCCTCTTCGGACTGGATGCCGGAAAGGTTCATAACCTGTGCAGGGTCGGTCTCGGAGGTGAGGATCACCTGCCGGGCACCATTGGAGTCTGTGACGTAGGTCAGCCGCAGATTCGCAGCGGTCACACTGAGTGTAGCCACAAGGCACACGACCATGACACAAAACGCCAGCACACGGGGAGAGACTGCATGCTTGCAGTCAGACAATGCTTTCTTCAATTTTACGGAAGCGATACGAGACAACTCCTCTCTTTTCAAAATTGGCTGCGGCTACGGACATGTTTTTCATGCCCCGGCCGCCCGGACTGCGGGGCGGGCAGAAGCCATCTGGCCCCACAATCAAATACGATGCCCTCTTTTTGGTAAAATCGAGCATCGTATACAATTTGGACTCCGCTGCGGAGGGTGCAGTTACCCTCCCGGCCCGGACCCCATCTGCCCGCGCCGCGCCGTATATAAGACGGCTTTTTACTTCATCCAGATAAATTTTAAACGCTGCAACGTCTGTTGGTTCCGTTGAGCGGCTCTTATTTTACCAGTCCAATGGCCATTTGTCAAATCACCTTCTCATACTTTGTTAGTTTTTTGACGTTATTTTTTGTGCAACTTTAACATTGTTTTCTCCAAAATATTGTTTTTTCGGTTATTTCCTTCCGATTTTCGACCTGTTTTCTGGGGTGTTTTGTTCACGAATTTTTAACATTTATTTTGGACTTTTTGCACCGGAAACTGCACTTTTGGGTTCGTTTTCCCATGCGGCAAGCGGCCAAAAATCGCTGGTTTTCCGTACGAAGCCACCTCTTTTTTATCCCATTTTTCACCCACAAAGAACTGTGCGAATTACCCATGAAAAGCGCCTTCCGGCAAAATGCCGAAGCACAGAAATTTGTGCAGCAAAAGACCACACTGGCAGCTGCCGGGCAGCGGCTGTACAATCAAACAAAAAACAGAAAGGAAGGTTTTCAAGTGAACATCAAGATCATTCAAAGGCAGTGCGGCGGCACCGAATTTCTGTCCCAGCCGCACCGCCTGCACCTCGGTGCACAGAACGCTGCCGGTGTGGACGAGCTGTGCTTCACGCTGCCGGAAGCATGGGCCGGGTGCACCGTTGCGCTCTACCTGCGCCGCAGCGACGGCACCCTGCTGGCACCGGTCTCACTGGACACGCAGCACTGCGTCACCGTGGACCGCCGCCTGACCGGAAGCACCGGCGGACAGTGGATGCTGGCAGCCATCGATGCCAGCGGCTACGCCGCCTATACCCGGCCCGGCAGCTACGACACCTACGCCATCCTGCCCACCGACGGCGGCGCGGAAGAGCTGCCGCCCTCGCAGTATGAGCAGTTCGTGGCGCGTGTGCTGGAAAGTGCCAGTACCGCTTCCACCGCCGCGCAGCGTGCCGCAGCCAGTGCTGCAAGCACGGCATCCAATGCGGCACAGGCCCAGACCGCGGCACAGCGCACCAGCGCCGACAGTGCCGCTGCATCCCGCTGTGCAGCCCGTGCCGAGGCTGCTGCCGCACGGGCAGAGGAGCTGGTGCCTACCGACGGTCAGGTAGTGAGCGTGAACGGCAAAAGCGGCATCGTAAAACTGACGGCGCAGGATGTGGGGGCGCTTCCCTGCCCGGCAGTTCCGGTCTCCGGCCAGCTGCTTCGGGTGCTGAGCGTGGACCCCAACACCGGGGCCGTGTTGACCGATACTGCCGCCATGCCGGATCTGTCGCCCTATCTGCGCAGCAGCACGGTGCCCACGGCTTCGGCCCCCGGCGCAGTGCGGGTGGACCCCGCCTGCGGCATCAACGTGCGCAGCGACGGAACCCTGATCACCGCACCAGCTGCCCGCGAACAGCTGGACAGCATGACGGATGCACTTCTGCCGCTGACCGCAGCCCTGCTGCCTTATGGCGTGAAGAAGGCTCTGACCACCGCCGCAGCCGCCGGGGAATGGACCGCTGCCGAAAAGGCAAACGCCCTGCGCACCTTCGGTGCCGATTTTTCTTCCTATTATACAAAGGAAGATGTCGATGCTCTGCTGGCCGCACCCAGCTCCGCTGCCTACCCGGTGGGCAGCATCTACCAGAGCACCAACCCCACCAGCCCTGCCGCCCTGTTTGGCGGCACATGGGAGCAGATCGCATCGGAGCGCGTGCTGATGGGTGCCAGCAGTAGCCACGCAGCGGGCACCACAGTAAAGGCCGGACTGCCGAACATCACAGGCTCTTTTGTCGCGGATGTAAAAAAGGGTGAACATAAGGTATCCGGCGCATTCACTGCCGGCAACGTGATCGCATCTACGGGCGAATACAATTCCTTTTCTGATGTATATAAGTTCAGTCTGGATGCGTCCAAGTCTAATGCCATCTACGGCCGCAGCGCCACCGTGCAGCCTGCCGCCTACTATGTGCACATCTGGCGGCGCGTGGCCTGAGAAAGGAGGTTTTGAACCATGAAAATCATTGACGAGAACGGTGCAGCCATTGAAAACCCTGATCTGACGCTTGGGTATCTGGTGGACGACACCGAGCCAGTGGAGCACCCCGCCGTGGAAGGCGTGGAGGAAGTGAGCCACTACGAGACCGTAACGGAGTATCCCGGCGGCGGCAGGGATGTGCGGAAGGTCATCGACGTGCCGGGCGTGCCTGCGCAGGCCGCATGGACCGAACAGGTGCCGGTGCAGAGATACATCCGCTATACGGAAGAAGAATTGGCCGCGCGGGAAAAAGAGCGCCAGCAGGCCGAGGAAGCAGCCCGTCTGCCCGAGACGATTGCCAGCCTGACCCGCCAGCTGACCGATCTGCAGCTGGCCCTGTGTGAACTGTACGAAGGAGGTGGTGTGTAATGGCAAGGATCTATGCGACCCTGATCCACAAGGGCATCAAAACGCTGGAGGATGTGCCCGCCCGGCTGAGGGATGCCGTGGCAGCGCTGCTGCAGGAGGACGGCCATGCTTAACGTTTACTCCCGCGCAAGGGATGGCGAAACGCTGCTGAGCCGCAGCTTCCGCGCAAAGGAATTTGCCTGCAAAGACGGCACCGACCCTTTGTTTGTGGACAGCGAACTGGTGCAGGTGCTGCAGGCCATCCGTGACCATTTTGGCGCACCGGTGGTCATTACCAGCGGCTACCGCACCGCTGCACACAACAGGGCTGTGGGCGGGGCGGTTTACAGCCAGCATCAGTATGGCCGTGCCGCGGATATCCGGGTGTCCGGTGTGCCGGTGGAGCAGCTTGCCGCCTACGCCGAGACCCTGCTGCCCGGCACCGGCGGCATCGGCCGCTACCCCGCAAAAGGCTTTGTCCATGTGGATGTGCGCAAAGCAAAAAGCCGGTGGGCCGGGTAAAGGCGGTGAACGGAATGGAAACGATCTTATCCGCTGTCATTGCCGGGGCCGTGACCCTGATCGGCGTGCTGATTGCCAACAGCCGCAGTCAGGCCGTGACCGACACCAAGCTCGAAGAGCTGACCCGCGAGGTGCGTGAGCATAATAATTTTGCCCGCCGCGTACCGATTTTAGAAGAACAGATGAAGGTGGCCAACCACCGCATCGCTGACCTTGAACAAAATGAGAAAGTGAGGAATTGATATGAACTTTGGTAAAATTTCTGCCGCCACCATCGCCCGCACCGCTGTGCTGCTGCTTGCCCTGACCAATCAGGTGCTGAGCGCTCTGGGCAAACCTATGCTGCCCATTGAGAGCCAGACTGTGGAACAGCTGGTGACCGCCGGCATCACCACCGTGGCCGCGCTGATCAGCTGGTGGAACAACAACAGCTTCACCTCTGCAGCCATTCAGGCCGATGCCGAATACGCCCGCCTGAAGCAGAAAAGTGAGTGAGAAAGCCCTCGAAGCAGTGTATCAGTAGTACTTTTTGACTGAAAAGTATTACTGATGCAGTCATCTTTCACAGCAGCCCCGGAAGGCACCCAGACAGCCTTTCCGGGGCTTTTTTTTGCTGCCCAGATGATTCGTTCACGCAGATTCAAGAACGTTTCGCGCAGGTTTCGATGACTTTTGCACTGAAATCATGTATAATCCGGGCAGAAGCAAATCGGAAAAGAGCAGTCAAGAGACTGTAAGCGGCCCCCTAACGCCCCAACGTAAAGGGACTGTTGCAAAATAGTCCCAACAAAAAAATGAGATAGGTTTCCCCGAAAGGGGGTGCCTATCTCATTTTTTGTTGTAAACTGAGATTGTGAAAAAACAGAGAGAACCCGCGCGCTGGGTGCATTGCAGCATACCAGAGCGCGGGTTCTCTTTGATCTATAAAGTTTAATCGTCGTCGCTGTCCAGCTTGAGCACAGCGGTAAAGGCTTCACTGGGCAGGGAAACGCTGCCCAGCTGACGCATCTTCTTTTTGCCTTCCTTCTGCTTTTCCAGCAGCTTCTTTTTGCGGGAGATGTCGCCGCCGTAGCACTTGGCAAGCACGTCCTTGCGCATGGCCTTGACCGTTTCACGGGCAATGATCTTGCCGCCGATGGCAGCCTGTACCGGGATCTCGAACAGGTTGCGGGGGATGTTATCCCGCAGCTTTTCGCAGATGCGGCGGCCCTTGGCGTAAGCGTTATCGCGGAACACGATCATGGACAGCGCGTCCACAGGGTCGCCATTGAGCAGGAAGTCCAGCTTGACAAGGTCGCTCTCGCGGTACTCCTTAAACTCGTAATCGTAGCTGGCGTAGCCCCGGCTGCGGCTCTTGATGGCATCAAAGAAGTCGTACACGATCTCGCCCAGCGGCAGAGCATAGTGCAGATCAACGCGCACATCGTCCAGATACTTCATGTCGATCAGCACGCCGCGCTTGTTCTGGCACAGATCCATCAGGCCGCCCACATAGTCGTTGGGGGTGTACAGGTGAACATCCACAAAAGGCTCTTCCTGCTTGACGATGTTGGAGGGGTCGGGGTAGCTGGAAGGATTGTCGATCATCTCCACAGTGCCGTCGGTCAGGGTAAGGCGGTAGCGCACGCTGGGCGTGGTGGTGATGATATCCAGATCAAATTCCCGTTCCAACCGCTCGGTGATGATCTCCATGTGCAGCAGGCCAAGGAAGCCGCAGCGGAAACCGAAGCCCAGCGCGGCGCTGGTCTCCAGCTCAAAGGTGAGGGAGGCATCGTTCAGCTGCAGCTTTTCCAGTGCATCCTTCAGGTCGGGGTACTTGGCACCGTCGGCGGGGTAGATGCCGCAGAACACCATGGGCTTGACCTGACGGTAGCCGGGCAGTGCTTCGGCGGTGGGATTATTGGCCAGCGTGACGGTATCGCCCACGCGGGTGTCCTGCACGGTCTTGATGCTGGCGGTCAGATAGCCGACCTCACCAGCCTGCAGCTGGGCACAGGGAGAAAGGTTGGTAGCACCCATGTGGCCCACTTCTACCAGCGTGAACTCCGCGCCGGTGGCCATCATGCGGATGGTATCGCCGGGCTTCACGGTGCCCTCAAACACACGGATATAGACGATAACGCCCTTGTAGCTGTCGTAGATGCTGTCGAAGATCAGCGCCTTCAGCGGGGCATCCGGGTCGCCGGTGGGAGCAGGAATGTCGGTGACGACACGCTCCAGCACCTGATCCACATTCAGGCCGGTCTTGGCAGAGACGCGGGGCGCATCCAGACAGGGCAGGCCGATCACGTCCTCCACCTCCTGCGCCACCTCGTCCGGGTGGGCACTGGGCAGGTCGATCTTATTCAGGATGGGCACCAGTTCCAGATCATGCTCCAGCGCCATGTAGGTGTTGGCCAGCGTCTGAGCTTCCACGCCCTGGGTGGCATCCACCACAAGGATGGCACCCTCGCAGGCGGCCAGACTGCGGCTGACCTCGTAGGCAAAGTCCACGTGGCCCGGGGTATCGATGAGGTTGAACTCGTAGGTCTTGCCGTCCTTGGCGGTATAGTTCATGGTGACAGCGCGGGCCTTGATGGTGATGCCGCGCTCGCGCTCAATGTCCATGTTGTCCAAAATCTGGTCTTCCATGGTGCGCTCGTCCACACTCTTGGTCAGCTCCAGAATACGGTCCGACAGGGTGGATTTGCCGTGGTCGATGTGTGCAATGATGCAGAAATTGCGGATATTGTCTCTTGCCATGTAGTTCCTCCGGGAGAAATTTAAGCTTCCAGTATCCAGTCCTCGACATCCACGATCTTTCCGTGCTCGAGGTAGACGCGGGGCACGCGGCGGGACACGCCGCACAGCACCTCGTAGGAAATGGTGTCGGTCTTGCGGGCGATGGTCTCGGCAGTATCACTGACGCTGCCGCCCCACAGGATGGCTTCGTCGCCCTCGTGGATGTCCGGGATACCGGTCACATCCACCATCATCTGGTCCATGCACACGCGGCCCAGCACCGGGCAGGCCTTGCCGTGGATCTCCACGATGCCCTTGCCGCAGCTCAGCTGGCGGGGATAACCATCCGCATAACCGGTGCACAGGGTGGCCACCAGCGTGGGCTTATCGGCGGTGAAGCGGCGGCCATAGCTGGCGCTCTGACCGGGCTGCATTTCCTTGACCATGCTCACCACGGTCTTGAGGGTCATCACCGGCCGGAACTGCCCAAAGCGCACCTCGTCGCTGGGGTCGTAGCCGTAGAGGATGATGCCGGGCCGCGCCATGCAGCGCTCCCGGGCCAATCCCTCGGGCCAGTCCGGGTGCAGCATCACGCCCGCAGAGTTGTCACAGTGGACGGTCTGCGGCTCGCGGCCTGCCGCCTTGAGCGCATGGAACGCTCTGACGAACAGTGCGTGCTGCTCCGCGGTGTAGGCAACGTTCTCTTCGGCGGTGTCGTCGGCCACCGAGAAGTGCTGGAACAGGCCGGTCATCTCAAGGCCCGGCAGCTCACACACAGCCAGCATTTCGCGGATGGCGGCATAAAAATCGGTGCGCAGGGCAAAGCCGATGCGGCCCATGCCGGTATCTGCCTTGAGGTGGATCTTTACTCTGCCGCCTGCCTTTACGGCAGCAGCGGAAAGGTTCTGCGCCTGTTCAGTGGAGTAGCACGCTACGGTGATATCCTCGTGGATGAGGGTCTGGGCGTACTCCGGCTGAACATGGCCCAAAATAAGGATAGGCAGAGTCTGCCCGTCCTGACGCAGCTGCACGGCCTCGGTCAGGCAGCTCACTGCCAGCCATGCTGCACCCTCCTGCGCAAAAACGCGGGCACACTGCACAGCGCCGTGGCCATAGCTGTCGGCCTTGACCACCGCGCACAGCGGCAGTTCACCGGCCCGGGCTTTGACGGCCCGGAAGTTATGCCGCAGGGCATCGAGGTCGATCTCGGCCCAGACGTGTTTTTCAAAAGGTTGAGTCTTCATGATTCATTCTTCCTCGTTTGTAATTGCAAAGCTGCCGCGCCCGGTGTGGACGGGCCGCCAGCCATCGATGCCGCTCTCCTGCAGTGCGTGCAGGGTTTTCTGGCGGAAAGCGTGGTCGGTGCGGCAGCGCTCCTTGACGAACTCCTTGGTCTGTTCGCGCACGGTCACGCCGTCGGCAGGGCAAACGCTCTTGACGATGGGCAGCCCCTCGGCGTTCACTGCGGAAATGACCTCCTGCTCGGTGGCCAGCAGCATGGGCCGGATGAGGGTGAGGTCCCGGCGCGAAAGATAGGTGACCGGCGAGAAGCAGCCGATGCGGCCCTCCCGCCAGAGATTCATGTAAAAGGTCTCCACGGCATCGTCCAGATGGTGGCCCAGCGCCACCTTGTTGCAGCCCAGTTCCTGCGCTGCCGTGTGCAGTGCACCGCGCCGCAGCTTGGCGCACAGGGCGCAGGGGTTCTTCTCCTTGCGGTAGTCGAACACCACAGGGCCGATCTCGGTGCGGCGGATCTCATAGGGGATATCGTACTGGGCAAACAGCTCCTGCAATACGGTGTAATCCATGGGCCTGCCGCCGAACTGCGGGTCCAGCGTGACGGCCTGCACCGTAAAATCAAAGCCGATGTACTTGCGCAGTTCGGCAAGGCCAATGGTCAGCGCTACGCTGTCCTTGCCGCCGGAAACGCCCACCATCACTTTATCGCCGGGGGCGATCATTTCATAGTCCTGCACAGCCTTGCGCATCAGGCCGCACAGACGCTGCATTGCACGGGAACTGCTCATAACAGGGTCACACTTTCCACAAGGTTCACAATGTCGTTGATGGAGGCAAGCTTTGTCAGGCCGGAAACATACACCACGTCACCGCTGGGGTAGGTAATGGTGGCCAGCACCGCATAATACGCCTGAATGTCGCAGCGCACGGCCTCCACCTCGGCACCGTCCACGGTCAGGTTCACCTTGCGGGGCTTGATGACGCCATAGGCCTGCTTGAGGTCCTTCTCGGACGCATCGATAAAGTCCGCGTAGCTGTCGACAGTGCCGCGCTGCAGCAGCACAGCTTCGTAGTCCTCACCGTCGGCGCTGTCTGCCGTGGCGAGTTCCAGCACGGTGCCAAGGGTGCTGTCCTCGGTCATCTGGCATACCTTCCAGATGGAACTGTCATAGTAGACGGAAACGCCGTTTGTGCCGGTGTAGTGGGTGTCCGGGTTTGCGGGCACGCTGCGGTTGACCAGCAGCGTTAAAATAATGTAAGCAATGATGCCCAGAGCAACAAAGATGCCCATAGCGGCCAGAAGCTTGGAGGTGCGGCGCTGGGCAGAGGCGTTGCGGTCGATGTCGTTTGGCATGTAAAAAATTCTCCTTGTATCAGTGCGCAGCAAAAGCTGCCATATCCTTTATAGTATACCACACCCGCAGACAAAATTGTAGCGGGCAGCGGCAGAAAATGTGCGGCCGTGGGCAGAAAATTTTGCAGAAAATGCGTTTTTAGAAATAGCGAGGATTCAAGAGAAAGCGTGAGATTTTGCAAGATTAAAAAAATTACAATGAAAAAATCAAAAAATGCTGTTGACAGGCACCTTTTTATGAT
>UMHS01045196.1_pt1 | contig 17713 bp, 13 predicted proteins | sample 1965611 | NCBI WGS metagenome assembly UMHS01 (sample SAMEA4836106, study PRJEB28245) | human gut metagenome | biome: gut microbiome; material: fecal sample | place: Denmark | collected 2008
ACGGCCATGATGGCGCCGGTGCCGTAGGTGGACAGGACGTAGTCGGAAATGAAGATGGGGATCTCGGTGTCGTTGACCGGGTTGATGCCCATGACGCCTTCCAGCTTGACGCCGGTCTTTTCCTTGTTCAGCTCGCTGCGCTCAAAGTCGCTCTTGCGGGCGGCTTCGGCCTGATAGGCCTTGACGGCATCCACGTTCTTGATGATGCCCTTATCCAGCCACTGCTTGACCATGGCGTGCTCCGGGGAGACGACCATATAGGTGGCACCGAACAGGGTGTCGCAGCGGGTGGTGTACACGGTCAGGGTGTCCCCGGCAGTGGTGCCGAAGTTAACCTCTGCGCCGTGGCTGCGGCCGATCCAGTTCTTCTGCTGGGTGGCCACGCGCTCGATGTAATCCAGACCGTCCAGGCCGTCGATCAGCTTGTCGGCGTAGGCGGTGATCTTGAGCATCCACTGGCTCTTCACGCGGTGCACGACCTCGCTGCCGCAGCGCTCGCACACGCCGTTGACCACTTCCTCGTTGGCCAGCACGCACTTGCAGCCGGTGCACCAGTTGACGTTCATTTCCTTCTTGTAGGCCAGACCATGCTTATACAGCTGCAGGAAGATCCACTGGGTCCACTTGTAGTATTCCGGGTCGGTGGTGTTGATCTCGCGGTCCCAGTCAAAGGAGAAGCCCAGAGCCTTCAGCTGGCTGCGGAAGTGGTCCACGTTGTTCTTGGTGACGATGGCCGGGTGAATGTGGTTCTTCATGGCGAAGTTCTCGGTGGGCAGACCGAAGGCATCCCAGCCCATGGGGTACAGCACGTTGTAGCCGTTCTGACGGCGCTTGCGGCTCACCACATCCAGGGCGGTGTAGCTGCGGGGGTGGCCCACATGCAGGCCGGCACCCGACGGATAGGGGAACTCCACCAGGGCATAGAACTTGGGTTTGGTGTGGTCGATCTCGGCATGGAAAGTCTTTTCGTCCTCCCACACCTTCTGCCACTTGGCTTCAACAGCCTTGTAATCGTATTTCATGTTTGTAATCAGCTCCAGACTTTTCTTTTGCAAATACCGCGATCGGAATGATTTATGTTTAAGGCAGCTGCCTTAATCCCTTTTTTACTCGATGGTGCTGTCCGGGGTCAGATACTCCGAAATATCCACCGGCTCGCCGTCGGCCCACAGGTGCTCCAGATCGTAATAGGTGCGGGTGTTGGGCACAAAGACGTGCACGATGACGTTGGAGTAGTCCAGCAGCACCCAGTTCTTGGAGTCGTAGCCCTCCGTGTTGTAGGGCTCCAGACCCTTCTGCGAGAGCTCGAACTCCACCTCGTCGGCCAGAGAAGCCACCTGGGTGGTGGAGGTGCCGGAGGCGATGACAAAGTAATCGGTGAGGACGGTCAGGCTCTCCACCTTGAGCACCCGCACATCGTGGGCCTTTTTCTTGTCCAGGATCTTGGCGATCTCAATGGCAAGGGCCTTGCTGTCGTTGAAATTTTCCATAGGTTTCTCCCTTCTGTAAAAGGGCTTTCCGGCACGCGGAAAGCGCCTGTCAGGTTCAGTTTGCGGAACCGGCAGCCTGACCGTCGGTGGTCACAGCGCCGGAAAGATCGGTGTTGCCGTTCAGGATGGCATCGTCCGACTCCTTGTCGATGCGGCCCATATACTGCACGTTGGCGTCCGTGGAAGCGGTGCCGTGGGGCCACTGGTCGGTGACGAGGTGCATCTCGCTCACGTCGATGGGGCCGGTGTAGGTGCAGAAATACTGGTTGAGCAGTGCTGCAATGGAACCGGCATCCGGCACCACGCAGGAGTAGCCGTCAAAGCTGTCGGTCTTGCCCACGTTGGGCACGCCCATGAACACCGGCGTCTGGGCCAGGATGATGTTGGAACTGTCGATCTTCAGGAAAGACACCACCAGCTTTGCGATGGTGGAGATGTCCATATCCGTCTTGATATAGTTCTTGAACACCAGCGGCAGCTGGTTCAGGATGTCGGTCACGCCCATGGAGCGGGCACGCTTGAACAGGCCGGCGTAGAAATAGCGCTGCATGTTCAGGCGGTCGAGATCCGAGTTGGCGTAGCCGTCGCCGTGGCGGCAGCGCACGAAGAACTCAGCCGAGGCGCCGTCCAGATTGCGGTAGCCCTTGACCAGCTTGCTGCCGCCGTAGGACATATCGTGGGGGATATACACCTCGATGCCGCCGAAGTTGTCCACCATTTCCACCAGTGCCTGCATGTCCACGCTGACGTAGTAGTCCACGGGCAGGCGGTACTGGTCGTAGATCACATCAGCCAGCGCGGCGATGCTGCCGCCGTTGGACAGAGCCACCGAGTTGATCTGGTAGTTGGAGGCGGCGTAGGTCTTGCCGTTGGACAGGGTGATCTTTCTGTTCTGAGTGGCCACCAGGCTGTTGCGAGGGATCTGCAGCATGTGCAGCGCCCCGTTTTTGATGTCGAACTGGCAGTACAGGATCATATCCGTCATGCCGTCGTTGGAGCTGGCATCGCTGTAGTTGCGGCCTTCCTCGTAGTCGATGCCGCAGACCAGGATGTTCACCACATCCCCCTTGTACTCCTCGGCGGTCTTGACCTCTTCCTGAATGGTGGGGGTGCTGTCGTCCGGGCGGAGGCTGTCCTCCACCTTGTTCAACATGCTCACACCGTACACTACGACGCCCGACACCACGGCGATCACCGCCATGACCACCGCAAACGGCAGCCAGAGCGGAGTTTTTTTCTTTTTCTTGCGGCGGCGGGGCGGTTCAACCTGCCGGGCCGGCTGTGCCGAATGGCGCGGCGGCGCACTGCGTCCGCTGCCGGACGTGCTGCCTGCAGCCGGTCTGCCGGATGTTCCGGTCGTTCCGGAAGCCGGACGCGGGGCGGCCTTTGCGGCCTGATCCGGCCGGTTCAGCGAGCGGTCTGTGTTAATGCGGCGTGGCGCTTGACTCATGTTTTTAGGCTCCTTCAGCTTTCACGGTGCTGCAGAAAAACGCAGTTCTCTGCAAAAACCTGTCATACGTCATAGTATAGCATCGTCCGGCAGAATCTGCAATCGGTTTTGCAGCCCTGCCCCTGCAACGGTTTTTAAGCGTTTTCCCCATTCTGTGCACTGTGGGCCAGAATATCCTCGTAGGCAGCTTTTGACATGGGGTCCAGCGGTTTGCCCTGGGAGAGCACAAAATCGTTGGTCTGCTTCAGGGCCGCCAGCATGGCCGCATCCAGGTCCTTCAGCTCCAGCTTGCGCAGCTTTTCCACACCGGGCCAGTCCCGCTCGGCGCTGGTCATATCAGCCAGATACAGGATCTTGTCCATCTGGGTCATGCCCGGCTTGCCCGCCGTATGGCAGGCAATGGCGCTGAGCACGGCTTCGTCGGTCACGCCCCATTCGGTGCGGGCCAGAATGGACGCGCACACGCCGTGCCACACCGGCGTGGGGCGCGCTTCCCCGCCCTCGGCGTATTCCGGGTGCGCCTGCATGATGGCGCACATCTCGTCCTTGCTGATCTCCTTGGCCGCATCGTGCAACAGGGCGGCCAGCGCCGCCTGCTCCTCGTCGGCACCGTAGTGCTTTGCCAGCTTGACGGCCATTTTTTTCACATTGATGGTATGCTCGTAGCGCTTGTCGCTCAGACGGCTGCGCACAAGCTCCTTTGCCTGTTTGAGGTTCATTGCGTGGTACTTCCTTTACGTTTGGTACAGATGCTCCCGCCGGATGACGGCGCGCACCGCTTCCGGCAGTTCCTCCGCGCAGTCCTCCCCGGCGGCAAGGCGCTGGCGGAGGGCACTGGACGCCATGGGCAGGGCCGTGACCGGGGCAAACAAAATGCGCTGCCCCGCCGGGTCCAGCTGCCGGGCCTTGGCGCACAGCTCCGGGGCGTCGCCTGCATTGCGGCTGGTCACCACCAGATGGGCCAGCCGCAGGATGTCCTGCCAGCGGTGCCAGCCGTCAAAGCTGAGCAGCATATCGCTGCCGACGGCCAGATACAATTCCCCTTCCGGGTCCTGCGCTGCCAGCATCTCCACCGTGAGCACCGTGTAGTTGCGGCGGCCCGCCTCGGCCTGGGCGATCTCCCAGCTGCTGACTTCCAGCTGCGGGGTCACGGCCTCCTCCCCCTGTGCCAGCTGCCGGAAGCAGCCGCACATCTCCAGCCGCAGCGCCGCTGGGGCAGCCGTGTGCTGTTTGAAGGGCGAAAGCCCTGCCGGCATCACCACCACCCGGTCCGGGCGGACACAGGCAGCAGCGGCCCGCAGGTTGTTCAGGTGGCCGTTGTGGGGCGGGTCGAAGCTGCCGCCATAGAGCAGCGTTTTCATCTTACTTCAGCAGGTCGGCGTAGGCGCTGTCCTTTTTCTTCTGCAGGTACAGCACGAACTTGGAGCCGATCACCTGCACGCAGTCCGCACCGGTGGCCTCGGCCAGCAGCTGGGAAGCCTCGCGGGCGTTGTACATGCTGTTTTCCAGCACCTTGAGCTTGATGAGTTCGCGGGCGTCCAGGCAGTCCTTCACGCCCTGGACCATGGTGTCGTCGATCTCACCCTTGCCCACAATGTAAACGGGGTCCATGGTGTTTGCCTTGCCGCGCAGGATGGCGCGCTGTTTGCTCGTCAACATAATTTTTTCTCCTTTATATTTCAGGTTTACTGTTCGGTCAGGTTACGGTTTGAAATGGCCTCCGCTCACGCTCTGGCCATAATTTAAGGAATTGATTTTTTTATAGGGCGTTTGTCGCGGCCTGCGGGCCGCTCCAAACGCATTTTCACGAGAAGAGCCCCTACCGGAAGATGCAGGAACCGTTCCTTCTGCATTTTCCCGTCACGACCCTCCCGGTGAAAGAGTGAATTTTACCGAAGCTCCACTTTCTGGGACACCTGCCCAAGAACCTCCGGCGCTGCCAGAAACCCCGGCAGCTGCTTTTCCAGCACAGCCAGCGCGTTGCCGCGGTGGCTGATGGCGTCCTTTTCGTCCGGGGTCAGCTGGGCATAGCTGCGGTGCTCGGTGTTGGGGCGCTTGTCCCGCTTGCCCACGCCGCAGTCTGCGGGGATGAACAGCGGGTCGTACCCGAAACCGTAGTCCCCGTTCAGCCGCTCGAAGGCGATGCTGCCCGGACACTCGCCCATGCAGGTCAGGTGTCGGCCGTCCGGCAGGATGAAGCACACCGCCGAAACAAACTTTGCCCCGCGCTTTTCCTCCGGGACCTCCTTCATGGCGTCCAGCAGCTTGTCGTTGTTGGCCTCGTCATCGCCGTGGTGGCCGCAGTAACGGGCACTGTAGACGCCGGGTGCACCGCCCAGTGCGTCCACACACAGGCCGGAATCATCGGCGATGGTGGGCAGACCGCTGGCCTTGCAGATCGTTTCAGCCTTGATGAGGGCATTTTCTGCAAAGGTAGTGCCCGTCTCGTCCGGCTCGATGGTGATGCCCAGTTCCTTCTGACTCACCACCTCGTGGCCCTGCGCTTCCAGGATGCGGCGCAGTTCGCGGAGCTTTCCGGCATTGCCGGTGGCTGCACAAATTTTCATTGGTTTCTCCTTTTTTCCAAGCTCCCCGTTCGGGGGGGGAGCTCCGTCCCCGCGCCGCAGGATGCGGACGGGACGGTGAGAGGGTCAGTGCTTCCACTCACGCGGCAGCAGCTCTTCCACAAAGCCCTCCGGGGTGAAGGGCAGCAGGTCGTCGATGCCCTCGCCCACGCCGATGAAGCGCACCGGCAGGCCCAGACGCTGCTTGACCGCCACGACGCAGCCGCCCTTGGCGGTGCCGTCCAGCTTGGTCAGGATGATGCCGGTGGCATCCGCGGCCTTGCAGAACTCCCGCGCCTGGCTGATGGCATTCTGGCCGGTGATGGCGTCCAGTACCAGCAGGGTCTCCAGGCTGGCCTCCGGGGCCGCCTTTTTGACGCTGCGGCTGATCTTGGACAGCTCGGCCATCAAGTTGGACTTGTTGTGCAGGCGGCCTGCGGTGTCGGCAATGACCATGTCGTAGCCGCGGGCGGTGGCGGACTTGACGGTGTCAAAGATGACCGCCGCCGGGTCGGCACCTTCTCCGGCCTTCACGATGGGCACCCCTGCGCGGTCAGCCCAGATCTCCAGCTGCTCGCTGGCAGCAGCACGGAAGGTATCGCCCGCAGCCAGCATCACCCGCTTGCCCTGTCGGGTGTAGTAATCAGCCAGTTTGGCAATGCTGGTGGTCTTGCCCACGCCGTTCACACCAATGACCAGAATGACGGCGGGCTTGCCGCTCAGGTCCATCTCAGCTTCCGGCGTCATCTCCTCGGCAATGATGTCACGCAGGGCATCTGCCGCCTGTTCGCCGGTCTTGAGGCCCTTTTCCTGCACGCGGTCGCGCAGCTTGTCCACCAGATGGACCGCCACATCGCCGCCCACGTCGGCCAGGATCAGCTTTTCTTCCAGCTCATCGTACATGTCATCGTCGATCACGCTGCCGGTGAGCGTATTCATAATGCTGCCCCAGAAGCCGGTGCGGGTCTTTTCCAGGCCCGTTTTCATCTTGTCTTTTTCTTTTTTTCCGAATCCGAAGAACCCCATGGTGTCCTCCTTTGTATTTTTCTTTTATTATATATCAGGAAACCAGCGTCGCGTCAACCTGTTCCAGATCCAGTTTGAGCAGCTTGGACACGCCGTCCTCCTGCATGGTCACGCCATAGAGCACGTTGGCAGCTTCCATCGTGCCGCGGCGGTGGGTGATGACAATGAACTGGGTCTTGTCGCTCACCCGGCGCAGATACTGGGCAAACCGCACCACGTTGGCGTCATCCAGTGCGGCCTCGATCTCGTCCAGAATGCAGAACGGAGCCGGGTTGACCGCCAGAATGGCAAAGTAGATGCTGATGGCCACCAGCGCCTGTTCGCCGCCGGAAAGGGCCTCCAGATTCTTGATGACCTTGCCCGGCGGGGCCACCCGGATGCCGATGCCGGAGGAGAGCACATCGCTCTCATCTTCCAGCATCAGGCTGGCTTCGCCGCCGCCGAACAGCTCGGCAAAGACGCGGCCAAAGTTTTCGTTGATGGCGCGGAAGCTGTCGGTGAAGATCTCCCGCATCTGATCTGAGAGTTTCGAGATCATGCGGGACAGCTCATTTCGGCTCTCCTCCACATCGGTCACCTGCGTGACCAGCGCGTCATACCGCGCCTTGACCTCTTTGTATTCCTCAATGGCGCTCACGTTCACGCTGCCCAGCGCACGGATCTTGCCGCGCAGGTCGGCCACCTGTGCCCGCAAAGCGGGCAGGCTGTCGAACTCCACACAAAGCGCCTCGGCCTGACTGACCGAAAGCTGGTACTCATCCCACAGCTTTGCCACGGTCTGGTCGTATTCGCTCTCGGCCGCCGCCTTGCGCTCTGCCAGACGGGCCATCTCCCGGCTCATTTCCTCGCGGCTGTCGGCCGCTGTGCGGGCACGGGCCAGCGTTTCGGTCTCCGCCTGCTGGCGGGCCAGACGTTTCTGGGTCGCCTCGCGGATCTCAGCTTCCTTCTGTGCAATGGTGGTCTGGCTGTCGGCGCGGGTCTGCCGGATGTCCGCGATCTCGGCACGGCAGGCATCGCTGCGGGCGGCCAGTGCCGCCACGCTCTCTTCCAGTGAGGTTCGGCGGGCGGCGGCATCCCTGGCCCGCTGTTCCAGCGCGGCGATCTGGCTGTAGGCCAGTTCTGCGTCCTTCTGGCGGGTCACCTGTTCCAGCCGTTTGGCGCTCAGGTCCTGCGCCAGCGCGTTCTGCCGGGTCAGGAAGCTGTCATCGCCCTCCGCGATGCGGCTCATCTCGGCGGTGCGCCGGTCGATCTTTGCGGTGAGCTCTGCCTGCAGCTTTGCGGCGTCCTCTGCCTTTGCGCGGCTGTCGGCCAGCGCAGCCTGCAGGGTGTCGATCTCCTGTCGGCGGGCGTTCCGTGCCGTTTCCAGCTGGGCGGCAGCGGCTTCCAGCCGCTTCTGCTCTGCCTCAGCACGCACCCGGTCATTGGCTGCGGTGATCTGCTCGCTGGCGGTAGCGGTCAGCTCAGCCTGCAGGGCGTCCACCTGTTCCTTGCACTGGTCGGTCTTTTCCTGCGCGGCAAGGCAGTCCTTCTGCAGCTTTGCGGCCCTGATGCGCAGTTCTTCCATCTCCTGCTTGCGGGTGAACAGCCCGGCGCTGCGCTGCACGCTGCCGCCGGTAAAGCTGCCGCCCGCGTTGATCACCTGACCGTCCATGGTCACCACCCGGCTGCGGAAGCCATTGTCCCGCGCCACGCGGGAGGCCTCGTTGATGTCCTCCACCACGATGATGCGGCCCAGCAGGTTCGACACGATGTTGTCATACCGTGCATCGGCCTGCACCAGGCTGGAGGCCAGCCGTGCGGTGCCGGACAGCCGCCCCCGGAACACCCCGGGCTGCACCGTGTCCAGCGGCAGGAAGGTGGCCCGGCCCGCATTGTCGCTGCGCAGCAGGGCAATGGCCGCCTTGGCCGCGGCTTCGTTTTCCACCACGATGTTCTGCAGGGCCGCGCCCAGCGCCGTTTCCACGGCCACTTCGCAGCCGGGCTCCACCTTCAGGATGGCCGACACCGGCCCGATGATGCCCCGCAGGCGGCGGGCCCCGGCGGCGCGCATGACGGCCTTGACCGAGTTCTGGTAGCCGTCCATGTTCTTTTCCAGCTCCCGCAGCACCGACAGCCGCTGGCGGGCTGCATCCAGCTCCCGGCCCAGCCGCTGTTCGGCGGTGTCGGCCTCGTCCAGCGCAGCCTTGCGGTTTTTGAGCTTGAGTTCCAGCCCGGAGCGCACATTGGCCAGCTGTTTTTCGTTTTCAGTCAGCATCTCCCGGTAGCGGATGGTGTCGGTCAGGTCCTGTCTGGCCGTCTCCCACTGGTCGGTGCCCTCCTGCACGGCCTGCTCCAGTGCCGGCAGGCGCTGACGGGCCGTTTCCTCGGCGGCTTCGGCGGCAGCCTGTGCCACCTGTGCTTCGGTGCGCTTGGCTGTCAGGTCGGTGATCTCGGCCCGCAGGGTGTCCTTTCGGGCACCGCTCGCATTGCTGGCGTCGGCCAGCTTTGTCAGTTCTGCATTCAGGGCGTCGATCTCCGCCGCCAGCTTCTCGCCCTCGGCTTCCATTTTGGCGGCCACGGCCCGGTGGCGCTGCAGGGCGGCATCCGCTTCTGCGCCGTCCTGTTCCCCGGCTTCGATCTCGCTGCGCAGGGAAGCGATGCTTTCCTCGTTGCGGAGGATGTCGTTTTCCAGCACGGCAATGCGGCTGTCCGAACCGCTGATCTGCTCGGTGATGCTGCGGATATCCCCATTCAGGCGCTCGACCGCAATGGTCAGCTGCTGTGCCTGCATCCGGATCTCCTCAGCCTCCTGCTCGGCGGCCTTTGCCTCGCCGTCAAAGCGCTCGTAGTCTGCCTGTGCCGTCTCGTAATCCCGCACCTGCTGGCGCACGGTATCGCGGGCCCGGTGCACGCTGTCGGTCCACAGGGTCACTTCCAGCGTTTTGCGCTGTTCGCTCAATTCCAGGAATTTCTGTGCCTTGGCGCTCTCTTTTTCCAGCGGGCCGACCCGGCTTTCCAGCTCACCCAGGATGTCCCGCAGGCGCTCCAGATTCTCGCCCGCCGCAGCCAGACGGCGCTCGGCCTCGGTCTTGCGGTAACGGTATTTGGCAATGCCGCAGGCCTCTTCAAAGATCTCGCGCCGCTCGCTGCTCTTGGCCGCCACGATCTCCGCGATGCGCCCCTGGCCGATGACCGAGTAGCCGTCGCGGCCGATGCCGGTATCCAGCAGCAGCTCGTACACGTCGCGCAGGCGGCACACCTGCCCGTTGATGGTATATTCGCTATCGCCGGAGCGGTAATATTTGCGGCCGATGGTCACTTCGTCGGCGTCCACGTCCAGCGTGTGGCCGGTGTTGTCCAGCGTCAGGCGCACACTGGCAAAGCCCATGGCGCTGCGCCGCCGGGTGCCGCCAAAAATCACATCCTCCATCTTGCCCGCCGCACGCAGCTGGCGGGAGCTGGTCTCGCCCAGCACCCAGCGCACTGCGTCCGAAAGGTTCGACTTGCCGGAGCCGTTGGGGCCCACCACGCCGGTGACACCGGCGTCAAAGGTGATCTTTACCTTGTCGGGGAAGCTCTTGAAGCCCTGGATCTCCAGTTCCTTGAATACCATCGTTTTACTTTTCCTTTATCACGCCCAGCAGCTTCAGGGCCTCTTTGGCGGCATGCTGCTCGGCGGCCTTCTTGCTGCGGCCCTCGCCCCGGGCTACCCGGTCCGAGTTGAAGCGCACGGCCACTACAAAGTGCTTGTCGTGATCCGGGCCGGACTCGCTCTCCACCACATAGCTCAGCCGCTCTTCGGGGTTCTGCTGCACGATCTCCTGCAGGCGGGTCTTGTAGTCGGCCTCGGCGTGCTTGCCCTCGGTGATGAAGGGCAGGATGAAATTGCGGGCGACCTCCATGCCGCCGTCCAGATACAGGGCAGCGATCACCGCCTCAAAGGCGTCCGATACCACACTGGGGCGGGTGCGGCCGCCGCAGCGCTCTTCGCCGCGGCCCAGCCGCAGGTACTCGCCCAGATGGATCTCCTGTGCGAACTGGAACAGGGCACCCTCGCTGACCAGACTGGCGCGGATGCGGGTCAGATCTCCCTCCGGCCGGTCGGCGTAGGCGTGGAACAGGTAGTCTGCCGAGACGATCTGCAGCACGCTGTCGCCCAGAAACTCCAGCCGCTCGTTGTGCTTCACCGGGGCGCGGCTCTCGTTGGCGTAGCTGGTGTGGGTGAGCGCCGTTTCCAGCAGCTCCGGGTTTTTGAACGTATAACCAATGATTGATTCCAACGGATGGCTCATATGTCATTGCTCCCTTGCATTGTGCTTTTTATTCCTCAGGTTTGTTTGCCGCCGCAAGCTCATCCAGGGCAGACTGCATGGTGCCGCACAGGTCGTTCTCCACGCAGGTCTTGGCCTGCCGGATGGCGTTCTTGATGCCCTTGGCCTTGGAGGAGCCGTGGGCCTTGATGACCGGCTGCTTTGCGCCCAGGAAGGGTGCGCCGCCGTACTCCTCGCTGTCCATCTGGTGCTTCAGGTCCGACACGCCGCCCTTGAGCAGCAGGTAGGCGATCTTGCCGCCGAAGTTTGCCAGGAACATCTGCTTGAGCATGCCCAGCAGCATCTTGGCCACACCCTCGGTCAGCTTGAGGATCACGTTGCCGGTAAAGCCGTCGCACACCACCACGTCCACTTCGCCGTTCGGCACATCGCGGGGCTCGATGTTGCCCACAAAGCGGATGCCCGGGGTGGTCTTGAGCAGCTGGTGGGCCTCCCTCAGCATGGGGGTGCCCTTGCTCTCCTCGGCACCGTTGTTGGCCAACGCCACGCTGGGGTCCCTGCGGCACTCCACCTTGTTCACATAGCAGCTGCCCATAACGGCAAAGGCGGCCAGCATCTCCGGGCGGCACTCCACGTTGGCACCGCAGTCCAGCAGCAGGTAAGCCTGCTTTTTGGCGGGCACCATGGTGGCCAGGGCCGGACGCTTTACCCCCCGGAGGGTGCGCACGATGAGGCTTGCGCCCACATGCAGTGCACCGGTGCTGCCGGCAGAGACAAAGGCGTCGCCCTTGCCCTCCTTCAGCAGGTTCAGGCCCACCACGATGGAGGAATCTTTCTTGCTGCGGATGGCCCTGGCAGGCTCGTCGCACATGTCGATGACCTCGGTGCAGTTCACCAGCTCGATGCCGTCCAGCGGGATGTTATTGTCCGCAGCGGTCTTTCGCACCAGTTCCTCATTGCCCACGCCGAGGATCTGCACGCCGTATTCCTTCACGGCCTGTGCCGTACCTTCCAGCACGGCCAGCGGGGCGTTGTCGCCGCCCATCATGTCTACAATGATCTTCATAGTTGCGCTCCTTTCTGTTCCGGGAGATCGGCCCTGTAGTTACAGGGCGGTTTCATCCAGCCACTGCTGGAAGCTGGCAACAGCGCGCTCGGCCTGTGCCATGTAACGCAGGCGCTTGTCGCGGGGACGCTTGTCCTCCGGCAGCGGGGGCAGGATGCCCATGTTCGCGCCCATCGGCTGGAAGTTCTTGTTCTCGGTGGTCAGGTACTGCACCAGTGCGCCGCACATGGTGTCCACCGGCGGGGGCGGCAGCTCCCGGCCTTCCAGCCGGGCATAGAGGTTCCGCGCAGCCAGCAGGCCGCAGGCGGCACTTTCCATGTAGCCCTCAAAGCCGGTGATCTGCCCGGCAAAGAACACATTGGGGTGCTCCTTCAGGCACAGGCCCGCACTCAATACACGAGGTGCATCCAGGAAGGTGTTGCGGTGCATCACACCGTACCGCACGAACTCGGCATGTTCCAGGCCGGGGATCATGCTGAACACCCGCTTCTGCTCCCCCCACTTGAGGTTGGTCTGGAAGCCCACGATGTTGTACAGGGTGCGCTCCTTGTTCTCGGCCCGCAGCTGGACGTTGGCCCAGGGGCGGTGGCCGGTGTTGGGGTCCACCAGGCCCACCGGGCGCAGGGGGCCAAACCGCATGGTGTCGGCACCGCGGGCAGCCATGATCTCAATGGGCATGCAACCCTCGTACACGGTCACTGTATCGGCCTTTTTGCCGTGGGCGTCCGGGTCGGGCCGGGCGCTCTGCTCTGCCCCGGTGTCAAAGTCGTGCAGCGGGGCACGCTCGGCCGCAGCCAGCGCCGCATGGAACGCCTCATACTCGGCCTTGTTGAAGGGGCAGTTCAGGTAGTCGGCATCTCCGCGGCCATAGCGGGAGGCGGCAAACACCTTGTTGTAGTCCAGGCTCTCGGCCGTCACGATGGGCGCCACGGCATCGTAGAAGTGCAGGCGCTCGTCGCCGGTCAGGGCACCGATCTCGTCCGCCAGTTTCCCGTCGGTCAGCGGGCCGGTGGCCACCAGGATGGGGGCGCTTTCGTCGATGTGCTCCACCGGCTGGCGGTGCACGGTGATGTTGGGGCACTCCTCCACCCGGCGGGTAACCTCCGCGCTGAAGGTGTCGCGGTCCACGGCCAGGGCTCCGCCGGCGGCCACGCGGGCCACCTCCGCCGCCTGCAGCAGCTGGCTGCCCATGCGGCGCATCTCTTCCTTCAGCAGGCCGGACGCGGAGTCCAGCCGCTCGGCCTTCAGGCTGTTGGAGCAGATCAGCTCCGCAAAGCCCTCGCTCTTGTGTGCGGGCGAGAAGTGCATCGGCTTCTGCTCATACAGGTCCACCTGTACGCCCTTACCGGCCAGCCACAGGGCCGCTTCGCAGCCCGCCAGACCGGCGCCCAGAACAGTTACTTTATAATCGCTCATGTTGTCGTTTTTTCCTTTAATCCTTCTTCGGCACCGGCATCTCAAAGCCGCAGCCCTCTTTGGCGCAATAGAGCTTGGAGCCCTTGCGGAAGAGGGTGGAGCCGCACTTTTCGCACTTGGTGGCCACCGGCATATCCCAGGTCATGAAGTCGCAGTCCGGGTAGCGCTCGCAGCCGTAGTAGATGCGGCCCTTTGCGCTCTTGCGCTCCAGCATGCGGCCCTTGCCGCACTTGGGGCAGATGCCTCCGGTGTCCTTGACCAGACGCTTGGTGCCCCGGCACTCCGGGAAACCGCTGCAGGCCAGGAACTTGCCGTACTTGCCCACCTTGATGACCATGGGGCGGCCGCACAGGTCGCACACCTCGCTGGAAGGCTCGTCCGGCACCTTGACCTTTTTGCCCTCCATGTTCTTTTCGGCCTGCTCCAGGCTGGCCTCAAAGCCCTGGTAGAAGTCATCCACCGTCTTGCGCCAGTCAGCCTTGCCGCTTTCCACCTTATCCAGGTTCTTTTCCATCTGGGCGGAGAAGTCCACGTCCACGATGTGGGGGAACTGCTCCAGCATCAGGCCATCTACGGCCCGGCCCAGCAGGGTGGGCTTGAGCTTTTTCTGGTCGCGCTCCACATAGCCGCGGTCGATGATGGTGGTGATGATGGGCGCATAGGTGGAGGGGCGGCCGATGCCGTTTTCTTCCAGCGCCTTGATGAGGGTGGCTTCGGTGTAGCGGGCGGGCGGCTGGGTGAACTTCTGTTCGCTCTTCAGCTCCTTGAGCTTCAGCACCTGACCCTGTTCCAGCGGGGGAAGGTTGGTTTCCTTCTTTTCCTTCTCGTCGGTGGCTTCCTCGTACAGAGCGGTAAAGCCGTCAAAGGTCACGGTGTAACCGCTGGCCTTAAAACGATAGTCTGCCGCGCTTACGGTGACGGACACGGTGTCCTGCTGGCAGTCTGCCATCTGGCTGGCCATAAAGCGGCTCCAGATCATGCGGTAGAGCTTGGCGGTGTCGCCGCTGATGCTCTTGTCCACCTCGTCCGGCGTCAGGGACGGCACCGAGGGACGGATGGCTTCATGGGCGTCCTGCGCAGCGGTCGCACTCTTGGTTTTCCACACCCGCTTGTAGGGGCAGATATAATTTTCGCCGTAAGCCCCGGCGATATACTCCTTGGCAGCGGCAACGGCTTCGTCCGAGATGCGCAGGCTGTCGGTACGCATGTAGGTGATCAGACCCATGGTGCCGTGCCCGGCGATGTCCACGCCTTCGTACAGGGTCTGGGCAGCCCGCATGGTGCGGGTAGCCGTGAAGCCCAGCCGACGGGAGGCCTCCTGCTGCAGGGTACTGGTGATAAAAGCCGGAGTGGGCTGCTTGGCGCGCTTGCCCTTTTTCAGCTCTGCCACCACATACTCGGCCCCTTCCAGGCCCTTTTCGATGGCGCGGGCCTCGGCCTCGTTCTTGGGCAGCAGCTTCTTGCCCTTGCTGTCGGTGGCAAGGCGGGCGGTAAAGCTCTTGTGCCCGGCACCCAGCGTCACGTCCACGTTCCAGTATTCGTCCGGCTTGAAGCTCTCGATCTCCTTTTCGCGGTCGTCGATGAGGCGCACGGCCACGCTCTGCACGCGGCCTGCGGACAGGCCCCGGCGCACCTTGCGCCACAGGAAGGGGCTGAGCTTGTAGCCCACCAGACGGTCCAGCACACGGCGGGCCTGCTGGGCGTTGAACAGATCTTCGTCGATGGCGCGGGGGTGGGCCATGCCCTCCTTCACGCCCTTTTTGGTGATCTCGTCAAAGGTGACGCGGTTGGGGGCGTGGGGGTCCAGCCCCAGGATGTTGGCCAGATGCCAGCTGATGGCTTCGCCTTCGCGGTCCGGGTCGGTCGCCAGCAGAACGCCGTCGGCGTGCTTGGCCTTACTTTTGAGTTCCTTGATGAGCTTTTCCTTGCCTTTGATGCTGATGTACTGGGGCGTATAGCCGTGCTCCACATCAATGCCCAGCTGGGAAGCCGGCAGGTCCCGGATATGGCCCATGCTGGCGGTGACCTCGTAGTCATCGCCCAGATATTTGCCAATGGTCTTCGCCTTTGCAGGCGACTCCACGATCACTAGTTTCGCCATTCGTGTTTTTCTCCCGTTCTCTTTCTATCAAAACGCACCGCACAGCGTCTGCACGGCACGGATCCTTGTTCTTATGATTGTACCACAGCTGTTGTGTGCTTTGCCAGCAAAAATTATACTACCGCAGTACATAGCGCTTGCCCGGCAGGCAGGTCACCCGGCCGGTGAGCTGGAGCTTCATCAGGGTGCTCAGCAGGCTGGCCGTGGGCAGGCCGCTGCGCACGCACAGCTCCTCCACCCCCAGCGGCTGCGGCCCGACACAGGCCAGCACCCGCCGCTCGGTGTCGGTCATGGGGTCCGGCTGGCGGATCTCTGCTTCCGGCGCGGCACTCGCCTGCAGGCCCAGCGCCTGCACCAGGTCGGCCCCGCTGCAGGCCGCGCGGGCGCGGCCCTCGTGCAGCAGGCGGTTGGTCCCGGCCGAATCCGGGGAATAGATGCTGCCCGGCACCGCAAACACCGGCTTGCCGTACCGCTCCGCGTGGGACACGGTGGACATGGTGCCGCTTTTCTCGCGGGCTTCCACCACCAGCAGCGCCGACGACAGCGCCGCGATGAGCCGGTTGCGCTGCAAAAAGCCCACCGGCCCCGGCGTGGACTCGCCGGGTGCGTATTCGCTGAGGATGCAGCCGTTCTGCTCGATGGTATGCCGCAGGGCCACATTGGCGGCGGGGTAGGTGCGGTCGATGGGCACCCCAAGGATGCCGATGGTGGGGCAGCCGTTTTTCACAGCTGCCCGGTGCCCGGCGCTGTCCAGCCCGTCGGCCAGGCCGCTGACGATGAGCGCCCCGCTACGGGCCAGGGCCTCCCCGATGTCTGCCGCCGCCTGGAGGCCGTAATCCGTAGGCTTGCGGCTGCCTACGATGCCCACGGCCCCGGGCTCGTTGAGCCACATGGGGTCGCCGGTGCAGTACAGCACCAGGGGCATATCCGGGATCCGGGAAAAAGCCAGGGGGTAGTCCGGGTCATCAAAGGGCAGGATCCGCACCCCCAGGGCCCGGCAGCGGTCTGCCAAGCCCTGGTATTGCTCCGGCGTCAGCTGCCCGGCCCGTTTGGCCGCCGCCAGCCCTGCCGCCTGCCGAAACTCCTGGGTATCCCGGGCCTCCCAGGCCTCCTGGGCACCCCCAAAGGCGTCCAGCACCCGGCCTGCGTGGGAGCTGGCAGGGCCCATCACATGGGCCAGCCACAGCCAGCACAGCAGTGGGTCCGGGGCAGGCTCCGGGACAAACAGACTGGTCTGCCCCTCTGGGCCCATCACAGCCCCTCTCCCCGGAAATGCCACAGCAGGATGCTGCCCGCAATACCGGCGTTCAGGCTCTCCACCCGGTCGGTCATGGGGATGCGGACCGTGCCGCTGCAGGCCTCGATGGTCTGGTCCGTCAGGCCCTGGCCCTCGCTGCCAATGACCACGCACACCCCACCGGGGTACCCGGCCTGGGCCTGGCTCAGGGGCTGGGACCGGTACAGAGCCGCTGCCAGGCAGGTGATGCCCTTTTGCCGCAGCTGGGCAATGGCCTGGGGCATCTCCCCCACCTCCATCACCGGCACCTGCACCGCTGCCCCCATGGAGGCCCGGAGGGTCTTGGGGGCGTAGGGGGAGGCACAGCCGTCGCTGAGCAGCACTCCGTCAAAGCCGAAGGCCGCTGCGGAGCGCAGCAGGGTGCCCACGTTGCCGGGGTCCTGCACCCGTTCCAGGGCCAGATACCGGCCCCCGGGCTTTACCTCCTCCAGGCTGTGCTCCGGGGTGCGGAACACCCCGAACACCCCCTGGTGGGTGCCCACGTCTGCCAGCTTATCGGCCACATGGTCCTCCACCAGATAGTGCTCCCCGGGCAGCTGGGCCAGCTCCGGGCACCGGTCCATTGCGCCCTGGGTGTAAAACAGGGTCTCCAGCTGCGCCCCCCGGCACAGTTCCGGGCACAGCTTGCGCCCCTCGGCCAGAAAGCGTCCCTCAGTGCGGCGGAAAGCTCCGCTGGAAGAAAGGCGGCAGGCGTATTTGATCTTTGCGTTTTCCCGGCTGGTGATTTTTTCGTCCATCTGTGTTCTCAACCTTTCGCTTCTGATGCGTTCAAAACTCGTCTGCCGCCCTGTTTTTTGTGCGGCGCAGGGGGCAAAATGCAAAAAAGGGCCGCGTCTGCCACAAAAATCGCTTCGCGGCAGGGCGCAGCCCCGAACATGTTTCTTCCCGCCGCAAAAAGCCCCAGATACAAAACGGACGCCCGCGTATGCGCGCGGGCGTCTCGTCAGAAGTTTGATCAGGCGTTCTTCACGGTCTCGACCAGAGCAGCAAAGCTCTTGGGATCGTTGATGGCCATCTCGGACAGCATCTTGCGGTTCAGCTCGATGCCTGCCT
>UMHS01037140.1_pt1 | contig 17597 bp, 15 predicted proteins | sample 1965611 | NCBI WGS metagenome assembly UMHS01 (sample SAMEA4836106, study PRJEB28245) | human gut metagenome | biome: gut microbiome; material: fecal sample | place: Denmark | collected 2008
TCTACGCGTTCATCAAAAAGAAGAATCCGGCGATCCGCATCATGGATTATGCCGCGCCCGAACCGAAGTCCAGCAAGAAGCACAAGAAGTGAACAACTGTGACCTTTCCACAAAGAATGAAGGGCGCCCCGCTTTTGCGGGGCGCTTTTTTTATCTATTCTGTCTAATTCTATCACTGTACCCTGATAGTGTGTTATCCAAATGTGGTGATAACGCACAACAAAGAAAACTTTTTCCAGCAAAAAACTATTGATTTTGCACAAAAATGTGCTATACTGTTTCCAGAACAATCCTGTGGGACTTTTCCACAGGCGGAGCGCCATCCACGCACGGGCATGCGCGGAAAGTAAGGGGAACGCTTCGACACGTTTCTTGCACCTGAGGCGGTTCGGGCGACCGGACACGCCGACCGGGTCACACCGGAACTTTGAGAAAAGAGAGGACACTACCATGATCATGAATCCTACCGCGATCAAGCATGTCGTCGTCGATGGCCACAGCCTGACGCTCGAATCCTTCGTCGCCATCGCTCGCTACAATGCGACCGTCGAGCTGGCTCCCTCCGCTCTGGAAGCCATGAAAAAGTCCCGCGCCCTGGCCGAGAAGATCGCCGCTGAGGGCCGCGTCGCTTACGGCATCACCACGGGCTTCGGCGAGTTCCAGAAGGTCGCCGTCCCCAAGGAGATGAGCAATCAGCTCTCCACCAACCTGATCCTCAGCCATTGCACCGCCGCCGGCGAGCCGTATGCTGACGAGATCGTCCGTGGCATGATGCTGCTGCGTGCCAACGCTCTGTGCGGCGGCGTGAGCGGCGTTCGTCCCATCCTCGTCGAGATGCTGCTCGAGATGCTCAACAAGGGCGTGACCCCCGTCGTCCCGCAGAAGGGCTCCCTCGGCTCCTCCGGTGACCTGGCTCCTCTCGCTCACATGACGCTCCCCATGCTCGGCAAGGGCGAGGCCATGTACGAGGGCGTGAAGATGCCCGGCGCTGAGGCCATGGCCAAGGCTGGCATCAAGACGCTCGACACCCTGGTCTCCAAGGAAGGCCTCGGCATGACGAACGGCACCTGCGCAATGACCTCCGTCGGCGCTCTCGCGCTGTACGACACCATCTGCGCCGCCCAGCTCGGCGACGTGATCGCGTCCATGTCCTTCGAGGGCCTGACCGGTCTTCGCAACGCCTTCGACCCCCGCATCCATCAGGTGCGCGGCCAGAAGGGCCAGATGCTCGTCGCCGCAAACATGCGCAAGCTGCTCGACGGCTCCGAGATCCTCGACAACTGCCAGAAGGACCGCGTTCAGGACGCTTACGCCCTGCGCTGCGTCCCGCAGCTGCACGGCGCCTGCCGTGACGCTCTCGATTACGTCCGTGAGAAGGTCGAGATCGAGCTCAACGCCGTCACCGATAACCCGCTGATGTTCCTCGACGACGAGGCCGTCATCTCCGGCGGTAACTTCCATGGCGAGCCCATGGCCCTGCCGTTCGACTTCCTCGGCATCGCCGCGAGCGAGCTGGCCGACGCTTCCGAGCGCCGCACCGAGCGTATGGTCAACCCTGCGCTCTCCAACGGCCTGACCGCGTTCCTGACCACCGAGGCCGGCGTCAACTCCGGTTTCATGATCGTTCAGTACGCTGCCGCCTCCATGGTCAGCGAGAACAAGATCTACGCTCACCCCGCTTCCGTCGACTCCATCCCCTCCTCCGCCAACCAGGAGGATATCGTCTCCATGGGCACCACCGCTGCCCGTAAGGCCAAGATGATCCTGCAGAACACGCAGGACGTCCTCGCTGACGAGCTGATGACCGCCTGCCAGGCCATCGACATCCGCCGCCGCCTGAACACCCACGGCCAGGGCATGACCCCGCTGCATGAGGCTCTCTATCAGCACGTGCGCGAGAAGGTCGCTTTCTATGAGATCGACCGTGAGATCTGGCCCGACATCCGTGCGGTGGAAGCGATGATCCGCTCCGGCGAGCTGCTGGATATCGTCAAGGAGTATATCCCCGACTTTGAGTAAGTCAAAATTGCGTCGGAGACGCAATTTTGAGACCTTTCATTGGGGCCATCGGCCCAAATGAAATAGGGGCTTCAAATATTTTCGCTCACCGCGAAAATATTTGTAAGGTGTCCCTGCGGACGCACATGTCGTCCTCCGGGACAATCCAAATTGTTTGCGGCGTGCGCGGCCGCAAATGTGATGCGTCTCAAAAATGGTTATTGCTACCGATTTGGGGACAATAATGCTGAAAGATTTGTGTTTTGACACGAATTGACAGGATGTAAAAGAAGGTGTAAAGTTATTTTGGCTTTACACCTTCTTTTTTTAGGAGGAACTTACTATGGAACTGAATATTTTACGGGCGGACCCAGCGGGGAACATTACGGTGTTCGTGCTCGATCCGGTCGAAAAGGCACAGCGCGCGGCCATCGCGGAGAAGATCATGGCGATCCCCGCACTCAAGGCCGAGCAGGTCGGCTACGCCTGCGCCGCCGAGGACGACGTCGACGGCCACATGGAGATGATGGGCGGCGAATTCTGCGGCAACGCGACGCGCGCCTACGGCATGTATATTGCCCAGCAAAAGGGCGGCCTTTCCTCGGTCAGACTGCGCGTGAGCGGCTGCGACCATGCCGTCACCGCGCAGGTCGATCTGAAATCTGGCACGGCGCGCGCCGAAATGCCCTGTCCGCGCAGCGTGAAGCGTGTCACGGTGAATGGTCACGAGGGCACGCTCGTCGACTTAACAGGCATCGCCCACTTCGTCGTTGAGGGCGTGGAGCCGAGCGAAGGGTTCTTCCGCGCGGCGGAGTCGATCTTTTCCGGAATTGCAGGGCTTGACGCCTGCGGCGTCATTTTCCTCGATGCGGAAAAGCGTAGCATGATCCCGCTCGTCAAGGTCATCGAGACAGGCTCCCTCGTCTGGGAGGGCAGCTGCGGCAGCGGCAGCGTCGCCTGCGCCGTCGCGCAGAGCGAACGCATGGAAAACGGCGGTTTTTCGTGCGAATACCGGCAGCCCGCGGGCGCGGTCTGCGCAAGCGTCAAGCGCCAAGGCGGAAACGTCATCGCCGCGAGCATCGGCGGCGAGGTCACGCTGGATGAGCCCATGCGCATCACGCTGTGACGCGGCAGAGTGAAATGAAAGCCGGGCGCTGGCAACTTTCGCTTTTCTCGTTTTGACCTTTGCCGCAAGCGTTGAAAATTCGTCCAAAAATCTCCCGTTTTTTCTTTTTAAGGCACGTGAACCAACGCTTAATTTTTTAAGGTTTTTGGAAAAAAGAGGCTTGCAAAACAGTTTACCTTTCTCTATCGTTCAGCTATAATTGATTTTGTCAATAAGAGACAATTCTCCGCTTTTAAATACATAATTATTTAGGAGGTATTCCCCATGACCGACATTGAGATTGCCCAGGCACATGAAATGAAAAAAATCGTCGACGTCGCCGCCAAGGCCGGCATCGATGAAAAGCACCTTGAGCTCTACGGCAACTACAAGGCCAAGCTCGACTTAAGCGAGATCCGCAAGCTGCCCCGCAAGGCAAAGCTGATCCTCGTCACCGCCATCAGCCCCACCCCCGCGGGCGAGGGCAAGACCACCACGTCCGTCGGCCTTGCCGACGCGCTCAACAAGCTCGGCAAGAACACCATGGTCTGCCTGCGCGAGCCCTCTCTCGGCCCCGTGTTCGGCGTCAAGGGCGGCGCTGCCGGCGGCGGCTACGCTCAGGTCGTCCCCATGGAGGATATCAACCTGCACTTCACCGGCGACTTCCACGCCATCGGCGCTGCCAACAACCTGCTGGCCGCTCTTCTCGACAACCACATCCAGCAGGGCAACGTGCTCGGCATCGACCCCCGCAAGATCGTGTGGAAGCGCGCTGTCGATATGAACGACCGCCAGCTCCGCCACATCATCGACGGCCTTGGCGGCAAGGCCAGCGGCGTGCCCCGCGAGGACGGCTTTGAGATCACCGTCGCGAGCGAAGTCATGGCAGTTCTCTGCCTTGCGACCGGCCTCGCCGACCTCAAGGAGCGCCTCGGCAAGATGGTCGTCGCCTACACCTACGACGACAAGCCCGTCACCGCGCACGACCTGAAGGCTGAGGGCGCGATGGCCGCGCTCTTAAAGGATGCCATCAAGCCCAACATGGTCCAGACGCTCGAAGGCACTCCCGCGTTCATCCACGGCGGCCCGTTCGCAAACATCGCCCACGGCTGCAACTCCATCCTGGCCACTGAGACCGCGATGCGCCTGAGCGACTACACCGTCACGGAAGCCGGCTTCGCCGCCGACCTCGGCGCCGAGAAGTTCCTCGACATCAAGTGCCGCGCCGCGGGCTTCCACCCCGACGCTGTCGTCATCGTTGCGACCGTCCGCGCGCTCAAGTATCACGGCGGCGTGCCCAAGGCCGAGCTCAACAGCGAGAACCTTGAGGCGCTTGAAAAGGGCCTGCCCAACCTCCTCCAGCACGTCGACAACGTGAAGAACGTCTACGGTCTCCCCTGCGTCGTCGCCATCAACGCGTTCCCGACCGACACCAAGGCCGAGCTCGACCTCGTCGAGAGCAAGTGCCGCGAGCTGGGCGTCAACGTCCGCCTGAGCGAAGTGTGGGCCAAGGGCGGCGAAGGCGGCCTTGCGCTGGCTGAGGAAGTCGTGCGCCTGTGCGACGAGCCCAACCACTTCCAGTTCGTCTACGACGTCAACGACAGCATTGAGGACAAGCTCAACGCCATCGCTACCAAGGTCTATCACGCTGACGGCGTGGTCATCGCCGCTTCCGCCAAGAAGCAGCTTAAGCAGCTCACCGAGCTCGGCTTTGACAAGCTGCCCATCTGCATGGCCAAGACGCAGTTCTCCTTCTCCGATGACGCCAGCAAGCTCGGCGCGCCCCGCGGCTTCAAGATCACCGTCCGCGACCTCAAGGTCAACGCCGGTGCGGGCTTCCTGGTCGCCAAGACCGGCGACATCATGACGATGCCGGGCCTGCCCAAGGTCCCGTCCGCCGAGAAGATCGACGTCGACGAAAACGGCAAGATCACCGGCCTGTTTTAATTGTACAAGCTCAGGAACAGGTGGAGCGCGCCTCCGCCTGTTCCTGATGAATTTTTAATTTTAACCCAGGGAGGGCACTATGAAGATCGCAGATATGAAAGTAACCGAGCTCATCAACGAAGTCGGCGCGGGCACTCCCGCCCCCGGCGGCGGCGCGGTGGCAGGCCTTGCCGGCGGCGTCGGCGTGGCGCTGACGATGATGGTCAACGGCCTGACGCTCGACAAGAAGGGCTTTGAAAACGACCGCGAGCGCCTTTTGGACGCCATTGCCAAGGGCAATGAGCTCAAGGAGCGCTTCATCGACGTGATGAACCGCGACAGCGAGGTCTTCGATGTCCTGATCGAATCTCTGGCCCTCCCGAAGGACGACGATGAGCACAAGGCCATCCGCCGCGGCGCGGTGCAGGCGAGCTTCCGCAACTGCACGCTGGTGCCGCTGACAATGATGGAAATTTGCTCCGAGGCTATCGACCTGTGCGCCGGTCTCGTCGGCACGACGAACCCGAACGTCGTCAGCGACCTCGGTATTGCCGCGCTCACGCTCAAAACCGCGATGGAGAGCGCATGGCTCAACGTGCTCATCAACCTCTCGTCCTTAAAGGATAAGGCGTTCCGCGACGAGTGCTGCCAGAAGGGCGAGGCGCTGCTCGCGCACGCTGTACCCATCGCCCAGGAGAGCTATGAAAAGGTGATCAAGGTCATCACCGAAAAGTAAGCGCTCCGCCTTTTCGTCTTTCGTCATTCCACGCCGTCCGCCGCGTCAAGCACGCGCCGCGGACGGCGCGCTTTTTTCTTTCCTGAATTTTTGCAATTTACAGTAGCATTTTGCGGATTTTGTGGTACAATACCATCGGTTCATATTTTGATTGATTCAAATACTGCACGAAAGAGGCTTTCTTCATGGATTTTGTTGCAAACGGCTCCAAAAACGTTGAAATTGAGACGTCCACGGGCGTCTATCTGCGCCACGCCATCCAGACGCACTTTGTCGAGATCGGCGAGGATTACATCGAACTCGTCAACCGCTACGTCAAGCCCCTCTACGAGGAGGGCGACCTGCTGAGCATCAGCGAAAAGATCATCGCCCTGTGCCAGAAGCGAGTGGTCTACCGCAAGGATATGAAAATTTCGTGGCTGGCGAAATTCCTCAGCCGCTTTGCCATCCAGCACAACAGCGCCGGCATCGGCGTGGGTGAGGTGTGCAAGATGCAGTTCGCCATCGACGAGTGCGGCGCGTGGAAGGTCCTCTGGGCCGCCATCTGCGCGGGCTTTGGCAAGCTCGTCGGCAAGCACGGCATCTTCTACGATATGGTCGGCATGGAGGTCACGGGCCTCGACGGCTTCTACCCCGACGTGTTCCCCGTCTACGGCGACTACGGCATCCGTATTCCGGAAAATCCCTCGGGCGTGTGCAACGAGATCTATGAGAAGACCGGCGTGCGCGCGATGATCGTCGACGCGAACGACTTCACGCGCGACATCCTCGGCAAGGGCGACAACGTGACCCTCACCGACGAGCAGCTCTGCGAGATCATCCGCGATAACCCCGCAGGTCAGGATGACCAGTGCACGCCGTTTATTCTGATCAGGAAAAAACAGTAATTTCCCCCTGCGGGGGAGCGTGTTGTTTCCCTGCTGGCAGGGGAACGGATAAGGGAGGGATATCTCTTTTTCGAAAAGAGATATCCCTCCCTTGCACCCTCCCAGAGAAAATTCACATTGCAAGCGAGCAGTTCGAAGAGGTGCGGCGCTTGCCGAATCGACTGCCTGCGCGCGGCGTTGCCGCGTTTGCCTCTGCTATACGATTTGGCCTACTCCTATTATCCGCTGCCGCTCTGCTGATCTTGTAGGAGTGCAGACTAATATCCGTCTACCGCGGCACTCCTCAATGCGGCGAGCGAAGCAATGCCGCATTCCGCAGGCAGTCTGCCGCCAAGTAATCGTCACTCGCGCCTCACGATAGTAAGGCGCGGTTGCAAGTGGTAGCGAACGGTAGGGGTTCATGGCGAAGCCATGTACGCCGCACCTGATTCCGCAGGCTGAGCAGTTCTTCGAGATTGAGACTGCCAATGTCGGGGGTCGAGGGGCCCTCCCCTCGCGTTCTCTTGGGGGTCCAAGGGGGCCATTCTCTCACGTGAGAGAATGGCCCCCTTATTCCGTGCAGCGCCAAAGGCGCTGCCTTCCCCCCCTGCACAGTGCAGGGACAAAAGCAGCGCTGTCGCGCTGCATCCCCCTCGCACCCGTGCGAGAACATGGCACTATGTACTATTTCTTTTTAGGATAAGGAGCCCGCTCCTCCGTGAGCCCCACAAGATAATCCACACTCGTGTGGTAAAACCGTGCGAGCCTGATGAGCACGTCGCTCGGGACGTCGCGCTTGCCGGTCTCGTAGTTGGAATAGCAGACCTGCGAGCAGCTCAGATAGTCCGCCAAGCTCTTTTGCGTCAGGTCGCTGTCCTCTCTCAGATCTCGAATGCGTCGATACATTTTGCTTCACTCCATCCAGAATTCGTGTTTAGATTCTGTAAAGAAGTATACGTAAAACAAAATGTTATATTGTGCTATATAACAAAACGTTATATAATTTTCCAAGGGTGGTTCTATGACGGACTACAAGGCAATGTATCTGCTCCTCTTCAACGCCGTGACTGACGCGCTGGAGAAAATGGACAGGCAGAACTATGGTGAAGCCAGCGCGCTGCTGATCGCCGCGCAGCAGAAGGCCGAAGAGCTCTACATGGACTCGGACGGCGAATAACACTTGAACAACGTAAAAACGGAGAGGCAAATGCCTCTCCGTTTTCTCGTTCTGCTGTTTTTACCGGTCGAGCCCTGTATCGAGCCAGCTGGGCTTTTCCTGCTCGACGGGCGGCTCTGTCGTCGTGCCGGGATCGGTCACGCCGGGGTCAGTTGTGGTGCCCGGGTCAGTCGTGGTACCGGGGTCGACGGGCGTTGTCGGGTCCGTCGGCGTGGTCGTACCGGGATCGACAGGTGTGGCGGGATCAGTCGGCGTGACCGCCGCGGACTTGCCGACGAGCACGATGCGGTTGCGCGCCTTATAATTGCTGCTCGCCTCGAACGTGGACGAAATGAGCTTGCCGTCACCGGAGTAGACGTTGCGGTACGTCTTGACCTTGTAGCCGGTGTAGGCGGTCTGCTCGACTTTGCGCTCGCCGGGGGCGAGCTCGTCCGTCTCGACGATCTCCTCCGTGAACGGGATGGTTTCAAGCACTTCGGTCTTGATCTTCACGTAGCTGTCGTCGACCTTCGTGCCGCGCAGCGTGACCTTGAGGAAGTCCTTGCCGCCGCTCGCATAGTACTCGGCGACGACCTTGATGGGATAATTCGTGTTGTTGCGGAACTCGAACTCGGGCCCGCCCTGCGCGACCGTCGCGTCGAGGCCGAGGCCGATGTAGTCGGACGCAAAGCCGTGGTTCGTGCGCTGCACGATCTCAAGGTTGGCGTAGAGCGCCGCGGCGTAGAGCGTGGAGCTCGCCTGACACGCGCCGCCGCCGACCATATCGACGGTCTTGCCCTGCAAGTAACCGGGCGCGGCGCTGTAGCCGTTCGCCGCGGTAAAGGGCGTGACGAGCGGGCCGTATTTCATCGTTTCGCCGGAGTTCAATATGTAGCCGGTGATGCGCGAGGCCGTCAGCTTGACGTTCGCGCGGCGGCCGGACGCGCCGCCGACCTTCGTGGTGTAGGTGCTCAGCACATCGCGGAACAGGACCTTTTGGAGCTGCTCTGCCGTGACGTCCGGCGTCTCGACCGTGGCGTTCGGCAACTCGACCGTCTCCCCCGCCGCCGCGGCGTTGTAGGCGGATTCAAGGTCAGAAAGCGTGAATTCCACGCCCGCGTGGCCTGGCGTGACCGCGCCGGTCTCCTTGTCGTAGGCCGCGTTGACCTTCTGTCCGATAACGGCCTCGCGCTGCGCGCTCAGGTCGACCTCCTGTGCAGGGATGACATCGTAGACGCCGCCCTCGCTCGCAGGCTCAAGCACGATCTCGGACGGGTCGCCGCCGCTCAAATACGCGCCGTTTAAGTATACGCCGATCTGGTCTTTTGCGGTATCAGTCGTCGCGCGGCCGTCCTGCGGCTTCGTCACGCTGACCTTGCCATCCTCTGTCACGTTGATGGCAAACTCCACGGGGTCGCAGTTGATGCTGTCGCACACCGTGTCGACAAGATTCTCCATCAAATCGGGCGAGTAGGCTGCGTCGACCACCTGCGCCGCATCCTGCGGCTTGAAGAGTGCGCGCAGATACTTCGCGCCCGCGGTCAGAAAGCTGTCACTGCAGCCGTAGACGTTGTAGATATGCTTGGCAAGTCCGTCGAAGTCGACATACTCCGGCATCTCGTCGAGCGAAACATGCGCGACCTCCGTGCCGTCGGGCAGGACAAAGTCGACACCTGTGCCCTTCGCCTGCGCGACGCTCGCTTTGAGCTGCTCGGCGACCTGCTGCTCGGTCATCCCGCCGTAGTTGGTATCGCCCATCATCACGTTGGGATAAATTTTATGGCTGGCCGACGCCCACGCGCCAAGGCCCAAGTACGCCACCACGAGCACACCCGCGACGATGCCGACGACCTTGCCGGTCTTTCCCGATGTTTCACGTGGAACGCGCGGCGGCTTTTCCGCGCGGGGCTCCTTGGCCGCCTTTGCGGCCTTTTCCGGCTGCATCAGGCGCTTGCCGCCTTTTCTTCTCTTCTTTTCCTCAAAGGCGCCGTTCATTTCATCCATGCTGGCTCCTCCTGTTTCTTCCGATCTTCCGGACAGGGACTTCCCTGCCAGTCGTTTCAGTATACCACAGTTTGTGAGAAAAAGAATCACAATTTGGTGACAATTTTGCGGGATTATCCGGCCTCTTTTGCACGTTTTGGGATGCGGATGGTCAAAAGGATGCCATCGTCCGTGTCCTCGCGCTGCATGTCGGCCTGCACACCCGCCCGCTGCATCAGCCCGAGCGAGTGGCGGATGGTGTTCAAAAAGATGCGCACATCCTTGACGATGTAGGTCGGCAGGCGCGGCGGGGACGTTTTCTGCTTGAGCTTCAAAAGCTCTTCGATGTACGCCTCACTCTGCGCGACGTTGTAGCCGCGTGCGGCGATAACTTGCAAGGCTTTGAGGCGGTCTTCCTCGTCCGTCAGACGCAGCAGCGCCCGTGCGTGCCGCTCGGAGAGGTCATGCTCGCGCAGAAGGCGCACACAGTCGGGCGACAGGCGCAGCAGCCGCAGCTTGTTGGCAATAGCGGACTGGGATTTCCCCAGCCTTTCCGCCGCCTGCTCCTGCGAAAGGCCGTAGGTCGCGATCAGCCGCGCGATGGCCGCAGCCTCCTCCAAGTAGTGCAAATCGCGGCGCTGGAGGTTTTCGATCAGCGCGAGCAGCGCGCTCTCCTCCTCGCTCGAGCGCGCGAGCAGGCACGGCACCTCGCGCAGTCCCGCTATCTTTGCCGCGCGCAGCCGTCTCTCTCCCGCGATGAGCTCGTAGCCCTCGTCTGTGCGGCGGACGGTCAGCGGCTGGAGGATGCCATAGCGGCGGATGCTGTCGCTCAGCGAGCGCAGCGATGCCTCGTCAAACTCGATGCGCGGCTGGTTGGGGTTGGGGCGCAGCGCATCGATGGGCAGGTCGAGCACGCGGCGCGGGAGCAGCGGCTTTCTTGCGGACATTTCCATGGATTTCCCCTCCTTTTTCTCCACTTTTAGCACAAAAAGTGTGCAAAAGCGGGCGAAAATTGGCGGAGAGATCAAAAAATTCGCACCTTGCGGTGCGAATTTTCGTTTTCTCATTTATTTCCCGTCGTGCTTGACGTGGATACGGCTGATCGCGCGGGCGATGCGGGCATTGGCAATGGCCTGCTCCTGCGCGCTGCGCTTCGCCTTGAGCTCGGCGCGCGCCTCGGCGGCCATTTCCTCGGCGCGGTGGAGGTCGATCTCCTCCGGCCGCTCGATCGTGTCCAACAGCACGAGCGCCTCGCCGTGCTCCATCTTGAGCACGCCCTCGGACACGGCGGCGATCTGCTCGACGCCGTCGGCGTCCCGCAGCGTCAGCTTGCCGGGAACGATGGCGAGCACGATATCCTCGTGCTGCGCCATCAGGCCGTATATGCCGTCGATGCTCGGCACGGTGAGCGATGTGCACGCCCCGTCAAAAAACGTGCGCTCGGGCGCGAGGACGCGGAGAGGAAAGGTCTTCATCACGCTTCCCCGCTTTCCATCTTCTTCGCCTTGGCGAGCGCGTCGTCAAGCGTGCCGACGTTGTAGAACGCCATCTCGGGATAGCCGTCCATCTCGCCGGAGAGAATGGCTTCAAAGCCGCGGAGTGTCTCCTCAAGCGGCACATAGACGCCCGGAAGGCCCGTGAACTTTTCGGCCACGAACGTCGGCTGGGCCAAAAAGCGCTGGATCTTTCTCGCGCGGTTGACCGTCACCTTGTCCGTGTCGCTCAGCTCCTCCATGCCGAGGATGGCGATGATATCCTGCAATTCGCGGTATTTCTGCAAGGTCGCCTGCACGCTGCGCGCGATGCGGTAGTGCCGCTCGCCCACGATATCCTCTTCCAGAATGCGGGAGGACGATTCGAGCGGGTCGACCGCGGGATATAAGCCCTGTTCGGCGATCTTACGGCTCAAAACCGTCGTCGCGTCGAGGTGGGTGAACGTCGTCGCCGGGGCAGGGTCGGTCAGATCGTCCGCGGGAACGTAGACCGCCTGCACGGACGTGATCGAGCCGCTCTTGGTCGAGGTGATGCGCTCCTGCAGCTCGCCCATTTCGTTGGCGAGCGTCGGCTGATAGCCGACGGCGGAGGGCATGCGGCCGAGCAGGGTCGAGACCTCGCTGCCCGCCTGCACAAAGCGGAAAATATTGTCGATGAACAGCAGCACGTCGCGCTGCTCCTCGTCGCGGAAGTATTCAGCCATCGTAAGGCCCGTCAGCGCCACGCGCATACGAACGCCGGGCGCTTCGTTCATCTGGCCGAAGACGAGCGCGGTCTTGTCGATAACGCCGCTCTCGTGCATCTCGTTCCAGAGGTCGTTGCCCTCGCGGCTGCGCTCGCCCACGCCGGTGAAGATCGAATAGCCGCCGTGCTCGACGGCGATGTTGTGGATGAGTTCCTGAATGAGCACCGTTTTACCGACGCCCGCACCGCCGAACAGGCCGATCTTGCCGCCGCGCGGATAGGGCTCCAAAAGGTCGATGACCTTGATGCCGGTCTCCAAGATCTCAACGCTCGGGCTCTGCTCGTCGAAGGCGGGGGGCTTTCTGTGGATGCTGCGGCGCGGCTCCGCGCCGCCGATCGGCGCGCCGCCGTCGATGGTATCTCCAAAGACGTTGAAAAGCCGTCCGAGCGTCGCCTTGCCGACGGGCACGCGAAGGCCGCTGCCTTCGCCCGTGACGGTCATGCCGCGGCTGAGGCCCTCGCTGCCGGAGAGCATGATGCAGCGCACCGTTTCGGCGCTCAAATGCTGCTCCACCTCCATCACAAGGCGCTTGCCGTTCAGCTCGACGGACAGCGCCTCGCGGATGCGCGGCAGCTCGCCGTGCGGGAAGCGCACGTCCACCACGCTGCCCGATACCTGAATGATCTTACCTGTGCGCATGCTGCGCCTCCTTCTTCATGTGGTTCTTCTTGCTGCGCGCGCCGGCGGAGACCTCCGTGATCTCGCTCGTGATGGCGCCCTGCCGCTCGTGGTTGTACTCGAGCTGCAGCTCGCGCAGCATGTCGTCCTCGTTCTGGTTGGCCGAGTCCATGGCAGAGGCGCGCGCGTTCTGCTCGGCGCAAAAGCTGTCGACCATCGCCGAGTACAAAAAGCCCGTGATGTACGCCGGCACGACCCTGGCGAGCACCTCCTCTGCCGAGGGCTCAAAGCGGATGGGCTTTTCCCCCGTCTCCTCTTTGACAAAGTGCTCATCCTCCAGCGGCAGCAGGCGCACGGTGCGCACGTCCATGTCCACGCCGTTGCCAAGGTCGGTGTAGATGATAAAGAGCTTGGAGATCTCGCCCCGGTCGAAGAGATCCAAAAGCTTCGCCGTGATCTCTCGCGCGCGGCGGAGCGTGGGGCTCTGCGCATCGTAGCGGAAGCTCTTTTCCACCGGCACGCCGTGGCCGGAGAAGAAGTGCCGCCCGTTGCCGCCCACCACAAAAAGGCGGCTGTCGGGGTGCTTTTCAAGGCGCTTCATCGTCTCCTGAATAACATTCTGGTTGTAGGCGCCCGCGAGGCCGCGGTCCGCCGTCACCACAAGATAGGCGTACGTTCCCGGCTGGGCCAGATCGTCCGCGTTGCCCCGGTAGAGGTACGGGCTCTCGATCTCGCCCGCGTGCTGGAAGATCTGCTCGATCTGCGTCGAGACCGCGTCGAAAAACGGGCGCGTCTTGGCAAGGTCTTCTTTCGCCCGCCGCATCTTGGTCGAGGCGATGAGGTACATCGCGTTCGTCACCTTCTGCGTGCTCTGGATGCTCGCGATGTGCTCGCGGATCTCCTTCATGCTCGCCATGTACCTGTCACCTCACTTTTTATTTGGAAAAATAGTTTTGCACAAATTCCTTTGCGATCTCGATGATCTGCGACTGCTGATCGTCGCTGAGCTGGCCGGTCTGCTCGATGGCATTACACAGCGCGCCCTGCGTCTCGCCAAAGTGCTGCAAGAGCGCGGGGATAAACGCGTCAAGCTGCTCCGGCACGATCTCTTGAAAAACATGGTTCAGCCCCGCGACGAGCAGGATAACCTGCTCATACTGCTTGTAGGGGTGGAACTGCTTCTGCCGCAGCATGCGCATCAAGCCCTGACCGTAGGATAAAAGCTTTGCCGTCGACTCGTCGAGGTCGCTTGCAAACTGCGTGAACGACTCCATCTCGCGGTACTGCGAAAGGTCGAGGCGGATGGTCTTGGCTGCCTTTTTCATCGCCTTGGTCTGCGCGTCGCCGCCCACGCGGGACACGGACAGGCCCACATTCACCGCCGGACGCTGGCCGGAGAAGAACAGGCGCGTTTCCAGAATGAGCTGACCGTCGGTGATGGAAATGACGTTCGTCGGGATATAGGCCGAAACGTCGCCGGACTGCGTCTCGATGATCGGCAGCGCCGTGATGCTGCCGCCGCCCTTCTCCTCGCTCAGATGCGCCGCGCGCTCGAGCAGGCGGGAGTGCAGATAGAACACGTCGCCCGGATACGCCTCGCGGCCCGGGGAGCGCTCCAAAAGAAGGCTCATCGCGCGGTACGCGATGGCGTGCTTGGAAAGATCGTCGTAGACGATCAGCACGTCGCGGCCCTTATTCATAAAGTATTCGCCCATGGCGCAGCCCGCGTAGGGCGCAATGTACTGTAACGGCGCGGGATCGCTCGCCGTGGCGTTGACGATGATCGTATAATCCATCGCGCCGTGCGTTTCCAGCGTCTTTTTGAGCTGGGCGACGGAGCTCGCCTTCTGTCCGATGGCAACATAGATGCAGATGACATCCTTGCCCTTCTGGTTGACGATGGTGTCGAGGGCGATAGCGGTCTTGCCGGTCTGGCGGTCGCCGATGATGAGCTCGCGCTGGCCGCGGCCGATGGGGAACATCGAGTCGACGGTCAGAATGCCCGTCTCAAGCGGCGTGTCGACGCTCTGGCGGTCGATGATACCGGGAGCGGGACTCTCCACCGCGCGGTAGCCGTCGGCGCGGATGTCTCCTCCGCCGTCGATGGGCACGCCGAGCGCGTTGACCACGCGGCCGAGGAATCCCTCGCCCACGGGAACGCCCGCCGTGCGTCCGGTGCGGCGGACCGTGCTGCCCGCGCAGACACTCGCGTCATCGTCAAAGAGGATGCAGCCGACGCTGTCCTCGGATAAGTCCTGCACCATGCCGCGCACGCCGCCGTCGAAAAGCAGCACCTCGCCATAGGCGGCGCCCTCCAGCCCGTCCACGCGGGCAATGCCGTCGCCGACGGTCAGAACGGTGCCGACCTCCTGTGCCATGGCCTGCGGCGTCCATGAGAGCACCGTCTCCTTCAGCAGTGGGATGACGTCGCCCTGCGTGGCAGCGAGCTTTTCGAGCGCGTCCTTGAACTGGCTCAGGCGTCCGCCCGCGCTCCAGTCGTAGACCTCCGCGCCCACCTCGAGGCGGAAACCGTCGGGGTAGTCATCACTCTTTTGCCAGGTGAGCGTCGTGCCCTCGCCGTACTTTTCGGCGAGGAAGGCCAGAAATCGCTTCTCCTGCTCCTGCGACGGACGCACGGCAGAGAGCAGTACGGCCTCTAAATGCTCCGTGCGCTCAGCCATTGTCCTTGCGCTCCTCCGCCGTGTCCAGGAACTTGTCGTAAGCGTCCGACGTGCTGGAGAGCACCAGCTTTTCCGCCGCGGCGCTCATCAGCTCGGAAATTTCGCCCTTGGCCTGCTCCATCACGCGCTCATGCTCGCGCGCGGCATCTTCCCGCGCCTTGCGCACGATCTCGCCCGCCTGCTGCTCGGCCTGCGCGCGGCGCTCGTCCACCGCGTGCTGCAAGGCTTCGTTCGCCTCGCGCTGGCGGCGTGCGATCTCCTCGTCGGCGCTCTTGAGCTGCGCTTCATAGCCGGCCTTCGTCTTCTCGGCCTCGGCAAGCGCGGCCTTGGCGTCCTCGTCCATCTTCTCATAGTGCGCCTTGCGGCTGTCCATAAAGCTCTTCACAGGCTTGTAGAGCAGAAAATACATCGCGCCGAACAGGATAACAAAGTTCAGCGCATGCAGCAGGATCTGCTGCAAATTGATATTAAGCGGCATTCAAAGCCCCTCCTTTTTGGGAGTGTTCTTCATCAAAGGACGAAGATAATGAGGATCGCCACGATCAGGGCGTAAATGATGACCGTCTCGATAAACACAAGGCCCATCATCATCGTGGTTCTGATCTGACTTGTGGCCTCGGGCTGGCGGGCCATGGCCTCGCTCGACTTGCCGACCGCAATGCCCATGGCCAGCGCGCCGCCAAGGCACGCAATGCCGATCATCACGCCCGAGCCCATCGCCTTGGCAGAGGTCACGTCGTTGTCGTTGCTGCCGGCCGTGACGCTCACGGTCTCAGTCACGTTGCTGTCGCTCCCGCTTTCGTTTGCGGCGAGGGCCGGGATGGTGCAGATCATCAGCGCGCACAGCAGCATCATCAGCGCTGCGAATTTCTTCATCGTTTTCATGGCAATTTTACCTCTTTCTTCAGGCAGCCGTTTCGCTGCGGGATTCTTTCATCTTTTTTGCCTTGGGCTTTTTCTCGTGCTTTTCGGTCGATTCGCCGTAGAACGTCGACACCAGCATCGTTAAAACATACGCCTGGATCAGCGCGTGCAGCAGCGTGAACATCACGCCCACGATGACCGGCAGCACATAGGAAAGCGCCGCGTAGTAATACACAAGCTCCGTCACGAGCGCGCCGGAAAGCAACGCGCCGAAGAGTCGAAAGCTCATCGAGATCGGCAGCGAGAAATCCTTGAGCGCGTGCAGAAATCCGCCCACGCCCGCGGCGATCAGTCCGCCGAAGAGGATCACGCCGTAGCTCATCACGCCCAGCGCGATCGCCCCGTTGATATCGGACAGCGGCGCGGGCAGGCTGACGGCGTGGCCTGATGTGGTCACCACCTGAATGCCGAGCAGCTCAAAGAGCGTGCTGACAAAGATGTAAACACCGGCGGTGAAGATGTACGCCCGCAGGAATTTATTGCGGTGCGGGCTGCTGCCCTCGGCCAGGCCGTCGAACATGCCGACGATCTGCTCTAAAACGAGCTGGAACCTGCCGGGCACATATTTGAATTTTGGGATCACAAAAAGCCGGCACACAAGGGCGAATACTATTAAAATACCCGTCACGATGTAGGCGGAGATGAGCCCCGGGTTCACCTCGATCAGGCCAAACAGGCTCACCTTGTTCTGCTCGTGCAGCACCGCGTCACGCATGACCTCCTGGATCGGTTCGCTCTCGTCGCCTGACGGCGTGAGCAAACATCCGGCCAGCAGCGCCAGCACGATCACGGCGAACACGATCAGCTCGCGCGTTCGCTTTTTCTTATCCACGCGCCCTACCCCCTTTTGTTTCTATCATCCAATTTCTGCTTGGGATGCAGCACTTATTTATACCACCTGCACGCAGGAAATGCAAGTCTTCCTTCATGATTAACCGCCGCTTTACAGCATCTTTTCGTCTTCTTAACAGAGCCCTGACTCCTCCCCTTTTTCTTCAATAAATAGAGCAGCGGAAGGAGACAGTGCTGCCCCCTTCCGCCGCTCTATTCCACTTTTCTCGTTATCGTCACAATACGAAGATGATCAGGATGGCCACGATCAGCGCATAGATGATGACCGTCTCGATAAACACAAGACCCATCATCATCGACGTGCGGATCTGCCCCGCCGCCTCGGGTTGTTCGGCCATGTTGTTCGCCGCCTTTGCAACAGAATGCGCCATGCCCAGCGCGCCGCCAAAGCACGCCACACCGATAAGCGCCGCCACCGCCCAGATCTTGCGCACCTTGGTGGTGTTCTCCTTCGAGCGCGCGAGCTCTTCCTCGCTCACCGTCTGTGCGGCGGGTTCCGCGTCCGCCGTACCG
>UMHS01042998.1_pt1 | contig 17480 bp, 9 predicted proteins | sample 1965611 | NCBI WGS metagenome assembly UMHS01 (sample SAMEA4836106, study PRJEB28245) | human gut metagenome | biome: gut microbiome; material: fecal sample | place: Denmark | collected 2008
GCTGCGCTCTCTGCACTCTTGCGCCGAACAACCTGACAGACAAGACTTGTGAAGTCCTCTCTGCCAGCTTGCCCGGTTCTTCCTCGGTGTCGGTCTGCCTGCAAGCGGTTCCTGCCCGATTTCCTCCGGCGTATGGCTTTTTCTTGGTGAGCTCGTGTCGTGGCGGCACTTCCCCGAAAAAGCATATTAACTTGCAGCCGATCATGTGGTTTTCAAGGTGCACTGTGATTTTGTAAGAAGTTGAGGGCTTTCAAAAATGCGAGTAAGACTGCTTTTGAAAGTAGTTCCCACACCTTATACAAACTTAAAGGGGTGTTTTTAAACGGGGGCTTATGAAAATTCTGAAAATTTTCACTTTTTCAAACAACCTCCTATACCTATAACATTCTAAAAAGGGTGTTTGGCAACCTGATTTTCAAATTTTGTTTGGAAAACTTCTTACACCAATATGAATCTATAGGGCTGTTTGGGAATACAATTTTGGACAAAAAGAAAAACGGCAAAGTTCGCAATAGAACCTTACCGTTTTGGGGAATGCTGCACAGCAGCACCGTATTATTTCTTTTGATTTATTATTTCATAACTGCGTTCAGCAATGTCTGATAGTCTCTCACCACATCGTATACCACGTTTTCATCGTTCAGTGCCTTGAAATGTGCACGGGCACAATCAATTTTAGCCTGTTCTACCGGGGTGATGTGATTGAGCTTCATGGAATCCAGTGTGCCTTTGGTTTCAGCAACAAAGTAGATGTGCTTGACTGTGCCCTCATAGAACGCAATCGCCCAGTCGGGATTGTATTTTCCAACAGGTGTGGAAATATAGAATCCATCTGGTAGCTTTACATAGACTGCCACATCACGGTTCGTATCGAGGTCGGCGGCAAAGTCACGCTCATTCGTAGAATCGTAAATCAAATGGTCATACAGATGCCGCTGTACTTTCATGACGTTCGTACCGAGTTTTCCCTTCAAGGTCGGCTCAGTGAAAATGTCCGTATCGTAATGTTCATCCAAAATATTGTAGGTGATATGCTGGATGATGGCCGTTGCCTTTTCGTCATTGATGAGGGCAGCTGCTTTTAGGATGAACTCTTCCGGGTTATCCTTGAACTGATCGAACACCACTTTTTCAATGCCAACCAGAATCTGTACAATCGCCTTGCGGGTCAGCTTGGTTTCAGCCACCAGCTTGCCAATCAGGTCATACTTGACGCTCTGGCTGGCGTGAATTTTGGTCTGTGGGTCATATTGATGCTGATCCGCTTTTGCGAAAGCAGAGCCATCTAACAGAGAATCCTTGGATTTGATCTCCGTCATTTCACCGGATTCTACTTTGAAGTAAATCTTTGATACGTTCAGATTGCGGTTGAGCGAGCGAATGGACTTTTGCACCAGTTCATCTGTGTCAAAATCCACCACATAAACCGATTTCGGGCTGATTTTGTTCCAAAGGGCCTTGAATTCCGGCATAGCCAGCTTGTCCGGGTCAATTTTCAACTCCACATTGTTGGAACGTGCATTTTCAGGCAGCATGACCTTATCGCTGTAAACAGAATCCAACAAATCAATGACCGATGCTGCACAGTCTGCAACTTCTTCTGCCACCTGCACCGCATGGTTTGCATGGTCGGCATAGTACTTGTCCGTCAGCGCACCATGGCGGTCCACATAGCCATTCTGCACCAGATCAAAATAGATGGCAGCGGCGGTGTCTGCATCCACAACCTGTTCGTTGCCGTTTGCGTCCGTAAGAACTCTGCCAACAAACAAGGCTGCATCCACCTTTCTGGGGCGGTTTGCAACTGCTTCGGCCAGTTCGCTTTGCAGGCCTTTGGCGAAGCTGTCATAGCTTTCGCTGGCAATGACAGTCAGGATGTTGATGTTATGCACATCGTTGCCCAGAACATTCGCATCCATACGTTCACCGTTCTGGTTGACACACAGACGCAGGCCGCGGCCAACCTCCTGCCGTTTGCGGACTTCACTGCTACTCTGTTTCAGGGTGCAGATCTGGAACACGTTCGGGTTATCCCAGCCTTCCCGGAGGGCAGAGTGTGAGAAGATAAATCGCACAGGGGAACGCTTGGGGTCCCGGTCAAGAAGAAGCTCCTTGTTTTTCATAATCAGGTCATAGGCACTGATGTCATTGGAGGTTTTCTCCCGCTTGTCATCGCCTGCAACCTGATTGACAAAATGGCCTTTCTTATCCACCGAAAAATAACCCGCATGGGTATCGTGTGCAGAAATTGCTTTCAGGTAGCGGATGTAATCATCCTCGCCCAGCGAAAGCTGCATCTGGCCGACAATATCCTCGTACTCCTGCTCAAACATCTCTGCATAAATACCGTTGTAAGGCTGGCCTGCGGCATTGTAGCACTTGTACTTGTCCACCTCGTCAATAAAGAACAGGCTCAGCACTTTAATGCCCTTGTGGAACAGCTGACGTTCCCGCTCAAGATGCGAAAGGATCGTTTCCCGAATCTGGATGCGGCGCAGCTGATCCTCGTCCACCTTGCCGACCACATCTCCGGCAAACAATCGGATACCATTCAGAAATTCAATGTGGTTATCACGGCCATCAATCTCTTTCACCACATAACCATCCTTATATTCGTCCAGATTGCCGGAGTGGTCATAGAGGCTGAATTTCAGCCCAACGGTGCGCGTTACCTTGCGCAGACCGGATTTTCCCTTGCAGTCGAACTGGATCGTTGCCGTAGGGTCTGCCTTGGAAAGATTGATGCTTTCCAGATAGACGAATCCATCCGTAGCGGTACTGCCGGATTCCGTAATGCCTTTGACCACGATTTTCTTGACCAGACGCTTATTATAGGCTTCCATTGCATCCAGCCGGTAGACCATGTTGTAGATGCTGTCTGCACGGTGGGTAGCCGAGTAGCGCAGGGTGATCATCGGGTTGAACTCTTTCATCCGCTCTTTGGTCTGCTTGCCCTCCACCGACTGCGGTTCATCAATAATCAGGATCGGGTTCGTCTTTGCAATAATGTCAATGGGCCGACGGGAACGGAACTCGTCCAGCTTCATATAAATACGGCGGGCATCTTTGCCTTTGGCATTGAACGCCTGCGAATTGATGATCATGACATTGATGGAACTATCCGAGGCAAAGCGGTCAATTTCCGTCAACTGTGCGGAGTTGTAGATAAAGAAGCGGATCTTCTTGCCGTACTCTTCTGCAAAGTGATCCTGTGTGACCTCAAACGATTTATACACACCCTCACGGATGGCAACACTGGGCACGACCACGATAAACTTACTCCAGCCGTAATGCTTGTTCAGCTCATACATGGTCTTGATATAGGTGTAGGTTTTGCCGACACCTGTTTCCATCTCAATGGTAAGGTTATAGTGTCCCTCCAACTGCTTGGATGGCTCTATCTGGTTGGTGCGCTGGATTTTTTGCAGGTGCTCCAGAATAATACTGTCGCTCAGCTCTGGTACAATCTGTTCATTGCGCCAGCCTGTGAAGCTTGTTTCCATATCAGTCTGGTAAATGCCGCTGCCGTTGTCGATGCGGTAATTCGTAGTCAGGTAGGGCTGGCCTGCAAAGACGTCCACCACGGCTTTTGCAGCATCTGCCTGAAATTTCTGGTGTTTGAATTGAAGTTTCATCTGCTGCTCTCCCTCAAATCACCTTGACATCGGTATCTGGCGCATACAGCTTGAAAATTTCAAACACGTTGATCTTTTCCGGGCTGCTGGCAAAGGAAGAATCCCGGAACACTGCACGGCGCGGCTTGCGCTTGGCGATTTCCTTGATAACATTTTCCGGCACATTGCTGTCAAAGCAGGCAATCAGGGCATCGGGAACATTCAGCGCAGCATCACCGGGCGCGTAGGTGTGGACGGTACAGTTGCCGATTTTCTCAGACCGGTACGGCATGGACAGCGGCAGACCCCAATCCAGCAGACAGCCAAACAGCAAATCAAGGTCGGTGCGGTCCTCTTTGATGTTACTTTCCAGCTCTTCGAGGTTGGTCTGGGAGTATTCTTCGGCAGAATAATAGACGTCCTTCATATTGGTATCGTCCAGCTTGAAAACACGGAAGCCCACATCGGGATTCTTGCTGATATCCACCATTTCAATCGGCGGCCTTCCAGCTCCAGCGTCAATCGTTTTTACAATTTTAGCAGTGGTATCATCGCCCGGCTTAGAGCCATCCATGCGGTTCAGAGGAACGCACTTCCAGCAATTGTTTTCTTCATCCACTTTTTGTCCGGCACGGCGAATGCGTTCTTTTGAAAGTTCTGTAATAAAATGCGGCTTATGAATCTCATCCAGCACCGAAATAGCATTATCTGCCACTCTTTTTGCATTTGCTGAACTGCTAGAAAGCATCTTATCAATATCTTCAGCCAGCTGAACAAGAATAAATTTATTGTTATTTCCACTAAACAAATTTGCGTTCATCACAGCATCTGCCGTTGTTCCAGAACCGCTAAAAAAATCCAAAACAATATCGTCTTTTCCCAAGCAGAAGCTCAGAAGAAATTCTATCAGTTTTACTGGTTTTGGATTAGAAAACACATCTTTTTTAAAATATTCATAAACATCACTCGCCCCGGTGCTTGTAGTTCCTTTAGTAGAAACAACTGGAGCTGTAGTAAAAATGCTGCGCGGCGTTTTTCCCTCAGGGATTCTCTGCTTGAACTGCACAGACCATTTTCCATTAGCGTTTACGAAACGAACGTCCCCTATTTTCAAGTCTGCTTCAAACCTAGCTTTAGAACGAAGCCAGCTGATAGGATTCCCATCGTCATCGTATTCCAAAGTCGTTCCATCCGGGCAGGTAATAGGATAATACTGCTTTCCCGCCTTACGTTTGAATGTGTCCCAATAAAACCTACCAATGGAATCTTCTTCTTTATAACGCTTTATATATTCATCGGAATAACGCTCATAAAATTCAGCAAGCAGTTCTTTGTTGCTTGCATAAACCAGAATATACTCATGCTCAATTGCAATGTGCTTGGAATCGTTCCCGCCGCCCTTTTTATTTTGCCAGATAAGCTGTGCAACAAAATTGGAATTTCCAAAAATTTCGTCACACATATTTTTGAGATTGCGCACTTCAGAATCATCTATGGAAATAAAAATAGCGCCATCATTCGTCAAAAAATCTCGTGCCATCAGCAATCGTGAGTACATCATACTACACCAATCCGAATGAAATTTCCCATTCGTATCGTTATTTTTGAACAAGCGATTGTCTTCCTCGTCATACATTCCCATCTGACGATTTTCCTCGTTCTGAGAGCGCATAAAATTGTCTGCATAAATAAAGTCATTACCTGTATTGTAGGGTGGGTCAATATAGATCATTTTCACTTTATGCAAATAGCTTGTTCGTAGAAGCTTCAAAACTTCCAGATTGTCACCCTCGATGTAGAGATTCTCGGTATCATCCCAGTTCTTGCTTTCTGCCGGGCAGGGGCGCAGGGTCTTGCGGATGGGCTTGTTGGCTTCCACAATGGATGCCTTTTTGCCCACCCATGTAAACTCGTATGCTTCATCTCCGTCTACAACGTCCGGCGAGAGCATCTGTTTCAGCAGTTCAAAGTTGATGCCGCGCTTGTAAACCTTGTGGTCGGGGGTGCTTTTCTCCTCGTCCAGCATTTCCGTGATGCAGTTAGGAAAAAGCGCTGCGATTTTATCAATGTTCTGGGCTGTCAGGTTGGGGGTCTGCATTTTCAGCTTGTTCATGGATATTAAGTTCTCCTTTTTCTCCAAGAGAAGTAATAGTGCCTTTTACATTGTCAGAAAGCGTCTGACTAGGCAAATCAATCTTTAGCTTTTGCTGATTGATTGCGTTTGCTAAGATTGCAAGAGAAGTACTGATTGATGAGTTCTGAAATGTCATTTGCTCAACACTCTTTTTTAGCTCAGATGTATAGTCTGATGCAATACTATCTGCAAAAGCTTTGGTTAGTCCTGTAACATCGATTTCCCGCATAGCATTTTGATACGAGGAGAGTGTGGAAGATAGCATTTCCGGTGAATACGCCCTCCGTAGAGAAGACTGATACTCTTCAAGAGCTTGGCTCAATGCAGAATTGAAAGATTTTTCGCTGGATTCCGTTGGAGGTTCTGGGGATTTAACAAGTTTATTTAACTCGTCATCCAACTGGTCATTTATCTTTTTGATTACACCTAGTGCTGAAGTATAAGAAGCCGCATTCATATTATGTGCGTGCATAACATCGTTTCGATAATTTTTCACCCGAATAAAGTCGCTTCGCAGAACAGAAATGGTTTCATGGCCGATTAGAGAATCCCATACGGTGTTTTCAGAAAGATTATTGATAGTATTTATAAGCTCATCTCTTGTGAATTGCCATGATTTTTCATTGATGCTCTTTTTGACATCTTTTATAAATTGAGTGTCTGTAAAAAGCAGTTCAAAAATTGTTCCAAGATCTTTGCTTTCTAGTTCTTTGATAACTTGAGAATCGGTAGCATCATGTTGCAAAGCGCTTTTTAAGTATAAAAGTTTCCGCAATTTTCTTTCAAACTCATTAAAGTACGGATAAAGAGATTTGTTAAAATATGCGGCACTTTCATTTGTCAAAATTGTCGGATGGAATTTTGATGTAATATAATCATTTGTTTTTGATAATATTTTTGCGCTTTGAAGATTTTCACCGGAAGCCTCATAGACAGCAATCCAACAAGAGGAATCTTCTATGTTTTGAATTGAACAGCGAACATTTTCCGGCTTGTAAGATTCAACTTCTGCTTTGTGGGTATCTTCAACGAATAGATATTCTTGCTTCACCTGTTTTGCCATTCCTTTCGCATTTCATCAACGGACTTTCCAAGGATTTTCGCTTCAAGATAAAATTCTTTCCACTGCAAATCTTGGTATAGATTTTCTTTTGATGCTTGTTGAATCGAAATCCCAGAAGGAATGTTTGCATGAAACAAGTTCCAAACGGCAGTGTTTTCTGGGTGCTTTGCGTTTACTTCACAAATCTTTTGACGCGCCGCATCTTCATTAAACGGAATGGTTTGCAAAATTTTCTGAATATCGTCAATAGTTGACCGCATATCTGCTATCTCAATAGAGGTATGAACTGAAGAAAGATTGTTATCCATCTTATAACTCCTCCTTTGTAAGTTGTTCCAGATTCTTTTTTAGTTGTTTTAGTTCCACATTCATCTCCACCTGACGATTGAACTGTTTTTCTTTCCGAATCTTATTCTCCAACGCCGCAATCTGCTTTTGCAGTTTTTCACGTTCCGCAGAGCGTTGGATGTTCTCCGCAATGCTGTATGCGGCACTCCAGCTCTCACCCTGCAATCGGGCAATCTGACGCACCAGTCCATCGTAAACTGCCTCTAAGCTCAGGCCGCTTATCGTAAGGGACAATTTTGTTTCTGGCATCCAGTCTGTATGCAGATAGCGGCTTACCTTGGCACTGCTGTTCGCAGATGTATCTTTACAGCCGATCCAAGCCTGCACCTTATTCTCATAAGAAAGAACAAACAGAATGTGATAGGGGATTTCACTGTCGATTTGGCGCAGAACAGCTTCATCCAGTTTTGGTTCGGTCAGACACAGCTCGAAAATCTCGATCTCTGTCACCCGCTCTCCGGCAGTGAGATTCAAGGTGGACACTGCCAGCTTGTTGCGCCAGTAGATACAGCGCAGCTGGTCTGCAAACAATCGCTTGACTGCCGCTGGAACGGCAGCATTTTCATAAAATTTCTGTTTCGGAATCCGTTTGTTAAACTCCGTGGAGGGTGGAAAGCCCAGCATTGATCTCACCTCTTATTGTACCACAAGGAAGCAAATCAGTTCAAAGTCATCCAGCCCGGAAATCGAAGAAAGCAGGGCCGTCGTACCGCCCATCTTGAACAGACTGTCAATGTCGCTCTCTTCCTTTGCATCCAGAATGGAACGGATAGCCTCGCTCAGCAATTCAGAATAGGCAGACATATTCTTTCCATCGTCCGTGGCCTGATTGAACTGTTGGCAAAGGCTCTGGTCGGGTTCGGTTTTGCCTTTGCAGAGCAGCCGCAGACGATCCAGCAGCTCTTTCGGAGAAAGATAATCGCAGACAGTCGAGCCGTCCTGCCCAATATAAACCATGTAGAATGGATGCAGACGGTTTTGCTGATCCACATTGATCTCATTGTCGACGCTTTTCAGAACAAAGATCACACCCGGAGGTGCATCGGGCGTAGATGCAACAATTGCGTGCATCCCAAGCGGCGTATGCTCCACATCATCGTGTTTCTTCATATAGTCCAGCAAGTCCAGCCGGAACTCGTTCAATCCCAAGTCCATAATGGAAATGCCGCCCGACATTTCTTCCAGATCGACTACCTCATTCTTTAACCGTTTGAGTTGTGCGCTGCGATATTCCAAATCGCCTTTTTCTTCCGGGCTGATGAGGTTATCATCCCCTGTGGAAGTCATGACCGTCAGCTTCATTCGGGTTTCCACGCGGCCTTTCAGGTTGATGTACTCATCCAAATCCACATCCGGCCAGAAGTTGACCAACTGGATGCAGCGATTCTGGCTTCCGATGCGGTCAATGCGGCCAAAACGCTGGATAATGCGCACAGGATTCCAGTGAATATCATAGTTGATCAGATAATCACAGTCCTGCAAGTTCTGACCTTCGGAAATGCAGTCGGTGGCAATCAACAAATCAATATCCGCCTGATTCGCGTTCGGCAGGCTGTCCCGCCGCTTGGAAATGGGCGAAAAGCAGGTGAGAACTGTATTCAGATCACCACTGAGTTTGGGAATGGTTGTTTTACCATCCACGCTGCCGGTGATTTCGGCAGTGTTCAGCCCAAACGCTTGCTTTACATAGCCGGAAACATTCTGATACAGATAGTCAGCAGTATCTGAAAACGCAGTAAAAATAATGATTTTCCGGTTGCCGGGGTTGATGAGATGCCTTTGCTTTTCGTCAATCAGGCGCAGCAGTTCTTGCAGCTTGGCATCGTATGCAGGGGTGATATCCTGCACCATCAGGGAAAGAAGCTCCAGATTTTCAGCATCCTTTTCCAGATCATGCAGCCACGAAACATGATCCATATCCGCAAGATCAATCTTTACTTTGCGGCCGACTGTAAAAATGTCGTTGTTCTGGTCATCATCATCCCAATCGGTTGCATCGGAAATGTCGTTCAGCTCCAGCACACGGCTGCCATTTTGATATGAACGTACCGATTGCATGGTATCTTCAATCAGTTTACTGATTCGGTCAATCGTCAGCCGGAACGCATAAACAGAACTTTCCAGCCGTTTGAGCAGGTTAATGCTCATCAGACGGCGGATTCCCTCTTCACGGCCTGCCTGCGTCAGCCCCTTTCCATGCTGGCTGGGGTCGATGTATTTGGAAATCCGAGAGGACAGAATAAAGCTGGTTGGTGTGTAAATGTGCAGCGTCAGCGAATCCAGTACATTATAGATCTGCTGATAGTTGATTGCATTATCAAGACTTGTCAGGCACGGCTGCACAGAGATCGGCTTCAACCGTTCCGGGAAAGTACCAACATCAGAAATATTATAGTATTTTTCGATATGTCGGCGAGAACGTGCAATCGTCACACTGTCCAGCACCTCAAAGAAATCAAAGTCCAGTGCCGCAAGCAGCGCATTTGTGGTACGCTCTGTGACAGGAAGCTTGCTCCATGTATTGAAAGCCTTTTGCGCCTGCCGGAAAATTTCATCAATCGGAGACGAAGTATTCAACTTTTCATTGATTTTTCCGGCATCTCCCTCATAGGCAAGCGCAAGTTGGTTTTTCAAATCCACAAAACGATTATTTACGGGTGTTGCCGAAAGCATCAGCACCTTGGTGCGCACCCCAGAACGAATCACGCGATTCATCAATTTTGTGTAGCGGTTTTCTTTCTCATCAGTAGAGGTATTACTGCCATTGCGGAAATTGTGGCTTTCATCAATCACAACAAGGTCAAAGTTCCCCCAATTAAGTGCAGCAAGGTCAATACCGTTAGAGGTTCCGCCGGAACGGCTCAGATCTGTATGGTACAACACATCGTAACGGAAACGGTCTTCTACCAGTGGATTGTTGACGTAGTTGCCTTTATAGATGTTCCAGTTTGCTGCCAACTTTTTGGGACAGAGTACCAAAACGGATTTGTTGCGATTTTCATAGTACTTGATTACAGCCAGTGCAGTGAACGTCTTGCCAAGGCCCACGCTGTCTGCAAGAATGCAGCCGTTATACTGTTCCAGCTTGTGGATAATGGCCAACGCTGCATCTCGCTGAAAATCATAGAGCATATTCCAGATTTTACTCTGCTTGAAGCCTGTAGCTTCATTTGGGAGATTATCTTCTGACACATCCTCCAAAAATTCACTGAAAATATTGTAGAGGGTGAAGAAATAGATAAAGTCCGGGCTGTTTTCTCGATAAGCTGTGCTGATGCTTTGCAATACAATGTCTGTAACATCCTGAAGTCGGGAAGAATCATTCCAGATTTCATCAAACAGCGATAAAAAGTAACGGCCGTTTTCAAAGGCTTCGGTTCGCTGAACAGGGTAGTATGCGTTGTTTCCGCGTTCACAACCAAGGTCAACCGTTGTAAAACCACTGATTGGCATATAGGAACTTTCACCAACCGTCATGAAACCGGGCATTTGCTCTCCACTGACGTTGGAACGAAATTTTACTTTCCGTCGCACCCAGTCGGCACATTCTTTCGCCAGTGCTTTTTGGGTGAGTTCATTCCGCAAGCGAACCTCAAATTCTGTTCCGTAAAGGCTCTTTTCGCGGGTCAATTTCGGAATATAGAACTCTCGCCGCTCTTTTGGCGTGTTTTCCTGCACAAAGGTCGGTGAAGTAAAAATAAAGCGAAGTTCCGCGATTTCTTCCAACTGTTTCTTTAATTCCTGATACGCATAAATGGAAAAGCAGGCCGCAGCAATGGACACGCGGCTCCCTTTCTGCATAGTATCCTGTAAATCTTCCCGAACAGTATGGTTGATATTATCCAGAATTTTCATAGAAGAGTCCCCGCAATCGACTGACTAAAGCGAAAATTAACTTTCAACGACAAGATACAATAATTCATTTTAATGATACTCTAATCAGGTTGGAAAATCAATCGTTGCTCAGGCAGAAAAAGCTCAGCAGGCACTAAACGGATAAAAAGTTTTGAATTTAGCCTTCAAATAAGGTATAATGAATTTACAAACGCTAAAGATTAAGAAGCGAGCAGGTGATACTATGCCTTTTTCCCTCGACCATTACATTGAAGCCTCTCATGTTGATTACAAGGAACGTCTTGAAGAGAAAAAGCCGCGCAGCTGGTTGAAATCCGTGTCGGCATTTGCCAACACCGAGGGCGGACACCTGATTTTTGGCGTAAAGAATGAGCCGCGCGAGGTCGTAGGATTGGAAAATCCGCAGGCTGTGGTGAGCAGATTGACGGAACTTATCAAAGTCCGCATTGACCCTACACCACGCTATCGAGTGCGGGAGGTCGAAATAGAGGGCAAGTCCTGCGTTGATTTGGAAGTACAGGACGGCCCGGCGTATCCATATTATTATGCCTTTGACGGTTCCCATACGGCCTATATGCGGCATGGCGACCAGTCCGAAGAAGCCACTTCACGGGAACTGAACGAATTGATTTTGCAGGGCATGAACCAGACTTTTGATGCCCTGCCCAGTTCTTATCGAGTGGGTGATGTCAGTTTTACACTGCTGGCCGCGACGTTTAAGAATCTAAAAAAAGAGGATTTCGACCTTGAAAAAGACTTACCATCCGCAGGATTAGTAACAGATGATGGACAAATCACGAATGGCGGCCTGCTGCTTTGCGATCAGGGCGTTCTGAAACAATCCCGTATTTTCTGCACGCGCTGGAAAGGCAACTACAAGGGCAGCATTGAAGAAGATGCTCTGGATGACAAGGAATTTCAGGGCGCAAGTCTGATCACGCTGCTGCAAAATGCGGAAGATTTTGTCCGAAACAACAGCAAAAATCCGTGGAGCATCCGGGGCATGACCCGTGAGGAGCGCAGCGATTACCCTTATAAAGCCGTTCGTGAGGTGCTGGTCAATGCGCTGATCCATCGGAATTATCAGATTCTTGGTTCGGAGATTCATGTAGAAGTGTTCGATGATCGGCTGGAGATCACTTCACCGGGCGGCATGATGAATGGCCGCAGGGTGCAGGACATGGATATCCGGCACATTCCGTCCATGCGGCGCAATCAGGTGATCTCGGATGTATTCTCGCGGCTTGGCTTTATGGAGCGCCGTGGCAGCGGCATTGACCGCATCCTGAACTCTTATGTGGAAGTAGCCCAGAAGCCGACCTTCTACTCGGATTCAGATTTCTTTATCGTTACGCTGCCGAATAGAAGTGTAGCGACTCCGGCACAGATCAGTATGGAAAGTGTGGAGACTCAACCTGCAAAAGTATCGACTTCTTCAAAAAAAGTGGCAACCTCGACCCTAGAAGTGGCAACCCCGCAAGAAAAAGTGGAAACCTCGACCCTAAAAGTGGCAACTTTCCAAGAAAAAGTGGCAACCTCAGAAAAAGAGGATATGGACAGCGAGGTAGCCAATTTCAAAATTCAGCTGGATGAGACTAGCTTTGGAAGCAGAACAAAAGAGAAAACTTTGGGGCTTTTCAAAAGATACAGATACGAATATTCTTTTCATTCCATCAATGTGGCTCAATTCTTCGATGTGAAGATTTCTCGTGCCAATGCCATCATCCGGGATCTCCGTCGTCTTGGCATTGTCGAATCTCCGCAATATGGAGTGTATCAGTTTATAAGAAAGTAGAAAGTAAAATCGCTTTGCAAACCGAAGTATTGGTAGAACTAATATTTTATTGAAACGAGTTAATATAATTTAAATTATCATAATCGAAATTATATTAACCGCCTGCGCAGAACTGCCCACTCCCCTGAGAACTTCTCAGACGAGTGGGCATTCTTCTTTCCGTGTATCAAATTTACCTTTGTGGTCACTCAAATCGCCACCAAGTCATGGATCAAAAATCATCATTTTTCATTTGTCCCAGAGTAAGTGCACGGTTTCTGCACGGTTTTTGCACGGTTTCAAGGGATGCAATGGGTACTCTGACTTGCAAAATACGACAAAGGGTGCAGAAATTGCCGGGCAGAAAATCACGATGCTTTGCACAAAAATGACGTAAACTCGAAACTTCTAAAATCAGAGTGTTCTGCCCGGTGGGCTCTTTTAATCAGAGGGCCAGGGATTCGAGTTCCCTCGAGCGCACCAAAAGGACGATAAATCGTTAAAAGAAACGGTTTGTCGTCTTTTTTGTTTTATGCGGGCTTTTTGAACTTGTACCTATGATTTTTTCAAAAATTTTAGAGGTCAGAGGTACAAAAATGAAGAAGATTCAGAAAAGTGCAGTCCGGTTTGATAATCTAAAGCAAGATTTTTTGGACGATAAGAAGTATTCTGGCACGGCAGAAGCCACGTTGAACGGCTATCGGTACCAGAAACCGGAAGCGTTCACCGCCCTTGCCGACCCGGTGTTGGAACAGACTGAGGGCAAGGCGCTGGACTCCGGTTATGACTTCAGGGAGTACCGGGAGCGGGTCAATCGCTACATCATGGAGCACCGCAACGATACGCTGGCCATCCACAAGCTGACCCAGAACATCCCGCTCTCGCAGGGCGATTACATTGAGCTGGAACACATCTTCACCAGCGAGCTGGGCAGCAAAGAAGATTATGCCCGGGAGTTCAAAGATACCCCGTTTGGTCTGCTGGTGCGCAAGGTGGCAAAACTTGACCACGAGGCCGCGATGCAGGCATTCTCCAAGTTCATCAACGATGAATCGCTGAATGCAAAGCAGATCGCTTTCGTGCAGAAGGTCATCCATTACATCGAGCAGAACGGCTATGTGGAAAGCAAAGCCGTTCTGATGAAACCGCCTTTCGACCAGCCCATCCTGTTCACCCGCCTGTTTGACGGCAAAATGGGCGGTGAGCTGATGGAAACCATTGATGCCGTCCGGAAAAATGCGGTCCATGTGACGGCGTGATACGGCGGAATGCAGAGCGCAGCAAAAAATGTGACCGGGAAGAAGGTCCACCGGCTTTACAATTGCCGGAAAAGGCGGTATTCTTTATTTATGACAAACATCCGCAGGAGGAAACCATGGACATCCGCCAGCTGCACTACTTTCTGGTATTGTGCGAAGAAATGAATTATACCCGGGCCGCACAGCGGCTGTTTTTGTCGCGGCAGGCGCTGCGGCAGAGCATCTCTGCGCTGGAAGCGGAACTTTGCGGGCCGCTGTTTCTCAGTGCCCACCACAAGCTCACCCTCACCGACCGCGGCATGAGCCTGCAGCGCCATGCCACCCCGGTGGTGGAGCAGTTCCAGCAGATGCAGGCCGCCCTGCGGGCCGAGATCCAGTCGGCCCAGCCGGTGCACATCGGCATCAGCGTGGCGCTGGTGCCGGACTACCTGCCTGGGCTGGAAACGCAGCTGGACAAGTTCCGCCAGCAGTACCCTCATGTGGAGATGCGGTTCCGCCTGCTGGACAACGACGCTGTGGCCGATGCCGTGGAGCAGGGCGAGCTGGACGCCGGTCTGGTCATCGACCTGGGTTGTGCGGCCCCGGTACTGGCCCGCACCACCCTGCGGGCCGACCCTGCCTGCCTGCTGGTGCCCCGCGGTCACCCCTTCTGGGACCGGGAGAGCATCCCGCTGGCCGACCTGCGGGGGCAGCGGGTGCTGCTGCCCAGCCTGCGGCAGGACCTGTTCAGTCCGCTGTGGTCGGCCTGTGCCCGGGCCGGGTTTGCGCCCAACGCCGAGATCGGCCCCAGCTTTTACCAGGCCTATTATCTGGTGCAGGAGCAGCTGTGCACCTGCCTGACCCGCTACGAGCCCGGTGCCCGGCGGGAGCTGGACCGGGTGCGGGACGTGCTGCTGGAGGACCTGCCCCCGCTGTGCGTATCGCTGGTACAGCGCCGGGACTATACCTCGGCCTACATCGACCTGCTGCGCAGCTACCTGATGGAGGTGCTGGGCGGGGCCGCCTCGCTGCCGCCGCGCCGGGGCCGTCCGGCCAAGCCCTTCTACAACTTCCCGGTGCTGTCCAGCACGGCGGCAAAGCCTGCCGCTCCGGTGCACCCGGCCCCTGGCACCCAGCTGCCCTTTGCGGGTGCGACCAACTTCCGGGAGCTGGGCGGCTATCCGGCCGATGAGGGCAAGACCGTGCGCTGGGGCCAGATTTGGCGCGGCGTGTGCACCGCGCGGCTCACCGACCCGGCGGACCGTGCCCGGCTGGATGCGCTGGGCTTGCGGCTGATTCTGGACCTGCGCAGCACTGCCGAGGCCCAGGCCGAGCCGGACTATGTGCCGGACGGTGCCCGGCTGGTGCAGATCTGTGCCCTGTGCGGCGACGACGGCCATGAGATCAGCTTTGCCCCCGGTGACATCGAGCGCATGATGCACACCGCCCGGGAGGGCGAGAACATCCTGTACCGGATGTACCGACAGATGCTGTTCGGCAACAAGGCCTTCAAGGAGCTGTTCCGGGCGCTGGAAGCCGGCGAGACGCCCATCCTGTTCCACTGCTCTGCCGGCAAGGACCGCACCGGCGTGGCCGCCATGCTGATCCTGCTGGCGCTGGGTGCGTCCGACGAGACGATCTGCGCGGACTTTGTGCAGACGAATGTCTGCCGCAAGGCCGAGATCGACGCCCTCCTGGCGGGCCACGCGGAAGAGATCGCCGCCGACCCGTCCAAGCGGATGCGGTTCTGCACACAGGCGGGCGTGGATCCGGGTGCGGCACCCTATGTGCTGCAGGTCATCCGGGAAGCGTGCGGCAGCGCGGAGGAGTATCTGGCCCGGGAGTACGGCCTGACTCCCGCCCGGCGGATGCGCCTGCGGAGGATGTATCTGGAATAATGATGCAGAATGAGCCCCGGTGTATGCAGATGCACCGGGGTTTTTGCGGCATAAAATCGGCCATGTGCACAAAAAATATGCGACGGGATCCGGTTTTCCCTTGACAAGCGTGCAAATGTTTCGTAATATAATTAGTAGTATGGAATAAAAGACGCTGTGTGCAGGTCGTCCCCATGACCGGAGTTTCTCCACAGGCGAAGCGCGCCTGTTTTATATAAGCCAGAACCGGATAGAAAAAAGCCGCAATGCCCGTGCAGGGTCTGCCTGCGCGTGTGATTTTTGTTGTCACTTTTTGCATGGAAGGCTCCCTTATAGATCGTTGCCCACAGCCTGCCGCACAGCGTCTCCTGCTTGTTTGAACCTGAATGAAAAATCAGAACAAAGGAGAGTGAACACGATGACCGCGATCGAAGTGATCGTGGCCCTGATCGTGGGTGTTGTCGGTGCAGCTGCGGGCTATTTTGTTGGTTACAACAACCGGAAAAAGACCGCCGAAGCACAGATCGGCAGCGCCGAAGCCGAGGCGACCCGCCTGGTGAACGAAGCGATCAAGACCGCAGACCAGAAGCGCAAGGAAGCGGTTCTGGAAGCCAAGGACGAGGCCTTCAAGCTGAAGGCCGAGGTCGATGCCCAGAAGGCAGAGGCCGACAAGGAAATCAAACAGCGCCGTGCTGAGATCAGCCGTCAGGAAAACCGCATTGACCAGAAGGAAAATGCCCTGGACCGCAAGACCGAAGCCCTGGAGCGCAAGGAAGAGGACCTGAAGAAGCGTACCGCCGAGGCCGACGCCCGTCTGGCCGAGATCGACGCCCTGCGCGCCAAGGAGATGGAGCGTCTGGAAACGCTGGCCGGCCTGAGCCAGGAGGACGCCCGCGAGGTGCTGCTGCACAAGGTGGATGAGGAGCTCACCCACGAAAAGGCCGTGCGCATTGCCGCCTATGAGACCGACCTAAAGGAGAACTGCGACAACATCGCCCGCAACCTGATCGGTCAGGCCGTGAGCCGCTGCGCCGCCGACCACTGCAGCGAAACCACCGTGAGCGTGGTGCCGCTGCCCAGTGACGAGATGAAGGGCCGCATCATCGGCCGCGAGGGCCGCAACATCCGTGCGCTGGAAACCGCCACCGGTGTGGACCTGATCATCGACGATACCCCGGAGGCCATTACCCTGTCCTCCTTCGACCAGACCCGCCGCGAGGTGGCCCGCATGACCCTGGAACGCCTGATCGGCGACGGCCGCATCCACCCCGCCCGCATTGAGGAAACGGTGGAAAAGTGCCGCCACGAGCTGGAGCTGCAGATGAAGCGCGAAGGCGAGCGTGCGGTGATGGAGCTGGGCATCCACGGCCTGCACCCGGACCTGATCAAGCTGATCGGCCGGTTGAAGTACCGTACCAGCTTTGGCCAGAACGCCCTGACCCACAGCATGGAAGTGGCCTGGGTGGCCGGCCTGCTGGCAGGCGAGATGGGTGTGAACGTGACCATGGCACGCCGTGCCGGTCTGCTGCATGACATCGGCAAGGCACTGGATCACGAGATCGAGGGCAGCCACGTCC
>UMHS01014826.1_pt1 | contig 17371 bp, 15 predicted proteins | sample 1965611 | NCBI WGS metagenome assembly UMHS01 (sample SAMEA4836106, study PRJEB28245) | human gut metagenome | biome: gut microbiome; material: fecal sample | place: Denmark | collected 2008
ATGTGCTACCAGCTGATCTTCACGATCGGCTTGATGAGGTCGCGGGGCTTCTCGTCCATGACGCGGAAGGCGTCCTCGATTTTGTCGAATCCCTCGAAGGCGTAGTTGAGCATCTTGCCGGGGTGCAGACGACCGGCGCGGATGATGTTGAGCAGACGGCCGATGCGGTAGGCGCCGCCGGGGCAGAACCCCGTCTTGAGGGCGACGTCGCTCATCCCGAGGCCCCAGAGCGCGGTGGGGATCTCAAAGGTCTCGGAAGCGTCGAAGTAGTTGATGTTGGAGATCACCCCGCCGGGGCGCGTGAGCTGGAGCGCCTGGTTGACGCTCGACGCTCTGCCGCCGGCGATGATGCAGGCGTCGACGGGGCCGGCGAGGTCGAGGATCTGCTCGACCACGTCTCCCTCCTTGTAGCTCACGATGTCCGTGGCGCCAAACTCCCGCGCGAGGGCGGCACAGTTGGGACGGGTGCCGATGCCGATGATGCGGCCGGCGCCGCGCAGCGCCGCGCCGGCGATCGCCATGAGGCCGACGGGGCCGATGCCAAAGACCACAACGGTGTCACCAAACTGCACGTCGGCCTGCTCCACCCCGTAGAAGCCCGTCGACATCATGTCGACGGTCATGAGCGCGTCCTCGACGCTCACGTCCTCGGGCTTGGCCATGAGGTTGGCGTCGGCGTTGTTGACGTGGTAGAACTCGGCGAAGACGCCGTCCTTGCTGCCCATGAACTTGAAGCTGCCGATGAGACGGCGGTCGTGGGCGTTGTTGTCGTTGCGGCGCTGCAGCTGCGGGACCTCCCAGTCGGGCGTGTTGCAGGGCACCACGACGATGTCGCCGGGCCTGAAGTTCTGGACGAGCTCGCCCACCTCGACAACCTCGCCGATGGACTCGTGCCCGAGGATGAGGTTGTGCTTGGGACCCGACCCGCCGTGCATGCAGTGCGTGTCGCTCGAGCACGGTGCGACCGCGACGGGGCGCAGCAGCGCGTCGAGCGGGCCGACCTGCGGGCGGTCCTTCTCCATCCAGCCGGGGTTGTTCACTTCTATAACGCCGTACCCACGCATGTTGGTGATCCTTTCCTTCGGGAGCGGCATTGGCCCGCCGCTCGGACAACCTGGTTCTTCTCGCCGGTCCCGGCGCCTGCTAGGAGGTGTGGCCCTCGCGGCGGTCGAGGACGAAGATGCGCACGAGCGTGATGACGATGCCCACGATCACGAGCCCCATGAGGATGAGGAAGGTGCGTGACATGCCAGTGATGAAGACGTCCGGCCGCTCGGGGATGTAGGCGGTTACGCGATAGCCGGCGACGTCGCTCATGTTGCCGTAGAGCAGCGCCATGGAGACGGTGATGCCGAGCGACTGGCCGAGGTAGCGCATGAGGTTCCCGAGCGAGCCCACGAAGCCGAGCATCTCGGGCTTGGCGTGGCTCATGATGAGGGAGTTGTTGGGCGCCTGGAAGATGGCACTGCCAAGCGAGGTCCCCATCATGATCGCGACGATGAGCGGGATGGGGGTGTCGAGCGAGAGCGAGGCGAACAGGCTCAAGCCCAGCGCGAACAGCGCGGCGCCGACGACGACGGGGATGTTGCAGCCGATCTTGTCGGAGATGGTGCCGGAGATCGGGCCGACGATGGCGTTCACGAGCGAGTACGTCGCCACGATGGCGCCCGCGACGCCCGGCGCGATGCCCATGGCCTGCTGCAGGTAGAACGGGGAGATGACCGTGATGCCCGAGAGGGCGAGGAACACGCAGACGGCCGTGAGCAGGCAGGCGTCGAAGCCGAGGTTCTTGAAGACGTCCATGTTGATGAGCGGGTCGGACTCGCGGCGCTCCACGATGACGAAGAGCACGAGCAGGACCGCAGCCGCGGCGAGCATGACCGCGTGCAGGGGCGAGAACCCCTTCTGCATGAGGGTGATGGCGGCAAAGAAGAGCAGGATGGCGGGGGAGAGCAGGACGGCGCCCTTGACGTCGAAGCGCTTCCTCTCCGCGGGGCGGCGGTTGGGCAGGACCCTGAGGCCGACGAGGAACGAGACGATGCCGATGGGCACGTTGATGAGGAAGATGACGCGCCAGGGGGCTATGGAGACGAGGGTGCCGCCAATGGTGGGGCCGGACATGGCGCCGAGGGCGGTGAAGGTGGCCAGCAGCCCGAGGGCGCGGCCTCGGCTGTCCGCGAACATCTCGGTGATGATGCCCTGGTTGTTGGCCATGCTGGCAGCGATGCCGAGCCCCTGGACGGCGCGCGCGGCGATGAGGATGGGCAGGCTCGGCGCAAGCGCGCTCAGGAGCGACCCCACGGTGAAGGTGACGACGCCGAACTGGAAGACGCGAACCTTGCCGATCATGTCGCCGAGACGGCCGAAGGTGAGCAGGAACGCGCAGCTCACCACCAGCAGCGTGCTCGAGACCCACTGGACGAGGGCCATGTCCACCTCGAACGCGGTCTGCAGGGTGGGGAGCGCCACGTTGGCGATCGTGGTGTCGAGCATCTCCATGAGCGTCATGCACAGAATGACGACGAGGGCGAGGTTCTTCTGCCCCTTGGAGAGCTCTGCCGGGGATGAGGGCGATGTGCTCTGCTTGTTCACGCTGGTTCCTTTCGGTCTTGCCGTCGGGGGACTGACTTGGCGTACACGAATGTACGCCACGCGCACCCATAAAATGACCAGATTAAGAAAATCGGTCACGTTTATTCGGTCAAAATGGGGGGAGGAGACGAGCGGGAGGCGATCATGCCGGCGATTTTTTCCGAGGAGGAGCGCAGGGGGCTGCGCCTTCGCATGCTGGACATCGGCTGGGAGCTGCTGCGCGACAAGGGCTTCCGCGCGCTGCGCGTGGAGGACGTGGCCCGGCGGGCGGGTCTCGCCAAGGGCACCTTCTACCACTTCTTCCCGTCCAAGGACGCCTTCCTTCAGGAGATGGTCGCGGAGAACCGACGCGAGCTCTCCGCGGGGTTCGAGGGGCTGCTCGCCGGCGAGGGCCGTCCCGAGGAGGCGCGCGTCCGCGCGTGCCTGCACGAGGTGTGGCACAGCGAGCGGCTGGTGTTTCGCTGCGTCGGGCTGGAGGACTACCGCAGGGTGTGCCTCACGCTGCCCGAGGGGTTCCAGCTGGGGCCCGTCGCGGGGAGCGGCATCATAGGCGGCCTGCTCGAGCGCGTTGCCCCCGAGCGCGACGCGGAAGCGCACGAGGTGGCGATGGCGCTGCAGCGCGTCGCGGCGCTCGCGCTCATGACCGAGGGGGTCTCCGACCGCGCTACGCTCGACCGTGTCGTCGACATCTTGATTGACGACGCGGTCGACGTGCTCTTCGGGAGGCGGGACGCGTCTGGCGGGCCCGTGCGTGAGGAGGCGGGGCGCGCCTAGCCGTCGAGCGCCGCGCGCACGTCCTCGGCGTAGTCCTCCACGAGTCTGGGGACGCCCTGCGCGTCAAACTCGACCGCCGTGTCGCCGAGCAGGTCGTAGAGCTTCCCGTTGACCGTGTCGACCAGGAGGTCTGCCCCGGTGACATCCGGCGTGCGCCCGTCGAGCAGGCCACGGAGAAACGCGAGCTCGTCCGCGGTGAGCGCATGGATGTCGTCCGTCTTGCCTTGCGGAGGCGCCGCGGGCTCCGGCGCCGGGGTCTCTTCCTCGCGCTCCTCGTCGACGAGCAGGGCCTCGCGGGTCTCGGCGGCGCTCGCACGGATGTCCGCGAGCTTGGCGAGGTCGATCTCGATGCGCCGCGGCGCGTGGGCGACGCGCCAGGCGAGGTAGTCACCAATCGCTCGATCGATGATCTTGACCAGGTATTTTGGGTCAGCACGCTCCTTGAGGGGGCTCGGGTGGCCGAGGGCGATGCGCAGCTGGCGGTCGACGGCGCGCAGGACCTGTCCGAGCCTGGCGCTGCGAGCGCCCCCGTCATGCAGGGAGTCGCAGCTCCAGATGCCGTTCTGGCAGACGTAGCGGCAAGTCTCGTCCAGCTCGACGACACAGTCTCGGTGCCGCCCGCCGGGATAGAAGACGGCCGAGGCGAACATCAGGTGCGGCATGGCGTGCCGTGTTCCGAAGAGGCTCTCCGTGAGCCCCTGGGCGCGGTGGGAGGCATAGTGGCGCGCGAGGTCTGCGAAGACGGCGCAGCAGACGCTGCGCACGGCGTCCGGCTCGTCCCGGTTGAGGCGCCCCTCGCGGATGTGATGGGTGGAGAGTGCGTCCAGCGCGCCGAGCAGCTCCTCGTCGCCGGCGGGATCGGTGCCGAAGGCGTGCGGCGGCCGGCGGCGCCCCTTGGGTGGAGACGCGTCGAGCGCTCGTTGCTCCGCGCGCCGGAGGACGCCCACGGCACGGTCATGCGCGGTGTTGAGGTACGGCGCGGCAAGCTCGACGGGTAGGTCGTGGAAGGCGACGTAGTCCACCAGCCAAGGACGCACGTAGCGATCGAGCACGGGGTCGAGGGAGCGATACTCCTGCCAGAAGGACTCGATGGAGCGGAAGGCCTCCATCCCCGGTGCCGCTCCCACGCCGTTGACGAGCTCGTAGAGATAGACAAAGGCGAAGGAGGGGGAGGTCCGCTCAACCCTGCCGCGACGCACCCGCGCGCGCCAGGTGAAGTAGCCACGCAGCTGCGGGTTGGTCATGGACTCGTAGGTGGGAAAGTAGCTGGAGAACTCTCCGTCGAAGGGGAAGTCGTCGACGTAGTCGGCCATGAGGCGCGCCTGCTCCACGAAGAGCCGCGCGTCGGACCACGTCCGGGCCTCGCCGCAGCGGGCGAGCGCGCGCATCTGGCGGATGGGCTCGGGTAGGTAGCTGGCGAGCTGTGACCCGCGCAGGAGGATGGGCTCGTCGGCATAGGTGCGCGCGCTCGCGAACGCCCTGCCGCCCTTGGAGCGGCTGGCCGCGAGAATCTGCTCTATGATCGCGTCGACGTCCGGCATCGAATCTCCCTCGCTCCGGTTTTCATCATACCCGGCCTCGTCGCGATGCGCGGTTCAGTCAAAAAGCCCGTTCGTGTGATGCTCGTGCGTTCCGACAATCAAAAAGCCCGTTCGTGTGATGACTTTTTCTCCCCGTTAAGACTACCGGGTCGGGAAAACCCCTGTTGAGTAATAAGTGTAGAAACTAAATGTTGAACTGAATGCCGTAAGAGGGTGGTTTTCCTATCACACGAGCGAGCGTTTTGATCTTGCCGGGGCAGATTAATCACACGAAGAGGGGTTTTGCACCGATCGCACAAACACGAGGGAGTCGTCGGACGAGCGCTCGACACTCAGCCTATAGCCGCGCTCATGGAAGTCAGGCAGCTCATCGATGGTCTCTACGCCCTGCTCGGCGCACCAGCGAGCAAAGGTGCCTCGTGCTGCCTTCGCTTCGGTCGCGGGCTGGCAAAGCCGACCGTCGCGCAGAACGCCGAAGATGCAGGTTGTGACCTGTGGGCCGTCCGGGCGCACCCAGGGTGTGACGGCGCGGGCGTACTCGACGGAGGCAACGTTGACGATGGCGTCACAGCCCTCGGCCGCGAGCGTCTCGTAGAGTGCGCCTCCCCAGAACCCATAGAGGTCGCGTGCGCCGTCGACGGCGAGGCGAGCCTGCATCTCGAGCCGATAGGGCACCACGCCGTCAAGCGGTCGCAGCACGCCGTAGAGACCCGAGAGGATGCGCAGATGTTCGTCGAGCCAGGCGAGCTCGCCCTCGTCCATCACCCCTGCCGCCAGGTGCGTGTACTGGATGCCCTCGTAGGCAACTGCCGCCGCCGTCGTGTCGCGACCGAGGTCCATCGTGCGGAACCGCTCGTAGTTGAGGTCGGCGAGCCGGTCGCTGCAGTTCCAGAGTCGCTGGGCCTCGTCGCGCGAGAGGCGTTGGACCGCGCGTACGAGCCGCTCGGCACGCCCCAGGAGGGCAGGAGCGCGCACGGGCCAGGGAGGAGCGTCCTGCGCGCGCATCTTTTTCGCCGGGGAGACGATGAGCCTCAGTGACATGGGCACCCCTTTCGGGAACAATCCTACCAGCTCGCTATCTTGTGACAGGGGAGGACGGACATGGCGCTCGGGAGAGGAACGCGTGCGGCCGCGGCGCTCGTTGTCGGCATTGTCGCGGCTGCGGGGCGGTGGCTGTGGCGGGCGCGGCCGCACGTCGAGCGGACCATGGGCGGCCTCGCCCTCGTCTACACCACGCGCGACGACTCCGGCACGCCCGTCCGCGTCCTGCGCACGGGAGGCGTCTACCAGTCGGCAACCTACCTCGGCCCGCGCGGGATGGAACCCGTCTTTGCTTACTACCGCTCCCTCGGCAGACTCTTCGAGCTGCGTCCGGACGCCCGTCGCGTGCTCGCGATCGGCGGCGGGGGGTTCGCGTTCCCCAAGCTCGTCGTCGCCGAGCACCCGGGCGTGCGGACAGACGTCGTCGAGATCGACCCCGCCGTCGTCCGGATCGCCCGCCGCTGGTTCTATCTGGACGAGGCGATCTCCCGGGCGCGCGCGGACGGCGGCGAGCTCAACGTCATCTGCGACGACGGGCGCGCCTTCCTGGAGGGCCCGGTCGGCCCCTACGACGCGGTGGTCCTCGACGCCTTCGTCGGCGCCGAGCCCGTGCGCTCCCTCGCCACGGTCGAGGCCCTCCGCCTCGTGCGGCGCGCCCTCGCGCCCGACGGCGTCTGTCTCATGAACGTCGTCTCGCGTGACGGAGGGGCGGACGTGGGCTTCCTGCGCGCCGAGGTCGCGACGGCCCTCGCCGTCTTTCCTAACGTCAGGGTCGCCCTCGCCGTCGACGACGTGCACGCCGCCGAGGACAACTATCTGCTCGTCGCCTCGGCTGGCCCCCTCGACCTCCCTGACGCCATCCCGTTCGACGCGAGCTTCCCCACGAGCGTCCTACTCGACATCTAAGCGCAAGCGACTAAGATTATCTAAAAACGGGTACCTTAGCCCACGTTAGAGAAGCTGCACGGAAAGGGGCGCGCCGCATGCGCAAGTTCAAGACAGAGAGCAAGAAGCTGCTCGACCTCATGATCAACTCCATCTACACCAATCGGGAGATCTTCCTCCGCGAGCTGGTGTCCAACGCCTCGGATGCCATCGACAAGCTCTACCTCAAGAGCCTCACCGACAGCTCGGTCAGCGTCGACCAGGCAAACCTCGCCATCAACGTGGGCTTTGACAAGGACGCCCGCACCATCACCGTCTCTGACAACGGAATCGGCATGACGGCGGACGAGCTGGAGAAGAACCTCGGCACGATCGCCCACTCCGGCTCCGAGGAGTTCAAGGCGGCCAACGCCGAGGCACAGGGCGACGCCGTCGACATCATCGGCCGCTTTGGCGTGGGCTTCTACTCCGCCTTCATGGTCGCCAAGGAGGTCTCCGTCGTCACGCGCGCCTGGGGCTCCGACGAGTGCCACCGCTGGACCTCCGACGGCGTCGAGGGCTACACGATCGAGCCCGTTCCCGCCGACGACCCGGCGTATCGCGACGCATGCGGGACCTCGATCGTCCTCACCCTCAAGGACAGTGCCGAGGACGCCGACTACGACGAGTTCCTCTCCGAGTGGAAGCTCCGCGACCTCATCAAGAAGTACAGCAACTACGTGCGCTACCCCGTGCAGATGCTCGTGACCAAGAGCCGCGAGAAGGAGAGGCCGGCCGACGCGGGCGACGACTACAAGCCCGAGTGGGAGGACTACACCGAGCTCGAGACCATCAACTCCATGACCCCGATCTGGAAGAAGCGCTCCTCCGAGGTCAGCGACGAGGAGTACGCCGAGTTCTACAAGTCGACCTTCCACGACTGGACCGACCCGGCGCGTACCTTCAGCCTGCACGCCGAGGGGACGCTCGAGTACGACGCCCTGCTCTTCGTGCCCGGCAAGGCCCCCTTCGACCTCTACAGCCGCGACTACGAGAAGGGCCTCGAGCTCTACAGCTCCAACGTCCTGATCATGGAGAAGTGCGCCGACCTGCTGCCCGACTACTACAACTTCGTGCGCGGCGTGGTCGACTCCGCCGACGTGAGCCTCAACATCTCCCGCGAGACCCTGCAGCAGACGCGCCAGCTCCAGGCCATGGCCCGCCGCATCGAGAAGAAGATCACAAGCGAGCTCGAGGCCATGCGCGACAACGACCGCGAGGCATACGAGACGTTCTTCGAGAACTTTGGCCGCGGGCTCAAGTACGGCATCTACTCGAGCTATGGCATGAAGAAGGAGGAGCTCGCGGGCCTGCTGCTGTTCTGGAGCGCGCGCGAGCAGAGGATGGTCACGCTCCGGGAGTACGTGGCCGCCATGCCCGCGGGCCAGAAGGCGCTCTACTACGCCGCCGGCGACGACCGCGATCGCCTGGCCAAGATGCCGGTCGTCGAGGCCGTGCTCGCCAAGGGCTATGACGTGCTGCTCTGCACGCAGGACGTGGACGAGTTCTGCTTCCAGGCCATGCGCGACTTCACGGCCACCGGCCTGCCCAAGGCCTACGAGGACGACGCCGCGCGCGAGGCCGCCGAGAAGGCCGTGGCGGACGGCGCCGAGCCCGAGGTCGAGGACCGCACCGTCGAGCTCAAGAACGTGAACGCCGGCGACCTCGACCTCGCGAGCGACGAGGAGAAGAAGGAGGCCGAGGAGGCCACCAAGGCAAACGAGGGCCTGTTCGGGGCCATGAAGGAGGCGCTGGGCGAGAAGGTCGAGAAGGTCGCGGTCTCCACGCGCCTCGCCGCCGACGGCGCCCCGGCCGTGATCACCTCCGAGGGCCCGCTCACGCTCGAGATGGAGAAGGTCCTCGCGGCCGGCCCAGAGGCGGGCGACGCTCCCAGGGCCACGCGCGCGCTGGAGGTCAACGCCAAGCACCCGGTCTTCGAGAAGCTTCGCGCGGCCCAGGAGGCTGGTGACGCCGACAAGGTCAGGCTCTACGCCGGGCTTCTCTACAACCAGGCCCTGCTCGTCGAGGGCATCCTGCCCGAGGACCCCGTGGCCTTCGCCTCCCAGGTCTGCGAGCTGATGTAGCCGCTGGCTCCCGTTCAGCGTCCGTAGCGCTCGAGGCAGGCGTTGCGGGCCACGGCGCGCACCTCGGCGGCGAGTCGCTCGTCACCGAGGCGTGCGCCGATGAGCTCGGCAATCTCGTCCTCGGTGAGATCTGATCCCCACCTCACGTGCGAGCGCCTCGCCGCGCGGCAGACGCGTCGCCAGAGCTCCTGCCCAGGCGTGGAGCCGCCGCGTCGTCACCGTGTAGGCGCCGCTCCCCGGCGCAGCCATTCGGCGAGCGGCGAATTGCTATGCTAGAACCTCGGTGGTTTCGCCGGATGCGAGGGACGGGGGATACATGGTGAAGACGCTGGTTCTCGTTCGGCACGGCGCGCCCGAGGCGACCTCGCCCACAGGCGCCGACCTCGACCGCAGGCTCACGGAGTCGGGCGCCCGCTCGCTCAGGGCCGCCTATCCCCGCACCTTCGCCCTGCTCGGCGACAGCCCGAGGACCCTCGTCTGGAGCAGCCCCGCCGTGCGCGCCCTCGAGACGGCCGACGTCGTCGCCGCCTCGACGGGAGCCGAGGACATCGAGGTCCACCAGTCGCTCTACGCCCAGGACGTCGCCGCGTTTCTCGCCGAGCTCGGGGCGGCGGACGCGCCCTGCGTGATCGCCGTCGGCCACGCCCCCTTCGTGGACACGCTCGCCTCCCGCCTCGTGGGCGGCTGCCCGCCCTTCGGCAAGGGCACCGCCGTCGCGATCGACCTGCCGGAGGGCGCGGACGGTCGCGGCGTCCTGCGCTGGTACGTGGCGGGTCCCGAGTGCGCCTCCTGGGAGGAGCTCGCCGTCGTCGAGCGCGCGCTCTCCGGATCGGCCGACGACCTCGCGGCGAGCGCCAAGGCGTTTCTCGCCGCGCCCGATGACCCCGCGACGCTCCTGGAGTTCAGGGTCGCCATCCGCCGCGTGCGCTCGCTGCTGCAGTTCCTGGAGCCGTGGCAGGGCAAGAAGCAGAACCGTCGCTGCGAGCACGTGCTCAAGGAGCTGCAGACGGCATCTGCCCGCCTGCGCGCCCTCGACATCCTCTCCGACGCCGTCGACGGCCTCATGGAGAGCGGCGAGCTGGGCGAGAACTGCCTGCTCCCGATGGCGTGCGCCAAGGAGCGCGCCCTCGAGTGCTCCTCCCTGGTCACGCTCATGCGCAAGCATCATGCCGCGAAGGACCTCAAGCGCCTCGCGCGCGACCTGGGCTCGCTGAGCTGGAAGGGCAGGGTCGCCGAGGAGGGCCTCACCGCAGAGGACTTCCGGGCCCGCTTTGACGTGGAGTTCAACGAGGTCGACGAGGACCTCTTCGGCCTCGACCTGCGCGACGGCGACGCCGTCTACGTGGCACGCCGCGACGCCAAGGAGATGCGCTACGTCGCCGAGCGCCTGGGCGAGGTCCTGGGCCCCGAGCGTGCGCAGATGGGCGAGTATCTCGACGACATCCAGCGAGAGCTCGGCGCCCTCTCCGACGCGCGCAGCAACAAGCAGCTCGCCGAGGACTGCGCCAAGAGCCCGCGCTTTCGCGGCGTCCGCGCCGACCTGGGCGTGGTGGCACGCGACCAGGCGGAGGTCGTCTCGGCGATCACGTCGGGCATGGAGCGGCGAGAGTCCGACGGGCGCCCCCTGCGCACCTCGGAGGTCGCAGTCGACGAGGAGGAGTAGCGCGTGTCCGAGAAGAGCGAGGGCGCCGCGCGCGCCGACCGGGACGGCTGGCGCGTCGAGCGCGACTCGATGGGCGAGATGCTGGTGCCGGCCGACGCCCTCTGGGGGGCGCAGACCGAGCGCAGCCACGAGAACTTCCCCATCGGCACCGAGCGCATGCCCGAGGAGGTCGTTCGGGCGTTCGCGCTGGTGAAGAAGGCGGCCGCGCGGGCAAACTGCGCGCTCGGGCGCCTCGGGGAGGCAGAGCGCGACCTGATCTGCGCCGCGGCCGACGAGGTCCTTCTCGGCCTGCACGACGACGACTTCCCGCTCGTGGTGTGGCAGACGGGCTCCGGTACGCAGTCCAACATGAACATGAACGAGGTGCTGGCCAACCGCGCCAACCAGCTCGCAGCCGAGCGCGGCGTCGCGCTCGAGCGGCCGCTGCACCCCAACGACTCCGTCAACATGAGCCAGTCCTCCAACGACACCTTCCCGACGGCCATGCACGTGGCCGCGGCGCTCGCGGTGACGGGGCGGCTGCTGCCCGCGATCGACCGGCTGGCGGCCACCCTGCGACGCCTGGAGGAGGAGAACGCCGGCGTGGTCAAGAGCGGGCGGACCCACCTGCAGGACGCGGTGCCCATCTCCTTCCCGCAGGAGATCTCCGGCTGGCGCGGCCTGCTCGAGGGCTCGCGCGAGGAGCTCCTCGCCTCGATGGGCGGCCTCTACCGCCTGGCGCTGGGCGGCACGGCGGTGGGCACGGGCCTCAACGCGCCCGCGGGCTTCGACGAGGCGGTCGCATCGGAGCTTGCCGGGCTCACGGGCCTCCCGTTCGTGACCGACCCCAACAAGTTCCGCGCGCTCACGGGCAAGGACGCGCTCGTGTTCTCCCACGGTGCCGTGAAGGGCCTCGCCGCCAACATGATGAAGATCGCCAACGACGTGCGCTGGCTCGCCTCGGGGCCGCGCCTGGGCCTCGGCGAGATCCAGATTCCCGCCAACGAGCCGGGCAGCTCCATCATGCCGGGCAAGGTCAACCCGACCCAGTGCGAGGCCGTGACGATGGTCGCCGTGCAGGTCATGGGCAACGACGCCACGATCGGCTTCGCCGCCTCCCAGGGCAACTTCGAGCTCAACGTCTTCATGCCGGTCATCGCCTACGACTACCTGCAGTCCGTGCGCCTGCTCGCCGACGCGATCGCCTCCTTCGACGAGCGCTGCGCGAGCGGCATCCGCGCCGACCGCGACCGGATGAGCGAGAACCTCCACCGCTCGCTCATGCTCGTGACCTGCCTGAACCCCTACATCGGCTACGACAATGCCGCGCGCGTCGCAAAGAAGGCCTTCGCCGAGGGCACCTCGCTCAGGGAGGCCTGCGTTGGACTGGGGCTGCTCACGCCCGAGCGCTTCGACGAGGTCTTCCGTCCCGAGCGGATGGTCTAGCCCACGTCCCTCTCGCCCGCGCTATCATGGAGCGCAGCCTACGAAAGGAGCCCCATGAGCGAGCAGAGCATCGGCACCCGCTGCGTCCAGGCCGGCTACACGCCGGGCGACGGAGAGCCTCGCCAGATTCCCATCGTCCAGTCCACCACCTTCAAGTACGCCACCTCCGAGCACATGGGCCAGCTCTTTGACCTCGAGGCCGAGGGCTACTTCTACACGCGGCTGCAGAACCCCACCAACGACGCCGTGGCGGCCAAGATCGCCGCGCTCGAGGGCGGCGCCGCGGCGATGCTCACGAGCTCGGGCCAGGCGGCAAACTTCTTCGCGCTCTTCAACATCTGCGAGGCGGGCAGCCACGTCGTGGCGAGCTCGGCCATCTACGGCGGCACGTACAACCTCATCGCGCACACCATGGCCAAGATGGGCATCGAGTCGACGTTCGTCTCCCCGGAGTGCACCGAGGAGGAGCTCGAGGCTGCCTTCCGTCCCAACACGCGCGCCGTCTTCGGCGAGACCATCGCGAACCCGGCGCTCGACGTGCTGGACATCGAGCGCTTCGCGACGGCCGCCCACGCCCACGGCGTGCCGCTGATCGTGGACAACACCTTCCCCACGCCCGTCTTCTGTCGCCCCATCGAGTGGGGCGCGGACATCGTGACCCACTCCACCACCAAGTACATGGACGGGCACGGCGTGGGCGTGGGCGGCGCGATCGTGGATTCCGGCAACTTTGACTGGATGGCGCACGCGGAGAAGTTCCCCGGCCTCACCACGCCGGACGAGTCCTACCACGGCATCGTCTACGCCGAGAAGTTCGGCCAGGCCGGTGCCTTCATCACCAAGGCGACCTCGCAGCTCATGCGCGACCTCGGCTCCATCCAGAGCCCGCAGAATGCCTTCTACCTGAACCTTGGCCTGGAGAGCCTGCACGTGCGCATGCCGCGGCACTTTGCGAACGGTCTCGCGGTGGCGGAGTATCTTGCGAGCTCTGACAAGGTGACCTCGGTGCGCTTCCCGCACCTTGCCGGCGACCCCTATCACGAGCTCGCGCAGAAGTACCTGCCCGAGGGCGGCTCCGGCGTGGTGTCCTTCGAGCTGGCGGGCGGGCGTCCGGCGGCCGAGAGGTTCATGGCGGCCCTGCGCCTGGCCGCGATCGAGACGCACGTGGCCGACGCGCGCACCTGCTGCCTGCACCCTGCCTCGGCGACGCACCGCCAGATGAACGACGAGGAGCTGGCGGCCGCCGGCATCTCGCCGTCCATGGTGCGCTTCTCGTGCGGCCTGGAGGACAGCGCGGACCTCATCGCTGACATCGAGCAGGCGCTCGCCGCGATCTAGCGCCCTCCTCGGACCCAGACTTCTGATTGTTCCGGGGCCGTGTGCCGCCCTCGCTTTGGGTTTGGGTAGTTGATTTGCTTCAAAAACGAGAAACCCGCAGGAGAACGTCTGCTTCACCTGCGGGTTTTCTATGCAAGCGAGCGCGATGCGCCCAAAGGCGAACCCAAGCCCGACTTTGAGCTTGGGTCCAGGCGGCGCGAGGGGCGACCTACCCCTCGACCTCGAGCAGCTCGATCTCGAAGTTGAGCGCCTTGCCAGCCATCTCGTGGTTCATGTCAAAGGTGATGGTGCCGTTCTCCACGGCGGCGACCGTGGCGGGGAAGGGGCGGCCGCCGGGGCCGGAGAGCATCACGCGGTCTCCCGCGGAGAGGTCCTCGGCGCCGGGCATCTGCGCGACGGGGACGCTCTGGACGAGGCGCTCGTCGCGCTCGCCGTAGGCCTCCGCGGGCTCGAGGCGCACGTTCACCACCTGGCCCACCTCCATCTCGCGCACCGCGGCGTCAAAGCCCTTGATCATCTGGCCGGCCATGCAGGTGAACGCCAGCGGCTCGCCGCGGTCGCGCGAGGAGTCGAACTTCGTGCCGTCGTCCAGCGTGCCCACGTAGTGGACCTTGACCTGCTTGCCATCGTTGCTCATGTCACTCCCGTCTCTGGGGTCGGATGCACCGACCCCAGATTCTGACAGATGCCCCGGACGGGCGCTAGTCGGCGTCCGCGCTCTCCCAGATGGGGTCCCAGTAGCGCTCCATCATGACCGTGTCGCGGGTCGCGTTCCAGGTGTCCTTGGTGAGAAGCTCGGCGTTAAGAGGCAGGCCCAGCACCCCCTCGACCACGGAGCGGTCGAAGATGTGCACGTCTGTGTCGATGTGACCGTCGTCCGGCTCGGTCTCGACGATGCGCACGGCGTCCAGTCCGTCCACGGTGCTCATGAGCGCCACGACGTCGTAGACGAGCGCCAGGTCAACGTGGTCGTCATCTTGAGCCATGCTGTCGCGGTCCTGGTAGGAGTAGTTAATCTCGAGGGTGTTTCTGTCCACCTCGGTCGAGACGCCGCTCACGTAGGCGCCCGCCGGAAGCGACCGGACAAGCTCGTCCACGCGCGTGACGTCGGCGAGGCTGGTCCCGGCGTAGGCCGCCAGCTCGTCTGCGGACTGGGCCTGGACCTCGGCCAGAAGCCCGGTTCCGCTCTGGGCGGGCGCTCCGTAGCGGTTGCCCGTTCCGTCCTGCTGGCCCGTGCCCGTGGTGGAGCCGGTGGGCTGGTCGAGCGACACGACGAGAGAGTCCTCGGTGTCGACATAGGCGTCGCGCGCGGCGTCCATGCTCACGACATTGAATACCGTCACCACGATCATTCCGACAACAAGCACGCCCGCAACCGCAGCGACAGCGATCGCCCAGGTCGGCCAGCGCTTGTGCGGTCCGGCTGACGAGGGCTCGGCTCCAGGCGCCGGAGGCTCCGGCTCGTCCGCCGTGGCGCTCGCGGGCGCGACGACCGTGGCGTCGGCGGACGGCTCGTCCTTCTCGCCCAGCACGTCCTCCACGCTGGACACGGCGTCGCAGGTGCGCCGGTAGGCCTCGTCCTCGCTCATGCCCTGCCCGACGTAGTCGTCGAAGCGCGCCACGAGGTTGCCGTAGATCTCCTCTTTGAGCTCAATGGTCTCGGCGTCGAGCGTGCGGCCCTCGAAGAGGTGCTCGACGTACATTCTGAGGTCACTTCTGCCGCTCATGTGCTGTTCCCTCCTGCCTGAGAAGTCGGTCGATGATGGTGCGGGCACGGACCCAGCGCGCGGTCGCCTCGCCGAGCTCGCCGCGCCCGTCGTCGGTGATGTGGTAGTACTTGCGGCGCGCCCCCTGGGTCTCGCTGCCCCAGTAGCTCTCCACGAGCCCCTGCCCCTCCAGGCGCTTGAGGCTCGTGTACAGCGAGGGCTCCTTCATCTCGTAGGCCCCCCCGCTCGTGTGCGCGACGTCCTTCAGGATCTCATACCCGTAGGAGTCGCCGGTCGAGAGCGCGCTCAGCACGATGGCGTCGATGTTGCCTCGGATGAGGTCGCTCTCTGCGTCTCTCGTTGCCATGGGTCACCTCCTCGCCCTGTTGTTGAAAGCAGTGTATAGCATATTACTATGTGTGTCGATATACTTTCTCAGAAATATAGTGCCGAGCGCCAACGTCATGCGGCGGATATGCCCGCGTCGCGTTGGGGTATCCTTAGCCCAGGAGGAGGGTGACGTGGGCAAGAAGAGCGACGGTTTTGTGGGGGTCTTCGACTCGGGCGTGGGCGGCATCAGCGTGCTGCGCGCGCTCGTCGCCGAGCTTCCGCACGAGGACTTCCGCTTCTTCGGCGACTCCGCCAACGCCCCGTACGGCGAGAAGACCGAGGAGCAGGTGCTCGAGCTCTCGCGCGGCATCGTCGAGGACCTGCTGGCCGACGGCGCCAAGGCCATCGTCATCGCCTGCAACACGGCAACCTCCGTCGCCGCCGCCGCGCTGCGCTCCGCCTATGCGGACGTCCCCATCGTCGGAATCGAGCCCGCGCTCAAGCCGGCCGCCCGCGCGCTGCCGCACGGGCGCGTGCTCGTGATGGCGACCGAGGTCACCCTGCGGCTCGAGAAGTACCACGAGCTCGTGCGCGCGTGGGGAGGCGAATGTGACGTCGTGCCAGTGCCCTGCCCCGGCCTCGCGGCGCGCATCGAGCGCGGAGACCTCGACTCGTCCGACCTCCGGGAGCTGATCGAGGGCTACGTTGGCGCGTATGCGGGCAAGGTGGACGGCGTGGTGCTCGGCTGCACGCACTACCCCTTCGTCCGTCGCCTGATCGCGGACGCACTCGGCCCTGGCGTCCGGTTCTTCGACGGCGGCGCCGGCACCGCGCGGCAGCTCAGGGTCCGTCTCACGGACGCGGGCCTGCTCGCCGTGCGCGAGCGTCCCGGGCGCGTCGAGTTTGCCTCGAGCCTGGACACCCCCGAGGAGCTGGCCCTCTATGAGAGGTTCTTCTCGTTTTCGTGCTAGCGGCTCATTATCTGGGTACTTTTTTGCCTGCCCCTGAAGTAGGGGACAGCCAAGCACTCACAAACATGCAGGTAGAAAAATGGCACCTTTCAAGTCGTACTTGAGAGGTGCCGAAAAAAGTACCCAGATAATGATTTGGTTGCCCGGCTAGACGCGCTTCTTCCCCCAGAAGAACGTCGCCACGGTGCCGGGACCGGTGTGAACGCCGATGGTGGCGCCGATGGGGAAGATCTCGACCTTGCCGCTCATCCTGGGGAATGTGGCCTCGATGCGGTCCGCCACCTCGCGGGCGTCGTCCTCGCACTCCGACTGGGAGATGAAGACCTTGCCGGAGTAGTCGAGGCCACCCTCGGCGAACTCTTCCATCTTCTCCACCACGCGGTTGATCGCCTTGGCCTTGGTGCGGATCTTCTCCTTCACGCCGAGCGACCCGTCGGGCTCCACGTCCATGACGGGGCAGATCTTGAGCATGCCGCCGACGAGCCCCGCGGCCTTGGAGATGCGCCCGCCGCGGACGAAGAACGTGAGGTCGGACGAGAAGAACCAGTGCTGGACCTCACTCTTGTGCTCCTCCGCCCAGGCGCCGAGCTCGTCGAGGCTCATGCCGGCGTCGCGCAGCTCGGCGAGCCTGTCCATGAGCAGTCCGTAGCCCGAGGACGCGGCGAGCGAGTCCACGACGACGACCTTGCGGTCGGGGTACTTCTCGGCCAGTTGGTCGCGGGCGATGCACGCGGAGTTGTAGGTGCTGGAGATGCCCGAGGAGAGCGTCACGTGCAGCACGTCCCTGCCGGCGGAGAGGAACCTCTCGAAGTGCTCCGCGTAGTCGCCGGCACTCACCTGCGAGGTCTTTGCGTCGGCTCCGGCGAGCATCTTGGCGTAGAGGTCGGCGGGGGAGTTGGTGACGCCAAAGTCGTCCTTGCAGGTCTCCCCGTTCAGGTAGTAGTTGAAGTACAGGTACTTGATGTCACGGGACTCGAGCCAC
>UMHS01054383.1_pt1 | contig 17362 bp, 12 predicted proteins | sample 1965611 | NCBI WGS metagenome assembly UMHS01 (sample SAMEA4836106, study PRJEB28245) | human gut metagenome | biome: gut microbiome; material: fecal sample | place: Denmark | collected 2008
CTTTCCGCATCAGTCCGGCATAACCCGTTATTGCCGTCAGTGGAGAACGTAATTCATGGGTGATGGTATGAACGGCTTTTTTACGAGAGGCAATCAGTGCCTCGTTTTGTTTGATAGACTGTATCTGCTGTTCTATTAAATCCGCAGTTTCTCGTTTGTACCGTTTGATACGGGTGATATTTCGGTGGATGATTATGTAAGAGATTACCAATAACAACACAACGAATCCTGTCAAGCCACCTATCTGAATAAAAGAACTTTCACGCATGGCGGCTATTTCCGCTTCCCGTTTCTGTAAGTCTGCTTGAACCTTCTTGTCTATTTGAACTACCAGTCCTTGCAGTTGTCTGTTGAGTTCCGCATTTCGTGCAGCAAGACTGTCGGCGTGTTCCGACAAACGGCGGCTTTGTGCCTGTTGTTCAGCTATCATATTCCGATTAAGGGAACGCAGCATCGTAGTAGTCGCAGTTGGTTTCGCTTCTTCCTTTTTGCCAAAGATGCCTAAGAAACCCTTGCGCTTGGATTTCTTGGGCTGTTCCTGCACACTCTTCTGCACGATTACAGGTACTTGACTGGTTATCTTATCGTTGATGGCTTGTTGCTGTTCAAGTATCTGCACGATTTGGCACATCTGCCGTTCCTTGTCTTCGAGAAAATGGCGTACACTGTCTATGCGTTCTACCGGATAGATAGCTTTGAACCGACAAAGCATACTGTCCATTGTCATACGCCGAGCATGGTAAAGTCCTAAATCTTCATCATCCCATTCCAATATCGTTTCACCTAATAAAGAAAACTCTATCAAATGAATATGAATATTGTTTACCTCTTTTCGAAATTCATCGATTTCTCGGTTTTTGGCTTCCAGTCCCTCCATGTCTCGCCATTCGCCAAGCCATGTGTACATGATGCCGCCTACCAGCAAAGCTATTAGTAGATAGCCTATGGAAGTCAGCATACGGAAGTGTCTTGTTTCAGCGTTATGTCGATTCATGCGTTATTGCCATTGATTATTGATAATACAGCCCGTAGGTCTTTATAGGCTTACGGGCTGTATGGTCTTTGAAGCTCAGTCTAATAAAGATGCTATATCAAATTGGATTATAGAACATCCTCAATAGACAATTCAAAATTTCTTTCCGATATCATATATCTTTTGTAGATGTTCGGTATTTGAAATAGCCCCCTTCTCATTGACACTATTTACAAGATAATGGCCTCTGTTTTTCCATCCCCTATCTTGCGCAATGAGTTCAAAGGAACGCACTATACCGTCAAATACATGTGGGTCTTCCAACTCTCCACACGAAAGAAGCATACATTCCTTAATAGGCACATCTTTTTTACCTATGATGAAAGAATAAAACTTGTCTATGGCAGCTTTTATCTGGGTAGGAAACGAGTACCAATAAAGAGGGGTACAGAATATGATGACATCACTTTCTGCCATCAAAGATGCCAGTTCATTGAAATCATCATTAAAAATACAGGCTTTATTCTCCTTGCTAAAACAATTATCGCAAGCTCTGCATCCTTGAATATGTTTATGCGCAGTATTAAACTGCACAACACTGTTGCCCGCTTCGGATGCTCCTTTCGCAAAAGCGTCCGCCATAAGGTCGCTGTTACCTCCCCGTCGTGGGCTGCCGGTTAAAATCAAAATTCGTTTGCTCATATCCTTTACATTTATTCACCCATACGGAAATCTCCTACGTTGTCATGACTAAGAGTTATATCTTCGATGATGCTTGTGCATCCACCATGTTGCGGACACTGGCTGCTGATGCCGAGATATATTTGATCGGGATATTCATTACGATACAGACGCACCATATGCCACTCTTTTTTGTCTAATGAATAGTAGCTGGCGATAGTGCGAGTATCAGAAGATATTTTCATATAGACTGATTTTGCGTCTATCTTATCATGGTTATTGTCATCCGATGTACCTTGTGTTCGTACCGTTACGATGCGGTGGTTGCCATATTCGTCCTGCTCAAAGGCAAGTTTCTGCCAAAGTGTATCGTTGACATACACAAAAAGATCGGCGGCATTGTAAAGTCCATCAGAGGTAAACTCAGGGGTTACTTTAGCTGTCAGCGTGAATGGCTTTGTATTATCGGTCGGAATCAGTAACACAGGCAGTGTATTGTTGGACAGCTTACCCTCGTTAGGATCACAGAAGAAGTCAAGTCCTCCGGGACAGTTGAATTCCAATCCTCCGTCTGCAAGTATGGTTACACATGTATCTGCGCCATTGATGGATTTGGTAAAAGTGACATCTCCCACTTTTATCTCATAGTCTGTGATTTGGCTTGTTTCAGCCACTTTACCGGTCAAATCCGGTTCACTTATTTTGGACTCTTTGTGCTGCTGACATGCAGCTAAAGAGAGGCATCCAACAAGAAATGCTCCATATAAAACGGTTCTTTTCATCTTTGAATCATTTATTATTCGTAATTTTGTGGCAAAATTAGGACTATTGGCGCAATCCCGCAATGGTGAAAATTAACCAATTCACTATGGAACAGGAACATCAACTAAAATCACTTCTGACTGAGCAGCAGTTTGAAGATGCTGAAAATAAGGAATTTATGCTTGCTCAAGCAAGAGCGTGCGCAAATGGTTATGCTCTTGCAACAGAAGGTATAGCAGTTGTGTCAGATTTTCAAAACAACGAATGTCATATATATTCTGGCAGATTCGGTCAAACTATAATGGACTTCCCGGAATATATGGTTGACCATACATCTGCCTTTGAAAATACCGTTTTCAGCCACGCGAATGAAGAAGAGCTTATTCAACGTCATATACTCGAACTTCGTTTCTTCAACTTTATAAAAGAACTTCCCATAAATGAAAAGACAAATTTCTCGGCTTCGTGTATCATCAGTTTCTATCGGACAGGGAGTAATGAGACAATAAAAATATTACATACAACGAGATATTTTAGTTGTAGCAACGGTGGAAGTGTCATTCTCGGTCTATGCACTTATTCTCCATACTTTGGTTCTCATAACAAACAAGACGGTATTATTGTAAATCTCGTGACAGGAGAAACCGTTAGACGAAACGTGTACGAAGCATGCGACCGAAAAATCCTTAGTCGGCGACAACTTGAAATACTATCACTAATAGCGAAAGGGGTGCCCAGTAAACAGATTGCAGACAACCTAAATATTTCCGTTTATACCGTTAATCGCCATCGTCAGGATATTTTAGCTTCATTAAAAGTCGCTAATACTGCGGCTGCTGTAGAAATCGCATTAAGAATGAATCTTATTTAATGAGCCCTCTTGCTTTATGATTGGTTAAAAATCAGTGTTGTACCAGTTATTATTGGTTCGTAATTTTGCGGGCATATAAAAGCGAAAAAGATGAATCAATTTGCTGGTAAATTAGAATTGGAAGCAGGCATAACAGTTCTGCAAAATGAATGTGAACGTATTTCTAGTTCTGTGCCCATTCATTTTGGTAAAGGCGTTTCTCTTACACACGGAGCTTCTATTTATTGCACAGGAGTAGGTGATGACATCTATATCGGAGATAATAATATCATAGGAGGAGAACTTATTTTGTTTCCGGGAGCAAGAATAGGCAATCGTTGTGTTTTTGGTACAGGAACTATAATTGTCGCGGGTAGCTTTAGTGTTGGTAATGGTTGTGTCATGTCACATGGATGTACCATAACCCAAGATGTTCCTGATAATTCGTTGGTAGTAGGCCGTAGAGGATTGATATTCAACAAATAATAGTTAATTCCTATTGCTGTTGATGCGAAAATTGGTTAGAAATCAGTATTGTGCACATCTTTTGTTCTATCTAACTTTGCAACCGCAAATAAATCACAAGGAAATTGCAATTTAATAATAATCAAATCAATATCATAATGAAAAAATTAGTATTTATCGCAGCCATTGCAAGTCTTGCAATGGCTGGATGCACCCAGAAAGAACCAGAGAAAAAAGCGGGAAATTCTGACAAGAAAGCTACAACAGAAAACGTTGAACTCGCCACATGCGACATCAATGTAGGAGGAATTCGTTTTACAAAGTCGAAAAACGGCGGAGAGAATGGCATCACACTTCTTGGCGACACGCTCAAATTTGTGGCCGGTCCTCAAACTGATTATTTCCGTTCCCCGGATGGAAGCGTAGTCAATAACTCTGCGGTCATCTTCACAGAGGTTGACAACACCAAACCTTTCACTTTCACGGCTAAAGTGCAGCCTGAATTCACTGAAACCGGAACTTATTCGGCAGGGGTGATATATGCTTATGAAAACGACACACATTGTCAAAAACTATGTTTCGAGCAGGATGAGTATGGCGATCACCGAGTGGTGTCAGTTCGCACATTAGGCACCTCTGATGACAATAACCATCAGGCAATCACGGCTCCATACGTTTATATGAGATTATCCTCCGATGGCACAACCCTTGGTAGCTATTTCTCAGAAGATGGTAAAATATGGCGTATGGCCCGACTCTATAAGAATGACTTTCCTGAAAAATTGCTTATAGGCATCAGTTCACAGAGTCCTAAGGATAATGAACACACCTGCCTATTCACCGAAGTATCTCTGACAGATAAACCTGTCGCTGACTTTAGAAAGGGTAATATAGCAGAATAATAAAACAATCTAATCATTTTCAAAGGCGCACACATATTCAAAATGTGCGCTTTTCTTATACCTTTAAACGATGAGTAAACATCCAATTATCGCAAATCGCACCGCTTTTCTCGTCATAGGTTGTCTTGAGGCTGCATGGGCACCTCTTGTACCGTATGTTAAACGTGCATTTAGTTTGGACGAAGCTTCCTTAGGACTTCTGATGCTTTGTACCGGGTTGGGTTCAATAATAGCACTTCCTCTATCAAGTTGGCTATGTGTGAGATTTGGCGCAAAACGAGTAGTTTATTTCTCCGGATTTTTAATGGCTTTTTCTCTATTGACGATAAGCCTATTGGCTAACTTCACCCTGACGGCTATAATGTTATTGGTATTCGGCGGTTGTACTATCACCATCGATGTTGCTGCTAATGTGAATGGTGTTGCAGTTGAAGGTCAGACAGGAAAACATCTGATGTCAGGATTTCATGGGGGTTATTCACTTGGTACGCTCATCGGTGCCGGTGTGATGAGTTCTCTTTTCGCATTCGGAATAATCCCTATGTGGTCGGTCGTAATATTTATGATATTGGTATTGGCTGCGATGATGGCCGGATGCCGTGACCTTCTATCCTCAAAGGTACTTAAAAGCAACGACCATCCGAAACAGGATGTGAATAAGAAATTTTATATTCCACCTATGGTGATAGTGGTCGGTTTGTTATGTTTTATCATGTATGCGTCGGAAGGTGCTGTAATGGGGTGGTCAGCAATTTTTGTTAGTCAAGAGCGTGGCATTGACATGTCCGTGGCCGGATTTTTCTATACCGCTTTTGCCATAGCAATGACTATTATGAGACTTTGCGGCGACAAGATCGTCGATCGATTTGGACGAAGGACTGTGATTAGCGGAGGGGCATTACTTATTTCCGCTGGTTTCCTGATTGTGGTATCAATTGATAGTGCGATCGCTTCTGTAGCTGGTTTTGCTATGGTCGGTTGTGGTGCGGCCAATGTAGTTCCTCAATTAGTATCTTTTGCGGCCCACATAAAAGGGATGGCAGTACACAACATCATTAGTTTTATTAATGCTCTTGGATATTCCGGCATACTTCTTGGTCCGGTTATAATCGGATTCATAGGAAAACGCTACGGTTTGCATGTGTCATTTATAGGTATTGCCGTGTTTGCTTTGATTGTTGCTATAATTTCATCTATAATATTAAGAAGCAAACAGATTACACTGCAAGTAGATTTGCAAAACGAAAGAGAAACTTGTTCGCTGTAATTCTGCAAAATAAGAAATCAGTGTGCAACGTATAAAAAAATTGCATTGCTTTTTTGTGTAACTACTCAGGTATCTAAATGTGCCCAAATGCTTGATTATCAACAGTAGCAAACTTGTTGATTTACTATATTTCGATGAAAATCGGGCATTACGCAAGATTGACCTCGTGCAATAGAGTTGATACTCAACGACTTTGCATAGCTGAGTAGTTACTTTTTTTATTCTATTTTGTTAAATTTGTCTGTACCAACTTCTATCAGCCAATATCCAAAAGCGATAAGGATTATTTGTTATTGTGGGCAGTAACGAAAACAATGACGTTACTGCCCACAATAAAAGTTATATTTTTATCCCTTTCGGACGGTTATCATCCTTGATCTGAAAACCCGGTCGTCCGATGATGACATGGTCGGCAATGAAATTGCTCGACGGACTTCGTTCATTCACCGGGCTGCGTATCTGCGGGACATCATCGGTTTGTTGTGGCGATATGCTCCGTACACCTTCCGCATCTGGTTTGACTTCCTGTCCATCCTTTTCTTTTTCGGCGACTTCGGGCGTGGGCGGTGCAAGCTCCAACTGTATCTTGCGGTCGAGTGCGGCAAGTTCGGACTTCAACTGTTTCAACTCATCCTCCTTGTGACACAGACACCGTAGGTTTACAAGGCTTCCCGACTTTGGAGGGTAAGCCCAGCCCCCTGCATGTAGCTAACACTTGAAAAGGGACCCGGGTAGCATTTGAAACGTGTACCACCCGATAGGTTTTGCAAAGTTAATTAAATTTGTTTATTTATCATATCTTGTGTTTCTTTCATTCTGTACGATTTTCCCGTCATGTTCAGTAGAATCGCCTTGTGCGTTAGCCTGTCTACCATTGCTGTAACTAGTACTTTGTCTGCAATAATCTCGTCCCATCTGTTGAATGCGAGATTTGTTGTAATGACGGTTGTTTTCTTGTCAGTTCTGAGTGACAGATGGTTGAACAACATCTCCGCTCCCGCCTTGTCACAAGAAACGTATCCGAACTCGTCGCAGATGACCATGTCGTATCGTTCGAACTTGTTCTCGAGTGCCCTTAGTGTTATTGCGTTCCGGCATTCCCTTATCTGCGTAAGCAGTCTGGGCACGGAAGTGAACAGTACGGAGTATCCCGCGTTACAGGCCGCAATCCCCAAGGCTGTAGCCAGATGGGTCTTTCCGGTACCGGGATTCCCGTATAGTATAAGGTTGCGCCCTTCCTTGATGAAATCAAGTGTCTCAAGGTTTGGCAAGGCCTTCCGCGCTTCTGGCGGAAGCGCGTCCGTGTCTATTTCGTTGAGGTATCGCAACTGTGGGAACGCGGCATTTTTGATGCGATGCCGACGCTGGTTCTCCGAGCGGTTTTCTTTTTCCTGACGCAGGAGTTCGGCCGTGAACATCCACAGGTTCCATCGTTCATCAAGTCCTTGCTGTATAAGCAGGTCGATGTCGCGTCGTACCAGAGGGAGTTTGAGGTCGAAGGCATACGCACGTATCCGTTCGCGTATGGAGTCTTGATTTTCGTTTTGTTCCATTGCTATGCAATTTTTATGTTGTTAGACGGTAACTTTGTTTACAGGTTGTTGTGTGGCGCCACATCCGATCATCGCCGAAAGTGTGTCCAATGTCTGTGAGGCCGATTCTTCAATGGCGGTCTGTTGTGGATCGGACGGGGTCAGGGTGGCCGCGTCTTGACGGACGTTTGCGGTTCCATTGCCGTCACTGGCCAGCATCTCGGCGCTCAATTGTTCGGAAGACAGGCGTTTGAGTCCCCGGGAGGACAGACGGTCTGCCGCAGCCAGTATGTCGGCATAAGTGCGCTGGTTGTCACGGGTAAACACGAGCAGTTCGACAAACGATCTGGGAGAATCCGTAAAATGTTTGCGAAACAGTGCCGCCACGTCCGGGTGTACCTGTCGCATGGCCGTGGATCGTCCCAACGCCGCAGGCTTGCGAAGGAACGTGCCCAGATAGTGCATCAGGTCGATACACCAGTCACCGAGACGCCGGGAGCGTACATGCGTGGCTACCTTGTCGCGACCGTCAAGCACGACAATACGCTCGGAATACATCTTTATGGGTACCTCCCGACCGACAAGCCGGTCAGGCACAGAGTAATGCACACCATCGACGGTAATGGTGGAATACTTCCCGACACGGGCATGCCGCTGCTCAAAGCAGCCCATGTCACCGTGGTCAAGCGGCCGCAAAGCCGCAATATCGGCCTGTACGCGCTCCTTCTTCTCTTGCGCAGACATGTTGGAAGCCTCCCCGTTGAGCCTGTCACAGACCTTGTCAAGATGACACTGCGCCTGCTCCAGCGAACCGAAACGGACATCATAGGCGAAAGCCCGCCGGCGGATATGTTCCACCGAACGCTCCACCTTACCTTTCTCCCATCCCGAACGCGGATTACAGAAATGAGGGGTGAAACAATAGTGGAGTTCCATGCGGCGCAGGGCATCGGTATGTTCGCGCTCCTGTCCAAGGAACTTCTTGACGGCCACCCGCATGTTATCGTAGGCCATTACTTGCGGCGTGCCCCCCAAAGCACGGAAGCAGTTGCGGTGTGCTTCCATCAGGGCCAACGTGTCCTCGCGGGAGAACAGGTATGCCCGCCGCAGGTTGCTATGGTTCATCGTGAACACGGCCATGTGCAGCTTCGTCTTGACACCGGCAATCCAAAGTGTCAGCACGCCCCAGTCAAACTCGCACCGGAACCCCGGTTCATACTCCTGGCGGATGAACGCCGCCGGGGACTTGGCTGGAGCGGACACCGCCACTTCCAATGCACGGACATACTGGCATACCGTCGAATAGGCAATCTCTATGCCTTGATCGCGCAACCGGCGCCACATGTCAATCTTGCGCATCTGCTGCTTGCGCAATCCGGCCGCGGCATTAGACCGGTTGCGGGCCATGAAGCCGTCTATCGCCTCCATCACCTGCTGGTTCATCACTCTGCGGACACGTTTGCTGCTGTCATAGCGCACCGGCTGCTGCAGGTACGTGTCCATTGCTTCCGCATCGGGGTTGTCACCGACCGCTTGTTCGAAAGCCCGGAGATACTTGCGTACAGTCTTGCGGCTCATGCCGTTACGACGGGCGATCTCACGGATGCTCAATCCGTCACGCCTATAGGCGAGAATTATGGAATCTCTTTCTTCCATGTGGTACATATTATGAACGCCATTGGTTTTTATGAATATACCAATTTTGTTCGGTTAAACATACCCATGGGTGGGGCACTTTTTAAATGTTGTTCCGGGTCCCTTTTCAAGTGTTAGCTACACTTTTCAAAGTACGATGTCATCGTCACCGTCTTTTGGAACGAGTTCAGTGATGTAGTGCCGCAGGGCAATGCCAAGACCCTTGCCTTGCAGCTCCTTCCGGTTTGTGAAGAAGTGTTTGCCAAATACCCCCTTTCCGATGATTTTCAGTTCGAGCCTGCTTTCGACAACCTCTATACGGAAATCACAGGTACCATCTTAATCTGGTTGGACGAGAATGGCATACAATAAGAAAGCGCACCTGAAAGACAATATCGAAGCAATCAAACTGGCATTTGCATTGGAGCGTGAAGGGCGCACCGCCACCCCCGAAGAACAGGCAGTCTTGCGTGCCTATTCCGGTTTCGGTGGGATCAAGGCAGTGCTCAATCCCGCTTCCAGCCTTGCCGACGTTGCCCGTTGGACAAAGAGCGACCGCGAGTTGTTCCCACTTGTTTCCCAGCTCCACAGCGTCATCCGCAGCCATTCAAAAGACGAAGCGGAATACAAGCGTTACTTTTCCAGTTTGAAAAACTCTGTCCTGACGGCGTTCTACACGCCACAGGACATTGTATCGGTTCTTGCTTCCGAATTGGGCAACTACGGAATTGCCCCGTCCCGTTTCCTCGACCCGTCGAGCGGAACCGGAGTATTTGTCGATGCTTTCCAACAACATTCCGCACAACAGCAGCTATCTGAACAACAGCTATCTGAACAGCAGTCATCTGAACAGCAACCCGCCGAACAGCAGTCCGTTGAACAGCAGCCCTCTCGCACCGGCTTATCCCCAACCGGATTACCCCGTCCCGAAGTAGTCTGCTTTGAAAAAGACCTTCTGACCGGCAAAAATCTCTCTCACCTTCACCCCGAAGCTAAAGTAGAAATTACCGGTTTCGAGGATAGCGGGCTTCGTTACCTGAACCGTTTCGACATCACCGCTTCCAACATTCCCTTTGGCGATGTGGCGGTTTTCGACCCCTCATTCACCAAAAGCAAGAGCCTTGTCCGTCAGCACGCCGCCAAGAGCCTGCACAACTATTTCTTTCTGAAGGGACTGGACAACATTCGCGAAGGGGGCATATTAGCTTTTATCACCTCGCAGGGCGTACTGGACTCCCCGGCGAATGAAAACATCCGCTACCAGCTCATGCAACATTCCCATTTGGTGTCCGCCATCCGTCTGCCCAACAACCTCTTTACAGACGGTGCAGGCACCGAAGTTGGCAGTGACCTGATTATCCTTCAGAAGAAATCCGATAAGACAGAGCCGCTTACCGATGACGAACATGCGTTCATCGCCTCCAGCCCGCGACCGGAGGGGTTCAGCACGAATGACTACATCTTCCGGAATATCCCCATCATCCATACCAAAGCCAGTGTAGATACCGACCCCTACGGGCATACCGCAATGGTTTACATCCACGAAGGTGGTTTGTCCGGTATCACTTCCCAGCTCCGGAGCTTGCTTCGCAACGACTTCTACCGCCGGTTGAACGTACCCCTCTATCAACAATTCCTCCCGTTGGAAGAACAGCAGAGCAGGGCACAGGTGCAGCATACCCAACCCACACAGCCAAGTGAAGCACCGGAACAAACCAAAGAAGTGGAACAAGCACCGGAGCAAGTTAAAGCACCGAAGCCTGCCCCAACCGAACCAAAGACCGTTTCACCCGAACCCAAAGCGACTTTGTTCAATTCTGGTACCGCTTCACCTGAATCGGCGGCGACTGCTGTATCAGCCTCTCCGGTAGTCGGCACACCCGAACCGAAAGAAGAAATCGAACTTTCCCTTTTCTCTCCCTCGGTATTGAGCCTGTACGACCTCTTTGAGTTCACAGCAGAAGAGCGTACCCAGATAACCCCGAAACGTGGCAAACGCCGTTCCGCATCCTCCGCCCGAAAACAGCCCGTACAAGGCAATCTTTTCGGCGAACCGGCTACCGGTACAGCCCAATCCACCGGCAAGAAGTCCAAAGGAAAGTCCATAGTGAACCCCACTGTCACTCCAACAGCCTCCGGTGTCCCCACCGGTGATAACAAAATCCCGTTGCGGACAGAAACCAAAATCGAAGACCAGGCAGCAACAGAAGCGGCAAGAATCGCCGCCGAAGAGGAACGCAAACAGCGGATGCAGCCCCGTCCATACCCCAACGAAATCCCGTCCCACTACAAAGACGGCTCATTGGTAGTTCTGGACAACAGTATCGGTTATATCCGCAACACCCAATTTGCCCCCATGTTCCACCCCCTCGAACTGCCCGACCGACAGTTCCGCAAACTCTCGCTCTATGTCGAAATCCGTGATACCTATCACGACCTCTACAACAGCGAAGCCTCCGAACGCAAAGAAAACACCGTCCGGCGCGACCGGCTCAACACGCTGTACGATGATTTCATCCGTCAGTTCGGCAACCTGAACAGCCCGAAGAACATAGACCTGATCCGTATGGACAACGACAACCGGACAATCCTCTCACTAGAACGCTACAAAGACGGTCAGGCACTCAAAGCCGACATCTTCGACCATCCCGTAGCCTTCAACAAGAACGAGCTGACCCATGTCGATACCTCCGAAGAAGCCCTTGCCGCATCCCTCAACAAATACGGCAATGTCAACCTCGAATACATGGCAAGGCTTACCGACAAGACCGAAGACACCCTGCTCGATGACCTCAAAGGCCGTGTATTCTTCAATCCGCTCATCAAAGGTTACGAGATAGCCGACAAATTCATAGCCGGTAACGTCATTTCCAAAGCCGAAATGATAGAGGACTACATCGCGAACCACCCCGGCAACGACCGTGCCTCACAGTCGCTCGATGCCCTGCGTGCCGCCTTTCCCGTACCCATCCCGTTTGAAGAACTCGACTTCAATTTCGGCGAACGCTGGATACCGATGGGCATCTACGAGAAATACGCCTCCCGTCTTTTCGATACCGATGTCAGGATCACCTACGCCGCCAGCCGCGACGAGTTCAGCGTCAACGCATCCGCCCGTGGCAACGTCCGCATCCGCGAACAATATTGCGTCAAGGCCGAGAGCCGCCGTTACGACGGACTCAACCTGATGAAGCACGCCATTCGGAACACCTCGCCCGACATCACCAAAAAAGTACAGGTAGGCGATGATGTAGTCAAAGTCCGCGACACCGAAGCCATCCAGCTTGCCAACAGCAAGATAGATGAAATCCGCAATGGATTCAGCGAATGGCTGAAAGAACAGTCCCCGGAGTTCAAACAGCGGCTCACCGACATGTACAACCGCAAGTTCAACAACTCCGTCAAGCCCAAGTACGACGGCTCCATGCAGTCCTTTCCTGACCTTGACCTCAAAGCGTTGGGCATCCCCGACCTCTACGCCAGTCAGAAAGACGCCGTCTGGATGACCAAAATCAACGGCGGTGGCATCATCGACCACGAAGTCGGCGGCGGCAAAACCCTGATTATGTGTGCAGCAGCCTACGAGATGAAGCGTTTGGGATTGGCGAACAAACCGATGATTATCGGTCTGAAAGCCAATATCCACGAGATAGCCCAGACCTTCAAGACCGCCTATCCCAACGCCCGCGTCCTCTATCCCGGCAAAGAAGATTTCACCCCTGAAAACCGTGTCCGCATCATGCGTGAGATGCAGAACAACGATTGGGATGCCATCATCCTCTCTCACGAGCAGTTCGGCATGATCCCCCAATCCTCGGAGATACAGAAACAAATCTTGCAGCAGGAACTGGACAGTGTGGAAGAGAACCTCGAAGTCCTCACCCAGCAGGGTGAAGACGTTTCCAATGGTATGCTCAAAGGCGTGGAAAAACGCAAGGCGAACCTCGAAGCCAAAATCAAGGCACTCACTTTCGACATCGAGAACCGCAAGGACGATGTCGTGGACTTCAAGCTCATGGGCATCGACCACCTGCTCGTGGACGAATCGCACAAATTTAAAAATTTGATGTTCACCACCCGCCACGACCGCGTAGCCGGTCTGGGCAACAGCGAAGGCAGCCAGCGTGCCCTGAACATGCTTTTCGCCCTCCGCACCATTCAGGAGCGTACCGGCAAGGATTTGGGAGCCACCTTCCTGTCCGGCACCACCATCTCCAACAGCCTGACCGAGTTATATTTGCTTTTTAAATACCTCCGTCCCAAGGAACTGGAACGTCAGGGCATCAACACCTTCGACGCATGGGCGGCGGTCTTTGCCAAAAAGTCCATCGACTACGAGTTCTCCGTCACCAACGAAATCATCCAGAAGGAGCGGTTCCGTTACTTTATCAAAGTCCCGGAGCTTGCCGCCATGTACAACGAAATCACCGATTTCCGTACCGCCGAAGACATCGGCATCGACCGCCCCCGGAAGAACGAGATATTGCACAATATCCCGCCCACGCCCGACCAGCAGGACTTTATCCAGCGATTGGTAGCATTTGCCAAGTCCGGCAACGCCACCGTCCTCGGACGTCCCCCGTTAAGCCGTCGGGAAGAAAAAGCCAAGATGCTCATTGCCACCAACTATGCCCGCAAGATGTCCCTCGACATGCGCCTTATCGACGAGGACAAATACGACGACCACATAGATAACAAAGCCACCCATTGCGCCGCCCTGATAAACCAATATTATCAGAAATATGACGAGCACAAAGGCACCCAGTTCGTCTTTTCGGACTTGGGCACCTACAAACCCGGTCAGTGGAACACATACAGCGAAATCAAGCGCAAATTGGTGGACGACTATGGCATCCCGGCAGACCAAGTACGCTTCATTCAGGAAGCCAAGACCGAAAAGTCCCGCAAAGCCATGATCGCAGCTATGAACAAAGGCAAAATCCGCGTCCTCTTCGGCTCCACCGAAATGTTGGGTACCGGAGTCAACGCCCAACGCAGGTGTGTCGCCATCCACCAGCTCGACATTCCCTGGACGCCCAAAGATTTGGAGCAACGCAACGGCCGTGGCGTAAGAAAAGGCAACGAGATAGCCAAACTCTTTGCCGACAACAAAGTCGATATAATCAACTACGCCGTCGAGAAATCCCTCGACAGCTACAAATTCAACCTGCTTCACAACAAGCAGTTGTTCATCACCCAGCTCAAAAAAGGCACGATGGGTGCCCGTACCATCGACGAGGGCAGCATGGACGAGCAAGGCGGCATGAACTTCTCCGAGTACGTCGCCATCCTCTCCGGCAACACCGACCTGCTCGACAAAGCCAAGCTGGAGAAGCAAATAGCCTCCCTCGAAAGCGAGCGCAAATCCTTCCACCGTGGCAAATCCTCCGCCGAAGCCAAACTGGAAAACATCATGCAGACCGTCACCAAGAACGGCGACCTGATCGCCCGTATCACAACGGACTTGAACCACTTTCGGCAGCGCGCCCAGCGTGACAACCAAGGCAACCCCCTCAATCTTATCGAACTGGACGGTGTCAAAGGCAACGACCCCAAACTCATCGCCAAAAAGCTCGCCGAGATAGAGGACAAATCCCGTACCCACGGCACATCCCAGCCCATCGGCAAGCTCTACGACTTCGACCTTTTAGTAAAGACCGAAGCCAGCATGAAAGACGGCTTCGACTTCATCGAAAACCGCTTCTTCGTCCGTGGCGAAGGCAACATCCTGTACAACTTCAACGGTGGCAGGCTGGCAAAAGACCCCAACATTGCCGCCCAGATGTTCCTCCGCACCTTCGAAACCGTTCCCCCTCTTCTGGAGAAATACCAAAAAGAAGTGGAACAGATTTCCAAGGACATCCCCATCCTTCAGGAAGTAGTCAAAGAAACGTGGAAAAAGGAAGACCAGCTCAAACAGCTCAAATCCGACCTTGCCGCCCTCGACCGCAAGATCCAACTCCCCCTCAAACCCGTCAAACAGAATGAAGACAGCAACAGCAAAGACGAGAGCCAAACCGAAAATAAAGGTCATGGCACCCCTTATGACCACCAGATGCCCGACTTCATAAAGAATGCGTCAGCACCCAAACATGCTGTTCCGCCGCCCTCCATCAGCATCAAAGCTGCCCTAAATCGCACCCCCATTGCCGACATAGGAGCCATCCCCAACAAGGATGCCCCCAATGCTCCCCAATCCGAGCAAGAAAGTTTTAAATCCAAACCCAAGCTAAAGTTATAGTTACGATAGTTGGCGCTCTAAAACAAAACCACTCTGTCAACTTCTAAACTGAAGTGACGGAGTGGTTTTATAATTCCCTATTTCAACTTTACATTAAGAAAAGTTTGCAAAAAATAAGATAATCACTTCTATCGGCGATATTCAATCTCGCTTTTCCAAGAATATAATAAATCTGCCATTAGTCTATAGTTTTGAATCTCCTTGTTTACTAACAAGTCTGCTATTCGTTTATTTATATATAATTTTATCTTGTTGTAAAATATCAATAACGAATCACAACCACAGCAATCTATTGTATGAAGAATAATATCGACGATATATTTCTTATAGAGTTCAATATCTGTTTCGTCAATTCCACACATATAATGAATATCCCCCAAATCTCTTTCTGATATTATTTCTAAATAATCAGTGGGTATATCTCCAAAACCTATATATGATTGCGCTTTACCACTTAAATACTCGCTAGAACGACATGACAAGAAAAAACAATTATGATTTTGAAATAGGCTTAAATCATCCGCAGAAAATAATACTTTTTTCTTGTTCTCTTCAGGTGTTCCATATAAACAATAGCTGGCTCCATGCCCCAAAAAAACAATAAAACTTGGTTGTTCTAAGTTCGATAGGTCATCTTTCATTTTATTTACACTATTTGTGTCATTAGTATCAAAACGATAATCTATAAAATTAGATTCTTTCTGTAACCTTTCAAAAATAGGTAATAAAAATTCTGTAGTTTTATCTATAGGATATATACAAACTATTTTATTATTCATCTTCTGAATTAATCTCTATTAAGTAAGCTATCGCTTGCTCTAGTAATTCTTCTTGAAACTCTCTCCCTTGTGGCGTCTGTTTTTCTATTTCATTTGCAATGTCTTCCAATTTCTTTCCTACAAATGGCTTATAGCAAGACTTAAATTCCATATCTGAATGTTCTCTAATTTTCTGCAATAACAGAGCCGATATTTGGATTCTTTTATCTTTTAGTAATTTTCTTATAGTAGCAGGATAATCTGTCCTTTCTACATAATCAACGATATTATACTTCATTAATTTTCTAATGCCCTTTATTAATTCCTCTGCATTCTTAGTTTTATATTCACCTAATACAGATTGAATCACTTCTTCCAATTTACCGGAATATAATAATACAGGAACACCAGTCCTTATTTTTCGTATAACCTCTATTACTTGAATACCATTTATTTTTTCATCGGACAAATCAAAATCTGTTGCAATAATATCAACAGATTTGCCATTCATTGCATCCTCTATTTTTGCTTTTAATTTGTCCATATCAATATTGTTCTCATCATCCAATACTTCAGGATCTGTTGTGTTGATAAGAATACCGTCAACGTAATAACCCTCCTTTTTTAAAGGAACTACTACATCAGAATCAAAAACTCTTTGTTGATCCTTGTCATCTATTATTATACATAGTTTATCGCTCATCTAAATGTTAATCTAAAAGTTGCACCACGTTCATAATGTAATCCATTGCCAAGAAACACTATGTCACCTTTCAATTCACGCCTCATTGTCTCTTTTATAGTATTTAATCCTATACCTGATCCTCCTCTCTTATTTGTTATCCCAAGTTCGAAAATAACATCAGGAGAAAACTTTTCTAAATCAACCCCAAGCCCATTGTCTGAAAAATCTACTATTAACTGATTATGCTCCTTTGCAAAATCAATATGAATTTTAGAAGCTCCTGCTTTTACTGAATTATTTATCAAATTATCAAGTATAACAGATAAATCCAATAAAGGTATTTTTTTTATAACTACATCTGTAAAATCAATATGAAAAGTTATTTCTTCCAATGTAGACTTATAGTTAGGTAAATATTCCTGTATGTATTCAGCGATATCTACTTTCGTGTGTTCTTTTAGGATAGCAATATCTGCTTTTGTTAAGAGTTTGCTTAACTTATTTATTCGTTCTACATGAAAAAATATGTAATCCAAATCTTCACGTATCTTTTGTGATTGAGAAATCGATTCCCTCAAATCCGCGACTTCCCTCACGAAGTGCTACAGACT